>Ga0308160_10002055_pt1 | contig 25653 bp, 30 predicted proteins | sample PhyFR1_FD_201036 | JGI IMG/M metagenome (GOLD analysis project Ga0308160, IMG submission 201036) | Phyllosphere microbial communities from UC Gill Tract Community Farm, Albany, California, United States - DLSLF.R1 | ecosystem: Host-associated > Plants > Phyllosphere > Unclassified | place: USA... | reverse complement strand
ATGAACCACCTCCTCAAACACCCATTCTAACGCTCGATAGTCGTTCCTGACAAAGGTGGCGGATACTCCGAGGATAGGAATCTCGTGACCATGGGCGGGCCTGTATTGTCAGCTCCGAAAATGAAGAGAGATTACGCTGGGCAGCCTGATACACAATGTCCGGATTCCACCTCATTGTTGAATTCGCTAAGTATTCGAAGATAGCTATAATCAGTTACGAGAGTTGAGTGAGACTCACGAATCGGCCGCAGAGTGGTGAGCCTCGTCAACGACCACAAGCTTGAAGTCTGCGATATTGAACCTTTCTTTGAATTGCTTCATTCTCTCTGGTCTTCCGAGAGTCTGCCAAGTCGTAATGATCCTGGATCAGTCAGCACGTCCAATCGGCCGTATCGTGAGGTGCAACTTACACGTGACTTCGACCCGGAGCTCTCCAGGTCCCACGCTCAAACCCTATCTGGACCCTTTCTTCAAACTCGTTGAGGATCTTCTCATTCGCCTGTTCAGCTAGCTCCTCACTGTTGACCACCACAAGCGCCTTCTTCCTTCGATATTTGCTCAATTCCTGTCTGATGATGGCAGCGAAGACGACAGTCTTGCCAGCACCCGTAGGGGCAGAGAGACCGATCCGGGTAAGTCCCCTCGCCCTAGCCTCCAAGAAAGCATCAACAGCCTTTTGCTGGTAGTCTCGAAGCTCCGGGGAAAATGGTTCGTCGAGGGAAGGGTCGGCATCGGCATCATTGCTATGCTGGTTTGTAGGTGATGGTGGAGGTGATTGTTTTGGTTCCAGCTCTGCTGGACCTGGGGTCGTGGTCGTGCGGATAGGCGGCATGTGAGGCGATGAGCACTGCCTATATCGTAGCGTTGAGCAGTAAGTGGGCGTAAGGGTGGAGGAAAGGAAGTGAGATGTAAGAGAGGAAGAGAAATGACTTTCTCCAATCCACTTTCCGTATCCTCTCCTTCTGTGCACAGACCCTCTCCCACCCCCAAACACATGTTCGCCATACTCGTTTCGATCGGTGCTCAGGCTTCAAGCTCTCCACTTATCGTCTCGGTGTACATCTATGCCCATAATATTGCGTTGATGCAAGGTTTGATTCATCGCCAACTTCTCCCCGAGGGCTGTCTGGCCTGAACCAAGAGTGTAGACGCGACTTGACATGCAATCTGCAGTCAGTCTGGGCGGTATCGCTTGAGTCATACCTGTCCCACCCCATAATCTGCGAGGCTTGGTCGCCAAGTTTCCGCTATGAATACTGTCCCAGGTTTTGAAATGAGTGGACATAGAGCTCCTCGGCTGATCAGGCTGTCAGTCCAAATTGGTGAGTATGCTTAGTACGATCATACATAGACACCATGATAGAGTATACACCCTGACCGGATGGACCACTATTCATCATCCGAGGACTCATCCGAGGACTCCTCCGAGGACTCTTCCGATTGCTCCGCTGTGACCCTATCACGATCAGTACTTGTCCTGGCCTATCGGACGTACTTGGTTTTCTTCTTAACTGGCCCACTACAGTCGAGAGACGGTTGTACACTGAGGTTGAATCGACTGCAGATCCCAAAGAGGTCGAGGATAAGGCAAGCGGTCTTGCCGGTCGACGGAGAGAGTCGAAGACCCCTTCCAATCTATTATCAGCTTGAACTGTCCAATCTCTTACCATTTGACTGAAGGAGGTTTGACTAGACGTCGGTTTCGCAAGAATGATACAATCCACCTATCATCAGTCAAGCCTTGATCGATGTCTGGAGTTGGAAACATACCGATGGTAGATCCGCACCTTCCGTCAGAACCTCGCAATTGATGAGCACCTTCAATCTCAATGTCTTGAAGTCCCTGATCGTGTACAACCTCTTGAGCTTTGGGGTGCGGGTTGTTACCGAATCCGCTTTGATGCCAGCCTGTTTGAACTTCTTTGTCAAGTCCTGTACCATGTCCAGATTAGCGCAGAAGATCAATGTTGATTTCCGGTCTCCTGCTTCTTTCTGATAGGTCTTCAAGACATGTTGATTGAATTCGTGGGTGCCGGTGATCTTCCACATCTCGATGAATCCTCCTTTCATACAATCCTTCGATGAAGTCGCATTATTGGCAGCTTTGGGAACCTTTTTGGAACCTGCTATCGGTCTCGTCACGATCACCTCGGGTGTCTTCTTCTGCATCTCATTACAGAGCTTTTGGAGTTCCGCCCAGGTCGACTTGATGACGAATTTGGAAAGTCTGCTTATCAACGTCGTCTGATCAAGGATTTAAACACCTCACACTTTCTTCTCTAGGAGAGTGTCCATGGTGATATGATAAATCACCTTCTGAAAACTCCAGCTTAGCTTTCTTTTGTCCATTCGAGCAAAAGTTGCCGAGAAGCCGATGATGGGGACTTGCTGGCCATGGTTTCGCCTTCAGATCAGAAAAAGATTTCCCCGTAGGACTCACTTGGCTAATAGATTGGGAGTGCTGCCAACTTCCACCTTGTCGTTGAAAAAGTGGAGCACCTTGAGATAGCTGAAAATCAGCGTGGTACCGAAACTGACCCACGACTTACGCGGGAGAAGCGGCATGATGAGCCTCATCCACGATGACCGCCTTGAACTCCTTGGGATTGTATAGGTTGATACGGTCTTCGTGCTGTAGGCTCTGCCAAGTAGCGACAACACTAAAGGTTAAGGAAAAAGTATCACATTAGGGTGAAGATTGACTCACATGTTGTGACCTCGACGGGCTCGACTACCTCCTTGCTCGATCCCAACCTTGAACCGGTCGGGACGATGCTCTCCCAGAGTTTCAGCCGCTTGGTCGGCCAAGGTGATACCAGAAACTATGATGAGGACCGCGTCCATATTATTCCTTGGCTTGATCATCGGGATAAGCGTCGTAAACATTATAGTTTTCCCAGCTCCCGGCGGCGCAGATACTCCGATACGCGTGAGTCCTCCTTCCATTGCTTGAAGTACGGCTAAAACGCCATCGTTTTGATAGTCACGTAGTTGTAGACCAGATCTGGAATCTTCGGGAGAGTCGTGGTTCACTGTTGAACTGATTGGTGGATCGAGTGTCTTGAGAAACTCTTCGAAGAGCTTGGAGTAGTGCGTATCGGTCTTTATAGACGTGGTTCTGTGACCGCTTGTTTGCGATTTCTGCTTCGGTGGCATCTTGCCTGGTGTATCTCCAGACCCTGTTTGAGAGAGGGAATGAGATGACGGAAAGGGTGAGAGATGAAGTAGAGAACGAAGATAGGGAAGAAGAGAGAACGAGAGTGAAGAGACTCGGATCGGGCACGGACCCTCATCATATCGAGGAGTCCAGTCCCCTGTCAATCCCAACCCGACGTACCGGCTCTTCAACTCCAGACGATATAGTATGCATGGCAGGCCATGAGTCCGAGAGCGAGTAAGATAATATGAAAGCAGTAACTGATCTACTTGGAAGACTATTGATCAGTCCACCAACATGCGCTTGTCTTGATGACTTACCCATTGGCCATACAAGGCGAGCTGACTGTTGTGTCAGCACTCATGCCATGTACAAGATTTGACATAGACTTACATCAATTCAGCAGCCTTCCCCTTGGACAGATCATCGAAAATTCGGTGACCATCAATCAAAAGTTCGGTTGCTGGACCTGATTCCTCGTCTCCGTACAGAGCACAAATGTATTCCTTTTGCTTCTCGGTAGCGGGCTGAGCGAGCCAAGCGGCATCGTCCGAAAGACTAAATCGTTCAGTTTGACCAGAATATGGACACTTACTTGGCGATCTCTCGGGGAAAGTGGATCCCTGCCCAGTTGTTGCCGCGCTTGATGGCTTTCTCCAAAGTTCCCGCAATGGCAAGAAGGGATCGTGCCGGAACGTCTTGGTCGGTCTTGTAAGTCTCGGACTTCTCATTCGGTTTCCATATTACGACGTATCCACTCCCATCCTTCTTCATTGTGATTTTGATGAACCCTTTCCCTGTTCATCAGCGTCGGAATCATTTGACGTCGAGCAGACATACTGAATAGCTGCAGGATGAAGGAGTCTGGACCACAAGTCGTCTGACGTCAGCCATTGATAACGATCACCAACTCACCCAAACATTGACTGATTTCTCCAACTCCGGATGCTCTGGCCAGACGACAGGTTTAAGAGGCTCAACAAAAGGATGGGTTACTCCATCATCGACATTGGAGTTGGATGCGGCTCGCTGCTTGAACATATCCGCCATCTCCTGCAAAGTCTTGCCGAAGCTTCGTACGCCGGACCAAAGAGATCGGGAACCGGTGACTGGTGACTGTGTGATAGCGTTGCTTGGTCGCAGCGAGGAAGATGTCGCCACGCCAAGGATATAGTGTCGAGAGAGACCAGGAATGGCCATTCATTGAATCTGGATTACTCTCATGATCGATAATTGAGGAGTAAGACGAAGAGTTGATCCGGCTGACGAGATATCGTCGCGTATGTAGACTCGGGGTCGTGTCGTCCCTGAGGTCCGTCCTTTAGACGGAGCTGGGTAAAGGAAGGTTTCTTGCTTCGGCTGCTCGTGCCTTTTCCGCTTTGACCTGTTCGCGTTGAGCCTGTCTTGCGGAGGCTTGATCCCGCTTCTTCCGATGTGTCTGAAACGTCAGCCTGAGAGTGTTGAGTATAGGAAGACGTACCATAGCACCATGAGTTGCGGCACATCTGATTGTCAGCTTGATCGATGAGACATTGGTAATAGCCTACATGTAGGAAGCGACCTCTCCGGCCTTGAGACGATCAACTTTGACGAGTTTACCCATGATCCCGATATCCCTCACCCCATCCTCCTTTTTGATTCCCTTCATCTTCAACAAAGCTGCCATAGCTTTCGGACTCGCCGGTCTCTGACGCCACTCCGCATATCGTGAGATCTGGCTATACGCTGCCCTACCCAATGTCTTTTCCGCGTACTTGTCGGACGTCTGCAGAGCCCTCTCCAAGTCGTCGGCGGTCGCGACGTTGGTGACTCGAGAGAACCAGCCTGCAGCACCGGCACCGATCTGGATCTTGTAGCGATACTTCACAACCCATTTGCCTTCACTTTCGTTCTCGCTTTCGTTGGGATCGACAGAGAGGTAGCCTTTCCCTAGTTCGTCAGTCAAGTTGGGTTTAGGTAGACTCACCAAGTAATTCCAGAATGTATCGATCTCCACCACATGCCACCTGATGTCAGCTTTGCTATTGGGAAATCCACCTACCCATGCATTTGATGACATCCGGGCGATAGGCGGACGAGATGACGAAGAGACTCTGAAAGGGTCATCCTCATCTACGAAAGTGACTTTGCGCACCCGAGGGGAATCTTCTTGAGGTGTAGCTGAAGCGGGATGTTCTGGTATATCAGTGAGGAGGACCGCGATATGGTAGAATAAGTACCTCCATCACAGTTGCTTGCCTTCTTACGCTCTCGCTCCTCCTCGGCCAGCTCATCGTGCGTCAATCCAAATAGGGTGGGCGATACCAGCATCCCATTCGCTCGACCAACGTTATCGACGACGTCCACTATCAGGCAATCCTCCTTCTCGGTCTCTGGTGATAATCGTAGACCTCGGCCGACCTGTCTTGTCAGCTATAGTGGGTGTAAACGATGTGTAGCATACCATCTGCGCTAGGAGATTACGACTCTTCGTCGGTCTTGCTAGAATGATACAGTCGATCTAGCCATCAGCATTAGTCCTTAGTCCGCCTCGCGACGACTTACTACTGGGATATCAGTTCCTTCCGTCAGAACCTCACAGTTCACCAACACCGGAAATTCTCCATTTGCAAACGCTTCCAACGTCTCCTTCCGGCTCTTTCCAGCTGATATTGATGACACCGATCTCGCATCAATTCCAGCCTCTCGAAACGCTTGAGTAACGTTGGCGACATGACTGAGATCAACACAGAAGATCAGGGTAGACCGCCTATCTCCCGCTCGATGGAGGTAGGACCGAACAATGAGGTCGTTGATGGTGGGAGTGTTGACGTGAGGAGCGAGAGAAGAGGTCTTGAAGTCTCCCGTGGAGCTTACTTCGACCTGATCGAGGTGAAGATCACATTGGATGGTAGTCGATCGTGCCGGTGATAACCTTTTATTCAGCAAGGGTTCTAACAATCCAAGAGCCACTCACCATCCTTCTTCTAGCATGGAAGTGACTTCCCGGTGAAAGACGATCTTCTCAAACACAGCACTAAGTGCTAGCTGATCGGGTCTGCTGAAAGTAGCGCTGAATCCAATGATCGGGACTTGGTTCCCCTGAGCTGTACTAGATGCATCAGCAATGATGGACGGTGGAACCGCTGTAACGTACTCGTTTATTGGGGAAAGCATTGATGGAAGTTGAACCCCATCATTAAAGTAGTGCAAGAGCCTCAAATACCTATATGATCAGAATGATACGATCAAAGCACGAACGAGAACGCCGCAGCGTGGTGAGCCTCGTCCACAATGACCAGCTTAAATTTGCTAGGATCGAATTTCTTCAGCCTTTCAACATTGTTGAGAGTCTGATATGTGCCTATCGTGCTACCTATGAGCTCAAAGGCCTCGGAGACGATGGCCAAGACAGCTTACACATCGGCAGTCCCACTCGCAATCCTCTTGCCCTGCTCAACCTCAATCCTGTATCCTGGTCCAAGCATCCTCCTAGCCGCTCCCTCAGCCTGACTCGCCAAGTCCACACTGCTGACCAGTATCAACGTTCTTGTCCTTTCTCCTTGATCGGGGACTTTTGGTATGAGCGACATGAACATTGTCGTCTTGCCCGAGCCTGTTGGCGATGATACTCCGATTCGGGTCAGGCCTGATGAGAGGGCTTCGAGACAAGATATGATGGCGGCCTCTTGGTATGGGCGTAGTACGACTGAAGAGACGACAGTGTCTTCCTCTATGAGGGTTGTTGCGCTCGTGGACTCGATATCATCGGGTCTAAGCGCTTCGGCAGCTGCACTGGTATGCCATCTCGGAAGGATAGTGCTGAGCTTGAGTACCGGTCGATAGTGGTTTGTCGATGCGAGTGATCGGCAGTGAGATGATAAGCCCAGAATGGGCCGCTGATTTAGACCCCACAACCGCCTGATAGCTATACCGAGCATGTCTAGCGCATCACGTATGAGATAGAGTGTCGCGTCTCTATAGTTGATTTCTGGATGAAGGTGAAGTGAATGTTGCCCCGCATTGTGTGCCTTACAAATTAGATACAAATTGGATTGTGACTACTTATCTTGCTTGCCGGTCGACATACTTACCAGCCTTGATTGTTGCATTCAGCTGAGAGTAGACCTTGCCAGTCTCGAGAGTAGTGATCCAGACAGCTCGAAGACTCCTCGCCGCTTATTCCATATCTTCGAAAAGCCAAAAGTCATCGCACAGGGGTAGCTACCGCCCAACAGTCCCTTATCATGGATCTCCTTCCGCGGGAGCAGGTATGTATCCCTCTATCAACTATAGGCCAGACTGACAAGAAAGGACAAGCTCCTCATAGCAACCATAGGGATTTTAGCCCAAAAGCGACTAGCCAGAGGACTCCGCCTGAATCGACCAGAAGCAGTAGCTCTTATCGCTTTCCAATTACATGAATTCATCCGGGATGGTCGGCACAGCGTTGCTGAGCTTATGGATCTTGGGAAGAAGTTCTTGGGGAGGAGACATGTGATGGGTGAGCCCAGCTGTGAAGCTGAGTATGAGAGCGCTGATGGAAGATGGCGTTGCGGAAGGCATACATGATGTGCAAGTCGAGGGGACGTTTCCGGTAAGCTGATAAAACTCCGTCATCGTGAGACCCAGCTGACTTCCAGGACGGGTAAGACAGCTTTAGGCTCTCTTATAGAAAGTAGCTGATAATATAAGAACGTTCCTAGTATCAGTCCATGATCCTATCTGCTCAGATTCAGGAGACCGTACGTATGCTCCTACCTGGACCTACTAACACGCAGTCGAGAATGCACTATACGGTTCATTCCTCCCTATGCCGACTGAAGAAATGTTCCCCATTCCCGAGGTGCCGAAAGGATACCTCGCCGGTGCTGTGATCTGTAAGAAGGAGAAGATCAAATTCAATGTCGGTCGAAAGAGGTGGGCTGTCGAGGTTAAGAATGCTGGAGATAGGCCTATCCAGGTACGAGCCCAAGATCCAGTGAAGAATCGTAGCTAACAATGTAGGTCGGATCGCACTATCCCTTCCTCGAGACCAATCCATCGTTGATCTTCGATAGATTACTATCATACGGTACCCACCTCGATATCGCCTCTGGAACGGCAGTACGGTTCGAGCCCGGAGAACGTAAGACGGTCTCGCTAGTCCAATATGGGGGCAAGCAGTGGTTATCTGGCGGCAATGGCCTGGGCACTGGTACTTTTGACGAGTCGTTGAGGAACACAACGATCAAGGATATGGTTGAGAAACACAAATTTGGGCATAAGAAGCAGGAGCAGGTCAAAGAGGGGACTATGGCCGAGATGGATCCTGAAGTCGTGAGTTTACCTTCTCGAATTTGGCTGAAGGCAAGTACGCTTCCATGTTCGGTCCAACCGTTGGCGACAGGATCAAATTAGCCGACATGAACCTCTGGATCGAAATCGAAAAGGATTACACGGTATATGGAGATGAATGTAAATTCGGTGGAGGAAAGTCCCTACGAGAAGGTCAAGGTCAAGCTACAAACCGACACGACCATGAAGCTCTCGATGCTGTTATCACCAACGCTGTCATTGTTGATTGGAGCGGTATCATCAAGGCGGATATTGGTATCAAGAATGGTTTGATTGTTGGAATTGGAAAAGCTGGTAATCCAGATACGATGGATGGCGTCACTGAGAACATGGTGGTCGGATCTAGTACTGAGGTCATTGCGGGTGAGGGGGAGATCGTGACTGCAGGAGGAATAGATGTTCATGTGCACTACATCTGCCCTCAGATCGCTCAAGAAGTAAGTCATCTTGAGGAAGGTAGCTGACGACAGGCATTGGCATCAGGAGTAACCACAGTCGTAGGAGGTGGAACAGGTCCAGCAGCTGGATCTTGCGCTACCACCTGTACTTCGTCCGAATTCTACATGAAAAATATGATGGCAGCTACAGATACTCTACCCCTCAACTTTGGATTCACTGGTAAAGGAAATGACGCTGGAATGAATGGATCCAGGGATATTGTCGAAGCTGGAGCTATGGGGTTGAAGCTACATGAAGATTGGGGATGTACGCCTGAGGCTATCGATCGAGCTCTGCAGGTTGGCGATGAGTATGATGTTCAGGTAAGTCAGGGAAAGGGGATTTTGCGGTCGTTACTGATCAGTAGGTCAACATTCACACTGATACCCTAAATGAGAGTGGGTATGTGGAAAAGACCCTGGAGGCCATAGGAGGCAGGACTATCCATACGTATGCCCATTACAAACATCGTGAGAAGAAGCTTACGACACCAGATACCACACTGAAGGAGCTGGAGGAGGCCACGCACCCGATATCATCGTAGTGGTCGAGCAAGAAAACGTCCTACCGTCCTCAACAAATCCAACGCGACCATATTGCGTCAACACCCTAGATGAGCACCTCGATGTAAGCTACAGCACTCGGGGCAAGCAAAGCTGACATTCAGATGTTAATGGTATGTCACCACCTCGACCGTTCCATCCCCGAAGATATCGCTTTTGCCGATTCTCGAATTCGAGCAGAGACGGTCGCTGCAGAGGATGTATTGCAAGATACGGGAGCTATCTCCGTTATTTCAAGTGATGCCCTGGCAATGGGTCGAGTTGGTGAGGTTATAGCTCGGACATGGCGTACTGCAGCCAAGATGAGGGACGTCCGTGGACCGCTGGAAGGTGATATTGAGGGTAGGGATAATAATCGAGTTAAGCGATATATTGCCAAATACACCGTCAACCCGTATGTCATCAGCTCGGTCACGGATCAAATGGCTGACTCACAGTGCTATTGTCCATGGAATGTCTCACCTCATTGGGTCGGTAGCAGTGGGTCAAATGGCAGATCTAGCTTTCTGGGACTTTGATTCATTCGGTGCTAGGCCGAATATGATAGTGAAAGGGGGAGTTATTGCTTGGGCCCAGGTCAGTCCATCTCATCCTCCTCCCCAATCAGCAGTAGGTTCCAAGACTGATATCAGATGGGCGATGCAAATGGATCGATCCCGACGGTTCAACCGGTAATCGGCCGTCCGATGTGGGGATACCATCCCTCAGCTGCTGCTCTCAATTCAGTAGTCTGGGTCAGCCAGGCATCCGTTGATAATGGTACGTCACCTGTCGATAAAGAGCTGACAGGCAGGTAAGATAGCAGGATATGGAATCAAGAAGAGGGCAGAAGCAGTCAAGAATTGTCGAAAGATCACTAAGAAGGATATGAAGTTGAATGATGCTATGCCAAAGATGACTGGTATGTCTCCTAAACTTCGAAGGCTGACAAGATAGTCGATCCTGAGACCTACGAGGTCAAGGCTGATGGTGTTCTTTGTGATGCCCCACCTGCGACGGAATTACCATTGACAAAAAATCACTTTATCTTCTAGGTGCTCCATCGATTGAATAGAAGCTTGGGATATTGAGCAGAGATGCAATGTAACAGTACAAGATTGAATATGCAATATGTGTCCGCCTACAACTCCCTAGGCACCTCGAAGGTCGTAAATGAAACAACCTCATCACCTTCCTTGACATCCGCAAACTCATCAAACGAAATTCCACATTCCGTCCCCTTTCGAACCTCTCCAACCTCCTTCTTCAAATGCCTCAATGTCTCAATCGTACCTTCATACACCACCTCCCTTTCTTTTCCATCCCCAGACCTCAAGATCCTTACTTTTTCGGCCTTATTGATGATACCGTTAGAAACCTTACATCCAGCAACCATGACTGTTCCTTTCTTGACTTTTACAGGGAAGAGCTGTTGGACGGTCGCTTCACCTACTACCCTCGATTCGATCTTGGGAGGTAGGAGCGCAGCGACTTTACTTCTTACAGTCTCGATCAGGCGGTAAATGACTGATTCGAGGTGGAGGGGGACATTCATGTCTTTTGCTTGATTTTGGATGGATCGGGAGCAGTTGACCGAAAAGCCGATCACGGTTGCTACTCATCAGCTTGGATCCTCAAGAGGAACCTTGAGCTCACCTTGTGATGCCTCCGCCATTGATACGTCCGACTCGCCAACTTCTCCAACACCAGTGTGAATAATCTTGACACCAGCCTCCTTGTTTCCAATCCCCTCTAAACTGCCTACAACAGCCTCCACCGTGCCACTCACATCACCCTTGATGATCAACCTCAATTCCTTGAATGCATCCCGCTCCAATACTCTGGCAGCTTCGGCAGCAGCCAGTCTCTCGGCCATATGCGCCTGAGTCAAAGTACCCCCAGCGGCCAGAATAGCTTCCTCGTCCGCAGCTTCCTTCTCTGCCCTCAGACGTTCTTCTTTACGTTTCGCATTGATGATTTCGACATCGGCCATCATCTTTTTACGCTCGATTTCTCGAATTCGGTTCGTTACTGCTTTCTTTGCCAAATCCTCGTCTTTAGCCTCGAGAAGTTGGTCGCCTGCAGCGGGAAGTTCTTTCCAGCCAGTAATAGAAACAGGTGTTCCGGGTGGTGCCGATTTGATAGGACGGGAGAGCGAGTCTTGCATTTGACGGACTTTGGCCCAGGTGTTTCCGGCGACGATGACAGAACCCGCTTGGAGTGTACCCCTGGTTACTAGGACTGTAGCGACGTTACTGCTTGTCAGCATTACGGTTGAGTCTGGACTTACCCTCTGCCTTTATCGACTCTCGACTCGAGAACGTATCCCTGGACCTGACCATCCTGTCGACCTCGTAGATCTCGGACCTCTGCTATCGTTGATAGAGTCTCGACCAGGCTGTCAAGACCCATCTTTGCCAATCCTGAAACCTTGACCGAGGGAACATCCCCTCCATCCTCTTCGAGCAGAATACCCTCTGCTCCAAGAGCCGACTTGACTTTGGTCTACTCATCAGCTCAGCCCATTTGGATTCGTGGAGACTCACAAAGTCCAGTCCGGGTTTGTCACATTTATTGATGGCGACCACCAATCCTACCCTATCATTCTCGCTCTTCACCAAATTCAATACCTCCTTGGTCTGGGGCATCACACCATCATCGGCAGCAACGACCAATACCACAATATCCGTGACTGAAGCTCCTCGTGCTCGCATCGCTGTGAAAGCTGCATGACCGGGTGTATCGAGAAAAGTGATACTGTTGTCGGTTGTTGTTGGGGATGTGGCGACTAGGGATGAGAGGGGTACGGAGAAAGCACCGATATGCTGGGTGATACCTCCTGCTTCACCTGCTGCGACCGACGTATGGCGGAGAGAGTCCAGGAGGGTTGTTTTGCCATGATCCACGTGACCCTTGTTGTTAGCTACAACCTTGGACCGGCGGTGCCAGCTTACCATGATGGCGACGACAGGTGGTCGCAGTGGTTGAGTATCGTTTGATGCTGAGTCGGCCCTGTTGGTCAGTGTCGAGTCATGGTGATATAGAAATCGAGGCTCACTCGGGTAGAATGTCGAACGATTTCTCATCATCGACAACCGGGTTGAACCCATACTCGAGAGCGATATTGCAAGCATCCTCCGACGTCAAGACTGACTATCAGCTGTGTGTTACTGGGAGATGATCCAGGACTCACAGTAATCCGGTCTCCGCTGATCCTCCTCCATGCCTAAACGCATCATACGAGTTTGAAGGTTGACTACATGTCAGTCCAGGCTGTAGAGATAGACTTACAGATTTTGACTCCAAAGATATCTGCCAATCTCGAGACAGTCACCGTAGAGGGGATATAAACCTCTTTCTCCGTCTCCTTTGCCTTCTGAGTCCTTTTCGGTTTATCCACCTTCTTCGCTGGATCCAACCGAGTATTCCTATTGTTCTCAAATTCCCTCTCTTTGCCCTTCTTCGATCCATGTCGGGCATGTCCACGATCTAACGAGAAATCCCCTCCTCCCGATGCTTTCCTCACTGCATCAAATGATCTCGATAAACCTTTCTCTCCAGGTTTCAGACGACGTCCATGCCGAGTATCTAATTCCGGTTCTTCGTCAGTGTTGAATCGTTCAGAAACTGGAAGTCGACGAGTTGACTCCCCCTCACCGCCCCCCTCCTGGTTGTTTCTCCTCTCTGGCGCGGCCGATATATTCCATTTCTGTAGTTGTGATGCCAGATCTTCACCTCCTCCTTGATTTGGTTTCCCATTGCGCGCAGAAGGTGTTCTCGGGCCGTTGCTCCTCTTCGGATCCCCTCCTCGTGGCATGATACCGAAAGATGGACCTTGGCGAGGAGGGCGTTGACCATCTCGAGGGGGAGGTCGAGGTGATCGTGGTCCTCGATCATTGCGGGGAGGACGACTAATGGAAGATGACGATCCGGCGGGTTTGGACCAGTCGGTGACAGGTAGTGGTTTACCGTTCAGTACCGGTGTCGAGGAGGATAGACATGCCCTTGACAGGCTCGATGGTCCAGCAACAGGTATATGCGAGGCACCTATGCACCTCCCTCCTCTGCAGCATACTGATAGCATGACTGTGATGTGTATAGGTATCGATGTATGTACTCTGTACTGCTGTACCAACTTTTTGTGATTAACCTTCCAAAACCCACGTGGTATAGAATAGTGACGTTGCTTCCGACGGAATTGCCACTCTCATGTCGATCAGACTTTTGTTGATGGAACAGGGGTACATGTCATACATTTACTCTTATTGTATCATCACTACAGGAAAGGGTATATACACACAAACAGAGACCGACAGATGATTCTCACTTGCACCTCATCGCTTTCTTTATAAAGTCAAACGGATATCGATAAGACAGCAAATACCATGACGACAAGTATTCACCGATCGCAACCACTTCCGTACCCACTGGCAAGACATGTCGATCGTACACCCTCTCCCACCCCATCACATGCGTCGTCGGTCTTCTCCCAGGCTACGTCGATAGATTCTCTTGGGGAAATGCCGCAGATCAACAAAGTTAGGCCAATGTACGATTCGAGCTCCTCTTTAGAAAACAAGATGGGTCAGGATTGGCAGACGTTAGATGGGAGTGTACATTCAGAAGAGGAGGAAGGGATGGAGATATTACTGGATGAACCAGTGAAGAAGGAGGTAGCTCTCAAGAAGGTCCCAGAGGAGAAAGAGGGGAAGGTGGAGCGGAAATTTCCAGAAGAGGAGGATGAGGAGATACTGAAGGAATCGAATTCCCGTTTTGTCCTCTTTCCAATCAAGTATCGAGAAGTGAGTTGTTCCCGTCCGCATAGTGACGTAAACTCATGGGTAGATATGGCAAGCGTATAAAGCATCTCAGGCTAGTTTCTGGACAGCTGAAGAGCTTGACTTAGGTCATGATTTGATAGACTGGAATGATAAGTTGACAGAGAACGAGCGGTTCTTTATACTTCGTAAGCTATGGTATCCTTCAGAAGACAATAGCTGATTGTTGAGGTATACTGGCATTCTTTGCAGCATCAGATGGTATTGTAGGAGGTAAGCTTCTTGTTCCCAGGGAACGAAGCTGACTGTCAGAAAACATCATTGAGCAGTTCTCGATGAACGTCCAAATCGCCGAAGCAAGAGCATTCTACGCTTTCCAGTCGATGATGGAGCAAGTTCACTCCGAAACATATAGTCTCCTGATAGAGACCTATGTGAGGGACACTGAGGAGAAGGATTTCCTCTTTAACGGAATGGAGAATAGTAGGTCGCCGTCTACTGTTCAGCGCATAACTGACGACATAGTCCCCGTGATTCAAAAAAAGGCCGAGTGGGCACTGCGCTATATCACACCAGACCTGGTGAGCTTACCCGGTATTCAATGCAATGTGAACGAGCTGACGTTCAGCCATTCCGCGTGAGACTAGTAGCGTTTGCCTGTGTAGAAGGTATCTTCTTCTCTGGCTCCTTCGCCGCCATCTTCTGGTTGAAGAAACGAGGCTTGATGCCCGGGTTGACATTCTCGAATGAGTTGATCAGTCGAGATGAGGGAACGCATACGGTACGTTATCGAGCTCTCTATCTTTTTTGCTTCAGCTGACAGTCAGGATTTCGCATGCCTCGTAAGCTACATCATGCTTTACATATCCAAGCTGACATACAGCTATATGACCACCTACATCACCGATGCTCTACGGAAGAGATCCACAATATCGTCACAGAGGCGGTCGAGCTGGAAAAGGAGTTCTTAACGGAAGCTCTCCCATGCAGTCTGATAGGGATCAATGCCAAGGTGAGCTGAATCCTTTGGTATAGGACGAATAGCTGATCAACAGCTCATGGCACAATACATCGAGTTCGTAGCAGACCGACTGGTTGTAGCGCTAGGTTGTCCAAAGATATACAACGTCAGCAACCCATTCGACTGGATGGAGTTGATCTCCCTACAAGGGAAAGCTAGTATGTGTATCCCTCTTGTTCAGAACATGGCTAATCTCAGATTTCTTCGAGTCGAGGGTATCATCTTACCAAAAAGCGAATGTCTCAGGATCGGGGTCCAATACGCCTGGTGCTGCAGGCCAAGAAGGTCCTGGACAATCTAGCAGAGCGTTCAGGATGGATGTAGATTTCTAGATGAGACTTAGAAGAGATGGAAGAAGGAGGTAATAAACATAAATCACTCTTCACACATATAGTATCAACCATTCAGATTCATTATAACGTTGTAGCATTAGGATGTATCATACAGTCACCACTTCATGTCCTCAACTCATCTTGAGATGGAGCGCGAGATCTCTTGATACCGCTTGACTATTCCATTCACAGGACATTCATGATCCAAGAATGAAAGGAGATTCATTGATAGATGCAGGTCAGTTTCCCTTGAACCCCCACTTGAAGGGGATTTGGATTTGAGATCCCCACTTCGAAGGAAGCGTTCCTGAATTACATGACTGGACCCATCTGTCCATTTGATCATTCAACAAGACTCAACACTTTTATATCTATATCAGCCGCTCCCAGAGCAAAGTCAACGCTGCACTCTTCCAGCATGAAGGTCCTGCAACGTCTGGCACTGGTCCTCTTCGGTGTATCTGAAGGTAGCCATTACATTACATGTAGGTCAACCACTCTATCCAAGGCTCAACCACTAACAAGCAGTAAACGTTTCCCAACATGGCTAAATTCGTTCCCGTTGATGCGCAGGAGAAGGGATTGAGGGATGCTATTTTCAACGAAGTTTGGCAGAAAGAGAAGGATGGAGGAGGTACAGAAGCCGTCACCTGGGCAACTTCCAGACCGAGACCACAAAGAACAAGGCTCGACAAACGGTCATGGGAGTCTATCTCGAAACTTCACAAAAGCCGAACCCAAGTCATTTTTCAAATCCAAAGTCAAATTCCCCGTGCTGTCATCTTGGCTAGCGGCACATCCGGACCTATACGCCAACCCAAATCTTGATGATCACGTCACTCGCTGGGTCCTCGACACCAAAGCAGCAGACGGCACGGCATTCACTGGTACGGCAAGCGACATCAACACCATCCTCGAACGATTGAGAAATACCGCTACCATGTCAGGTGACCAGATACCGTCCAAGTCAAAGTCCGTTGCTGAAGCTTTGACCCCGTTTCTTCAGCTACCCTCCGTATCGACTGGACCTTCTGTATCGACTGGATCACTCCGAGTTACGAGCTCGTCAAACCTCAACGCAGAGAGAAATCGCAAGCGAGCGGCGATGAGGGCAATGGCAACATCAAAGTCAGATGGGCCGGACAGCAAGAGGGCACGCTTAGGTCGATAGATATTTCGGATGTTTAGGTAGCAGGAAAGACCATATTTAGTCAGTAAATAAATGGTACCGTATGCAACAAAGTAATGGTTATTCAAATGAGCAGCTTGCAAGGGGAAGCTAACGACGATGAAGACATCGCTGGGTCGTAATGACAAGGTTATGGACAGTTGAGTGTGGATGGACACCAGGGTTGGCGGGCAGCTCAGTCCTCTTCGCGGGTCCTTTAGAAGGGGAAGCATGGCGCAGAGGATCAGCGGACGAAGAAGCGGTTGCATGATTGTTGATACGAGAACAATATCCTACTCGTACAGATTGAATATGAACAAGCGAAGAGCAACCTGTTTACGATACTATCGCTCCAAGACTTGTTCAAGCCTTTCGCCATCTCACTCTTGATATAGGCAAGCCTCGCTGATCTCTTCTTCTTGACGGTGTGAACTTCGTCGTCGGAGTCGGCTCGGGACTCGGCCCTCTTGCCAAGGCTGGACACCGAGGCTTGTCGAGAGCTGGAAGCCCTCGCACCAGACCAATCATTGAAACCGAAACCAGTTCGGGAAGACCGATAATTAGCAAAGCTGAACCATGCCGGAGAGACTCATCTTTTTAGGGAGGGATCGGGTGAACCCAGTGGCATTCTCGGGCTCCTTCTTGATCGATTTGGCAGTGATGCCTGCCCCCTTGATGACCTTAGTAACAACGAAGTCATCGTCGTCGTCGTCATTATCATCGTCGTCTTCAATGAAATCGTCATCGTCCTGGTGTCGTGGAGCCCTCAGAGCTCGAAGTTGTTCAGCCGCAGCTCGATCTTCATCGGTCGGATGATCTTGATGAACGGATTCGGCTCGAACGGAGGGACCACAAACAACGGGAGTGGAGATGGAAAGAGCTGACATGCTCTTGGCAGTCTGACCAGCAGGAGCTTGAGCAATGCCGTTGGCGGCATTCCACTGGGCTCGTATTTAGCATACTGACTCGTGTAATTGATGATAAACTTACCGGTGACCTTAGCCGTGGCCTGCTTGATGGCTTCTTCGAGGGAGGGAGCGGGAGTGACCTTGATAGGTCGAGGAGGTTCGGGATTCTCAAGATGCCATTGCTCTATATCGTCAGCCCTATTCTCTCTCCCAGAGCACTTGAACCCACTTACCGGTCTCTTTGCGGATGACGTCTATTCGTCCAGGAACATAGACCAACTCCCGTTACTCTGAAGTATCATAGTTCTTCAACTTCTTGAGGGCCCAGTGGTTCTTGCTGACCCAAGCCTCGGAGAAATGAGCAGCGGGACTGGCTAAAATCCTATAGAAGTCGTGGAAATGAAGTCGAGAATTGATCAATGCATGAATAGAATCATTGGTATGACCCCATTCGATGTTATCGGTCGGTATACTCGCAGTCTTGATGACGTCCTGCTCGATGATGCCTAGTCCAGAGAGGATCTGACCATCAGCTCATGAACGAAGACTTGAGGGGATGTACTTACCCCTTTAGAGAGACAACAGCCCTGGCATCCATGCAAGTTCTTGTCTCGACCGCCTTGAGTCCCGTGGGTGTGGTTTTCCCAGGACAAGAGGGAAGGGCGGAGGTAACCACACAAGATAGACTTTCGAGGTTTTGTAGGCATAGCGTGTTTGAGCTTGAAGGTTATGCTGTCGTGATGGAATTGTATCGGAGATCCAAGCTGTACCCATCAACTTCAAACAATCAAAGGCCAGTAGGTACACACAACTCTCGAAACAAGACGGAAGGGATGACAGCTGGTCCAAAGACCACCCATACTTGACACTGTCCGGATCTGCTCATACATGTGTCCTCAGAGGTCACTCTTTCATCACTGCGCATCAGCAAGATCGCTACTCACCACGTACCTATCCATTTTCCGCAGATAGGGTTTCCAAGATTCTTGTTGGCGTATGAACGTCACTCAGTGTACGTCAATGTAATTCCGATTCGACTCGACGGCATGAGACATCGGTAAATACATACGACTGAATTACTTACATTTCTATACAACAACTGGAGTCAAATACATGCAACATGAATGAATGGTTCTGGCCAGCGGATGAGCGAGTACTGGTGAAATGGCGCGAGAGTAGACGAGCGGCTCGAGGGGAATGTTCCTGGAAGGGTGGAGATGGCGAGAGGGAGGAGGGAGGGGACGATGGAAGGTGGCTGTCTGACGATCTAGTCGATAGTGGGGCTGCTGATTCGTCGGCGTCGGAGCCTAAGACTTCGCTCGGGGATTTGCTTGATTTCGTTAATAGCCCAGCTATTCCCGACCCTGGCGACTCTGTCCCAAGCGCGATCTATAGTGCTGAGTTTGATCGCCCCCTTCGAAGGTTTGTTGATTCGGGTATCGACTTCCCACATTCCGCTTTGCACCACACCCTTGAAACCCCTTTCGCTCCATTCGCCGTTTCCATCGGTCTCAATAACAAAATCCACTTCCGGTCTACCCTTGTACAAGCGGACGAGTACAGCCGTAAACGGATGATAACAGTTGGATCTTGGTCTCGAGGCGTATTGAGGGGTATTCACCTCCAAGTGAACGACTAAAAACTGCATGTATTTTGTACCAACTTTTACGATCTTCAAGGATGGGAATACCGGATCCTGTCTCGACGTGCTGTATAGGTGATCCAGTCGAGATCGCCAGAGAAGAGCAGTGGAAATTCTGGGTAATTCGGTGAGTGAGATGGCGACGATCGTCTGTCGATATGCTCGTTTGCGTTGCCTGGCTGGTGCGTCGTCTTCTTGGTTGTCAAGAACGCCTTCGGCAAACTCGATGGCAGAGTACTTGTTGAGCTGAATGTTGCGATAGACTATCGGAGTGCACTGTTGATGGATGTCTTTGCTGAGGAGGAAGAAGGTGGTCGCGGAGAAATGATTGTGGCCGTATCGTAGAGAATGGGTGCCTGGAGTCAAGTCGTCGTTGTCGATAAGGAATTGAGCGACAAGGGGCCAAATCGTGGGCTGAGAAGGTGCTTGTACCCTAGTTGATCAGCGTTGAACACATTGAGCAAGAGAACACGATCAACTTACCTGTCAATACCAGAGGATTCCGATGAGGCCATGGTGGGTGATGAAAGTCAAAGGAGGGTAGCGATGTATTTAGCGGACAAGGTCAGTAGACGACGGGAGCATTTCTAACACGACCTTCCTTTTCTTCGTGAGTATATTCTAGACCTGATCTTCATTGATGGTACAGCGGTACAGCGAATGTACGATCTTGACTAGGAGAATACACCATTCTCTCTGGTCGGTGGTGTAGAGTAATAGACGTCAACAAGCGGAAGAGTTGAGAGCCCAATTCCGTATCACCCTGTCAGGGAAAAGTACGTCATCTTGTCCGGGGCATCCCGAAACTTGGGCCTAGACAGAAACAGCAGGAGGTGGTCGACAAGCCTGGTCGGCGTATGGATCTCCGATTTGAAGCCAAATAGCCTCTGATCGGCTTGACTCACCATACTGCTCAACTCCACAATAGCCGTAGGTTGATGAGGTCCATGCATGTTTCTCTCTGGGCCCTTATCTTACCCTTCACGTGAACACACCAGACCCTCTTTCCTCCTTCCGATAACCCGGTACTCCTCTTCATCTCCTCAGCATCATGAACTGTCTTCTCGAATACCACTTTACAGTCAATCCTCCAGGGAATCGTCGGAATCATCATAACGATAGGGGAGAGGGGTAAATGGTTCCTCCAGAATAGGCGGAGGATCTGCAATTTTCGACTTCTTCGGGATAGGTGCAGTCGATGATGAGGCTCCCCGTTTCGATATCGGTCTCCCAGATTGAGTGGGTGGTTTCGAACGAGGGGGGCTAAGCTTCCGAGCTCAAATCCTCGGCCTTACATCTACCTTCTCCTTTCTGCTAGGATGATCCCGCGAACTCCATATTTTGATCCAATCATCCGTACACTCCGACCTCGCGAAGACCGCCAAGCGCCGAGCACTTGGTCCAGCTTCTTGGTTTGAATCGATGTCGAGATCCTCAGCTTGATCTTCGTCCATATCCATCTCCTCAGTGGTGGAGGCGTCATCCTCGGGCGTGACTACAGGATCCTGCGACTTGGTGTAGTTAACGTCGATCTCCTTGTATGCTAGCGCGTTCAGCACGACATCTTGATTGTAGATTTGAACAAGGCGAGTAGCTTTATCTATGAACTCTCGGGAGTTGACGTAGGCGCCACGTCTGCTGGTGTCCTTGTGGAATTCTTCTATGTCTCGTAAAGTCTGATGCACATCGTGGGGTGCGTGGATTCTATCGCAGATTTGACCTCGAGCGATGCAATTGAGACAAGAGCCGATGCAGTGGTTTTTGCTGGAATCTTCGTCGAGATGAGCATTCCGACCACAGGGTAAGACCATAGTGTCGTACTTGCCATTCCGGACACCTCGTTGCTGGCCAATGTTGGCGAAATCGGTCGATCTGCATGACTCGCAAGCACCGCCATCGTGGTGAAAGATCGTAGGTTTCCAACCACACATGAGCGAGTGTATTGCTGATACTTCGGGTTTCGTAGGGAAGTCTCCGCCAAGAACGGCGTGAATGTCCTGTTTGCCTAACAGGGTACACGAGATATCTCGGTGAACCTTGAGAATATAGGCAAGCGCAGTTGGGTCGTATGCGTGGGCCTTGATGATGGTCGGATAGTCGACTTGCTGCTTCGAAGTGAGTCTTGGTCCTTCTAGCAGGCTTTGATGTCGGAACCATCCATCACGAACCCCCTGAAGCTCTTCAGGAGACTCCTTGGCAAGGAAGCTGGATTGGGCTCGCCAGAACCAGTATCGCCGCTCTTTTGCGATGGCTCCACAGACTCCCGTCTCTTTCATTTCGTCGATGGAGAGGATATAGTCTCGCAACATCGGTCGGTTTGCTCCTTTGTCGCGGAGATATAGACCAGGATTGGTGGTGCCGAAGCGGGTTTGACCAGGAGCAGCGGGTTCCAGTACGCATATTTGATAGTCGGACTCGACGAGTTCTTCGATAGTCATATGACTGAATCGTTTGCCTTTGTCGTTATAGTCCGGCAATGAGGGATGTCCATTGTCGATGAGTGTCCTTTGCGCCATATTGACTGCAGAATCAGAATCGACTCCTTCACATCGCAGGATAGAACCTACCAGAGAGGAATATGTGTGGTCTTTTGTAGAGACCTTGATGCTTGTGTTCGCGATATCTGCAAATATCAGTATATATCCTCAAATATGATCAAGCAAGGACTACTCACTTAAAAGGCGGATCGACTTGCTAGTTCCGTCGAGCTAGATTAACGGATGATAACTAAGTGAGGGTGAGTGACAGAGGCTGAGGAGGGATGATGGAGGAAGGGAAGTGAGACAAAGATAGAGAGAGAGAAGAGAAGAGAAGAGTTATCTGAGTAGTATCTACCGATTTCGAATTTTGAGCACGGACCTCTCACTTCATCCTTCCTTCGTTGCTGAGCTAATCAAGGTATCTCTTTCGAGCCACCCCCTCGTTCACATTCTCTCACAGCTAGTGAGCACTATGATGCCTATTCGAGAGGTGTTACGATAGTGAAGGACAGTAATCCGGCTTGAGCATCCAAGGGGCTTTTTCCAATCCTATCTTCCATCCGTCTTTACCAGTAAGCATCTGCAACATCGCTATCACTTCGACTGATTCGTCTCGTCCTTAATCGATCCTCATTGTATGCTTTGCCGATGTGTGACTGACGGTCGTGACTGACGTGACTGACGGATGTGACTGACAGATGCAGTGGCCGGGACCAAACGCGTCAGTCACACTTAGGAAGGGTAGAGTCTCCTTGTCTCTTACATATCATCACCATGTATTCATTACGGGCACTTCTGGCTCTAATGTGAGTAAACTCTACCGATACAGATGAATCAAGCTAAATTGCAGAACTCTACTGCCGCTGTCCCTGGCATTGGACCTAGTTGGGCGGATAGAGCTACCTGCTAGTAAGTCCACCTACCATCTTCCAGAAGCTATATCTGATCCTGGCAGACACGACGATTCCTGCTTCTAGTCGAGTCAAGCTGGATCATGGGATCAATGGCGCTTGGGTCAAGGCAGATGGGACATTCACGGTAGAAGGAGTCGAGCAGGGATCATACGTCCTCACACCCTCTGTACCAGGATACTCCGTTGCCAGTGTAAGCTAGATCTGCCTTCACTGGCCAAGCTGATGATCAGGTCTTGATCTCCGTCATCCCCGATACCAGTATCGATACATCGACCTCTGAAGTCGTCCATATTCAACCATGGCACCCTACCAAACTCCCCAACGATCCCTCCAAATCCCCATCCCTGCCATACCCATTCATCCTCTATGGACGACCTGACGAATACTTCATCCCAGCTCCCGGAATGAATGTAATGGGTCTATTCAAGAGCCCTATGGTACTCATGATGCTGTTCAGTGGGGTCATGATGTATGCTATGCCGAAATTACAGGTACGTCCCTTGCTCTCACTTTAGGCGCAATGCTGACGGCGTAGGAATCACTAGCCGATATGGATCCAGAGTCGGCACAGGACATGGCAGAAGCTAGGAAGAAGGTCGAGGCGATGAAGAGTATGGATTGGTCTGGCGGGTAAGTCTGCTCATCTCTATTCGTGGCTCTGCTGATGATAGACTATCCAACATGCTGGCAGGCGCACCAGCTACCGAGGCACCAGGACGAGCATCGACGCCGCCAGGAGGCAAGAAGAGAAAGGGCAAGTAAGCTGTCAAAGCGCAGCTGGGACAAAATTGAGAATACGATCCCCCTCTAGTATTTTGGAATTAGAGATATGTATCACGTATCACCACCACGGCCCGCTAGAAAACGCAAAGTCAGACACATCGACATGAGACTTCGGTGGATTTTCGTCAATAAACATACATCGTGTGTCGTATACATCTATGATCCTTGAAGCCTAGCTTGGCAGCATACAATCCCAACACTGATTAATCCTCCCATTCATCCCCGAACTCCTCCATATCCTGCTGAGCTGGGAACGCTTCCATCACGCTAAACTCTGACAAGCTATCCGAATCGGAATCAGGGGTATTTGCTCCAAAGTCCGATCCGTTCCATTGCCCAGCATCATCGTGGTCCCAAGCATGGATTGTCGCAGCCATAGGATCAATGTCGATAAGAGGCATGACGAGCTCGCTATTATCGATTGGTCTTGGTCTTGGCCAATTGGGTCTTTGTGCATCTGCCCATTGTTCTAATGCCGCTAGGGCTTCTGCAGGGCTGACGATCTTGATAGCTCGTTCCTCCCTCAATGTCCATCCTTCATTCCTTGGCCGCATACTCTCTCCAATAATCTTCCGTACATCCGCCTCGGACCGGTCATAGAATTTGAGATGCACCTCATCCAGCTCGCGTTCGCCATCGATCTCCACAAAGTGTTGGGTTCCTTCGACCTGAGAGAATTCTCCTTCTTCGTTAATCTGAGTAACACCTAGAGCGTCAAGCTTATCGAAGAGAGCAAGCATATGCCGAGCCGCCGGATTAGTGAGTATGCCGTGAACACGTATATTGTCGAGATTGGCAAATCTATTCCGACCCAATTCATGTGCTGCGAGCGGTTCAGCGGGAGGAAGACCGAGAATCTCGAGGTAGCTCCTGCCGATTGGGATGGTGAGGGTGGTGTTGATACCGCCAGTAACGAGTTGCTCAGGTTGCAAGAGGTTCTCGGCATGAGCTGGACCAGCAGCAGCCTGTCGTCGAGGAAAGTGTCGATCCATTTCTAGATCGATGCTCGAGACAGATGAGCGAACGGATCGCTTGGCGGACCTTGCGTATTTCTGAGGCCTGTTGTAGGGCTTGTAGTGGGATCGACCGGGTAGGTTTTGCTCGGTGTCTTGATCAAGTAAAGATGCGAGAGCCCTCAATCCCATAGGCACCTTTCCCTGGAAAGCTTGCTGAGGACCGGCGGAATATGATCTAGCAGATCCTAGTCCAACGTTGGAAGCGAATGGAGTAGTTGGTCGTCGAGCAGCGGTTCGGATACCTCGACTAGCTTGAGCGAATGGCTGGTGAAGGCGGTTAAGTGTGACAGCCTTGTTGAATCCTCTCGATAATTGATTACCCGAGGAATTGAATGCGTAGGCTGGATTGAGCTCGAGTAGATGGGCTGGTGTCGAAAGTTCTGGGAAGGATTGATGAATAGCCCGAACTACCTTTCCAGGTAGGGTAGTCTTTATATTATTGAGGTTGGGCGGTTTTACTTTTGTGAGTAACCGCCCAGCCTGGCGAGCCAGGTTCTGCCAATTGGCAGACTGGACGAATGGTGGCATGATAGCTGAGGTTCTATACTATCATATAAAGAGAGTGATTGTGAAGTGAAGGGGTGTATGTTTCGGTTATAAAGGTATTGCCACTTCATCTACTGATCGCCCAAAAGTGGAGGTTACTCCGGCAGAACACACACTCACCATTCCGGCACACAGCATCATTACGTAAAAGAAGTGGAGCCGAGAAGTCCGGAATACTCCGTCTGTTCCGAAGATCAGGTCCAGCGAAACAAGTCGCGTCGCGTCGGAGCTCATCAACAAGATAGAAAAGGAAGTGTAGCGTCAAGCGATGTGAGGGAAAGAATAGGGACACATATAATCATTCAGGATGACCCTGATGCTTTACACCCCAAGGCGTGTGGGATTGCTGATGATTCATAACGACACTGCTGAAGCCGACTATATAAATGATAGAGTCAGCCAAATACATCTTTTCCCCATTACTTTCACAGCCTTCACCTTTATCTTCTCATCATGCCCTCTGACTTCTATCAATCCCAATCCCTCGTTATGTCAGAGCAGATCCCGGCTATACCCCATTGATACGTGTATGTGTCCCGTTGTGTTTAAGCTGACCTCTTAGAGGAAACGCGGTTTCGACACAGAAGGAACAGCCCAACATCCCATACGAAA
>Ga0308160_10002054_pt1 | contig 25654 bp, 33 predicted proteins | sample PhyFR1_FD_201036 | JGI IMG/M metagenome (GOLD analysis project Ga0308160, IMG submission 201036) | Phyllosphere microbial communities from UC Gill Tract Community Farm, Albany, California, United States - DLSLF.R1 | ecosystem: Host-associated > Plants > Phyllosphere > Unclassified | place: USA... | reverse complement strand
ATGACGCATGCCTACGCGCCGGCGCTCATCCGGACCTGCCTCGGCCGCCGCCGGCTCGTCTTCCTCGGCGACTCCAACACGCGCGACCTCTTCTTCGCCATGTGCCAGGCGGCCGACCCGGCGACCGCGCCGGCCAAGCCCGACGACGGCAAGAAGCACACCGACCTCAGCTGGTCGAGCCCCGGCGGAGGACCCGACTTCCACTTCTTCTGGGATCCGTACGTCCCTTCCCCCCCTTTCCTCCCTCTCCCTCGCTTTCTCTCTCTCTTCTTGTCTTCTCCGTTCCTGTCACTCGTCGGGACGCACCTCGCTGAGCCGACGACGACGAACGGCCCCCAACGTGCGCTCTCTCCGTGCAGCTACCTCAACTCGTCCCACCTCTCGACGATCCTCGCCAACCCCTACCCGCTGCTGCCCCTCCCGGCGAGCACGACGACGATGACAACCGCCCTCGCCGGCGGCGGCGGCGAGGCCGCGCTCGCGCCGAGCCTCCCGGCCCATCCGGCCCTCCTCGTCCTCGGCTCGGGCCTCTGGTACCTCCGCGAGCCGAGCTCGGGCGGGATCGCCAGCTGGGAAGCCCGGATCGACGCCGTCTTTGGTCAGATTGCAGCGGCGGCCGGCGGCGGCGGCGGCGGCGGTCGTGGCAGCAGCGGGAGCGGCCAGGCGGCGGCGGCGGGGTCAAAGGACCGTTGGAGGGGCGCCGGCGGGGGGATTCTGGCCGATCAGGTCGTCGTCCTGCCCGTCCCCTCGGTCGTGCCCGCCAAGCTCTCGGCCGAGCGCCGGGCGACGCTCCTGCCGAGCGAGATCGACGCGATGAATGCCGACCTGCTCGCCCGGCTGACGGCGCCGACCACCGGCTCCTCGTCGTCGTCGTCGTCGGCGGTCTCGGCCCTCTTCGCCGGCGGCGGCGGCGGCGACGGCCGGGTCAGCGGGTCGACGACCGACGACGAGGCGACGACGACGACGACGACCAAGCCCAAGGTGCCGCCCGTCCACTTCCCGTCGAGCTTCAACGACCTGCTCGACCCCTCGCAGACGGCCGACGGCCTGCACTACTCGCCCAAGCTCGGCCGGGTCCAGGCCCAGCTGCTCTACAACCTCCGCTGCAACGACGTCCTGCCCAAGGGCTTCCCGATGGACAAGACGTGCTGCCGGCGCTACCCGGGCCTTCAGACGGCCGTCCAGGCGGTCGTGCTCGGCCTCGTCGGCCTCTGGGCGCCCGTCGGCAAGCTCAACGAGCGCAGGCTGGCCGCCTACCCGCGGCTGGCTAGGCTGTTCCCGACCGAGGACAGGTCGGTGCTCGCCGGGACCGTCTTTGGCCTCTGCGTCGGCCTGACCTACCTCTCCGGTTCGTCGCCTTCCCCCCCCCCCCCCTTTCCGTCCCCTCCTTGGTTCCCTCCCTCCCCCTCTCCTTCCACCCGTCCCCCGACGGCCATCAAAACATCAGTACGCGTCCAAGCAGCTGACTCAGCGTCAACTTCTCCCCTCCCCATTCCCCCATCCCTCCCGCGGACGGATCGGACGAAAATCATAAAAAACACGAACAGACCGGACCGGCCTCTGGCTCAAGGAGAACAAGTCGTACGACGGCCTGTCGTTTGCCGCCGGCTGCCTCGCCCTCGTCGTCGGCGCCCTGGCGACGATGCGCCGGAGCGAAGGCGGCAAGGACCTCGGCTTCCTCAACCGCGAGCAGACGGACGAGTGGAAGGGCTGGATGCAAGGTACGTGTGTGTGTGTACGCCGAATCGCCCCGGGGGGGAGGAGGGGGAAGACAGGGTTGCGCGCGTGCACACGCAGCACGCAAGACGACGGACTGACCCGACTTGACTGCCTGCGGCGCCCCCTCCCTTTTTTCCCCCTCCCCTCTCTCGGACCCCCGCTTCCAGTCGTCATCCTCATCTATCACTACCTGGGCGCCTCCAAGGTCTCGGGCATCTACAACCCGATCCGCGTCCTCGTCGCCGGCTACCTCTTCATGACCGGCTACGGCCACTTTACCTTCTACTACAAGAAGGCCGACTATGGCATCGACCGGATCGCCATGGTCATGGTCAGGCTCAACCTCCTCCCCGTCGTCCTTGCCTACGCGATGGGGACCGACTATCTCTCGTACTACTTTTCGGTCGGTCCCCGTCGCCGCCTCGCTCGCTCGCTCGTCGTCCAGTAGGGCTCACGATAACTGACAACCCGTGCCCCCACCCGCACCTGGGCCCGCCCGCCCCCAGCCGCTCGTCTCGTTCTGGTACCTGATCATCTACGCGACGATGCGGATCGGCGCCTCGTACAACTCGTCGCCCGCCTTCCTCATCCCCAAGCTCGTCCTCTCGGCGACGGCGGTGACGACCTTCATGTGGACGCCGTGGCTGCTCGAGGCCGTCTTTGCCTTCCTCGGCCTCGTCGCCAACGTCCACTGGTCGCCGACCGAGTGGGCCTTCCGCGTCAACCTCGACCTCTTTGTCGTCTGGCTCGGCATGGCGACCGCTTACGGCTACCTCCGCGCCCAGGAGGTCGGCCTCGCCGACCGGCCCTGGTTCGCCCAGGCCGTCAAGGCCTCGGTCGGCCTCGCCCTCGCCGGCCTCGGCTGGTTCTTCTGGTTCGAGCTCGGCCAGCCGACCAAGTTCACCTACAACAAGGTCCACCCGGTCGTCTCGTTCGTCCCCGTCCTGAGCTTCGTCGTCCTCCGCAACAGCCACCGCTTCCTCCGGTCCGTCAACTCGCGGCTCTGCATCTTCATCGGCCAGATCTCGCTCGAGACGTTCATCCTCCAGTTCCACCTCTGGCTCGGGGCCGACACCAAGGGCATCCTCCTCGTCCTCCCGGGGACCAAGTGGCGGCCGCTCAACGTCGTCGTCTCGACCGTCATCTTCCTGTTTGTCTCGCACAAGGCGGCCCAGGCGACGGCCGAGCTGACGACGCTGCTCGTCGGCAAGCGGCGGAGGAAGCCGCCGCCGCCGACGACGACGACGTTGCCACTGCCGGTGAGCGCACCGGCGGCGGCGGCGGGCGAGTCGGACGCGAGCAAAGCGCGAGAGGAGGAGGAGGAGGAGGAAGGCGAGGCGATCCCGCTCCTCGAGCCGCCGATGACGACGGAGGCCACCAAGCCGGCCAACGACGCGTCAGCAGCAGCAGCAGCAGACGAGGCTCTTCTGGCCGGCAGCGGCGGCCGCCGACCGTCAGCCTGGCCCGAATGGATGCGCCGGACGTCATTCGCCGCCGTCGTTCGGCCATCGGCCGCCGCCCCCGCCGCCGCCGCCCCTTCCTCCTCCTCCTCGAGCTGGCTCGTGGACGCAAGCGACAACAACGGCCTCAAGCTCGGAGGCATGCTCCTCGTCTGCTGGATCCTCAACCTGCTCTCGCCCTGGCCTTAGAAACACTCGCTCTTCTCTCGTCCGCTCCTGTCGCTCGCCCCTCCCCCTCGTCTCTCTCTTCCTTGGGTCCCGTAGACGTCAACCACGTGAAAAGGGTCGTATGTCGACGAAAAACACTCTAGCGGTCTTTGTGGCGAGCTGGGCGGGGTACACAGGATGAGGGAGGGGGAGGGAGGGGGATGCGAGCGGCAGGCAGAAGGAGGGAGGGGCAGGTTGGGTGTCTACTGGGCGGCGGCCATCTGGACGGCCTTGGCGGCAGCCTCGTCAAGGTCGTCTGCAACGGGAGGGAAAGGGAGGGGGGGGGAGGTCGGGGTCAGCCGCCAGCTACGCTGATCGAGCACGTCCAAGACGGGCCAGGGACGGACCGAAGGGGTGGATCTTCATGCCCGACTCCTTGATCATGGCCTTGGCCTCCTTGTCGGCCGTGCCCTGCAGGCGGACGATGACGGGGACAGTCATCTCGAGCTCCTTGGTGGCCTTGATGATGCCCTCGGCGATGACCTGCGATGGGAGGGGAGGGGGGAGGGCGGAGAGGGGAGTCAGCAGCGGTCGGCCGGGGGCAAAGGGGTAGGCTAGCGCGAGGGGACGCACGTCGCAGCGCATAATGCCACCGACTAAGGGGAGACGCGACGTCAGCGGCCGACACAAACAGGTTTTGGAAAGGAGACACTGCGGGCGGGGGGGAGGGGGGGGGGAGGCGGGAGAGGGACTCACAGATGTTGACAAAGATGGCCTTTACCTTCTTCTCGGAGAGGACAATCTCAAACGCCTTCTTGACGGCAGCGGCGGTCGCGCCTCCTCCGACGTCGAGGAAGTTGGCGGGGTCGCCGCCGTTGAGCTTGAGGACGTCCATCGTCGCCATGGCGAGGCCGGCGCCGTTGACGAGGCAGCCAATGTCGCCGTCGAGCTTGATGAAGTTGAGGCCGTACTGGGCGGCGTCGACCTCTCCCGGGTCCTCCTGCGACTTGTCGCGCATGGCAAAGATGTCCTTCTGGCGGAACTCGGCGTTCTCGTCAAAGCCGAACTTGGCGTCCATGCTGGCAGCGGCGGCGGCGGCGGCGGGACAGAGGGTCAGCGGGCGTGCCTCCTCTCGTGGCAAGAGCCGAGCGCGGGGCGGGTGCGCCTCACCAGAGAATGGTGCCGTCCTCGAGCTCGCCCATCGGGTTGATCTCGATCTGGGTGGCGTCCTTCTCCTTGAAGATCTTGTAGAGGTTCTGGAAGACCGAGGCCGCCTGCTTGCGCGACGACTCGGACTCGACGCCAATCTTGACGGCAATCTCGTAGGCCTCGGCGTCCGACAGGCCGTTCTCGTACGAGATCGGCGTCGTGATGATGGCATCGGGGTCCGAGTGGGCGACCTCCTCGATGTTCATGCCACTGGAAGCGAGGACGGCGCACAGGCTAGGTCAGCGAGCGCAGCCGCTTGACCGAGCCGGGATCGAACGCACCCCTGGGCGGAAGCAACGAGGACGGGCGACTGCGTCGTGCGGTCGGCGAGGACGGCGACGTAGTACTCCTTCTTCGGGGGCGTGCGCTCGGCAAGCATGACCTGGAAAGGACGGCAGGAGGGAGAGGGAGAGTAAGGGTCAGCGCACGCTCCGTCTCCCACGAGAGGGTCGGCCTGGGACAGACGGCGTTGCAGAGCCGGCCGGCCTCGCCGGTCTGCTTGGTGATCAGGTACTGGCCGAGCATCTTGCCGGCGTAGTCCTTGGCCTCAGCAGGCCTGTTTAAGAGCACGACGATCAAGATAGTCAGCCTCGCAAGTCGAGCCAGGAAGCACGGCGCAGCGCGAGATCAAAGCGAGACGCACGAGTTGGACATGTGGACGCCGCCCTGGAAGCCGTTGGAGAAGTGGCCCTTTCCGCGGCCACCGGCGAGAACCTGAGCCTTGATGACGAGCTCGTTCTGCTTGGAGCCTGTGAGGAGTGCTCTTGATCAGCCCTGAGTCTGGGATGAGTCTTCTCCATGACTGATCGCGGCGAGGAAGGGCAGCTGAGCCCAAGGCGGTGCTGGCCGTCAATGGCTGCGACGGGCAACAGACGACGCCGAGGCCCTCCTGCTCCTCGCTGCGTTTGGGACCGACGCGCATTGCTGCCATCGCCGGTAATCTCGGGCGGAGGCAGGGGACGTGAGCGACCCTGCCTCCAGGCCATGCCGCTTCTGCCGCCCCGGCATGGGACCAACGCCAGCCGACCAGCCACAGCTACCGATGGCGGGCACCCGAGTAGACTCTGGCATGCTGCTGGGGCCCGCAAGCACCCCTCATACAGAACGGCGACGGCGAGGCGTCGCCGCTGCGAGCTACACGAACGCGCACCGCCTCGCTCGCTCGCTCGGCCGCCTCTGCCGGCGAAGGGAGCGGCTAAGCCTGGAAGCAACCGATGGCCAGACGTACCGAACGACTTGGCGACCGACTCGGCCTCCTCGGCGGTGAAGGCAGGCTTGAAGTCGGGCGTGGCGATTCCGTACTGCCAGCGAAGAACGAGCGCGGGAGGTCAGCGGGGGCTCGACGAGAGATGCCAGGGGGGCGAGGGGGGAAGGCAAGGGGCAGGGGCCCAAAAGCGGCTGGCACTCACGTCGCGCATCAGCTGCTGGCTCTGGTACTCGTGGAGCGACATGGCGCGCTTCGAGACCGTGGACGCCCGGGCGACGGGGCGCGAGCGGATGAGGGAGCGGGCAGCGAACATCGTGTAGAGGGGGGAAGGGAGAGGGAGGAGGGTGACGGGGGAGGAGGGGAGGCTGTTGGGGGCGGCGACGAGCGGTGGTCTTTTGCCTGGCTCGAAGGGGCGCGGGCGGCGGCCTTGCGGCAACGGCCACCGATGCATCCCGCCAGGTTTTCGGCGGTCCTCGGCCTCGCTGCTCCTCGCGGGGACCCTGCCCGGCTCGTTCGCGCAATCGAGAACTCGTCGTCAGGTCATGAAGAGAAGGGTGGCAAGGCGCGGAAGGAGAAGGGGAGCTTCTCAGAAGGCGGCGTGCAGGCTGTCGGCGTAGTCCTCGACGCCGAGCTCGCCGCCGACGGCAAACTCGCCGCCGCCCTTGTGCCAGAAGTCGAGGCCGCCAAAGTCGTCGAGCGCGCCGGCCGCCTGCGGGAGCGGCACCGGCGGCTGGAGGGGACGGAGGGAGAGCAGTCAGTGATGGGCACACGCTCGTCAGTCGACTGGTCGCGGAACTGACCGTGTTGCCCGGGTCACTTCCTGCAGGGGTCCGCTCGGAGGTCAGCGTTGACGCTCGCAGACAAGGCGGCCGCTCGGGTCGGACGCACCTTGCATGCCTCCGTCGAACATGCCTCGCAGGAGGGCGTCGAGGCCGTTGCCCTCGTTACTTGGCCGCGTCTCCTGGCCAAAATCGAACGTCGGGGCCGAGAAGACGGCGTCCGAAAAGCCGGCGCTGTCCTGCTGGCCTGACGGGACCTGGCCGGCCGGATTGGAGATGTCTGGGAAGGGGTAGGTTGCCGACGAGGCCGCAAAGGGCGGGGGCTGCAAGGGCGGGGCCCGGGGCTGAACCTCGGGAGGGAAGGGCTCCTGGAGCGCTGCCGGTGTCGAGGCGGGCGCCTGGAAGAGCATGTTTTGAAACGGCAGCGTCGGCAGCTTGGCGATGCTCTTGAGGTGCTCCTTGAGGACGGCGAGCGGGTGCAGAAGGGCTGCGAGCGAAACGAGCAAGTCAGACCACGGTCTTATGGCAGGAGACCTCTGCGTCGGGCTTGCACGCACCAGGGATCGAGGCAGCCGCCGACGAGAGCCGCTCAAAGAGCCACGAAAGATTGTCTGCAATCGCGGCCTCTTCGGGCGTCGGCCACCGGTTGGCGTCGCGCATCTTGAGCGCCTGCATGAGCGTCGTCGCAGCCATGTACATGCAGTCTGCGACCCAGCGAGGAGATGACGAGATCAGTCCTTCCGGCAGCATCGAGGACGGAGGGAGCGCCTCGGGAAACGCACAGCAGTGGGAGAGGACGGCCGGTCGATCGCCGAACGCGTTGAAGTTCATCCGGATGAGCGCCGTCAGGTCGGTCGCGACCTGGATCGACTCGCGGCTGGGCGCAGGTACGCGTCGGCTCCGGCGATAGATGAGGAGGGCAATCATGAGCGCCGTGCAGCTGGGAAGGGTGGGGATTGAGTTAGTCATCCATATCGCCACGAGCGCTTCGGATGAAAGACAAAACTCACTTCATGCTGACGATGTGCGCTGGCGTCGAAACAGGTGCAAGGGTTAGCGTCAGGGCGAGCACGAAGGTGGGCCGGTGGATGAGGGCGTACCCGGCGGGCAAACCTCTGGCAGGTTTGTGACGTCGATCATGAGGTGGCTCGGCACAGTCGCCCGCCACTCCTGCAGCTTGACGCGCGCGAGCTTGATGTTGGCCGCATCCGCCTCGCCGGCGCTGGAGCGTGACGAAGGGAGGCCCAAGTCAGCACGAGCCCAGCCGATGCGCAATCAAGCTCGGGGACGCACTCGAAGAGCAGGACAAGGTTGATGATCTCGGCGAGACTGCAGGCGGCGCTGAATGTCGCGGTCGAGTGGCCCGGGACGGGCTCGTAAGTGTCGTAGCAGGCCGCGCCGTACGGCCGCCACATCTCCTTGTCGTCCGAGCGGTCGACTGTCGATCGTGTCGAGGGACAAACGTCAGGCGTAGAACGGGCTCTCGTGAGGAGGAAGGAAAGACGCACCAAAGACGGCCGGCGGCGTCCGCTTCGAGGACTGTAGCATCGGCGTCCGGCCGACGTACAGCGAGATCCACTTGTCAAAGATGAAGGCCGTCCAAAAGGTGCGCCGCCGGATCTCCATCGCCTCCTTCTTGGCCGGGATGCTGCTCGCCGTCCGGTCGCCGTCGTCTCCGTCGAGGTGGATGCCGAGGTCCTGGATCATGCTGAGGGGAGCGGCGTCGCGAGAAGAGAGATCCGTTCAGCACCGGGTGCGAGGGGGCGGATAGGGACAGCAGACGGACCGGATCGCCATTCCGCTGCATGCAGGTCACGGATACGTCAGCGCATCGATCTTTTCAACAGATGTGGAGGCCGACACGGGCACCGGCATAGACGTACGTGAGCATCCACGCCCGGCCGATCTTGCCGCCTGAGCACTCCTTAGCCCCGAGCAGCAGAAGGCCTTGGATGGTCGGGATCTGGCGCTGGGCGTCCTTCTCGATCTCCTGGAACAGCAGGAGCCGTGCCTGCCCTGTTCGAGCCGAAGGGAAGGCGGACACGGTCAGAGATCGCCGCCGAGTACAATTGACGGATCCGTCACGCACGGAGGAAGACGTTGTCCATGTGCGGCCGGTCCGAGTTGAGGCCGGCGCCGGCAAAGGCCCCCGCGAGGTCGTCATTGACCTCGATGCGGTTGAAGTCGCCGAGGCTCTGCCGCCCAGCATGCCCGCAGAGTGAAAGGAGCAGGAAGATGGAGAAGTAGGACGAGCTGCCCTCGGTCGACGTCACCATCTCCCCTGCGGCGTCGCGGGGTCAACAAGTCTCGTCAGCGAGGGCGGTGATGGGCCCGGGTGATGCCGCCCCGAGGAAGACTGACTCATAAAAGCCGGGCGGTAAACGAAGCCAAAGAAGGGCTGGACCCAGGTCCAGTGCAGCTGAAGGAAGGCCTCAAAGACGCCTGGACGGAGGCGAGCCCGACATACGAGTGTCAGCCGGCGCGCGCGTCCCCGTCATTCCCCCATCACCCCGAAGGTAGACGTACCGGCCCGGTACTCTGGCATGAAGCTGTTGACGTTGAGGAAGCCGAGCCACTCCATTGTGCTCGAGTACTCGGAATCGATCGTCGCCTGCAGCCGGTCGGTGTTGTCGGCGGCGTGCGCCTCGTCGAGCTCGCCCCCGGGCAAGTCGGTCGATGGCGGCTCGAGGTAGAAGAAAGACGATGGCCCGTGCAGGCCCCGCTGGATGAAGGCAGGGAGAGCAAACGTCAATGGCGCTGCTCGTCGCTCGGATCGGGCCGAGGTTGGAGGCGCAGGCTTGGTTGGCGAAGCGACGTACGCTGTCGTGCCCGTCGACTGTCAGCTTCGGCCCTTCTGGCGCTCCGATCTCTTCGAGCGGCAGGTCCTGCTCGGACGCCTCCTCCTGCTTCACCCTCGGCGCTGCTGGCCGTGCCCGGCTCTTGAGGAGCGCAGCGACGTCGGCCGGGACGTCGTCGAGCAGGGTCGCGCGCGTGACCGAGTCGGCGCCGACCAGATGGTCGACGAACTTGGTCAGCGTCGCGAGCTGGCGCTCGACCGTGCTCACGTAGACTGCCGACGGCGTGCTGTCGCGGGGGACACGGCGACTGGATCGCATCAGCAATCAAAAAGCTCGTGCTGGCAGGCATCAGAATGGCTCTTCGACGGACCTCTTGTACACGCAGACGGCCGACCGGGACCGGGCGCAGCTCCGGCACTGGGGGCGACCGCCGTCGCACTTTCGCTTCTTCTTCTGGCACGACGTGCAGGCAAAGTTGGAGACCTTGCGCGGCAGGTAGTCGTCTGAGGCGTCCTCGGATAGCTTCGACGTCGACGGGGATGGGTCGGCCATCGATGCGGTCGAGCTCGAGACCGGAGTGGGGGGGGGAGAGAGGGGCCTCGGGGAGCTGGCAGTTGCCGGTTGCCCAGAAACGCCTGCTCGGGTGGGAGTCACGCGAGGGAGGCGGTGGGACACAGGGTCCGACGGCGATGTTCCTCTAGCAGGCGGAACGGGGCGTCGACCGCAGGCGAAGGTGTCTTGTCTAGGAGGGGGAGGAGGCGAAGGAGGGAACGAGCGAGGTCGGGGTCGAGGAGGAGGGCGTTCGGAGGGCTCGGCGTTGTCGGGCGAGCGAAACGAGCCGCTGCGCCTTGCCTGCCAACGTCGACCAGCTTGCCCGTGCTGGCTTCCCTGCTCTCTTTCGTCGGTCATCGTCGACCTCTCTAGGGTCTGGGTGTGATCATCGCTGAGAGGTGAGTCGGGCTCGCTGACGTTGCCGCTGCTCTTAGGGTGCCGACCACTGCTGACCCCTTCCCTGCGTCCGCAGCTCGGCCGTCTCCGTCCCCCTCTCTCTCTCTCCTCTCCTGAAGATGGCACCCTTAACGGTCAAGGTCGTCCGGCATGGACAGGTGCGCGCCTCAGCTCACGTACTACGATGTTGAATCATGCTGACCGCGCTTTGGACGATTTGCCTAGACGCACGACAACCTCGCCCGGTGAGCGCGCCGACCTCCGGTCAGCTCAACGCACAGCCGGGCGACCGCTGACTTTCCATCATCTCGTGCTCGTCGGTGGGGGAAGCATTATGCAAGGCTGGAAGGACGACGCAGGGTCGAGCTTGAATGAGACCGGTCTCGCGCAGGCTTTCATACTCGCCCGGTCATACGGCGATGAGGTCGACAGCTGGCGCGAGGTCTTCACGAGCGATCTCGCTAGGGCCGCCGTCGTACGTCCACTGCCCCTCGACGATCTTACTCCGAAGCCAGACTGACCATCTGCGTTGCCTTTCAACTTCGCTGAGTCAGACGGCCAGCACGCTCAGGTCGTACTCCAAGAAGCCGCCGCCGTTAACGGTCGACCAGCGGCTGCGCGAGCGGGAGCGTTGTCCCTCTTGACTCCCCCGCCGAGCCAGCACTGTCCTGACCTCAGCTCTCGTTCGTCTGTGCAGAACATGGGATCCTACGCAGGCATGCACCTCGACGAGTTCATCGCCAACGGCTCCAAATTCCCGCCCGACGCCGAGACGATGGCCGCCCTGCGCCAGCGGGGCGAAGAGTTCTGGACGTCGACCGTCGTCCCTCTAGCTATGAAGGGCGAGGGAGGGACGATCGTCCTCGTCTCGCACGGCGCCTTCCGTCAGTCCTGTCTCTCAGAAGGCTGGCTCGACACATTCGGCGCGCTGACCGGCCTCCTGCCTTGCTGCCGACTCGCGAGCGCCTTAGTCCTGAACACGTTCCTCAGCCTGCTCGACAAAGGCATCCTGACGGCTGTCCCCTCGGTCACGCCGGGCAAGCTGCCCAACACGTCGGTCACGACAATCGTCGTCGACCACGCTAGCGGCAAGGGCGAGATCCAGTCCTGGGGCGACGTCTCGCACCTCCTGATCCCGCTCGACGGGATTAGCACGCCCGGCGGCGGGCCCAAGCCGACCATGGTCGGCAACCTCGACGGCGGCGAGTAAGCCGGCCGTCGCCTAGACACCTGCGCCTAGATGGAGATGTCGATTATGACCGGGACTCCGCGCCCTGCTTAGCTTGGTAGCCCAGGTCCGACCAGCCTTGCCAGCCAGGGGCGAGCGAGAGACATGCCGGCCTCGAAGGGGCTGGCCCGCTCGACGCCGCGAAACCGGTCCGCCGTGCTAAGAGTACATGCGAGAGCGTTTCCGCATCAGAAGTCCATGTCGCCGCCGAGCCCCCAGCCGGCGCCCTGGCTGGCGCCTTGCGTGCCGGCAAAGCTCCAGCCGGCCGGTTCGGCCATGTCGTCGGCGGTCGCGACGCCCGCCCCGCCGGCGGCGGCGTCAAACTTGAGCCGCTCACGCTCCTTGGCGACCTGCTGCTTGAGGTTGTCGATCGACAGCAGGAGCTCGAACGATGCCTTGCGCAGCGCCAGGATCGGCGTCGATTGCGGCGTCGTCTGGATCTTGAGCAGGAAGTGGGGCTCGAGCGGATGCGGCGCGCGGTAGCCGGCAAACAGCACCTCCGAGTTGCAGAGCAGCTGCCTGCAGAGGCGAAGAAGGGCGCCGGCAACGGATAGCCCGGGCGGGTCAGCGCCGGCTGGGTTTACACTGGAGGCGCAGGAGGTCGAGCAAGAGCGAGCTGCAGCCCAGGGTCTTACGCACGCTCGGAGCATGTTGGCGAGCGTGTGATCCTGCTTCAGAACCTTGACAGTAGCGGCATTTGGAATCTTGGTGTCCTCCTGGATGTCGAGCCTGCAGGACAGTCGGAGCAACTGTCAGCAAAGCTGTCCTACAGCTGCTGACAGGCTCGGCCGATCCAGGCTAAGTCGACCGGCCCGAGAGCAAGCCGCCAGGCGAGCTCGGGGAGCAGACGGCAGCTCGCACGCACAGGCTCTCGCCGTCATCCGTCGACAGCCACCAGAGGTCTGTCCGATTCGGCGTGTTGGTCTCGAGAGCGGGAACGGCGGGCATCGGAACGTCGTCTCAGGACGAGCTGGGGTAGGGTTGCTTGGGCTAAGAACGCAGACGTCGAGCTGGTGGGCGGCGTGGGTGGGAGACCTGGCCGCCAGAAGGGGCCCGGCAGAAGGGGGCAAAGAGTCTGTCAGCATGCGCGTCGAGCATGCTGGTTCTCGCGAGCTTCTTCTACGGCCTCACAAGCGGCTAACAAGCGGCTAGAGAGCGGTGAGGTGTGGGCGAGGGCGAGGAGGAGGGCAAGGAGGAGGTCGAGGAGGAGGTCGAGGTCGGTAGCTGGGCGAGAGGGTCGCCCGCGCAGGGCCGCCGGCCACGCCCGTGGACAGGCTCCGGCCGTGTGCGTACGAGTCCGGGCAGCCACTCGCATCGCACTCGACTGGGAGGGACATGTGTGTACAGGAACATGTATGAAGTGCGACCGGGACTGTTGAAGGGAGGCGTGACAGCAGAGTACAATGGTGGGCGGGCAAGGAGGACTAAAGTCTGGCCAAAGACGAGCGACCTGGAGGATCGCGGGAGCGGCTGGAGCGCAGGCAGGACAGGTCCTTATAGCTCGAAGAGGGATCTCTTGGTGCTCGAAGAAGTCGTGATTTGTGGCAGGCCGGAGCCGGAACAAAAGTTGGTCTTTCAGGCCAGGCGGACGCAAGGAGAGGGTCAGTTGTGGTTGTGCGTGTCGTTCCGTGCCATTAGCGACTCACCGCAGCCACAGGGATGCCTGACCAAGGGGTTGGCGAAGGCGAGTCAGTCCCTTGTCCCCGTTCGGGATGGCAGCCACCGAGAGACGCACAGGAAAGGTACCGGCACCAGGCGCAGGCAGCAGCGCTGTCCTCTTTGGAGAAGTTGATGATGATGAGGACAAAGCCGAGCACGAGAAGGACGAGTGCCGCCGCTCGCAGGACCCAGACAACGATCTTGGCCCGCTTCGACAGCGCGATGGCAGGGCTGGTGGGGAAGAAACCTCCCAGATCAGCACGAGCGGTTGCGAGAGGAGGGCGCGTACGTACTAGAGGATGACACCGAGCAAGAGGCCGCAGATGAAGCCGCCGAGGTGGGCAAAGTTCTGGGCCGGGCCCGCAGAACCAGCGTCAGCCCGGCAACGAGCGAGGACGGGAAGAAGAAAGGGCACTGACGTCGATCAGGTATGGGATGAAGCCCATCCCTACCATCAGGGCGAACTCAAAGATGAGGAAGACAAGCTTGAGCTTCGGCCGAGCCTCAAGCTTCCAGTGGAGGCCGAGGTCGACGACGGCAACCGCGTTGATCGCAAAGATGCCGCCCGAGGCGCCGACCGAGGGCACGGCTGGCAGGGCAAAGTTGGCGCCAAAAAGGAAGCCAAAGACGGCGCCGGCGAAGAAGATGACCGCGAAGGAGAGGGAGCCGATCTCGCGCTCGATCTGACCGCCGACGACGTAGAGGACGACGCCGTTTAGCAGGAGGTGGACGACGCCCGCATGCAGGAACTGGCAATGGCGAGCGAGGTGTGCTCCGGTCAGTGTCGTCTGAACCGGGTAGACGCGATGATAGCGCAGACGCACGATAGGCACGAAGAAGCGGTAGATCTGATTCGGCGTGTCAGTCGGCGAGAGGCCGCAGTACGAGCCGAGCAAGCAAGCCTCACTCGTCGGGCTGCGACCGGAAGCAGCGATGGTCAGCGGTGAGCGTCCAAGAGTCCTAAACATCGTCAGGTACGCACACTGAGCTGCGAGTATCGTTGAAGCAGGCAACCGGGTAGTCGAGCGGAGCTGCGGCGACGGGCTGCAGGAAACCAGGCGTGAGCAGGCAGCGGCCGGGGGACCAGGCGGGCCACGCTAGCCTGGCAAGACACGGACCTTCATGCACGGAACGAAGCGTGCGCCCATGTTGATCAGCGTCGCGCTACTCGGACCGATCATCCAGTTGAAGGTCGGCTTGGTCGCAATGACGCTGCCGGTCAGCGCGCTGTTGCGCGCGAGCTCGTACGCGAAGACAGCGACCATGGCTGTCGAAAAGAGCGCGCGATCAGTGTCGGACCCCGGACAAAATGGCGGCTAGACGAAAGCTTCTCGTTCGGGCGCACCGATGCAGAGCGCAAACGTCACCCAGGGCCGGCGCTGTCGACCGACGCCGCGTCCTGTCGCAGAGCAGAGTCAGCTCTCGTCAAGCACAGGTTGGAGCGACGGGCTTAAGCCGCCACGAAGGACGCACTTCGGTTCTCGATCCGGGTCTCGACCGAGAAGCGCTTCTCGGCACCGATGCCGAGGGACTCGAGCACGCGCTCGCCCCAGGTCAGGCTCGCAAACGTCGGCTCGATCGGGATCGACCGGTCCTGGGACAAGTGCGGCGGGTTCGAGTACTCTGTCGGAGAGGCGGGAGACGAACGCGCGTCAGCTTGCCAGTGCGCAGCAGTCGGCGCGAGCGGCGAGTGACGAGTGAAGGGGGGGGACCGACCGAGGTCTCCAAAACGTTGGCCTTTGCCCTGCCAGGCGTCCTCGGCCTCACCATCGAGGCCGCCGTGCGCGTAGCTTTGCTGCTGACCTTGACCTTGGCGGTAGCCTTCGGCCGGGTGGCCGGCGAACGGCTCGGCGCCGTCGACGAGCCCGGCTCGGTCGTTGTACGACAGCGGCCGGGTCGCATAGGCCTCCTCCTCAGGGACGTACGACAGGTGCGAGGGTGGCTGGTAGTAGCCCTGCTGCCCACCGCCAACGTTGTACGGCGCTGCGCGGTAGACGCTGGCCGAGTCGTCTGGCCCGAGCGAGGTCGAGCTGCCGACGTCGCTGTAGGCGCGGTGCACATGCTCGTCCCCGTCGCCGGCTGCCGAGAGGAGCTGCCCCCGCTGCTGACCCAGATCGTAGGCGTCGCCTTCTACCGGAGGCGGGTAGTCGGGCGCGCGCATCCACGAGGAGTCACCGCCGCCCGACCCACCGGCGCTCCCGGTGGCATAGGGGTCGTGGTACGCGTGCTTGCCTCCGCCGGCGCTCGTCCGAGCGGGCGCGAAGCCATACCCGTCGTCGTCGAGGTATGACCGCCGGTTCAGCTGCGGCAGAGCGTCGGGCGGGTGTGCCGAGGACGTCGGTGTGTGCATCATCTAGCCTGAGGCGGGATGCTGGGAGTGGAAGTAAGAGGCGTCTTCGGAGGGAAGGCAAGACAGGCAAGAGGCAGCGAGCGCCGGCTGCAAGTCAGCCGCCGCGGGCGCGTGAGCGGGGCAGGACAGATGGCCGGGCAAGGACCAGCCCCCGCCTCGATGCAGATGCACACCTGTAAAGCAGTTGCACGCGCGAGAGGTCGTGTGTCGATGGTCGAGGGTACTGTGGGAGATGCTGGTGGTCGAAGCAGTGGGGGAAGGAGGAGGCTGTCCTGCCGTGCGAGCGAGTTGCTGCTTGCCTGCTTGCAGCCCTCGCCCCTGCATGGGGCGCAGCAGCGCGCAGGCGATCGACCAAGACGACGATGACAGCCCGACGACAGACCGACCGACCTCCTCCTCGCGCACGCAAGGCAGAGCGACGGCACGAGAAGCTGAGCCGGGCTGGAGCTGCAGCTGAGCTCCTGGGCCGGTGCTTTTGCCACGGAAACTGACAAGATCGGGGCAGATCGATGACAGGCAGCAGCCCTCGTCGCCCTTTGTCGATGCCCGCGCAGGCCGAGCCTGCGCCATGCGACCAGGCAGCAGAGCCGGCAGACGGTCTGCGACAGCCCAGACGAAGCCTCCTGCTGTGCCCTTCCGACCAACCAACTACTCCTTTCCCCGTGAGCATGGAGCAGCGTCCAATGCATCCGTACGGCTACCCGCCGCCGCCGCCGCCGCCGCTGCTTCAGCAGCAGCAGCAGCAGCAGCAGTCACATCCGCATCGACCGCAGCCCTTGCTTCAGACAGCCTGGTCGACCGCCGCGCCCGGCGCCACGAGCTCGACCCAACCGCCGCTGTCATCGTTCCCGCCCCGCGAGCCAGCGCCGGTGCCGACAGCGGCCGTCAAGGGCAAGGCGCCCAAGCGAGCCAATCCCGCGCCGGTTGTCGCCGCCTCGGAAGGCGGGTCCGAGCCCGAGAAGAAGAAGCGCAAGCGGACGGGCTTTGCTTGCCGTGCGTCGTTGCCCAGCCCATGCTGCGCTCTCGGTCGTTCCGGCCCGGATCCAACTGACGGCCTCCCTTTGCTTCTTTCCCCTGGGTTCGAAAACGATGCGTCAGTGGCCTGTCGGAAACGGAGGACCAAGGTCCGGGCTCGTCCAGCTGTATCGTTTCCTTGAATCCAGCTGCTGACCCGTGCTCTGTTCTGGCGACAGTGCGACGGCGCCCAGCCGTGCGCGGCGTGCGGGCAGGACGACGAGGAGTGCTGCTACCCGGACGCCAAAGTCAGCGTCAAGTGCGTCTCGGGTCAACCTTGCCCGCTCAGGCACGAGGCACTCCTTCTGATCTGACTCACTCCATCCCACCTCGCTCAGGTACGTCCAGGAGCTGGAGGGCAAGGTGCGCGAGCTCGAGAGCGCCGCCTCGGCCGCCGCCCACGACCGGTCCTCGCTCTCGTCCTCAGCCGCCATCTCGCCCCAGCCGCCGGAGTCGGTGTTCTCCGCCCCGCTCCTGCCATCGACGGCAGGGGCCGCTCGCGCGAACGGTACTGCTACAGGCTCGGCGCACAGTGGCACCGCGGCCTATGGCGCATCGCACGCGTCGCCGACGTTGAGGTTACCATCGCTTCGCGTCTCGACCGTGGCGTCGACCTGGGAGCGGACCGGACGTGCGTCTCACCCCAAAGGCTGCGAGTGTGCACCCGACCGATCCCCTGACGAGCTGCTCGTCTTGCCCGACAATGCACAGACGATGGCCACGCGGCCGAACTGATCGAGAAGGCAGCCGCGATCCTTGTCGGCCAGACACCGCCCAACGGACGGCCACAACTCCCGCCCCTGCTGCCGTCGGCCCCTGGACCGAGCCGTGCGTCCTTGCTCGCAGAGTTTCTATCCGGCTTGATTTGATCGCTGACCCCGCCAAGGCTTTACACTCACTGACCTTTGAGATAGAAGCCACGCCCGAGGAGGCGCTGGCTGACTTGGTGGTGGGTCTTCCTCGCTCGAGCTTTGACGATGACCGAGGCTCAGCTGACACGAGACGATCGAGACGCTGTAGGATGCGCCTGTCGACCTGCTAGAGCGGCACATCGTCGACAGCCTCCTCCACTGGTATCTCATCCGCTGTAAGCTTTGCCCTGCCGCAGACGCTCTGACGGCAGCCTGCCCAACTGACATCTGCCTTCTTTGCGTCGCATCAAAGTCCAATATGGTGCGCTGTCCTTCAGCTCGTCTAGCGCCCTTCCGATGCAGCAAAGCTCTCCTGCTGATCCATCTCGCCGTCCAGTCTACCCCGTCGTTCACTGGCCGACATTCTACAGCCGCTGGGCTGATCGGACCTTCGAGCAAAGCTCGGTCCATGCGGCGACGCTCCACCTCGTCCTTACCATCTCGGCGACGCTCCGGTCCAAGAAGGGCGACGAGCAGCTCGCGGCCCGGTACTTTGCCCGGGCCCAGCTGACCGGGGCTGACCTCCTCCTGACGGCCGACCTCGACACGCTCATCTACCTCCTCCTCTTGTGCTTTTACAGCCAGAGGTGAGCTTTGCTTGCTTGACGACCGCTCTCTCTGTGGCCACTTAACGCTTGCTGAGACACATCCTACCTCATCGTCCCTCCAGCTGCCAGAAGAACGGCCTGAGCTCAAACTCGGTCGCCCACACCATCTTTCTATCGCGCAGCCTGATCTCGGTCGACCTTGCCGCGCTCCCGCGGACCGAGCGTGCGATGCGGCGCCGATGCTGGGGCGCTTGCAGGCAAATGATGAGCACGTCGTCGGGGATATCCTACCGGGCGGCGACAAAGGCCGATGAGCAGGACACGTTCGACAGCGAGCTCCTGAGGATCGGCGGCGACGACGACGACGAGGCGCTCGGCGGGCCGTACGAAGGCAACCGGCTCCTCTTCTTCCGCGAGACCATCAAGCTCTTCATCATCAAGTGGCGGACGCTCGGCAGGTGCGACGTTCGATCTGCGAAGCGTCGCGATTCAAACACTTAGATTCCCGCTTCCGCCCCTTGCTCGCGCTCGCCCAGCCGCAACGACCCGTCCTCGCTCGTCGAGCACGAGACGCTTCTGCTCGACTTTTGGGACAGCGTCCCGGCCCAGCTGCGGCCGGCGCACACGCACGAACTGTCCTTCACGCGCCAGCTGCTCGCCGTCGTCCTTCGAGGTCGCTTCCTCAACACCCAGATCCTCCTCCACCGCCCGGCGCTGCTCGAGAGCATCTCGGCGAGCACGCCCGCCCATCTGCGGCGGCACAGCGTCCGGTCTGCGCTGTACCGCACGAGGTGGGCCGAAGCAATCATCCACTCGGGCCTGACAAGCTTCAAGGCTGACCGAGATCTTCCCGCCGGCTTCATTTCTCGCAGCGCGCAGGAGTGTGTCGCCACGGCAATCGAGCTGCTCAACCTCGTCGCCTCGAGCTGGTTCACGCTCATGCACGGCAGCTGGTGGTCCGTCGGCCGTTGCTGTCACTAGTGCGTTTCGCGCGATGCTGACCGACGCGGACCCCTTTTGCGCGCACGTCTCTGTGCAGGTTCAGTCTCGGCTACAGCTACTCGAGCTGCCTGGTCATCCTCGCTTGTGAGTCCGACACGTTCGGTCCCTTTCCCGGCGACGTCCCGCTGAACCCCATCGCACGCATCCTGCGCTCTGTAGACCAGATTTCGCAACGGGTCCGCGGCCGAGACACGAGCACCTTCCTCGACCCCCCAGTCCTCGACCAGCAGGCGTCCGAGGCGGTCGAGCTCGGCCTCGCCGTCTTGCACGGACTCGCCCAGCTCAACACACCCCCTGCTAACTCGCAGACGCCGCTGACCGAGAGCCGAGCCTCGCCCGATGTGATTGCTGCCGCCGACCGGTCACGCGCCATCATCCTCCGCCTGCGTGATGTCCTCCGGAGCAGCAACAACGCCCAGGCGGCCGGCCAGAACACCCTGGTCCCGGTCCGAAAGAACCTGCCGCCAGCGACGCCGGTCGATCCGCCGCTGTTCCAAGCGTGGGACGACGGCCAGGCCATTCCAGACTTCCCGGCGACGTGGGGCGGCGACGACGAGTTCATGGACAACCTCCTCCAGCGTGAGTGACACAGGCATTGCCGTCGACGCTATCGATTTTGACCTGACCCTTTCGCTCTCCCTGCCGCCATCGCTAGTCTTCGGCTCGTCGGGCCCGGGCGGGGGTTAAAAGCGATCTGGGAAGCCCTGCTGTTGTTTGCTCTTTTGTCGCCGCCACGTCGGCAGTCTGCGGGGCAGCCGACCGCTGTCGTGACTTGGGGGAGGCCGGGGTGTCAAGAGTTGCGGCGGGCGCATCCTGAACATGTCCATAATATGGCCGTCTGGTGCGAGTCTCATTACCGCACCGTACCGGGGCAGCGTCGGCCGAATGCCCAATCGGCAGGTTCGGACGCCCGCGGCCGCGGCCAAGCGCGCTGACCGCCCCGGCCCCGCCCACCGCCGCCGCCGCTGCTGGCTCCCGCCTGCGCGCGAGTCAGGCGCCGGCGGGGCTGCTTAGGTGCTGACGGCTCACCGCCTTACGAGAGATCGGAGCAGCGCGAGCAGACGGCACGGGCTCTCAGCCGCTTTCTGCAAAACGAACGAGGTCGGCCCTCCTCTACCGGCGACGACGACCTGCCAGCAGCACCCCGATCGACTCCCCCTCGACGCGCGACTCCTTCCTCCAGCAGCCGCAGCCTCCCTCCGATGCTTCAGCCCGCCTCGGCCACCGCCGCCGCTCAACAGCCGCCGCCGCCGCCGCCGCCGCCGCCGGTCGCAACCTCGCAGCGCGCCCGGCGGGGGAGCCAGGCCACCTCGTTCGACCTTCACTTTTTTACCGACCCCCGTTGCGAGGAGGGAGAGGCGCCCGAGGCCTGCAAGCTCCGCACGCCGTCGGCGGCTGCCATCGAGGAGGCGGCGACCGTCGTCGGCAGCCCGACCGCCAGCTGGGTCGCCTCCTCGGGCGCGGCCGGCGAGAAGCTGCCCGCCGGAGGTGACGCCGGCAACAAGGAGAGCCGAGCCGAGGATATCATCTATGTCGGTCGACCCCTGCCTTCTCTGTCTTTGTCAGACTCTCCTGCATGCTGACGACCGCCTCACCCCCTCGTCGTCCCGCAGGTCGTCTTCGAGGAAGGCGACCCCCGCGATCCGTTCCAGTTCTCGCGGCGACGCAAGTGGACGATCACGGTCGTCACATGCACCTATACGCTATTGGTCAGCTGGGCCCTGTCGAGCTACTCGATCAGTATCGCCGACATGCGGGCCGACATGGGCTGGTCGAGGCTCGGCGCCGCCGCCGGCATCAGCGTGTACGTCCGCCCCTCTTCTCTCGCCGAGCGCCTAGCCGACTGACCTCGTCCGGCTGTGTGTCGATGGCAGGTATGCCTGGGCTTTCGGCCTCGGACCGATGGCGCTAGCGCCGGTCGCCGAGGAGCTCGGCCGGAACATCATGTACCTCGCTTCGGCGGCCATCTTTGCTGGTCAGTCCTCCCTTGGGTCCCCTGCCGAGGCTACGCATCTTGGCTGACGGCTCCTTTGCTCTTCCAGTCTTCATCATCCCCTGCGCGCTTGCCCGCAACCTAGAGACGATGCTCGTCGCGCGCTTCATTATGGGCATCGCTGGCTCGACCGGCTCGACGATGGTCGGCGGCACGATGGGTACGACCGGCTTCGACCTGAGGGTTCGGCGAGTCGAGAAGCTGAAAGCCAGGTCGCTGCCTCCGTCTTCCACAGCCGACATCTGGCGCTCCGATGAGCGCGGCCTCCCAATGTCAATCTTTGCCGCCGCTGCGCTCATGGGCATCGGTGCGTGGCCTTGCCTCTCTCGCGATGATAGTGAGCACCCTGCTGACTCGGATCCTTGCCAACAACTGCAGCGCTCGGCGCAATCTGCATGGGCTACGTCGCAGAGCGTGCCGGCTGGCGTGTTGTCCAGTACATCTTTCTTGGGCTCATGGGCCTCTTGCTGCCCGTCATGTTTCTCACCCTCAAGGAGACGCGGGCGAGCGTCATCCTCACGCGCATGGCGCGGAAGAAGCGGGCCGAGACCGGCGACGAGCGCTACCGGTCCCACGCGGAGCTCGAGCGGCCGCCCATGATTGAGCTCGTCAAACTCAGCCTCACCCGGCCGTTCTGGTTCCTGGTCTCGGAGCCCGTCGTGACGGCTTTCTCGCTCTGGATCGGTGCGTAGCAAGCGCGGTCTCACGTGCGCCTGCCCGCCCACTCGAGTCGACGCTGACGCCCCTGTCTGCTGGCAGGTTTTGCATGGGGTGTGCTGTGGGTGCCTGCTGCTCTTGCGGCCTACTCGTCGACCCGCGCAGGACCTGACAGCCCATTCGCTCCGCTTCACGCCGCAGGTACGGAGTCCTCCAGGCCTTGCCCTTTGTCCTCGAGCGGCTGCACAACTTCAGCACCGGCGAGGTCGGGCTCAGCTACTTCACCTTCTTGTCAGTTTCGCCGGTGCGGCTCTGTCATCTTCCGGTCTCACACTGACGCCGTCTCTCTGTCCTCGGGATGCCAGCATCGCCGTCTGCCTCGGCTTCGTCGCCAATCTGTGGCAGGACAAGCTCTACCTGTGCGGGACTGTCTCCTCGTTGCTCACGAGTAACTTCCTTGTGCCGAGGCTGACGCGACATCCGCCTCCACCGAACAGCCGCTACCAGCCCCGCATGGGGCCCGAGGCTCGACTCTTTGGGGCCTGCGCCGCCGGCGTCATCTTCCCCCTTGGCTGCCTCATCTTTGCCTGGACCAGCTACTCGCATGTCCACTGGATCGCCCCCTGCATCGGCATGACCGTCACGGTCTTTGCCATCTTCCAGATCTAGTGCGTATCCGCGCTCCCCTCCCTCTTGTTGCTGGGCCCTCGCTGACTCGCCTTCCGCCTCCAGTCTCTCGGTCTTGTGCGTCGCCATCAACAGCTTGGGTTCTCAGATCTGCTCTCCCTCTCCTCGCTGACCACCCCCTTTTGCCTGCAGCAACTATTTGTCCGACTGCTACTCGATCTACGCATCTTCCGCGCTCGCCGCGCAGTCCTTCAGTCGCAACTTCTTCGCAGGCATCTTCCCGCTCATCATCACCGCTGTCCGTCCCCCATCCCTGTCGGTCGCTCCCGTCCCGGTCTGCCGCTAACAAGACTGCTCAACGCCGCCGCCTCTCGCCCAGATGTACGAGGGTCTCAATCCGCGCTGGGCGGCCACCCTGTGCGGCCTCATCGGCGCCCTGCTTGGGGTCGTCCCGTTTGCGCTCATCAAGTTTGGGCCGCGCATCCGGGCCGCGTCCAAGGTGGCGCAGACCCTGCTGCACGACTAGAATCTCCCATCTGCTTGCACACGCATCACCATCGCATCCTGTACCCCCATCACCTCGCACTGTCTCCAGAAATATCATGTAGTCCTAGCCACGCCGGGCAGACGAGCCCCTCTAGACGACGGGCCGGGTTAAGGCCGTCGCAGACCATCGCGCGCGCGCAAGGACACGCAGTCGCCCCCGCAAGGCAACGACGACGCGCCGGCGCCGCGCGCCGCGGCCGCCCGTCGGGGGCGCGCCTGCCCGCTCGTCCGCCCCCTCCTTCTGCGACGATCTCCTCCGATCCGAGGCCTCGAAGAGAGCACGCCGCCCCATCCCGGCCTCCCCAGCCCCAGCCATGCCCTTGTCTGGCTCGAGCTCGGTCGACACCCTCTCCTCGACCGGCTCGGTCGACTCGCACGTCGCCGAGCCCACCTCGGGCGCGGGTGCCAACCCGCTTCGACCGCCAAAGTCGCCGCGCCGACCCTCAAACAGCTTGCGGCCGGCCTCGACGACCTCGGTCCATCAGATCGACCTCGCCCATCCTGCGCGGGCCTTCTATGGCCTGCCGTCTCCACCTACGACGAGCTCGGAGGCCTCGGGCGGTTCGGTCGGCGGCAGCCTGCGCCTCCCAGTTAGCGTGCTCCAGCCGGCAGTGCCCGCCCCGGCAGGCCCGGCTGGGCGGCCGAGGGAGACTGAGGTCCGAGCTTCCGAACGGGCGACCTCAAGCCAGAGCGGTCTCTCTCGAGTCACAGAGGACGACGGAGGCAGGAGCAAGCGGCTGAGCGACCTGAAGGAACGCAGCGCAAAGGTGCGTCGTCACGCCCAAAGTTGCCGCTCGCGTCTCCCGCCCAAGGCACCTTCCTGATGCGAGGCCCGGTCCCTCCTGACGGACGCTGCTGTCCACTCATCGCAGATCATCAACAGCCTCTCCTCTCGCCAGACGCCGTCGCCGACCAAGCCTCTGCTCGACTCCCCGATGGCGCGGCTCACGCAAGGCGTCGAGGCGACGGCCATCTCTTCGCCAAAGCTCCGGTCGGCGCACTCGTCGTCTCGGCAGTCGCTCTCTGGTGAGGAGACGGAGCGCGGCGGCGCTCGCAGCGGGTCGTCTCAGGCCTCAACTTCATCCTTTTCGGATCGCGGTGGCAACCAGCGGCCTCGAACGAACGGCACCAAGAAGGGCAAGCGTGTCAGCATCGATAGTTCGGCCTCGGGCGGTAGCGGCTGGCCGCAACCTCCGCCGGCCTCGTCGTCAGCTAGGGGTCACGGTCGCACCGCCTCTCTGCCTCACTCTGCCGGCTCGTCAGACGGCGGCTTCAGCCGTTCCAGCGGCGAAACCAGCGGAAGCAGCTCTAACCAGGCTCGACGTCAACACCGGCCCTCTTCGTCGACCGATCTGGGTCGGCTCGCTTCGCCGGGTCCTTCAGCAACGCCGATGACGCGACGCTTGCACGGCACATCTTCGCCGAGCTCGCCCTCAGCCCTCTCCCGCTCGCAGAGCACGACGTCCGTCTCGAGTCGTGATTCGGACTCGCGCACTTCGGTCGCTGGCCGGACGCCCCTCCGAGCAGCTGCCACTCGCGTCCGTCCTTCCCCGAGCTTCAAAAGGTCAGACGACGGACCTACACAGGAACCGACCTCGACCTTAAGTGCGCCTCGAGCGACACCCTCTCACAGCCAGACCTCGCGGACGACCAGCTCCATGGCGAGCTCGCCGTCAATGACAAGCTTGGCATCGGCGCGTCTCCATCGCGAGGCCTCGTCCTCATCGTCGAGCAGTCATTCGCGCTCATCGGCCGGTCCACGCTCACGGCTTGGCTCATCGCCGCTGATCGACACCCTGCATAGGCCAGGCCAGGAGCGTCAGACGTCGGCCGACTCAGCAGAGGAAGTCGACGCTCTGCTCGGAGAAGGCTCGCAAAGGGCGCCAAGCCAGAGCGACGACGATCCGCGCCCCAGAGAGCGGACGGCCAGTAGCGGTAAGCGGCGAGCGCCGCTGCCGTCCGAGTTTCTGACCGGATCGGTGCGTCTCGTCTCGCTGAATGTCGATCATCTCGCAGACTGCAGACTGACGGCGTTGCCCATGGCGTCGACAGGGCATGTCCTCGCCGCTTTCAGCTCGCGACGAACCGCAGCGGCGGTCAGATGCCAGGATGCCGCTCTCGCCATCTCTCGCCTCCCTATCATCGTACTCGGCGCAACCATCCTCGTCCTCGCGTCCGAGGTACCCGTCCCTCTCACGCCACTCGCCCTCGCCGTCGACCGACACAGCAAGCTCGTTCGGGAGACGCACGCGTGCTAGCCTGCCGAGTGATGCCCTACCGGAAAAGCAACCGCGCTACGCCAAGCGAGGTGGCAGTTCCGAGAGCGCGCTTGCCCGTCACCCGACCGGATCGCAACGCGGCGACAGAGCGAACGGCATCGCTTTCCCCTCAACTGGCGGCAGGGACGACGACCTCTTCTCAGAGAGTGGGAGCGAGGCCGCCGAGAGCCGCGCCAGTCGGACGCGCTCGCTGCTCCAGCGCATCGAGCAGGAGAACCTCGAGAGCGAGCGCCGCACGCGCCAGCTTCGGGAGGTCCACGCCATGAAGCGGGCCGAGAGCTCGATGTCGCTCTCGCGCTCGCCGACCAGCAGCGACTTCCAGCCGGCGACGCCGCTCCACAAACGGGACCACAGCGGCGTCGGCATCTCCCGTGGCGGCGCGTACACCGGCCTTCCGGCTCGGCCGTCGACGTCGATGGCTTACACGACCGAAGCCCCGAGGACGGCTCCTCCGCTCGGCCTCGGCCTGCGCTCGCACCGCTCGGCTTGGAACCTGCAGACGCCCAGCAGCAGCGGGTCGCAGTCGGGCCATCGCGAAGGGAGCCCTTCACCGAGCCTTGTCCGCCGTCGCCG
>Ga0308160_10002052_pt1 | contig 25680 bp, 39 predicted proteins | sample PhyFR1_FD_201036 | JGI IMG/M metagenome (GOLD analysis project Ga0308160, IMG submission 201036) | Phyllosphere microbial communities from UC Gill Tract Community Farm, Albany, California, United States - DLSLF.R1 | ecosystem: Host-associated > Plants > Phyllosphere > Unclassified | place: USA... | reverse complement strand
CGCCTGGTCGGTGGAGGGAATGCCGGTGGCACTTTGCAGCGAATGGGTTCATGTATGGGGTCCACTCTTTCAATCGTCTGTACAGGCTGGGCTGTATCAGGAGGGCACCGGCTCCTTCCCATATCTTGCCAGAAATCTCATGATCACAAGTTAGATGCCAGTCTCGAGGACTAGCTTCTGATAATTGACGGGAGCTCACTGCTCCCTTGACTGCCCCTTTCTCAGCGCATGTGAGTACATCCGATAGTAGTATGATACCTCCTCAGGAGCCGATCAAGTACTAAGGACTACGCTCTTTGGAATACTAAGCATGTCTCAGCAGAAATACATATCGCCAGGAAGTCCATCTATGCGGCGTCAGGCGATGAGATCATTCAGCCTGGCTATCTATCCAATAACTCTCGACAAGTCCCAACATGTCTTCTATAGCTTTTTTCACTTCGTTCCCATCTTCCTGCCACTCTACTCCCTCAGTCCCGGTCTCTTCTTTCAACTTCCGCTGTAGCGTTGAGCGATACGTGTCTAGAGAGCGAAGGGAAGTTATGATCCGGCCTAATTTGGATTCCGTGTCGTCTCCAGGTAAAGTATCACCGATTTCGGATAAAGCGGATGGGACGGCGGTAATGATTTTGGAAAGTAGGAGGGCAAGGTATGAGGCTACGACCTCTGTCTCCGGCTGATGATCAGCATGATTAATGGCGCTAGGAATGGACTCACGTCAGAGGCGTCGGGTTGCTGGAAGGAATCGTACAGTCGAGCTAGCTCATTGACGAACGGTTCCGCCGTTGAACATTTGCATGATCTCAAACAGGATTGCTGTCCTTGACATCCATGATCGAGCGCTAGCTGTTAGCTAATGCAGGCGAATTCGAAAGCTTACCAAGTGACGCCAAGACCGAAGCTAACCCTTCGTCGACCAGTACCGCAGAGGTCACGATCGCCAGAACAAGACATAGCAGCTCTCCTTGTTCAGTACTTTCCGCCGTCTCGCCCAATTTTTCATTTCTTACTCCAAGCCCTGAAGCGATAGACTCCCGATGGATGATGGCTCGGGCGAGGGCGGTCAATGCTCCTTCTGTCGACTGGATATCGCGACTCCAAGTGGGAGTCACATTGCTCATATTGGCAAAGATACGGAGACAAGCTAGTACACCCAGACCAGCTACAAGTCAGCGAAGTCAAGTTCGTAGGACTTACATCCATTGTCTCCGCTGCCGTTCAGGGTCATACTGACAAAAGCAATTAGAGCTTGAAGGACAGCCTGGGGAACACCGGCGTGATGCTGAGCTAGATCACGACGATCCTCCGCCGAAGCAGTAATCACATAATCGACCACAGCGAGACCATTTCGAATGTGATCGATATCTATAGTATCGTCATGCGGGACGATAGGCTGGTCAATCAGCAATGAGATGACGATATTGACCCACCAGACCGCTTTCGATCAGATCGAAACGCTCGCTCAGAGCTGCGATCTCTGGGAGTATCGCCTCGAGAGTCTTGCCTAGGACTTTCTCAGATCGTAGAATAGGATTGAGCAAGTCTCCAAAAGTTTCTTTGGCGAGAGACGAAAGGATCGTCGAAGCCAGAAGCCGGGTACTGGTCTGACATCAGCTCATAGTTGTTGTAGTTGAGCTTACTTCTGATGAGTCTAGCGGAGCATTCTTCTTGCTCATCCCCCGAACTCTTCCGACCTGCTTATTAGCCATGACACAGGGAAGAGCGGATAGGACTTACCATAGGAGTGACTTTCCCAGTCCACTTTTCATCAAGCATCCCATTCCTCTCTTTCAGAAGACTAGCCACAAATCTAATACATCCTTCAGCATCCGCTCGGAGAATTCCCTGAACACCGCCAACCCCGTTCATGATGCTATACAGAGCAAGGAGACAGACTGCATCCATGATCTGGTATCAGCTTCGATCCGGTGATTTAGACTCACATCATCGCCTTCGCCTCGCACACCTTGGAAAGCTGCCCAGACTCGTTCCGTCTGCCCGCAAACATTAAGCTTCGACAACCATTCTTCGCTTTGCATGTTCCCGAGTATGTCAACACAGCTGGTTCGTCAGTACTGCCAGACCGGTGGGCAAGTTCAACGTACCTCGCACGTCTGAAGCCTTTGGTAGCGCTCTCGTCTTCAATGCCGTCGAGGAGGTAGCCCGTCTCGTCCATGAAGCGCCTATTCTCTCCTTTGGATCTCATGTCATTTGCTGACTGAGGTGCTCTTGCAATGAGGAGTGCCTGTATCATCAGCCAAAGTCCTCGCCAACAGATGTGGGACATACCGATAGCTCTTCTTGCGATAAAGTCGCTTCTCCCGAGTTCACCTCATACCGACTTCTCAGACTAGCATAGCTTTCTTTCGATAACGCTTCTTCCAGCTTTTCCACATCCGTCACTGTATCTTCATCTTCAGCGACTACCGTCCTAGTCCGTCCATATATCCTCTTTGCCCTCCCTCCTGAGCCCTGACCTTCTGGTTCCACAGGCTTGATCCACATGGCAGACGGATCGCCATCTTCGACTGGTCTCGATGGTGAAATGGGCATCGACTGGGTCTTTCCGAGTTGTTTGGTAGGTGTTGACGGTCCAGATCTGCCTGGACTGTTGTATACATGGCTAAATCCTCGTCGTAATTTTGATGGCGAGTCGAGTACCGCTCCCGAGCTCTGGGAGTATCCAACGAGTCTCTTGCGACTGGGACTAGACATGGTAGAGGGATCCGGAGATATCGCAGCAAACAAGTGAGCATAGTCGCGAGGCGAGGATGTAGGTGTTGATGGCCCTGCGGCCGGAGCGGTTCTAGGTGGAGTAACGTCCCTACGGCGAGGGACTGGTGCTTCACCCGATACCTCTTTTGCTACTATGTTTGATCTCGAACGTGTAGGACGTGCTGATCGGCGTGGAGTTGACTCGCTGCTTGATGGCTCCGCCTTCCTCTTTCTAGGTATCTGTGACGGTGTCGGGGTAGGGGATGAAAGAGGCGAAGAAGTGGGAGGGGGAGTCTTGACCCGGTTCTGCCCATCCTGCCTATTCTTCTTATCCACGACCCTCGAGTCTTCCTCGTCCTGAGCTTCCTGGCTGTATACAGCAGTAATACAGTCCTCTGCATCAACTTCATCCACATCGTTTGCCTCCTCATCATTCTCCCCCACCTGATCCTTCTGCTCCGCCGGCCGTCCCCGAATCTTGGGCCTCGTCGTCAAGGTACCTTCCTCCCTGTTTGATACATTCCTTCCCAATCTCACAGAGCTCCTACTCCCAATACGTAGCGCAGTCGTACGAGATGAAGATCCAAGTGACGGCGACGATTGTGAAGTAGCGTTAATGGTTTGCCGAGTCCCAATTCCCCCTTTCCCATCATTCGGCCTATCTTCCAGCTTCTCTTCTACTTCACTATCACTATCCGTATCGGAAATACCTTGGTCGACTGGAGCTTGAATAGTCCTCCTCCTAGAGTATGTACGTCGAGGTGGTCCAACCGGGTGGCTTCTCGTTATTCGGGGACTACCGGTCGAGCTACTCGGGGATGATGAGAACATGGGTGAATACTTGATGTATCGGACTATATGGCTCCCTCTGGAACCATATGTTTCTTGCTTTTGGACGACTATCGAAAGAAGCGCTGGGAAGATCGGCCGACTAGGTAGGCCGGTCACATGTAACGAGGTAAGAAAAGATATCGAAATGAGAAAGGATAGTCAAAGTACCAGGACAGGTGATCCACCTCCACATTCCGGGAAGAGGACCCCGCTCGGACGATCCTTGAGCACAATACTGAAACTCTAACTAGAAAGCGTAGCATCTATCCATGGCACCCGGTAATTACAGCTATACACACTATCGTACAAACGTCCTTGGTGTACATCACATCATAAAACCCCAAAATCATTCTACTCGTCATCATCCGACAGATCAACGTATGCAGCTGGTTTCTTGGCTGCTGCTCGTCCAGCTCGAGGCGCTGCGGCCTTGGGCGGAGGGGCATAGTCCTCGGAATCACTACATGTCAGCTGTTTTCCCTTCTGCTTACTTCAGCAGACTCACGAAGCCTCATCGAAATCTGATTCATCTTTCTGCGATTTCTTCCCAACAGCCTTCTTTGATTTGGCGGGAATGATATCATCATCAGACTCTTCGGCTTCAGACGATTCGACCTTGGCGACCACCTTCTTCTTGGGCGCAGGTTTCGCTTTAGACTTAATGACCTCCTCGTCCGAATCCTCGACTACCTTTGCTTTTGCTTTTGGTACAGCTTTTGCTTTGGGCTTGGGCTTGATAGGTTCGTCGTCAGAGTCTGACGTTGGTTTTGCTTTCGCTTTCGAGGAGGTGGCTTTGGCAGGCGCCGCTTTCGTGGGTGCAGGGATATTGTACACTGTTGGTCAGAGCTGAAGCGCTGTGGGATCTGGGACCTACTCTCGTCGTCCGAATCATCCAAGATCATCGGCTCGACCTTCGCTTTGGGTTTGGCCTTTGCAGGCGCAGCCTTCTTGGCCGGAGGCTTGACATCATCCCCATCAGACATATTGGCACTGTCTGTCAGCTTGCGCTCCGCATGTATTAGCTTACCTTGATCGCTTTCCAGGTGAGGTCTTTGGCGCTGCCTTGGGCTTAGCTGCTGGCTTGGCCTTGACGGGCTGGAAGACATCAGACTCGTCAGAGTCTTCCCCAGCAGCCTTCTTCTTCTTCTTGATGGCGGCTTTGATAGCTGCTTTACCCTTGGGTTTACCAGACTTGGCAGCTTGGATGTCGTCCTCCAATGCAAGCTAATGTTATCAGCATTGACTAGATTGGCAAGATGCGGGGACGTACGAGCCACTCGGCAAGGAAGCTGTCCAAATCCCTCTTCCAGATATCCTGGGGCGAGAGCTTAAGAAGCTCAATGAGTTCAGCTTCTTTGACATCCCGCTCATTGAGGAGTTTCGCGACCTGATTGTAAGCTGCCTGCGCTCTGGAGTCAATGGTAGCTCACCTTTTCAGCAGTCAAACTCCAAATAGCCATTCCGAGCAGGTAATCGTAATCACCAGCCTGACCGGCCTCGGCATCCTCATCATCAAGCGTCTGCTCAGTCTCGCCAGCAACTGCGATGGCCTTTTTGTTGTTCTTTGGGAACGGCGTAAACTTGAGGGCTCGCAGTTCCCCCTCGATAACGGTCTTCTTCTTGTTCGACACTACAAGCTCCTTTGCAATGATCATCTGGACAAATCGAGCCTGATTCGATAATCGCTCGAATTGCCTGTTGAGCTCGTCTGCGAGGTATTGCTGTATAGTCAGCGAGTGGTCTTGCCGATGTGTCTAGATTTAGAACACACCTTCCTGAGACCGTAGAACTCCAGTCGCTTGTGGTAGAAGTCAATCAAGATCTCTTCCGGTGAAGCATACTTCCTGATCTTGCCATTCAAGTCGAAACAGACCATGTTACTGGTAGACATATTGGAGGTCATCTTGAATCGCTTCTCGAGCCCTTCCTGCTCAGCAGCTCGGAGATTGGCTTCGGTCATGTGGATTCGGAAGAAAACGGTAGTATCGGTGTGATGCTCCTCGTAATCCTGCTAGTCAGCGCATCTCATAAGGCTTCTTGAGAGAACTGACCTTGATAGTAGAGTTGACCTTGTCGGTACCACTAGTCATCTCCTCCAACATCTCCTTGAAGTCCTGAGTCCACTTTCGGATGGGCAACTCGGTAATCTCGATGGTGGTATCATCAATCTTGTCAATGATACCGCTGATCTTGTACTTGTCGGCCTCGGTCCTCTCGATGGTTCCCTTCTATCAGCCACCATTGTCAGAAGGGGACATACCTTGAAGCCTCGGAACCAAGGAGTCATCTTTTCGACCTCCTCCCCTTTCATCAATCGCTGTAAGTTTTCGACGATCTCGAGGGGGTTGTAATTGGGGATCTGAGTGGACCATCCTACAGACTCAGCAGACGTACAACCTATAGAGAAGAGACTTACCAGTTCCGATACCATCTGCACCGTTGATGAGTACCATGGGCACGGTAGGGAGGAAGTACTCGGGCTCGATAGACATTCCTTCTTCCTCGAGGTAGTTGAGTAATCCATCATCGGCGGGATGGAAGATAGCTCGAGTCATTCGGGGCACATTGGTGAAAATGTAACGAGCGCTAGCTGCGTCTTTACCTCCCTATCTCGTCAGTGTTGTCCCCAAAAAGAAGACTGGGGAGACGTACAGCAAGTCGAGTACCGAATTGACCGTTGGGGTCAAGCAAATTGATGTTGTTACTTCCCACAAAGTTCTGGGCAAGACCAACGATGGTAGCAGTCAAACTCTGTTCACCGTGATGGTACGCAGTCTTTTCCGAGACGTAACCAGCCAATTGAGCGACCTTGATCTCCTTGACGACACCTTTCTTGAAACAACCAAAGAGGACCTTTCGCTGACCTGGCTTGAGACCGTCTGCGCAAGAGGGGATGGATCTGATATTGTCCGCCATGGAGAAGAGGATAAGCTCTTTGTTGACAAAGTCCGCAATGGGAACGGAGGTGATGTTGTGGTCGAGGTATGTACCAGGCTAGCGGTTAGTTGACGTCTTCAATATGCCAACTCACCCTGAATTGTCTCAACCATTCCTTTCGCTCATCTGCCTTCTTCTTGCTGAAAGCCATGTCGATCAAAGCTCGATCATCAGGCTTGATAGTCTCGAAAGCGAGTCGATGCTTGTCAAGATCGTTGAAATATTTCTTGGCATCCGCAGACGTGCTGGTACCCAGACCCTGGAGATCAGTCTCGTCTCTACCCATCTCAAGAATGACTGACTTTGTAGTACTTGGCATCCCATCCACGACCACCGTTGTTGTTGGCCTTCCACTCTTCGTATTGGGGCATGGTATAGAAACTGATTTCCTGCTTGTTCTTCGAAACCTTGACAATGGGGGTGATGAATTCGACCAAGAAATCGGGAATCTTCAGCAAGGAAGGATAAGAGTGATCGAGATAATTGATGATGAGACCTTTGATGTGCGAACCATCATGATCCTGATCCGTCATGATCATCAGATGACCATATCGAAGGGAATCGATACTCGTGTAATCCTGTCCGTGTTTGAGACCGAGAATCTGCTTGAGGTGCTGAAGCTCGACATTCTTGACGACTTGCTCGTGGGCAGCTTCTCGGACGTTGAGCAATTTACCTCGCAAGGGAAAGACTCCATAATCGTCTCGACCGACCACAGCGAGACCAGAGACCGCCAAGGCTTTGGCGGAATCTCCTTCGGTAAGAATGAGGGTACACCTCTTTCCATTTCGACCACCGGCATTGTTGGCGTCTTCGAGTTTGGGGATACCTCCGATACGGGTTCGTTTGGTACCGTCCGACTTCTTCATAATCTGGTCCTGCTTGAACTTGGCGAAACTCAGGACGCTGTCAATGATACCAGATTTAGCAACTGCCTGTCAGTCTGGCCCACCTCGAGCTGACCTACCCTTCTTGACAAAGTCCTCTGACAATTCACATTTGGATCCAAAAGCAGAGCTCTTGAGCGTCAATGTGTCCTTGGTCTGCGAGTCGAAGGCCGGGTTCTCAATGAGCGCATTGACGAAAATCCACATGTAATTCTTGACCTGGAAGGGTTTGACCGGTGCGGCCTTGTTCTTCTTTTTAATCTGGTCCATACTGCTTGTCAGCGGGATTAGAGGTAGTATGACTTACAGCTTGTTGGCTAATTGAGTAGTGATCATATCGACGTGGGTACCACCTTTAATCGTCGAGATGGAGTTGGCAAACGAGACGTGTGAAGTTTGACCGTCCGAGAGGGCGAATGCGACTTCCCATCGTTTGTTGACCACTTCGTAGATGATCGCAGGCTTGGCAATGGTGGCACCACCAGCAGCGTCGGCTGCGGCTTGGGTCGAGGCGTTGAGGTACATTTCAACGTACTGCCGTCAGCTAATCATCGGTCAATTATAGCTTACCTGTTTGAAGTTCTTGACCTTGAGTCTCTCCCCATTCATAAACACCTTGACATCTCGGACGGTACCGGCGATATCGTATACTCGCTTCATCATGAGAGCATAAGTATCGTCGTCGATACCGCTCATACCGAATCTCTCTAGTTCGGGGGTGAATGTGATTTTTGTCCATTCTTCATCTTTGGGGTTCTCCGTTATCTGCCGTCAGTGTCGTCTTGGCAGTGAACATACCTTGGGTGTGCCTTTCTTCGTCATGTTCTGGCTGAAGATCTGCTTGTATTTTTTGCCATTTACCTTGTCAGCCGTCTCGACAACTGTATCGTCAGCCGATATTCCGTCGGTGCAGGGGAGACGTACTGAACTCGGATGAGTAAATGTTCGCAAGCTTGGCTCCGTAACCGTTTCGTCCACCAGTCAACTTCTTCTGGTCATCGTCATAATTACTCGAAGTCAACCTGGTCGTCAGCTTGGTCTCAGTGCACCATCGAAAGCTTACAGATTACCGAAGATAAGCTCAGGAATCATGATCCCTTCCTTCTTGTGCATCTCTACTGGGATACCCTTTCCGTTGTTCATCACCGAGATCTGGTTCTTCTCACGGTCAATGGTGACTTTGATCTGGTCCATGGTTTCGTCGTTGATCTGTCACGTTAGTCTAGCAGCACAAAGACCGGAGGGAGCCGAGACATACCTTGTTATCGGCAGCGTTGACAAGAATCTCGTCAAAGATCTTGAAGAAACCTGGGACAAAGGTCGTGTTTCTACAGTCAGCTCAATCCTTCTATAGCGGACTTACCGATTGACCATCATCTTTGTTGTCTCGTCGTACACCCACATCATCTGGGTGATGGCCTCAACTGATCCAATGTACGAATCCGGTCGTTTTAGAACGTGCTCGAGTTGCGATAGCTGCGAGTCAGCATGACACCCGCTTCAGCAGAGCATGCAACATACCTTCTGATACATCTCACTTGCATCCTTCTTCTTCGACCCATTGCCCACAGGCATATTCTCGTCATCACTGTCCAACGCAGCAGCCTTGGACTTTCCCTTTGGCTTCGCGGGCGACTGGTCAACGTCGGAGTCTTCCTCGGAGATAGAGTCATTCGGAGCATTCTTCTTGGCTGCCAGAGGTTGTTTCTTGGCCGGAGCTTTCTTGACCGCAGGAGCCTAACAATATCAGCTCGGACCTCCAACTACGGGGTTGAGCACATACCTTTGTTGCCTTTGAGCTTGAAGCTGCTGTTTTCTTTGCAGGAGCGGCTTTCTTGACTACTTTGGAAGGAGCTAAGAAGTCATCCGAGCCGCTGTCGTTGGCAATGCGGAATCCATCGCTCTCGCTATCCGACATCCTGAGCGGTTTTAAAGCGGTGAACTGACGAGTAAAGGGAGGTCGAAATCGTAGTCGGGAACTGTATATGATATGTCGTATAGGTGTCGGTCGTAGTGTTGATATGAGTGATGACCAGGCGAGTCGAATAGGCATGCAACGCCCTTGTGTACGGAAATGAGTTGCGGTAACCTTACCTTGTCAACAGACACAGACGCGCCTTGTTGATCATTGATTTTGCTTTTAGGTGGAGGTATACAGAGCACGTGGATTAGATTCCGCTCACTTGCTGCGTCCCAGTGCTAGGTAGAGTAGTAGCTCGTCACCTACCTATATCTAGATTCATCCTTCAACTTACCACGTATATACCTATACAGCGAGTAGAGTAGGGTGCGGATATCATAACGAAATGTCCAGACAACAGGGCAACCCGTTCGACGATATTATACAGCCCCAACCTCGTCATCCACGTCCTACTTTCCAAGACGACCCATTTGGTGACGACGACGATGGCCTATTCACTGCTCCAGCCACAGCCGCATCGGGATCAGGACATCAACAGTCCCATGGATCAGTAGATCAAGGAAATGGTGGTCGACATGGATATGCTCTAGATCCTTTCTTTGACGAGTAGGTAGCTCGCAGTCTCACCGTTTCACGCTAACGTTTCAGTGACGACGAGTATGGTCAACCTGGGTCTTCCACAGCCTACCAGCCGCCTCAATCGTCCTCAACAGTCAATGTATCGCGTGGATTTGGTCAATCACAGCCTTCACTCATGGACGCATCCGAGCCTTTCGCGGCGTCCGGAGCGGTACCAGCTGGATTCGCTGGACCTGACGACAAACATCTCGGCGAGACAATGGGAAAGGGATACGGGCGTGGAGGAGACCCATTTGATGATGACGAAGGACCTTCGGCGTACTCGTTCTCGGCTCCTCAGGCTGGACCTTATTCCCGAGCTAAACGAGGGAGATGGGCGACATTCAAGGAGAATCATTTGACGGATGTCGACTGGACTTTTGGAGTGAACTCGTTGCTGGGGAGAAAGAGCAAGTTTGACGGTGTACCGAGGGAGATCAGTCTGAATGATCCCGCCGGAAACAAGGTCAAAGGATTTGAAAACAATTCAGTGTCGACCGGGAAATATGGGCCAATTACCTTCCTACCAAAGTTCTTGTTTTGTAAGCTAGCTTCAACCATTGGCATTGGCTCAAGCTGACTCTCTAGCCGAGTTCTCTAGGTCCGCCAATCTGTTCTTCCTGTTCACTGCCTGCATCCAACAAGTACCCGGTGTCTCGCCGACTGGCCGATATACCACAATCGTTCCGCTCGCAGTGGTCATCATCGCTAGTGCTTTCAAGGAAATACAGGAGGATTTCGTAAGCTTTAGTTTCCTCACGTCGGATATAAGCTGACGAGTAGAAACGCCACGCATCCGATAAATCGCTCAACAACAATAAAACTCAGGTGCTTGTTGATCAAGGCTTTGACGAAAGACCATGGCGCCGGATACGCGTCGGAGATGTCGTCCGTCTCAACGTCAACGCATTCATTCCAGCCGACATGGTGCTCTTGAGTAGTAGTGAGCCAGAAGGACTATGCTATGTGGAAACCGCCAATCTCGATGGAGAAACCAATTTGAAAATCAAGCAAGCCCACCCTTCGACTGCGACTTTGACAAACCCCCATGCCGTCTCGATGCTGAGAGGTCACTTGATGTCGGAACCGCCAAACTCATCTTTGTACACTTATGATGGTACTTTCCACCTTTCTTCCGCTATGCCTGGATCTGCCCCTACGAAAGTGCCTGTTGGACCAAACCAGATGCTTTTGAGAGGGGCTCAGCTTCGTAATACAAGCTGGGTGTATGGTATCGTTGTCAATGCTGGTCACGAGACCAAGTTGATGAGGAATGCTACGTATGTTGCTCGTATCTGGTCATCCCATTCGAGCTGACCGATAGTGATGCACCGGTGAAACGCACAAACGTCGAGCGTCAGGTCAACATGCAGATTCTGTATCTGTTCATCTTGCTCCTGATCCTTTCCTTGGTTTCCACCATCGGAAGTAGTGTCCGAACGGTAAGTCAGCGGGAGCGTGTAATAGCTGACAATAGTGGTTCTTTTCATCTGCAGACTGGTACCTCATGATCGAAGCCGAGCAAAGCAGCCGTAGTACGTCACCCACTTTTATTTTGAGTATAGCTGATGTTATCCAGTCCGCCAATTCGTTGAGAGTAAGTAGCTTCGCCATACCTGAGGAACAGACTGACGAGCAGATATCTTGACCTTCATCATTTTGTACAACAACTTGATCCCTATCTCGTGAGCTCATACAGTATGTGCGATGTGCCGAGCTAATACCGTAGACTGGTCATGACGATTGAAGTAGTCAAATACTGGCAAGCGTCCCTGATCAACTCGGATCTCGACATGTACTACGCTCCAACCGATACGCCCGCCCTCTGCCGAACATCCTCTCTTGTGGAGGAGCTTGGTCAAATCGCCTACATCTTTTCCGACAAGACCGGTACTCTGACTTGTAACGAGATGGAGTTCCGAGAATGTAGTATCTACGGTACCATGTACGCCTCGGTCGTTGACGACGCCAAGCGGGACCAAGGTCAGAAGACCTTTGAGGTCTTGGGACAAAGGGCAATGGAAGAGAATGAGGAAGGAGCAAATATCAGGGAATTGTAAGCTCATCCTCCTTCACCAGTATGGCTCAAAGCTGATTGTACAGCTTGTCACTCCTCGCAGTCTGCCATACCGTCATTCCAGAGGTCCGAGATGGAAAGATGGTATATCAAGCATCGTCACCTGATGAAGCTGCGCTGGTCGCAGGTGCAGAGATGTTGGGCTATCGATTCCATGTGAGTCTGCTTGAAGCTTTTGTCTACCCCCAAGCTGATGGAAAGACACGTAAACCGAAATCAGTCTTCATTGACGTGCTCGGCCACGACGAGGAATACGAAATTTTGAATGTTTGTGAATTCAACTCGACTCGAAAGCGAATGTCTGTTATCGTCAGAGGCCCCGACAAGAGGATCAAGCTGTATACCAAAGGTGCCGATACCGTCATCTACGAACGTTTAGCGCCAAATCAGACTTTCGCTGACCCAACACTTGTGCATCTAGAGGTAAGCTTATTTGGTCCCTTGCCCACGCACAAGCTCACTTGCAGGATTACGCCACAGAAGGTCTCCGAACTTTATGTCTAGCTTACCGAGAGGTCTCTGAAGACGAATATCGAAACTGGGCAGTCATGTACGATAATGCCGCTTCTCAATTATCGAACCGAGCCGACGCCCTTGACAAAGCAGCCGAGGCTATCGAGCAGAATCTACACCTCCTTGGAGCTACCGCCATTGAAGATAAACTGCAAGAAGGCGTACCGGATGCGATTCATACACTACAGCAGGCTGGTATCAAGATCTGGGTCTTGACTGGAGATAGACAGGAGACGGCGATCAATATCGGTCTTTCTTGTCGATTGATCTCCGAGTCGATGAACCTGGTATGTATCTCTAGCTGAGGGTGATAGTGCTTGAGCTGACACTTCAAGGTGATCATCAATACCGAATCTCAGACGGACACGAGCGAGTTGCTGAACAAGAGGCTATTTGCTATCAAGAACCAAAGATTAGGAGGAGATACCGAGGAACTTGCTCTGATTATTGGTACGTACCTCGACAATGTTTGTGATCATTATCAATGCTGACTGTCAGACGGGAAAAGTTTGACATTTGCGTTGGAGAAGGAGTGCTCAGATGTGTTCTTGGAACTGGCAATCATGTGCAAGGTGAGTTTCACTCATTGATACGTACCAATTTGTGCTAACATTTAGGCTGTCATTTGCTGTATGTCGTTTGTTGATACTGCCAACCATGCTGACGCCCAGGCCGAGTCTCGCCTCTTCAAAAAGCCCTCGTAGTCAAGCTAGTCAAACGCAGCACCAAGTCCCCTCTCCTAGCAATCGGAGACGGAGCCAACGACGTCAGTATGATTCAAGCTGCTCACGTCGGAGTCGGTATCTCGGGTGTGGAAGGTCTACAAGCCGCGAGATCTGCCGATGTTGCTATCTCGCAGTTCCGATACTTGAGGAAACTACTGCTGGTTCATGGATCTTGGAGTTATCAGCGTTTGACCAAGTTGATCCTCTGTGCGTTATCTCAGCTAGATGGGCCGTGGACGGCCAAGCTGACGCCCAGACTCGTTCTACAAGAACATCACTTTTGCCCTCACGCTTTTCTGGGTGAGTCCCGTGATTGATTGGGATGGACCATGCTAATCATGCAGTACTCGTGGTTCAACGATTACTCTGGTCAAATCGCATTCGAAGGATGGTCAATGTCGTACTACAATGTCATTTTCACCATTCTCCCCCCTCTTGTTATTGGTATTTTCGACCAATTCGTATCCGCTAGAATGTTAGATCGATACCCGCAGCTCTACCAACTCGGTCAACAAAACTACTTCTTTACCCCACATACTTTCTTCTACTGGGTCGGCAATGCCTTTTACCACAGTGTCGTCAGTACCTCACCATCCATCAACGATTCAAGCTGATGAAGTAGGTACTATTCTTCTTCTCGTATGCTGTCTTTTATGGCGATCTTATCTCGAGCGATGGAAAAGCTTCAGGTCTTTGGGTCTGGGGAACGACATTGTACATGGGTGTCCTGCTCACTGTACTCGGCAAAGCTGCTCTGATCTCGGAGTAGGTCCCCCTTAGCGGTCCGGCAGAATTTGACTGACGAGTAGCGTCTGGACGAAATACACACTCGCCGCCATCCCAGGTTCCTTCGCATTCAGTATGACCGCTCTACCAGTCTATGCGATCGTGGCGCCCCTAATTGGTTTCTCGAGACCGTACGAGGGGATCGTCTCGCGTTTATGGGGTGGAGCGACCCTTTACTTTTGCTTGATCCTCTTCCCCGTCGTCTGTCTACTAAGGGATTACGTATGGAAATAGTAAGTTCAGCTCACACGTCCGAGAACAGTCATCAGCTGACCTCTTAGTTACAAGAGAACATACTTACCGGCACCATATCATATCGTACAAGAAATCCAAAAGTTCAACTTGTCAGATTATAGACCACGACAGGAACAGTGAGTCTACCTGTGCAGACTTGCAAAATCTCGCTAATGGCTAGGTTCCAAAAAGCAATAAAAAAGGTCCGAGCTACTCAGCGTATGCGTCGTCAGCGAGGTTTCGCTTTCTCGCAGACAGAAACGAATAACCAGGATCAAACGAGATTGATCAGAGCGTACGATACCAGTGTAGCGAGACCGTCGGGATACTAGACTAGAGTGTCTGGAATCTATGCATGCTTGGTACAATGAATTGATGATGTTGGTACAGTGATGCTGGTGCGTTTACAATGAGCTGATTTTGGTTGTGTATACAAAGAGATTATGAGGTGACGTCGAGGAGATCGCAAGGTAGTCCGTCGGGCTGAGAGTCAGCTTATGAAAGGGAAAACCATGGACGTACTGTGATGTCGAAGCGGACCCAAGGGTAATCCTCGTCGGCGACGTTTGAGCTTGACGCATGTGCGTATCTCAGGTCATCCCCCTTTCCACCCCTAAACAGGACAAGCCGGAGAGTCTTGCCTGTCGTCCATGAATCGCCTAAACTAGTGAGCCGAGTTCACGTATCATGTGCTCGTGCAGGCATACCAAGTTGTGGCATTAGCACGGCTCGATCTCCAGTATCGAAGTTGGCCGGCTTGTTCTCCAACGTCAACAGCTTTGTAGCCAGCTGGCTGGTGATGATGACCTAAACGTCAGTCTTTTGATAAGCTGGCATATCTGAGACATACAGCACAACGATTGACAGTGGTGATCTTGCCGATCTTTTGCTTGACCCTGATATAAGCGAGGGCATGAACAAGATTTACTCACATGTCCATAATCCGCCTTCTTGCATGCATGTCCATGTTGGGTTGTCGGAAGTGGTAACTCAGCGTATCGATTATGACCAACTTGACCTGGTTGTCAGTGTGCATACTGCAAGACAGTCGGGGGACTCACTTCTGGATGCTCGTCGACCCACTCATCGAATGTATGTAGAAAGGCGATCATCTGGACCTGCGTTGGTATTCTGACTAGGTGAATGCCTCGGAGGATGTCTGACACTGCTGGACCTTTCAGATCAGCGATAATTCTGCGGATAAGAAATCAGACATACCTGAAGATCCTGATGTGGCTCGAGCTGCAGACTGTAAGGTGTGAGGTGTGATACCGCCTTCTGTATCTAGCATCGTCAGCTCTGAACCTGCGCAATAGAAAGGGTGAAACTGACCTATTATCAAGACTTCCGCATCATCTTCCCCTTCGGCAGACATCCTTGCATTGACCGCAAGAGCAGTGACGAGTACCGTCTTGCCTGCGCCGGGCGGTCCACTGATCTCGACAGACATCCCTGGTACAATTGCTCCATCCTTCGTCTCGCGGCGCAGTCTTTTGGGGTCCTCTATACCATTGTGAGTATTGTATGCCAGAGACGGCGAGAATTGGGCAATCAGTCGATCTAGTGAGTGGCTGAGAGTTGAGAATCGATGTCTTGAGGCCGATGAGAGTAGTTCTGCCGCTGTAGATGATTTGATCGGTGACGTTTGCGATACTGCAGGTACACCTTCCTCCGCTGAAGTCCCAGTTTGAGCTTCTGCAACGCAGCGGAGAAGATTGTCGATTTGTGCTGTCGAGAGACTCAGTTCTGATTGTGAGCTTTATATTTCATCCATCACAGCTACTGACCAGCCGATAGATCAGCGCTTGTGAGTCCATCCAGGTCACTGAACACCTTGTACCCAGCTCCAGCTAACGTAGCTTTGAGCGGGAAGCTGATCGTCAGATGGTGGTGAGGCAGATGTGAGCGATGCTCACGGTATTGGCAAGGATGACAGTGACACCGAAGCGACCGTCTGTATTTCCGCTGTCATGTTTGTACTGATGTATATAGCATGCTAGGCTGTGTAGTCGAGAGGAGCAACAAGATAGTAAAGACAGTCGCGTCATGCTACTCATGTTTCAATACGCGCCACATTTACGGTAATAGTCGGAGATATAGCCCTGGGTGGAGGGGGAAGTGAGTGTGGGGACTCCAATGATATGACCGCGTGAGCGTCCATCAACCATTAACTCGTTGACCATAACGTTGAGCAACTCAATACATACCTTATACTATTCCTTTCCTTAGCTACATACTCCATCCCTCCTTCGCTTACGAATAGCTACTAGACAGTAGTACACCTCATCCGCGTGTCACTTGGCTGTATAACATCTGCCCATCATGGTAAGCTGCTGGAGGTCTAATCCCGGTCATAGCTGATCAGTAGTCTATCATGGAGTACAACGGTGGTTCGGTGGTCGCAATGATCGGGAAGGATTGTGTGGCCATTGCGTCTGATCTACGACTCGGGCAGCAGCAAGTCGGTGTAGCCATGAACTTTGACAAGGTATGTCAATTGGATTGATCAAAGGCATCAGCTAATTGAAAGGTCTTTCCCGTCAATGACAAGCTATACTACGGTTTGCCAGGTCTCGCATCAGATACCTACACACTGTCAGCTACTTGACGCATCTCCTCTACCGGACTGACGATCAGGAAAGAGCACCTTCGATTCCGAGTAAACATGTATCGAATGAAGGAAGAAAGGGAGATTACGCCAAAGACATTCACCCACCTCGTATCAAGTACGCTATACGAGAAGCGATTTGGCCCATTCTTTATTGAACCTGTTGTTGCTGGACTCCCTACCCCTACCGAGCTTGACCCCAACCCAAAACCCTTTATCTCAACCATGGACACGTGAGTGGTCTCAATGACGATGAAAGCGGCTGCTGACAATACAGCATTGGATGTATCACCACCCCCAAAGACTTTGCAGTAGCTGGAACTGCAGCAGATAAGCTATATGGTGTTGCCGAAGGTCTATGGGAGCCAGATATGGTAAGCATGCTCGCTCGTCAATTTGAAGGTGGCTGACAATCAGGAACCCGAGGACTTGTTCGAGACCATCTCGCAAACTCTTCTAAATTCCGTCGACCGAGATGCGCTAAGTGGTTGGGGAGCAGTTGTTCGAATCATGTACGTCTGAGTTCCACACCTTGCTGAATGTGCTGACAATGCAGTACCCATGACAAGGTCATTACTCGAACGCTCCGCTCACGAATGGACTAGAAGGTCGCTGGCAGTAATACAGATACACCCTGAACGATGCAATCATGACATGTACCTAGTACGAGAGGCCTTGCAGGTGATGGACGGAATGGATGTGCCGTACTTGTGGCATCGCTCTGGTCAAATCAATTCTACAACACCAAATTCTCTTGACCATTCAACATATTAACTCTGCTCCCTGATTTCCCGAATTCCTCAGTTGCAGGTGAAGGCTGAAGATCAACGACTGAGTACTCAACAGGCAATCTGGACTTACTACATCCTCCGAGGACGACACACTTCATACATTGCTTTCCACCATTGGGGCAGCCTTCGGTAAATCAGCGGCCTCAAAGCATGCACCAGGGAGACTCACAGCAAGTCTTCTTGTACTTGCACTGGAGGACGATCCTCTTCTCCAAGTCACTCTCTCGTTGATGCCAGCCACAGTTGTTGTTGTGGTTCTCCCTTTGTTGGAGATCATCGCAGCTGGAGCCAGTGCAGGCTTATGCCCGTCAGCTTGGGGAGATGTAAGACGCGGTAAACTTACCTTTCTCCACGATGTTTGGGTACCCTTGTACTCCGGCAATGAGCAAGGTGATGGTGTAAAAAATGGCAAGTTGCATTTGTGGTTTGACAAGTAGTGGGAAATTTGTAAGTGGGAAGAGTAAGTGGGAAAGAGAGACGACTAAGCTTCATTGTATGTCTACTCATCACGGTGACCCGGCTTGAGAACACGCTGGGAAGAGCGCCTCGGAAGCATGTTCGGTCAGATCTCAAGACATTCAGAAGATGGGTCGTGCTGAAGGACGCCTTTGAGGCTGTGCATGTAATGAGTGGGGTAGATCTAACCTAACTTTCTGATAATTCTAGGTTCAAGGACTGACTATGCTTCTTTTGTTCTTCACCACGACTTTACTTATCCTCGTCTAGCCAGTCAAGGAATTGAGGTGTGAAGTAGCTGAGAATGATGGTGGCTCCTGGCCCATCAGCTTTGGAACATATAAACACGAGGGAAAGGCGCACCTGCGCGAAGGAAGCTTTCTGTAGTCTCGAAAGCCATCTCCTTGAGATCGTAGATCCCCTTCTCTGCACCAGCGCACACCATGGCGTATTCTCCAGATACCTGATAACACGCCACTGGATGATCAGGGGCGACAGCAACACAGTCGGAAATGATGTCGAGGTATGGCAAAGATGGCTTGACCATGACGATATCGGCCCCTTCGTTTACGTCGCGGCGCTACATGTCAGATCGAGTACTGAATGGGGCTGAAACGACTTACAACAGCTCTTCGGGCTAGTCCTCGGGCATGAGGTGGGAGCTGGTAGCATTTCCGGTTACCGAACGACGGCGCACTTCCGGCTGCCTCTCTATAGAGTCAGTTCAAGGTCGAGCGAACTGATTACAGACTCGCCTGAAAGGTCCATAAAGGCCACTAGCGAATTTCGCAGAGTAGCTCATCAAGGCACATCTGTTGGCCAATCCCGCACGCATCAAACCAGTCTTGATTGCTTTGATCCTTCCATCCATCATATCACTAGGCGCAACACAATGTGCTCCAGCTTTAGCATAAGCTACGGCGACTTCGGCAATTCGAGGTGCCGACTGCTCAGCATCGAGTGTTGGTTGGTTGGAATGACCGGGGTTGGGGAGGGACGACAAAATACCACAGTGCCCGTGAGAAGTGTATTCACAAAGACAGACATCGACGGTGAGCATAAGTTGCGGGAAGTGCTTGGAGAGGAGGTGAAGCGCCTGGATGACGGGGGTTTCAGGATCGTCTGCAGCAGAGCCTCGGGCGTCCTAACTGTCAGTGTGGAAGTGAAAGACAAGGTGATTATGAGACACACCTTCTCCATCTTCATAGGCACACCAAACAAGATCACTCCCTTCAGACCCTTTTCAACCAAAGGCTTCAAGAAACCCTCGAGCTTGTTCAGACCCCACCGCTTCTGACCAGGCAAACTGCTGATGACCTGCTCGGCATCTGGGTCGTCCGAAATGAAAATGGGATAGATGAACATCTCCTTGGTAAGACTTCGCCCACTGTTCTGCCATGTTCGCAGGGTGGGGTGATGGTAACCGCCCTGCAGCACCGATCTGGGTTTGGTCAGCTGGTTTCTGGGAAGTCTGGGGATAACTTGCGATACGTCGAGGGATTGTGATTGAGACTAGATGTCAATTTGGAAACGTAGCCAAGGATAAACCCACCATTTCCTGTAGCCTATGCCTTGGGTATATACAGTAGCTCTTTTACTGAGCTATGAATAGGTAGATGGTTGGATTATTGAGCATCAGACGACTGGAAAGTGGAGGTCCATCTGGTGCTTATGTAATCATAAATTAGACGCCACTACAGTCATCCTTGGCGAGCTAGAAGTACTCGTAAAGTCCAACACACCTCACCTTGTACACACTACACATTCAAATATCAACATGCCACCAAGACAGCAACAACGTCAGCCCGAGTCAGGATCACGTACGCTCACTGAAACTGCAACTCCGGCGAGAAGAGCAGGTGAAGAAGCCAACAATGGCGAACCATCAGAACCTGTCGGAGTTCTCAAGCTGAGGGGTGGGCCCTCAAGGCGACAGAGGGTAGTATGGAGCGAAGGAACAGTCGATAATGAAGGAATGGGGAAGAAGAAGTCAAAGAGTGCGTCTAACGCGACATTATGCAAATTAATTGGCTGACGAGTAGTCTGTTGTATTTACCATAAACCGAAAGCCTATGATGAGTCGTCTGACGAGTCGGAAAGCGACTGCGACCACGACCACCATCCTAAACCCGCGACAAGATCTCGGCGGAAAGATGAGGGTGGGGACGCTCAGGTCGAGAGCTCAGAATCGGAAGGAGGCGGAGGTGATGGGAAAGCCAAGTACGTCGCGTGACCACTGTATAATTTCGGCTGACGTGTCAGGCCACGCAAAAAGGCGCAGAAGCCCGACAAAGGCAAGGATGGGGGCAAAGACGCGAAACCAGATAAACCGGCCAAAGTGAATCGGTACGATTATCAGGGGACCTCTTGATAGTACCATCCAGAACCATAGATTTGTTTATTGTTACGGACTTTCACGACCAACGACTCTTTCTGAATGACACATGTACTGCATATATAGGATACAGAAATGTATATGTTGTTCTACGCCAACAAGCCTATGGGAGCAACAACCTCATCGGTCAAAGATCCAAGACACTTGACGGCGAGTTGGAACCACTTTGCGCTCGTCTCATCCATGGGTTTGCCTTTCATGGTGGCGGTCATAATGTTGTTCATCCGCTGGCGCAAAGCCTTGAGAGCGATTGCGGTTCGAGGGTGAACATGGTACTTAATGTTGCGGTCCAGATGGAGAGCCGTGGCCGAGATCTAGTCTTGTTAGCATTGCCACGCAGAGAGGACGTACCTTGAAATCGGGGTTGTCACCACAGAACAGTGCCAAAGCGCGGTCGTCTACAGGCCCAGTCTCCCAAGCATACAATTTCTTGGACTGCATGATTGTAAAGTAGACCAGGTAGTTGGACCCATAGTCGGCCTTAGAAGTTCTAAAGTTGATCGAACTGGGATGCTGAGGATCAGTAGAGACCACGATTATCCAGGAACATGCTTACCATGGAGACAGGTTGCTGATTCGTAATTGTTTGTAATCCACTAGCGTTGAGTGTCAAGATCTTTGGGTACATGCCAGCAGCCAAGGCGGCATTGAGAATAGTGATGTTCTCCGAGTTGACGTCGTACTCTGCTGGTACAGACACGAAGCGCGTACGATTTCCGCGAGAGTATCGAGCCCTGCTGATCAGCAATATTCACGTTTGACGACCTACTGGCTGATCTCTTGGCGCTGAGCAGGTGTGACGTGAATGAGCGAAGAGTCTACCAGGTACGAGAGTAGCTGCTGCCGCAGCTCTTCGATCTGCTGAAGGTTCTGACTGTCAGCGAGAACTGTAAGCAAGAAACATACCTGATGGGAAAGATAGTTCTTCTTGCAGTAGACCCGAACGTAGTTTGGATTCTCGGATGCACGTCTCCAGCTGGCGAATACGTTTGCGATAGTCAAGAAATCCGAGTTGCCAGTAGCGAACCCTTTCTTGGCCGAGTCGGCCTGAGCCTCGAATCCGAATGGCGTGATGAAAGGGGATTTGGCGTTCAAAGTAGCTGCGATCGTCAAGGCAGGATCCAGACATCGGAAGATGGCAGCAACAATGATGAATTTCCCGAGGTGTACGTCCATAGGTAGTTTTGACAGTATCCGACCCATCGCAGTGATTTCTTCGGTGGATGTAAGGGCCTTGACCTCCACAAGCGATGCGATTGCCCGTTGAATATTGATCGATGAAGGTGGATCGAGGGCTCGGGAAAGTACATCTTCTATCGATGATCCGAGCTTGACTTTGAGTACCTTGATTCGTAGTGCGAGGTCTTGTAGCGAGAGACGAAGCATCTCTGGGATTGCGTGTCGTGCCATCTGTGTCTCAGCGGGTATCATACGAAGGAACGTACTTGAGTATCATGGCGAGCTTTGGTGAAGAGGTGGAATGCCAATCCCTCTTGGACTCGACCTGCACGACCACGCCTCTGTTTTGCATTGTCTTGAGCGATATACGTCTCGACCAAGCGAGAGATCTGACGCCTCTCGTCATACCTGGTATCAGCGTGGTCATCCCCTTTTCGACGTACCTCATTTCACGATGTTTGCCCGTGTCAATCACGCACGTCACGTCAGGAATAGTGACACCGGTTTCGGCAATGTTTGTAGCTTCCATCAACTACGTATCGGTCAGGCAGACTTACAGATCACAATCTTTCTGATACCTCGAGGTGGTATCTCGAATACCGCCCCCTGACCTTCGCTCGATATCGTCGAGTGGAGAGGGAAGATTACATAGTCGGCACTTCCAAAGTGCCCATGAGACTGTAGAAGCTCGTTCAACTTCCGGATCTCGGCAAGACCGGGCATAAATACCAGAATGGCGGCAGAGAAGGATCGGTATTCCGGTTTTTCGATACAGACTGCTTCTAATAGACGGACAATGAGGTCATAAGGGATCTGTCGTGAGTCGAGGAGATTGACAGTAGAGACTGTAGAGGCAGAGTATTTCGTTGCAGATAGTTTGGTAGGATCTTGGTCGCCCTCGGTATCGGACCCATCGGAATCTGCAGCGTCGTCGTTGAACTCGAGTTGTTTGGCACCTGCCTTGGCAAATCTACTTCTGACGGCGTAGGGCGAAGTTTCGTCGATGTGGTAGCCAGTGAGCTCGACTGCATCCTCTAGGTGGTTTACCATTACTGGGAATGTACGCCCGGGGACTGATAGTGTTGGGCATCCCCCAAAGAAGGCCGAGATCTTTTCGGCGTCCAGAGTCGCGGACATGAGCACGACCTTGAGATCGGGACGTTGTTGAACAAGCTGCTTGAGTACAATGAGCAAGAAATCCGAGTCGATAGATCGCTCATGGACCTCGTCGACAACGATATGGGTGACTTGATCGAAAGCGGTACCGCGTCCGGCTGATCCGCTCTCCAGCATACGCAAAGCAATACCGTTGGTGACGAATGCGAGTCGAGTGTTTGGCGATACTTTGGCTTCCATTCGGATCGAATATCCGACAAGCGAATCTGCAGAACCCACTGCGCCTTTCCGTTCTCCAAGTTCCTGAGATACACGCTGGGCCAAAGAGATGGCACTGATTCGTCGTGGTTCCGTCACGTAGATCTTGCAGGCTTTCCCCTTTGAAAGCTGATCCTCGAGAATGTAGGCGGGAAGCTGGGTGGATTTACCACATCCAGTCTCCCCATTCAAGACGACGATCTGAGAGGTTTCAAGAGATTCAATGATTTGTTGTCGGAAGGATGCGATGGGAAGCGATTGACGCTGGGGGAGCATGGCCTGGTAAGACGGTGCCGACTGACGACGGGCAAAGTCGGCTTGGAGTCTTTCGGAAACAGGCGTCTCGATGCCCGATGGTCCCGTTGATGTTTCTGCCGCAGATGCAGACTTTCCTGATCTTTCCAGCGGTGCAGATGGAGCGGGTGCGGAGATCTGTTTGTTCGAAATGTCGCGAATCTTGGACCAGAATTGTCGCTTTTCCACCTTGACCTCTTCACCGCGTTGGGTTTCCAGCTCCTCCCATAGTTCCCGATAATCTGGAGGCATAGCTCTCCAATTCACCCCGCCTACTTCCCCTCGCGACGAGAGCTCGCTCAGCGCCAGAGTAGCAACGTAATTCTCGGCCTCGACCAGATCGTCACAAGCAATCTCGTCCATCTTCCATACCCTCCGACGCTCGCTCGTCCAGCTGATTTCAAGACCGACACGGATGGCTCGCGAGTATCCAGATAGTTTGATGTACGACACTGATGCTGGTTTGCTTGTTTTAGCGAGGGCTACTTTGAGCATTGCTTTCGGAATATTTCCCGAAAACGCGAATGATTTGGGGACTGGCATAGATCGTATTTGCATAGTGGAGTCGGGATCTTCGATTTGTTGGGTTGACACCGCTTCAGGATCCGGCGCCTCGAGCATGTTGCCGAATAGGTCGTCATCGGAATCGCTTCCGCTGCCAGCCTGCACGACATCCGGTGTCTCCTCTGGCTCGGCGGAATCCGCGACCGCCATGCCTTTCAAGCGGGATTCGAGGGCTTGACCTCTAGCTTGCGCTTGTAGAGATTTGAAGATAGCATCTCTTGTCAGTGAGCGTCTCACGAAGAGACGTACCTGCTTCCTTGCGACTAAACATGTACTCCTTCTCCACCTTGGCCATGTCACTTTTGATCCGACGGATCTCGGGGGTCTCCAACACTACGGCTGGACCTTTCTTCTTTTTTCCCTTTTTGTTGTCTGGTCCAGACCGTAGGGTATCGAGCTCCAACATGAGCTTTGCCCATGTCTGATTCGCCTTGTCTATGTTGAGTTCTTCATCCGAATCGGAATCTGAGCCAGAGCCGTCCGACAAGGTTTCACGGAAAAGGGGATTGCGTTCTGGTAATGGCATTTGCTCTGTCGAAGGTTCGGGAGCGACAGCGACAGGCTTTGGAGGTGGTGACGGTAAAGAGGGTGGTAGGAGTGGCGGATCACATGTCCAATCGGTTTCTGCCATCAGCAACAACCAGAGACGAGGGTTTACCTGCTGACGCAGCAAAATCGCCTTTGGCAAGACATTCTTCCTCTGTGAGATTGAGCCACATCTATCGTCAGCTATTTCCGAGAATGTAGTTTACCCATTCGATTGCTGCCTCCCATGTCTCTGTCTCTTTGATCCCTCTCGTCAGACATTCTTCGATCCTGCCCACAGTGAAGCCGAGACGCATGAGGACCTTGTAGGCGACATAGACCCGTAGTAACGCTTGGTCTTCCGACAAGGGCTGCTGAACAGTGGTGACTATAACGTGAGTATTGACCTGGAAATCAAGATACGACATACCCGTATCGCTACCTTCCTTGAGCATTTCCTGCAAGATCGTCTCTCTCGTAGACTCTGGGATGACTAATGATGGATGAGTAGACGCTAGACGCCGATCATATTCGATAGACTACCATTAGCTTCCTCGAATCAAAAGCGGCCCACCTTGACCACCCGAGTGACCTCCTTTTCCCCTTTGTCATTCAATCGTTCCACAAGGGCTTGTAACGACTGCTCCTCAACATAATTCTCGGCCTCCCAGTCCTGTGCGGTTTCCGGTTTAGCAGGGGCCTCTTTTGCTCGTGTTTCTTCCATAGGTGCCGCAGCGGCTGCCTCCTTCTCGGCTAGTGCTGTCGCCTCGGCTTCCTTGACTGCTTTTGCGTCTTCGACCTGCTTTTTAGAAGCGACAGATGTCGTTGCGACTCCTCTTTGGGCTGTTCCTCAGTTCAATTCAGATTGAGAGTCTGCGTACGTTTGACTGCCTTCTTCTTCGCCATCGTGATGTTCTGAATATGGATTGTATTCTAAAGATGTATATAGTAGTTAGCATCAGTTGCTGAAATGTTGAAATGGAATGGAGCCCCCTTATTCGACCGTGGGAAATCGCCTGTCTCCGCGATTCCATGTTTGTCAGCGTAGTGTAGGTTGAATACTTACCAATACATTCTAGGTGTACCAACGACAATGTCGATCCCACTATTATAGAGATCAACAACATGGCTAAAAGAAAGCTACCAAGTGTAGATTCGAGCGCCTCAAATGGCAAAATCAACATCTCGACATCGTCGAGCTCCCGGCATACCATGTCAACCTTTGACGCCGCTCTCGACATGTTGGCCAC
>Ga0308160_10002051_pt1 | contig 25684 bp, 26 predicted proteins | sample PhyFR1_FD_201036 | JGI IMG/M metagenome (GOLD analysis project Ga0308160, IMG submission 201036) | Phyllosphere microbial communities from UC Gill Tract Community Farm, Albany, California, United States - DLSLF.R1 | ecosystem: Host-associated > Plants > Phyllosphere > Unclassified | place: USA... | reverse complement strand
AGCTAATTTTTAGGTAAAGTCATTTCAGTAGTTTCCGATTTTAGACAGGCCTGAAAACAAAAAAGCCGGACTCGTTTTTCAACGAGCCCGGCTTTCAATAATTGTAGGTATCTGGGTTTTATCCCAAGCTACTCAGGTTCTCCTGAATGATTGCAATTTTAGATGCTGCATCTGCTTTTTTGTTCCGCTCATTCTGGATAATCTCCGGTTTTGCGTTCTGTACAAAACGTTCGTTATTCAGTTTGGCATCCACAGATTTCAGGAAGCCCTGCAGATAAGTAAGCTCGCCATTTAAGCGCTCACGTTCCGCATCCACATCGATGTTATCCTCAAACTGGATATAGAATTCATCGCTACCAACCATAAAACTAACAGCACCGGCAATTTTATCGTTTACAAATTCCACTTCGCTGATGTTGGCAAGTTTAAACACAATGTTCAACCATTTTTCATAATCCACCGCTGAATTGCATTTGATGTTTAGCGGTAACGCTTCTTTTGGAGAAAGCTGCTTGGTATTTCTAACATTACGAACGCCGGCAACCAGTTCTTTGATCGTTTCTACGTCTTTTAACAACTCCAGGTCAAATGACCCGGCAACCGGGAAATTACCGACGATGATGCAGTCCAGTTCCTCTTTTTCGCCAAAGATTTCATCATGGTAAATTTCTTCCGTGATGAATGGCATAAAGGGATGTAATAAAGCAAGGATCTTTTCGAAATAAGCAACGGTTACTTTTAGCGTTTCTGCATCAATTGGATGCTGGTAGGTCGGTTTAACCATCTCCAGGTACCAGGCACAGAAATCATCCCAAACCAGTTTGTAGGTGGTCATCAGGGCTTCTGACAGACGGTATTGTTTAAAGTTGTCTTCAATCTCTACCAGTGCCTGGTTAAATCTGTTCTCAAACCAATGGATGGCCTGTTTATTTGGATTTTCCAGATTTTCATCCACTTCCCAGCCTTTAACCAAACGGAAGGCATTCCATATCTTATTGGCGAAATTACGGCCCTGCTCGCAGTAGCTTTCATCAAACATTAGATCGTTTCCGGCAGGCGAACATAACAGCATCCCCACCCTTACGCCGTCAGCACCATATTTTTCAATTAGGCCAATTGGATCTGGCGAGTTACCCAATGATTTGGACATCTTACGGCCCAGTTTATCACGTACAATACCCGTTAAGTACACGTTATTGAAAGGCTTTTGGCCCATAAACTCATGGCCGGCCATAATCATACGTGCTACCCAGAAAAACATAATTTCTGGTGCAGTAACGATGTCATTGGTTGGGTAGTAATAGCTGATGTCTTTATTTCCCGGATCAGTAAGTCCGTTGAAAACAGAAATTGGCCATAACCAGCTGGAGAACCAGGTATCCATTACATCCTCATCCTGATGGATGAACGGTGCCAGCTGATGCTTAAAGCCAGCTGCTTCTTCTGCGGTAAATGCACCGTCGATATCCTTAAGCTTTAAGAATTCATCCAATGCCTCTTCGGCAGTTTTTGCAACCACCCAGTTACCCTGATTATCATACCAGGCAGGGATACGCTGACCCCACCACAATTGGCGACTGATGTTCCAGTCCTTGATGTTTTCCATCCAGTGACGGTAGGTATTTACAAACTTCTCCGGAATAAGTTTAACATCACCATTTAATACATCTTCCAATGCTGGCTTAGCCATCTCATCCATTTTGCAGAACCACTGCAGCGAAAGTTTTGGTTCGATTACCGCATTGGTACGCTCAGAAAAACCGACCTGCGATTTATATTCTTCAATCTTATCTAAATGACCTGCTTCTTCCAGTAATACTGCAATTTTCTTTCTTGCCGCAAAACGATCCTCACCAACCAGAATTACCGCCAATTCATTCAGGGTACCGTCATCATTCAAGACATCAATAACCGGCAGTTTATGTTTAATACCAAGCTCATAATCGTTTAAATCATGTGCCGGTGTCACTTTTAAACATCCGGTACCGAAGTCCATCGTTACATACTCGTCTTCAATGATCGGGATCTCCCGGTTAATTAAAGGAATAAAGACCTTTTTGCCTTTAAGGTGTGTGTAACGCTCATCATTGGGGTTGATACAGATGGCTGCATCGGCCATGATGGTTTCCGGACGTGTTGTAGCAATGGTCAGGAACTCATTGCCTGCGCCATTTTCGGCAGCAATGGTATATTTTATATAGTATAACTTCTGGTTTACCTCTTTACGGATTACCTCTTCATCAGAAACCGCGGTTTTACCTGCCGGATCCCAGTTCACCATACGAATACCACGGTAAATTCGACCTTTTCGGTAAAGGTGGATAAAGGAGTCCACTACGGCACTGGAAAGGTCGTCCTCCATGGTAAAACGGGTACGATCCCAGTCACAGCTTGCGCCAAGCTTTTTAAGCTGATCCAAAATGATACCGCCATATTTCTCTTTCCACTCCCAGGCGTACTTTAAAAACTCTTCCCTGCTGATGTCTTTTTTGTCGATGCCACGTTCTTTAAGCATCGCTACTACTTTCGCTTCTGTAGCAATAGAGGCATGATCTGTTCCTGGCACCCAGCAGGCATTTTTGCCTTGCATACGAGCTTTCCGGATTAATACATCCTGAATGGTGTTATTGAGCATGTGCCCCATATGTAATACCCCGGTCACGTTTGGTGGTGGGATAACGATGGTGTAGGGTTCTCTTTCATCCGGTTCAGAGTGAAAGAACTTTTTAGAAAGCCAGTAATTATACCATTTATCTTCGGTCGACTTAGGGTCGTATTTTGTGGATATGCTCATTATTTATTGGAAAATTCGATTGAAAGCCAAAAATAACAAGAAAAAAGCGATTATCCCTTTTGGCCCTCCATTTCTTTTGCCGGGTTGTTAAGGCATTGTTCCGGCACGCATCAGCATAGTTTTCAATGTCGCATCAGCTTGATCATCAGCGCAGCCATGAATGGTCCATAGCCAATAAATTTGAATTCGACACAATAAAAAGTGTTAAAATATGTTAATATCATATAAAAACACCAGAGATGAAATCGTTAAAATTATTTCTTTCTTCCGAATCATTGTTAAGGCGAATCGGCCTGACCAAAATCTACGAATGGTTCAACAAGTAATATTTTCATTAAGTAACCCCATTCTTAATCACAAATCATTACTTTTCAGTTTTTAATTGCCCATAGGGACATTAACAACTTATATTATTTTAAAACCATATGAAATTACAACACCTTAAAAGCTATTTTGCTGCTTTGGGTATTATTGCTGCAAGTTACTCTGCCAGCGCACAAGCACCTAAAAAATTTATAGATCCGGCTAATATGGATCTTTCCGTTAAACCAGGAGACGATTTTTACCAATATGCAAGTGGTACCTGGATCAAAAATAATCCTGTTCCTGCCAAAGAAACCAGATGGGGAAGTTTCAACGAATTGCGCGACTTTAACATCAATGCCGTAAGGGGATTGGTTGAAGAAGCCGCTGCTGATAAATCGGCACCTGCAGGATCGGTTAAACGCCGTGTTGGTGATTTCTATGCGGCCGCTATGGACAGCGTGACCATTGAAAAATTAGGCTACACCCCGATTAAAGCTGATTTAGCACGTGTTCGCAAAATCTCTACCTTGCCAGGAGTAATTGAGGAAGTGATCAGCATGCGTACTTCAGGTACAGCAAGCCCGATGTTTAGCTTCGGCGTTTCTCAGGATAGAAAAAACGTTAATAAATACATGCCATCATTGGGTCAGGGTGGTACTACCCTTCCGGACCGTGATTATTATTTGAAAGATGATAGCCGCTCTGTAAAAATCCGTGAGGCCTATATTACTTATATGACGACGCTTTTCGGCTTAACCGGTAGCACGCCTGCGGAAGCTAAGGCTAAAGCAGAAAAAGTGCTTGCCATTGAAAAGCAATTCGCGGAAGCACAGATGAGCCGCCTTGAAATGCGTGATCCTTATAAAACTTACAACAAGTTTTCCGTTGCAGAATTCAGCAAAACCACACCGAAATTAAACTGGTCGACTTTATTGCCAAAGCTTAAAGTGAATGGTCAGGATACCATTTTGGTTTCTGCCCCTAAGTTCTTTACCGCTGTTGATGGTATGTTGAGCAGTGTATCAGTGGCCGACTGGAAAACTTACCTGGAATGGAACATCCTGAAAAGTTCTGCAAGCAGCTTAAGTTCTCCATTTGTACAGGCTAGCTTTGCCTTTAACCAGGTGCAAACTGGTCAGCGTGTTCAAACACCAAGATGGCAACGCATGTCTTCCTTAACCGACAATAACATTGGCGAGTTATTGGGACAACTGTACGTAGCAAAATACTTCAAACCGGAAGCTAAAGCACGTATGGAAGAGCTGATCAAAAATCTTCGCGCTGCATTTGCGGTACGTATCAACGGTCTTGAATGGATGAGCGCAGAGACCAAAACCAAAGCATTAGAGAAACTTCAAGCTTTCAGACCAAAAATTGGTTATGCTGAAAAATGGAAAAACTATGAAGGTTTAAATATCACCCGTGCTACTTATTTTGAGAACCAGAAAAACGCCAGTGCCTGGAGATACAAAGAAATGGTTAACCGCTTAGGAAAACCTGTTGATCGCACCGAATTTGGCATGACACCTCCAACGGTTAATGCTTATTATAGCCCAACCATGAATGAGATTGTGTTCCCTGCTGGTATTTTACAGTTCCCGTTCTTTGCCCCTGATGCAGATGATGCCATCAACTATGGTGGAATTGGTGCGGTAATCGGCCATGAGATGTCACATGGTTTTGATGATTCGGGCAGTCAGTATGATAAAGACGGTAACTTGAGAAACTGGTGGACCGCAGAAGATCGCGCTAAATTTGATGAAAAAGCAAAAGCTTTGGGTGAGCAGTTTGATGCTTATACCGTATTGGATACCATTCATGTGATCGGTAAATTAACGATGGGTGAAAACATTGGTGACCTTGGTGGTTTAAATGCGGCTTATACGGCATTTAAAATGACGAAACAAGGCCAGTCTAAGGAGAAAATTGATGGTTTTACACCTGATCAGCGTTTCTTCTTGTCGTGGGCACAGGTTTGGAGAGGTAACATTCTTCCGGAAAGTGCAGCACAGTTGATTAAAACTGACCCGCACTCGCCTGGACAATTCAGAACCATTGGTGCACCGGTGAACATGGATGCTTGGTATGAGGCATTTGATGTGAAGCCTGGTGATAAATTGTACAAGAAACCAGCGGATCGGATCCGCATGTGGTAAAATAAATAATCTTTAAAAAAAAGGCAGTACTAATCGACTCCTCAAATCTTTGTGAAGAACAAAAATTTGCATGTCGTCTCATAGTACTGTCTTTTTTTATGGAAGATTACAAGGGGGAGGAATCCGGGAAGGGCTTGGCAATTTCATTTTTTATTAATTGTTCGGTATTGGGATCCCCTGGACCCGATGCATTCATGTTAACTACTTTACCATCTTTATCAATAAGGATATATTTGGGAATAGCTGCCGCAACATAGGCTTTGGCCACAGCGCCGTTGGTATCATAAAGTTGCAACCAGTCAGGTTTTTCTTCAGCAAGCGCTTTTCTCCATTCTTTTTCCCCATCAGACACCGCGATGCCCATAAAGGCTATTTGATCGTTGTCTTTGAATTTGTCTTTAAGCTTTTTGAAATTCGGAATTTCCTCACGACAGGGTGCGCACCAGCTTGCCCAAAGATCTATGTAGATTACTTTTCCTTTGAAATCAGCAAGTTTATAAATCTTGCCTAAATTATCCGGCAGACTAAAGGCAGGAGCTGGCTTGCCGATTTGTAATTGCATGAGCTGTAATTCTCTTTCTTCATAACTTTTGGCCAGGTCCTGTTTTACAGCTGCATTGTTTATCTCATCATAAAACAATTGAGTAACCTTTTTTGCGTAATTAAGTTCTTCTATGGAGCTCGTCTGGCTCATAATCCGATTGATGGAATATTGCAGAAAATATTGCTTCACCTTACCTGTGAAAAGCTGATTAATTAAATTCAATGGATATTCAGCTTTTTTAACGGCGACCGAGTCCTCTAGGTTGTCTAGTTTTTTTCTGTATTCGTAATATAGCGGCAACGTCCAGCTGGTATAATCAGCAGCAATCAAATAATCATCATTGGATATTCCTTTTGCAAACAGCGCTGGTGTATTATTGTCGACAAGTTCCATCATTTGCGTTTTATTGTAACCATTCAACAATGAAGATTGCAAGACCATATAAAAGGCAATGCTTTGGTTGTCTATTGCAATCATTCTTTTGAAGAAATCAAAATATGGGTCGTTTGGTTGTGGCTGATTAAACACATTATGATGAACAGCATCCTCTAATCTTTGCTGCGCTTTGATGTATGGAAGCAGTTCTTCCGGCTTTAATTCATACCATGATCTTTTATCAGTCATAGTGAGAAGGGCAGCATCCATTTCAATGCGATACCGATTACTTTCTTCTCCAATTCCAGTTATTTTTTTGCTTGCCCTTAAAGTGTTGAAGTTAGTCGCATCACCGGTGATTTGTAAGTTATAACCTGGCGCTACATAAATATCGTTGATTTGTGTGCTGTTCTGCTTAATACTGGTACGCTGAGGCTTGGTAATTTTATATGTTTTCAGATAAAAGGTCCCGTCATCATTCAGATGGATCGTGTCAATGCGTAATTTATTATTTACATCATTAAAAAAAATCTTTAGCATTCGCTCGGGTGAGTTACTGAGCTTGCCATGCAAAATTAAAGGTTGCCTATTTTTTTGCTGAGCAGAGGCCACGCTAATGAAACAGCAAGCTAGTAGACACAGGTAAATCCGCTGCATATCAATGGGTTAATGATATTAAATATAAGAAAAATCCTGATCTAGACCTGAACTTTTAACTTGAATGTTTGCGCACTAATTAGTAGCGCTGTATTTCATCAAATCATGAATTGAATAATGGTTTATTGTATACAGCAGCTGTAACACATTAATGATATTATTTTAAAAGTTTTGTCCATGTGTATAGAATATGAGGGTATCGATCTTAATTAAATGATAACGGTAAGATAACTTCAAATTTTCCTTATAAATTACATCATATTGTTTGCAGCGCCTGAGTGCGCTTTGATTTATCACGATACCCCATGAAAAAAATCTTTTTCTTTTTGATCGCAATCTTGTTGACAAATATTGTATTCGCACAAACCAAGAATTATCAGGCTACGATTGACACCTTTCAAAAGAATTATAATGAGCATCGCTATGATGAAATATTCAGCCATTTCTCATTCGTAATGAAAAAAGCGTTGCCTATCGAGAAAACAAAGGAATTTCTTAGCAGCTTGAAGGGCCAGCTGGGTAATATTGAAAGCACGGAGTTCATTAACTATCACCAGGGTACTTATGCGCTGTATAAAACGAAGTTTGAAAAGGCCACCATGGCTTTGAACATTTCGCTTGATGGGCAGGACCAAATCAACGGATTATTTATAAAACCTTATGAGAATCCTGAGCTCGTTGAAAATAACGCCGTTAATGCCTTAAGTAGTTACCCTAAAGAAATTGCAGCGCTTGTCTTTTCAGCGGCAAAAGACTTACCCAACAATGCACAGCTCTCTATCGCCATAATTGAAAATGGAAAAACGAAATACTATGGGATAACTAAAATTAAGGACACCATAAAACCTGCTGAAAACCAAAAGAATCTTTTTGAAATTGGCTCCATCACCAAAGTATTCACATCAAGCATTTTAGCTTCGCTGGTTGAAAATGGAAAAATCAAGTTAACAGACCCCATCAATACCTATTACCCATTTAGCTTCAAAGACAACATCAAAATAACTTTTGAAAGTTTGGCTAACCATACATCGGGTTTACCGCGTTTACCTGAAAATTTAGATTTATCAAATCAAACTAATCCCTATAAGGATTATGGAAAAAACGAGATGGAAGCCTACCTTAAAGGTTTAATTAAGCTTGAGCATGCAGCTTCAACTACCTATTCCTATTCAAACTTAGGCGCAGGCCTATTAGGTTACACGCTCGGTTTGTCGCAGAAAACGAGTTTTCAAAATCTTTTGCAGCAAAGGATTTTTGATAAGTACGGCATGACAAGCTCATACATTAGTTCAAAAAATTTGGGAAACAGCCTTATTAAAGGGTTAAATAAAAAGGGCGATAAAGTATCCAACTGGGACTTCGACGTCTTATTTCCCGCAGGAGGCATTATCTCATCAACTGAAGATCTGGCAAAGTTTGTCTATGCGCAATTCAATCCAAAAAACAAAGAACTTGAATTGACGAGAAAAACTACTTTCACCATTAAAGGCGATACTAAAATTGGCCTGGGTTGGCACATATCAGCAGTTACAGGTGCTGATGACTTGTTCTGGCATAACGGAGGAACCGGCGGATATTCGTCTTCCGTGGTGATGGATGTTAAAGCTAAAACTGCCGTAATTATCTTGTCAAATGTGTTTGACATTAACAATAAAATTGACGCCTTATCCTATGATTTAATTATGAACACAGCCAAGAAATAAGCCATCAAGCATGCTGATTTAGTGAATTTAAGCTATAATTCTGCTATGGCAGCCTGGGCTTTTTTGGAAAGCTTACTGATTACCAATGCTCTGGATGCAGCAATTCTTTCCTTAAGTTCTTTATCCAAAAGCACGTCAAGGCTATGCAGCGAAACCCATTGTCTTTTAGCCATGTGGCCAGCTTGCTGAATGCCATCCCTAGCGACAAGCTCATCAAACTCTTCCGGATCACATTTAAGAGTAATCATGCCATCATCCAGTGAGGTGATGACGTAAAGTTTTTCCAGCACCATGAAGCAAAGGTGATCACCCCATTTCATGCCTTCCGTGGTACCTGGTAAACTCAGGCAATACGACCTGAACATTTCTATATCCATAAGTTAATCTTACTGTCCAATTAATCAGCTAAAGTTATAAAGGTTTAGCTAATTTTGAATGATGAACAAAATTATCCTTACCGAAGACGGCTCAAAGACCTTATACAATGAAACCATAGGTGAACATTACCATTCCACCCGTGGCGCTTTACAGGAAAGTAAACATGTTTTCTTAGAGGCCGGGCTGGTTCATACCGCAGCATTGTTTCCTGAACAGGAGATTTCAATACTGGAGGTTGGTTTTGGTACAGGTTTAAATTTTCTGGTGAGCATGGATTATGGGCTGCAACATCAAATTTCTTTAAGATATACCGGCATCGAAGCATATCCAATCACAGCTGAAGAACTGATGTCCATAGATTACAATAATTTCATCAGTCCTGCGGTTTGGCAGGCATTTACTGCTAATTATAGTCAGTGCATAAACAACCGTATCCATATATTTCCGGGACAGTCGCTCGAAATTGTAAAGCAGGGGCTTGCAGATGTACCCGTAGACAATACCTATAACCTGGTTTACTATGATGCTTTCTCGCTGCAATACCAACCAGAAATGTGGAGCAATGAAATCATTGAACATACCGCAAGTTTTCTAAAGCCAGGCGGTGTTTTTGTTACTTATGCCATTACTGGTAATCTTAAACGGGCACTTCAAAGTTTCGGTTTCAAGATTGAAAAACTCGTTGGCGCGCCGGGCAAGCGGCAAATGTTACGGGCAACGAAGCTTTAATACCTTGTAGCATTCATAATAATGCTTTTTAGTAACACTAGTATTAGAATGGTTTGTAGCAACATTCGTAGTAATAATGCTTTGTTGCTACACTAGTATTATTAATTCAAACTGATCTGCCCTCTATTGCATCAAACGATTCTCATATTTCCCATTTCAGGAAACTGCTTTCCATAAACAGCTGTTTATTCCATTGGTTACTAACCTCAATATCATATTTTAATGATAACAGGGAAAGTTGCTTAAACTTCAAATTGAAAATTGATATTAAACCGCAAATTGATATTAAGCTATTATGGAAAAAAGAAAATTAGGAAACTCAGGCTTACTGGTGTCACCAATCGCCTTTGGCGGAAATGTATTCGGCTGGACAATAGACGAACAAACTTCATTTGGCATCCTGGACCAGTTTCTGGCATCTGGCTTTAACTTTATTGATACCGCTAACGTATATTCCCGCTGGAAGCCCGGAAATCAGGGTGGTGAGTCTGAAACGATCATTGGAAACTGGCTGAAGTCACGCAATAACCGCGATCAGGTGATCATCGCCACCAAGGTTGGTGCTGATATCGGCAACGGAAAAGACCTGAGCAAGGCAAACATTTTAAAGGAGGTTGATAATTCTCTTAAGAGGCTGCAAACGGACTATATAGATCTATACTTTTCTCATTATGATGATGAAGTTACGCCTGTGCAGGAAACACTTGCTGCATACGATGAACTTATCAAGGCCGGTAAAGTGCGGACAATAGGTGCTTCAAATTTCTCTGCAGTAAGGCTAAGAGAGTCATTGGAATGCAGTGAACGGCTTGGCTTGCCCAAATATGAAGTTTACCAACCTGAATATAATTTATACAACAGGAAGCAATATGAAACGGAATATGAACCGATTGTAGAGCAATATAACCTGGGTGTAACGAACTATTATGCGCTTGCAAGTGGTTTTTTAACCGGTAAGTATCGTTCTGAGGCTGATTTAAATAAAAGTCAGCGTGGAGGTGGCATTAAATCCTTTTTAAGTGAACGTGGATTTAAAATCCTGGATGCCCTGGATCAGGTGGCCTCCAATGTTGGCAGTCAACCTGCAAGTGTAGCTTTAGCCTGGCTGCTGGCAGTGCCATCCGTTACCGCTCCTATCGCCAGTGTTACCAGTACGGAGCAATTGCGGGACCTTGAAAACGCCGTTAAACTTGAGCTAACCGCTGATGACCTGAGCTTACTTGATCAAGCCAGCGCCTGGGATTAACATTTAATTTTTACCTTTGATGACGGCCTGTTAATTCAGCAGGCCGTCATATTTATACTATGCCAAATTTCACCCCTCCTGTACAAGCTACAGACCCTGCCTTAGGCTTCCTGAGATTATTAGATGTCCTGAATACTTTGCGTACTGAATGTCCATGGGATAAAAAGCAAACGATGGAAACCTTAAGGCACCTGACCATTGAGGAAACATATGAGCTATCTGACGCCATCATGGAAGGCGACATCCAGGAAGTTAAAAAAGAGCTGGGTGATGTCATGATGCACCTGGTATTTTACGCCAGAATAGCTGAAGAGCAAGGTGCTTTCGATATCCTTGATGTGCTAAATGGTGTTTGTGAGAAACTCATCAACCGCCATCCGCATATCTACGGCGACATCGTTGTGCAAAATGAGGATGATGTAAAGCGCAATTGGGAGAAAATTAAACTTAAAGAAGGTAATAAGTCTGTTTTAGGCGGTGTTCCTGCCTCTCTACCAGCATTGGTAAAAGCTTCGCGGATTCAAGAGAAAGCCAGAGGTGTAGGCTTTGATTGGGAAAACAAGGATCAGGTATGGGAGAAGGTAGAAGAGGAAATGCAGGAATTCAAGGCCGAATATAATGTAGCCGATAATAGTGCTATTGATGCGGAAAAGGCGGAAGAGGAATTTGGTGATTTACTCTTCTCTTTGATTAATTATGCCAGGTTCATCAACATCAACCCTGAAAACGCATTAGAGAAAACGAATAAGAAATTTATCAAACGGTTTCAGTATTTGGAAGAAAAAGCCCGCGAAAATGGCAAGGCTTTACAGGACATGACACTCGCAGAAATGGATATCTATTGGAACGAAGCAAAGAAGCACTAACTGTGCTTCTTTTTCATGGTCATTTTAAGCTTTTGGCCAATGCCTAAATTATAGTTCTTAGAATTGCTTTCCTTTTTATCATGGTAAGCACCACCACCCTGCGGTTGATAATCATCGTCCGCAATCTTATTCTTATCAACCCCTTTTTTCGGTTTCTTGGCCGTCTCAATCATTAAATCTTCTGGTAAATCCAGTACCTCCATTTTCTGACCGATGGATTGTTCAATTTTACGCACCTGAGAAAGTTCAAGGTCCGTGCTGAAAGTAATGGCCACCACTTCTTCCGCTGGTTCTTTGTCCTTCACAATGCGGCTTAAGAAAACTTCTTTCTCTTCAGGAAGCTCAAAGTGGAAAATAAACGAAACACCTGATAAGTCCAGCGCTCCGGTACCTTCATTGGCTACCACAAGTACACGTGCCTCTGGCGTTGCTTTGAAATCTTCGAAATCATCAAAACCGTTTTCATCAAAGTGAAGGGGTTTCAACATGGAGTACTCTGCCAACTTCGGACTTTCAATGCTTTTTACCAGTTTCTGGGCTGTTAAACGGGAGTTTACGAATACAACCACTTTATTGAACACCTCATCATCACGTAACAAAGCATGTAAAAGGTTTACCTTGGTTTTGTAGTTTGGCACCTGATACAAGAGTTGCGGTATTACTTCTGCCTTGCTATCTCCAAGATCTTCCACTTCAATCAGTGTAGGGAAATTCATGAAGTAGTCAATCATTTTGTATAACTTCTCATGTACCACCTCTGTAAATACCAGATGCTGACATTTGCCTGCACTTCTGGCCAGCTCTACAACCGGTAATTGCATGCCCTGCTTTACAATTAAATCTGCATCATCAACAATGAAAGTCTGCAGCTTACTTAGGTTTAATCCTAATTTCAAGTACACCGCACGGGCTCTTGTTGGCGTAGCTACCACGATATCGATACCTAAAGCCAGTTCACTCACTTCAGCATCGGTACCACCTGTACCATAAAGACCAACAATATTCAGGTCCCTGTTTTTACTCAATGATACAAACTGATCAATAACGGCGATGGCGCGTTCACGATCAGCAACGAGGATTAATACTTTCGGCGCATCATCCTTAGTATATTTCAAGCGCATCAAAACACCTAAAATATAGGTGGTGGTTTTGCCTGATTTCTCCGGTGCAACGGCTATGATATCCTGTCCGCCAAGTATCCTTGACATAGATTTCGATTGGATTTCTTTCGGGGTCAAATATCCGGCATCAGTCATGGCAATAACCAGTGACTTACTTAATTTTAATTTATCTAACGACACGCTTCTTAACTTTTAGTATTTCCGCAAAAATACACAATTCTCTCAAGTATAGTTGCGACTAATATTTGAGTGGTACATGGTGTAACATTTTTCACTTCAATAGATCAAAATAAACTAACTTATTGCTCCATCCATGATGACATTTACGCCTGCAGCAAACAGAAACCGCATACTGATATTAACAGGCTTTATCTTGTTAAAATTTGTATTGGAATACACCTTAATCCATCCGGTTTATGATTTACAGCGCGACGAGTTCCTTCACCTGGACCAGGCACATCACCTGGCATGGGGATTTACCTCCATCCCACCTTTCACTTCCTGGATTTCATGGATTATTTTAAAGCTGGGCAATACGGTATTCTGGGTTAAGTTTTTCCCGGCATTATTTGGGATCCTTACCACCGTGCTGGTCTGGAAAACCATAGAGACTTTGAAGGGCAATTTGTTTGCCTTAGTGCTTGGCGCTACTGCGATTACATTTTCATCAGTTACAAGGCTCAATACCCTGTTCCAGCCGAATTCCTTTGATGTGCTCAGCTGGACCCTGGTTTACTATTTACTGATTAAATACATCAGCAGCGAAGAAAGAAAATGGCTCTTAATGCTGGGCATTGCCTTTGCACTGGGTTTCCTAAATAAATACAACATTGTCTTTTTACTGCTGGGCACTTTACCCGCTTTACTCCTAACCAACGCGCGATCTATTTTCTTAAAGAAGGATCTTTATCTGGCTATACTGCTGGCGCTACTGTTAATTTCGCCAAATCTCTATTGGCAATACGAGCATAACTTTCCTGTTTTGCGGCACATGGAAGAACTTGCACGCACACAGCTGGTTCATGTAAACAGGCTGGATTTCCTTAAAGAACAGATTTTCTATTTTATTGGCTCCATATTCGTCCTCATCTCGGCGCTGATATCATTGGCGCTGCACAAACCCTTCCTCCCTTACCGTTTTGTACTGCTTTCTTTTATTTTCACCATTTTGCTGTTTATCTATTTCAGGGCGAAAGGTTATTATGCCATAGGCTTATATCCGGTATTACTGGCTTTTGGTTCCATTTATCTATCCAACTTGTTGAATGGTGGTTGGCGGATTTATCTTAAACCAATTTGCCTGATTATCCCTATGCTGATGTTTATTCCAATAGCAAAGCGGTCATTCCCCATTTATACACCAGAAAAACTGGCAAGCATGGCCATGGAGAAGAAACAGTTTCACCGTTGGGAAGATGGAAAAGAATATATGCTGGAACAGGATTTTGCGGATATGCTGGGCTGGAAGGAACTCGCTGCGCAGGTGGACAGCATTTACAATACCATCCCCGACAAGCGACACCTGATTGTTTTCTGCGATAATTACGGTGAGGCTGGTGCCATCAACTTCTACAAAAAAACGAAGGCACTTAATGCCATGGCTTTTAACGCCGATTACATCAATTGGTACAAGGTGGATCATCCGGTTGAGGTCATCATCCGCATCAAGGGGCCGGATGACGGCGACCCGGAACGAATGGCAGGCGAACACCGCTTGTTTGAGGAAGTAATCCTGGCCGGAAAAATCAATAACAAATACGCCCGGGAATATGGCACAGAAATCTATTTACTCCGTAAACCAAAAGCAGACATCAGACGATTTCTGGAAACCGAGCGAAAAGCTTTACTTAAAGCGGATGGCCTTTAGTGGCGAGATTTTGCTGACCAGCAAGGATGGCAATACCAGAACGATCAGGCAAATAACCAGGGTAGCCAGGTTCAACAGAAATACATCCATGAAATGAAACTCTATCGGTACATAAGAAAGGTAATATGAACCTTGTTCCAGCCTAAATACATGGGTGTATTTTTGAAGGAAGCCCAATCCCAATCCCAGGATATTACCCAGCAGTAAACCGTAGCCTACCAGGTACATGGCATTGTACAGGAACACTTTCATGATGCTGAGGTTGGTCATACCGAAAGCTTTCAGCATCCCAATCATATTGGTGCGTTCTAAGATCATAATCAGTAATGCGGTGATCATGTTGATTACCCCTACTGTCATCATTAAAACCAATAAAACTTTGGTATTCACATCCAGCAGTGAGAGCCAGGTGAAGATGTTCGGGAAATAAGCAACCACGGTTTCCGCTTTCAGGTTAATCTCTAAATTCTCGTAGATCTTATCGGTTACTTTATCCAGCTGACTAAAGTTCTTGATGCGGATTTCAATACCTCCAACTTCCTCTGGCGCCCATTTATTGAGTCTTCTGATGATGTTCAGATCGCCAACCACAAAACTCTTATCAACTTCATCTACTCCAATGGAATAAATACCTACGATCTTAAACTTCCGCCTTCTGGGTGGCTCACTATTGTCCTGCATAAGAAAATGCATAATGAAGTCATCGCCGGTTTTAAGTTTCAGGCGGTTTGCCGTGTATTGTGAGATCATCACCTGGGTACCCGTTTTTGAGGGATCGGAGAAATCCAGTGTTGTACCACTTATCAAATGCTGTTTCAGGTAATCCCAGCGGTAGGTGCTATCAACACCTTTAAAGTTTATGCCTTCTATCTCGTCATTCGCAGATATAATGGCTGGTTTAGTGGCGTAAGGCTGGAAATAAACAATGTCTTTATTGCTTTTAAGATCCTTGTAAGTCTGGGCATCAGGGGTAAATGGCGAAAGCTCAAATGAATTATTCAGGTCCAGCTTATAAATCCTGATGTCACCCACATAACCCCTTACCTTTTCCTGAATTTCTGTTTTAAAGCCTTTGATAATGGCTATGGAAAGCATCATAACTGCAAGGCTGAGCATAACACCGGAAATGGCGATTCTGACAATCAGCTTGGAGAACGTACGTTCAGATTTTATAGCGATGCGCTTGGCAATGAAATATTCTATGTTCAAATTTTTGCAATATGATTACCTTAGACAAAAATGCTCATAAGATTTCGATTTAATGTACATTAATTAAAAAACCACCCCTATGAAGATTACCCTGTGTTGCCTGTTGAACATCGGCATTGCCTTAACGGCCTTACAAACCTGCGATAGTTCCACGACTAGAAACCCAAATACAGTCAGTTCCATCAAGAAGGGACCTGAAATTCAGGCGCCTGCAGATGCTCTAAAACCAGCGGAAGGCATTAGAACCGGTGCCGAACAAACTGAACTTTACCTCCCGCTGCTGGAAGGAAAAAGAGTGGGTATGGTGGTTAACCCCACCTCGATAATAGGCAACCAAACCTCTGTAGACAGCTTAAAAAGCTTGGGCGTGAACATCGTTAAGATCTTTGGTCCTGAACATGGCTTTAGGGGTAACGCGAGTGCTGGTGTAAAAGTGGACGACGACATAGACACCAAAACCGGTATTAAAGCCGTTTCGCTTTACGGCAAACATCAGAAACCAACTACAGCAGATCTTGAAGATGTTGACATCATGATTTTCGACATACAGGATGTTGGCGTAAGGTTCTATACATACATAAACACCCTGCAACATGTGATGGAGGCCTGTGCAGAAAACAATAAGGAATTATTAATCCTTGACCGCCCAAATCCCAACGGCTTTTACATCGATGGGCCCATACTTGATCCATCGTTAGTTTCAGGCATCGGCTTACAGCCAATTCCAATTGTGCATGGCCTTACCGTAGGCGAATATGCGCAAATGCTGAATGGCGAAGGCTGGATGAAAAACAAGGTTAAATGTAAAATCAACATCATTAAGGTCGCTAATTACGATCATGATATGCCGTATGAATTGCCCGTTAAACCATCACCAAATTTAAATACACAGCAATCCATTATGTTGTACCCTACGGTTTGCCTGTTTGAAGGAACGTACCTAAGTCAGGGTCGCGGTACCACTTTTCCATTCACCGTTCTTGGCGCTCCGGCACTTAAAGGGAAATACAAATTCACTTTTACGCCGAAAAGCATCAAAGGCATGGCAGAAACGCCCCTGCACATGGACCAGGTTTGTTACGGTATTGACCTACGGGAATACGATATTGCAAACATTAGAAAAGAAAAAGCGTTAAAGCTTAAGTGGCTGATTGATTTGTACAAAGCCTATCCCAATAAAGCCGATTTCTTTAACAATAAGCTGAGCAAGGAAATGGTGATTTTCGACAAGCTTGCCGGCGTAAGCAGTCTTAAACAGCAAATCATTGCCGGCAAGTCTGAAAAGGAAATCAGAGCCAGCTGGGAACCAGGATTAAGTAAGTACAAAAAAATGCGCCTTCAATATTTACTTTACCCTTAAGCAAAGCATTATGAATAACGCAGCAAAAAAAACCAATGAAAGGCCCGACAGCAATTATAGGGAGGAAATACCCGAAGATGGTGTGCCCTCAGGAAACCATGCTGTTGTGAAGCCGGAAGACAAAGACTATGAGGCTAAAGATGCGGACATGTCTGAAGCAGCAAAACGTAAAGGCACCGAAGAACAACCGGTAAACCCCATCAAGACGCCTCCTGCTTCTTAATATCTTTTTGCGCCTGTTTTAAAAACTTCATTAATATCTTTTCGTCATTCTCCATCGCTAAGGTGGAGTTTGGCTTTTCACGATGTATCTTATTCAGATACTTGCCCAAAGCATCATTTTCAAATGCTTCAAGCAATAACGGGTACACATAGGAGCTTTTACATACCGCCCTGGTGTTTCCCAGTTTGCTGGCAACACAATCCAATACCTGTACTACAACCTTTTTTTTCTTCAGCACTTCTACCGGATCTGCAGCGCAGATGGCCAGTTGCCTAAGTGCTTCCAGTGTGCCACCCCAGGTGCGGAAATCCTTAGCGGTAAAATCAGCACCGGTGATCTCCTTGATGTAATTGTTGATCTTTCCGGAATCCACTGACCGGCGTTTCCTATCCTTCGTGTAATACTGAAATAATTCCTGTCCCGGAATTTCCCGACATTTCTTAACCAGCTTACTCAATGACTTATCGTTCAGGGTAACATCGTGTTTTACACCTTTCTTACCTATAAAACTTAAGGTAAGCTTATCCCCATTAAACTTAGCATGTTTATCTCTGAGTGTGCTTAAACCATAACTACCGTAAAGTTCCTTATAAGACTCATTACCGACCCGGATCAGTGTTTTCTGCATCACCTGCACACAAATGGCCAGTACCTTCCGTTCGTCGAATTCTTTACGCTTTAAATCCCTTGCGATGCGCTTCCTCGCTTCGGGCAATGCTTTTCCAAATTCCAGCAATCTAAAATATTTACTATCCGAGCGCCTGGAGGTCCATTTAGGATGATACCGGTATTGTTTTCTGCCTGCAGCGTCTATGCCGGTAGCTTGTAAGTGTGCGTTTTTCCTTTTTGCAATCCATACATCGGTCCAGGCCGGCGGCAGCACCAATGCATTTATCCGCTGCAGCACTTTCTCATCAGCAATGCGGTTACCGTTTTTGTCTTCGTAGTAAAATTTGCCTGGTTCACCTTTTCTATATATTCCCGGCATCTGGTCGTTAATGTAAACCAGTCCGCTTAATTTGATCTCTTCCTCGGTTTCAACCATGCTTTTCAGGAAATTTGATTTAAGTTTGTCTATTATTTCGCAGTTACAACACCCGATGATGAGAATAGTTTTTATGGGTACGCCCGATTTTGCCGTTGCTTCTTTAGATGCTTTAGTTCAGGCAGGACATGATATTGCAGGTGTAATTACTGCAGCGGATAAGCCAGCCGGCAGGGGCCAAAAGATCAATGAAAGTGCCGTTAAAAAGTATGCGGTTGAAAAAGGACTGAAGGTATTACAGCCGCTGAAACTTAAAGACCCGGCCTTTCTGGAAGAACTGGCAGCCCTGAAAGCAGAAGTGCAGGTTGTGGTTGCTTTCCGTATGCTACCGGAAGTGGTTTGGAACATGCCACCAAAAGGAACCATAAACCTGCATGGCTCCCTTTTACCTGATTACCGTGGTGCTGCGCCCATCAATCATGCCATCATCAATGGCGAAACCATTACCGGAGTAACGACTTTTTTCCTAAAACATGAGATAGATACCGGCGATGTGATCTTCTCTGCACAGGTGCCCATCGGGCCGGATGAAAATGCCGGGGAACTTCATGATAAATTAATGGTTACCGGAGCCCAGTTGCTGGTTAAAACCATTGCAGCGGTTGAAGCAGATAGCTATAAAGAAGTACCACAGGAACTACATGAAGATCAGAAACATGCCCCTAAAATCTTTAAAGAGTTTTGTGAAATTGACTGGAACCAGCCCATCCAAAAGATACATAACCTGATCCGTGGCCTTAGCCCATACCCTACTGCTTTCACCAAGCTGCAGGATAAAACGTTAAAGGTATTTAAGGCAGAAATGGAACCGGCAGACCATCAGGAAACACCAGGCAGCTTTAAAACAGACGGTAAAACCTTTCTGAAGTTTGCTGCGAAAGATGGTTACCTGAACCTTACCGATATCCAATATGAAGGTAAAAAACGGATGCAGACAGCGGAGTTTTTAAGGGGAATGCGCTTATAGTCCGATGGTTTCGTTGAGCATGGCACTTAGCATCTTAGCATTTTCATTAAAGTAGCGCTTTCTACCATAGCCCATTACCCAGCGGATGCCGCCAACGGCATTGGTAATAAACACCTCTTCTGCTTGTTTCAATACTTCCGGGTTAAGCTGTGCCTCAATGATGGAAATGCGCTTTGCTTTTGCAATTTCCATAACTACAGATCGCATCACCCCAGATACACAACCCTCAGATAATGCTGGTGTATAAATCTGCTTTTCATAAACCACAAAAATATTCGAAGTCATGCTTTCGCAAAGAAAGCCTTGCTGATTCAGCATAAAGACATCATCCAGGTTATGCTCCTTTTTATATAGACCAGCCATCACATAAAGCAATGCATTGCTGGTCTTGAAATTTGAAAGCTTGTTGACGGGCTTGGTGATCTCATCATAGACATCCACAATCAGCCCTTTTTTATTCAACAGATAATTGGTATCCGTAAGTGCAGATGCTTCCAACACATATCCCGGGGCATTACTTTCCGGGGTATACAGCCCATCTCCTTCTCTATAAATCGATAACCTCAACCGCACATCACCTTTCAAGCGGTTGCGCTTTACCAGTTCTGCCGCTTTTTGCTTCAGGAAATACTCATCCATCAGGTTACTACCATCAAGCTTCAGGGCTTTCATCCCGGCCATCAGGCGATCGGCATGCTGTTCCGGATACATCAGTTTCCCATTACACATCCGCATGGATTCAAATAGGCCGTCTCCAAACTTAAAGGACCGGTTTGATACAGAGAGCACCGGCTGGTTGGAAAGTATGAATGAGTCGTTGTGTAATATATATTCTTGCATTTATTGTTGAGGTACGATATAATTTCTCCATTTATGAAGCACTGCCGAAAAATCTGCCGGTAGTGGCGCTTCAAATTCCATATATTCTTTTGTTGTAGGGTGAATAAAACCTAGTGTTTGTGCATGCAGCGCTTGTCTTGGCATTAAATCAAAGCAGTTTTGCACATATTGTTTGTACTTGGTAAAAGTGGTACCCTTCAAAATCTTATCGCCACCATAGTTCGCATCATTGAACAATGGATGGTGAATGTGTTTCATATGCGCACGAATCTGGTGCGTACGACCGGTTTCCAACTGGCAACTAACCAAAGTTACATAGCCTAAACGTTCAAGCACCTTATAATGTGTTACCGACCACTTACCTTTTTCTTCATCATCGTAAACATCCATTACGATTCTGTTTTTTAAACTACGTCCGATATAACCGGTAACCGTACCATCTTCCTCAATATCACCCCAGGCCAGCGCAACATATTTGCGGGTAATGGTATGATCGAAGAATTGCTTGGCAAGCTTGGTCATGGTGATTTCGTTTTTACTGATCAGCAACAAACCCGAAGTATCCTTGTCAATCCGGTGCACCAATCCTGGTCGCCCTTCATTTCCCGGTAACTGTGGCAACTGTTCAAAGTGAAATGCCAGTGCATTAACAAGTGTACGGTGTAATTGTTGAAGCCCGGATGCACAACCATACCAGCCGGCTTATTAACAACCAGTAAATCAGCGTCTTCATAAACAATATCCAATGGAATATCTTCCGGATAAACTTCCGTATCACGTGGTGGATGCGGAAATACGATGGAAATCTCGTCCGCAGGCTTTACTTTATAGCTGGCTTTAACGGTTTTCTGGTTTACAAGCACATTGCCTGCATCAATAGCATTCTGGATGCGGTTCCTGGAAGCATTTTCCAAACGCCCCATTAAAAACTTATCAACCCTTAACAAGGATTGGCCCTTATCTACTACGATATTAAAATGTTCATATAAATCCTGTTCCTCTAAATCTGCCTCTACGTTGGTATTTTCCATTTTACAAAACTAAACTTTAAGACTTACATTATTAAAAAAGAAATTGAAGGGCATTATGGTGATGCTGGATCAGCTTATCTTTACGGCATGTTCGACCAGCTAAACAGTCCGCTTCAACAAATCAAACACCCACTGCTCTCCAACTTTTGGGTAAAAAGAGATGACCTGATTGATCCTTACATCTCTGGGAACAAATGGCGTAAACTAAAGTATATTTTGGAAAAAGCGAAAATCGAGCAAAAAACACACCTGGTGACTTTTGGTGGTGCTTATTCCAACCACCTGCTTGCTACGGCCAGTGCTGCGGCACGTGCAGGATTTAAAGCGACAGCATTTGTTCGTGGTGAAGTGGTAACTAATGAGATCCTGGTTTTATGCAAGCTTTTCGGCATGCAGCTGATCTTTACGGACCGCAGCGCCTATCAAAACAAAGCGGCGCTTTTCGATGCGCATTTCGCTAAGGATCCGGATGCGTATTTTGTTGATGAAGGTGGCGCCTCAATGGAAGCTGTAAAAGGTTGTGCGGAAATTATTGAAGAGTTACCGGAAGATGTGGATTATCTGTTCTGTGCAGCCGGCACAGGTAGCACCGCAGCAGGTTTACTAACAGGTATTCTGGAATATCAAAGGCATACTGAACTTCAGGTGGTTCCGGTTCTTAAAGGTGGACAATTTATAGAAACGGAAATGGCAAAATATGTATCCGTTGACAAGCAACTGACCTTACATACCGACTATCACTTTGGCGGATACGGTAAAACCCAACCAGCTTTACTGGGATTTTTGCATAAATTTAGTCGTACCTATGGCCTGCTTACAGACCCGGTTTATACTGCAAAGATGTTCTTCGCCATTGAAGATCTGGCTGCAAATGGATTGCTAAGAAAAGATGCAAAAATTGTGGCTTTACATACCGGCGGCTTGCTTGGTATTTTGGGCATGAAAGACAAACTCGCGAAAATATAACAGCTATGGATGCTACGCTAAAGCGATTACATGATTATAACCACTGGGCTACAAAAACTTTGCTCAGCCATTTAGAAAATCAGCTTACAGTTCCGGAATACACCTTGAAGCTGATGCAGCACATTATTAATGCAGAATCCATCTGGACGAGCCGCATCTGCACAGAAGCGCAAAAGGTTGGTGTTTGGGAAGAACACAGCTTGCAAAGATGCATGGAGATCCATAATGAAAGCACTGAAACGCTGGGAAAGCGCTTAAATTCAGCGCTTGATTTAGAAAAAGAAATTTCCTATGTAAATTCTTTGGGGGAGGCTTACACAGACAATATCCACGATGTATTGATCCACGTATTTAACCATGCAACCTATCACCGGGCGCAAATTGCGAAAGACCTCCGCATCAACGGTTTGGAACCCATCAACACGGATTACATCCTATTCATCCGGCAATGTGCGAAAAAATAAGGTATTGAAATTAATTTGCGCGGACCAGCGTATGCTTAGATCAATTGCGAAAAATCCTGATCCTGCTGCGTTTCATCTTCTTTTGGGATAGCGGTAGTAGGTGCTGGTGGTGTATGTTGATAATCTGGTAAAATACTTTCCTGAGTAAGATCCGGATCATTGTCCCAGTTTGTCCGTAACGGCTCTTCTGGCTCCGTGTTAAATAAATTATCGTCTTGCATGATGAATGATTTTAATTAAGGGTTTAAGTTTTGGGCACTGTTATCCCATAGTTTGTCTTAAGATAGTTGTTCATTCGCTGATTTGCGCTTTCCTCAATCGCTTTGGAGGTATCAAAAAGGATGTCGTCTGGAAACTTTAACACTTCCGCATAGGTTTTATTGTGATCGAAAAAGAGTTGTTCAATGATATCTTCTGTAAGTTTCCCCCGTTGCACCTTATTCCAGAATCGCTCAAATTCTACGTTGAGTAAATCGAGTTTACTGGAACGGCTGTTTAGCTCATGGATAATTTTGCTATATGGGAAATAAGGCTTAATAGCGGTAATGAATTGAGATAAAGCGATAATGCTGCTCCAGACTAAAGGATACTGTTGCCAGACTGCCCAAACGGCAATGCTACCAGAAGATGCTATGGCCAGAAAAATATTTACATTTCTATCCAGCTTTTGGTATTTGGAAACCAGAAGTTCCAACAGAAATCCCTTGTATTTCATGTTGCAAAATGTCGCCCAGATTCTATCGTTGAAGCCCATTTCTAGTCACCGGAATTTGGTATTCGATGCTTGTATTAAGCTACAAAAAAAATATCAAAGTATTTAGGATAAAACAAGGAACCTCAGTTATTTACAGAATTTTCCATTAAAGCCACCGTAACGGTCCTTTCCAGTTCAATAACTTTTTTAGGATTGCCTTCCCCTCAGGTTTGGAATAATAATCATCACCAGCCAGATGAAACATCCAACCAGAAAACTGCCAATCATAAAATCTACAGATGCATCTAAGCGCTCGTTAAATGGCGTCCTAATCCCTGCTAATATAACACGATTCTCAAAGCGATAATAGGGACTATAGCGCAGCGCCTCTTCAAAAGCCTTTAGCTGCTTGCCGGGTTTTGGCCTTTCCAGATATACAAAATCATCAAAATCTTCTTTCTCGAATTCTGCAGCACTTTCTTGCCCAAAATGCTCAAGACTTAGTTTTTTAGACGATTGCGGCACTTTGTTGCTAATGGTTTTCTGATAATTTTTAGCCAGCCATGCCATACCGAAGGTATTATTGGTATCATTTACACTTGGTAGCAGTGGCATAACAACATATATGTTCATGTTAAATTTTTCATTGTGCTTACCACTTACACTGGTCGTTTTGTAGATTCCAACATCCTTTTTATGCACATAATGACGGTTTAACTTATAGTATTTGGATTTTTTCAGCTGGTAAATCTGCGTTACGTTGTCCAGGATGCTGAGCTTCCCGGTTGCCTTTTCCAGAAAGTTTTGGGTGGTCCCTAAAGAAAAAGCCATGGAGATCCATAAAATAAAATAGTAAAAATTAAGCGGATTAGATTTTCTTGAAGCGAAGGCGAACAATTTTAGCCTATGACTAAAATAAAAATAAATGGGCAGTACTGGTATCAGGGCCGGTATCCAGAACTCGATGTACATATAGTCAACCTGAACAAATTGAAATTTTATGATCAGGATCCAATGTAAAAAGGAATAGAGTGCGGTAAGCGTAAATGAAATTAGCAGGTAAGGAATGAAAAATAACTTAATCTTTTGAAAGATATCGGCAAGGCCAGAGAAAACAGACATGAGCGTACAAATATTGGAGATCAGGCTTAAGGTCCCGAATATAAAAAACATTTATAAAAGCATTAAGGATCGTGAGCTGATAACAATGAATATTTACAGAGGGTGTTATTTGAGATCCTCAGAAATTGCGCTATATTCCCGCTTATTTTCAATAATTAAAACCTATCTATCAATGAAAAAAAATCTATTACCGCTCTTAACGTTCTCCATGCTCTTAACGCTCGGAATTTTATTCGGCACATTGCCGGCATTAGCACAAAACCCGCTAAAAGAATATAAAGCCGGACATGTCTTTTATTTAAGCCTGCCTGACTATATGGGCAAAACAACCGGACTTAATTCTGCCGCAATCATTCAATATAAAAATCAGGTAAAAGATATTTACGGTTTTGTCATTGAAGATAATAAAGAAGAACTGGCCTTGGCAGACCTACATTACAGTTCACTAAACGAGTTCTACGATTCCTTTATCAAAGGTTTTTTAAAGGATGAAGAAAAGCGGACCGTATCGCCGGCAAAGTATTCAGCAAAAGGAAACATCAAGTTTGCAGAAGCTGATGCAAGCCATTATGATAAGGAAACCGAAATGGAAATATATTGGCTGGTAGGTATCGTAGAAACTAAAGATGCGTTCTACAAAGTACTGGTCATCACTGGATCAAAAAGATCAATTTAAAGCAGACTTTCAGAAGATCCTGTACAGTTTAAGAGATTAATCAAAATCCTAAACAGCGCTGTTTAAAACTTGCCAGGCCATTCGTTTTGACGGCCAGATTTTGCTAAAACATATATAGATTTTCAGCTGTTTTATTGAAAAAGAACAGCATATGGAAAACGGAACAGATCAAAACGAACAAGCAAAGGAAAAAAACCTGAACGAACAATCAACCGGCAAACCGAATACTGAAAACGGTGAACTCGACTATACGGAGCAAGAGGTACCGTATGCAGACGGCGAAGGAACTTTGCTTGATGACGAAATGAAGGATCAGGAAGAAGTTGATCCGGAAGATTAATATGA
>Ga0308160_10002050_pt1 | contig 25710 bp, 25 predicted proteins | sample PhyFR1_FD_201036 | JGI IMG/M metagenome (GOLD analysis project Ga0308160, IMG submission 201036) | Phyllosphere microbial communities from UC Gill Tract Community Farm, Albany, California, United States - DLSLF.R1 | ecosystem: Host-associated > Plants > Phyllosphere > Unclassified | place: USA... | reverse complement strand
TACAGCTGGCGCGATGAAGTCAGCAGCAACGCGGTCGAGGTGTACATCCACGGCCTGCGCAAGAAGCTCGGCAGCGACCTGATCCAGAACGTGCGCGGGGTCGGCTACATGGTTCCCAAGGTATAGATGTGAAGGTAAGGCGCGTCATTACCCATTCCCTGCGCGGCCGATTGTTGTGGTACCTGCTGGCCGCGATCACGATCGCCGCCGTGGCCCAGGCGTCGATCGCCTACCGCACGGCGCTGCAGGACGCCGACCAGATCTTCGACTACCACATGCAGCAGATGGCGCTGTCGCTGCGTTCGCGCGTGCCGCTCACCAGCACCGAGACTGCGGACAACGTCGAAACGCCGCTGTCCGGCAGCGACGACATGGTGGTGCAGGTGTGGTCGCCGGACGGCGTGCAGGTGTTCAAGAGCGCCTCGCACGCGCGCCTGCCGCAGCGCGCCGTGCTCGGCTTTTCCAACGTGCGCGCCAACGGCACGACCTACCGCATCTTCTCGATCCAGACCGACAACCAGACCGTGCAGGTGGCCCAGGATTTGGCCGTGCGCCGCAGCATGGCCAGCAACCTGGCCTTCCGCACGCTGGGGCCGATCGCGGTCATGATGCCGATCCTGATGCTGGTGGTGTGGTGGGTGGTCAGCGGCTCGCTCGACCCGGTAGCCAGGGTGCGGCGGCAGGTGGCCTCGCGCCAGGCCGACGATCTGTCGCCGGTGTCGGAAAGCGGCCTGCCGGACGAGGTGCGGCCGCTGGTGCAGGAACTGAACCTGCTGTTCGGGCGCGTGCGCACCGCCTTCGACGCCCAGCAGAACTTCGTCGCCGACGCCGCCCACGAACTGCGCACGCCGCTGGCCGCGCTCAAGCTGCAGGTGCAGAGCCTTGAGCGTGCGAATTGCGACGAGGCGCGCCATGTCGCCATCGGCCGGCTGTCCGCCGGCATCGAACGCGCCACCCGCCTGGTCGAGCAATTGCTGGTGCTGGCGCGCCAGGAAGCCAACGAAGCGCCGCGCCAGGCGGTCGACCTGGCCTCGCTTGCGGGACGCGCGGTGGCGGACCTGGCCGGCGTGGCCCAGGCAAAGAACATCGACCTCGGCCTGCAGCGCGCCGACGCCGCCGAAGTGGAGGGGCAGGGCGATGCGCTGATGATCCTGCTGCGCAACCTGGTCGACAACGCGATCAAGTACACCCCGGCCGGCGGCACGGTCGACGTGTCGGTGGAGGCGCGGGCAGGGGAGGTGGTGGTGACGGTCGAGGACAGCGGTCCCGGCATCCCGCCGGCGGAGCGCGAGCGCGTGTTCGACCGCTTCTATCGCGTGCCGGGCAGCGATGCCGCCGGCAGCGGGCTGGGGCTGGCGATCATCAAGTCGATCGCCGAGCGCCATGGCGCCAGGCTGACGCTGGGCGAATCGGCGCGCCTGAAAGGTCTCGAAGCCAGGGTCACCTTCCCGGCCTGAACTCACACCGCTGCGTGTCGCGGGAAGCGCAGACTGAACACGGTATCGGCCCCCGGACGGATCTCGGCCTGGGCGCTGCCGCCATGCAGATGCATGATGACGCGCACGATGGGCAGGCCCAGCCCGACCGAGCTGCCGCTGGCGCGTGCGGGATCGGCCTGGTAGTAGCGGTCGAACACGCGTTCCAGGTCGAAGGAGGGGACACCGTCGCCGCTGTTGGCCACCGAGATTGCGATCCAGGGGCCTTCCGCGCGCGCGTCCACCCGTACGCGTCCGCCCGGCGGCGTGTACGTGATCGCGTTCGACATCAGGTTGTTGACCGCCCGGCGCAGCAGGACCGGATCGGCAAACAAGGGGTGGGCCGGCATCGCGCCCAGCGTCAGCTGCACGCCTTTTTCCTCGGCCAGCATCTCGAAATAATCGGCGACGTGGGCCAGCTCGCGGCCCACGTCGAGCCGTTCGCGCGACAGCGCCAGCTGGGCATTTTCCGCGCGCGCGAGGAACAGCGTGTTCTCGATCATGCGCGACAGCCGCTCGTACTCTTCCTGGTTGGAGGCGAGCAGGAACTGGTATTCCTCGACGCTGCGTTCCTGTCCCAGCGCCACCTGGGTCTGCATCATCAGGGCGTTGACCGGCGTGCGCAGGTCGTGCGCCAGGTCGGCGGCAAAGCCGGACAGGCGCTGCACGCCTTCTTCCAGGCGGTCGAGCATGTCGTTGAAGGCGGTGGACAGCTCTCGCAGTTCGGCCGGCATGCTGGCCGGGTCCAGCCGCGTATTCAGGTGGTGGGTATGGATGTCGTTGGCCTTGGCGGCCATGCCGCGCAGCGGGCGCAGGCCACTGCGCACGGCCCAGAAACCGAGCCCGGTGGCCAGCAATATCCCGGCGCCCACCGCGGTCAGCAGGTCGATGCGGTAGCGATCCAGGATCGCCAGGCGGTCCGAGCGCACCCGCAGCAGCAGCACGCGTACCTGGGTCCGCGCGCCCTGTCCGCCGTAATCGGCCAGCATGTCCAGCACGTGCGCCGGTGCCGGCTCGCCGGCCACTTCGACGATGTCCGCCTGCGCGGGCTCACGCGCCAGCGGTACCGGCGCGTGCGCGGGCAGGGGACGCCCGTCCGGCACGGTCGACACCAGCACCTGCCCGTCCGGCAGCGCCACATGCAGCATCACGCCTTCCTGGCCGATCACCGGGGCCAGCACTGCTTCGAGCTGCTCCTGCGGCATGCGCCCGCCGGCCGGCAGGGTGCGCAGCAGCTGGCGCACCAGCGCGCCCTTGTTCAGCAGGTCGGCGTCGTCGCGTTCCTCCATCTGCACGGCCAGCGTCTGGTACAGGTAGGCATCGACCACCCCGAACACCCCCGCGGCGATGGCGGCGAACAGCAGGCCGAGACGCAGCGAGATCGACAGCGGCGTGCGTGTCACGCGCGTTCTTCCAGCAAGTAGCCCATGCCGCGCACCGTATGGATCAGCTTGCGCTGGTGCGGGTCGTCGACCTTGGCGCGCAGGCGCTTGACGGCGACGTCGACGACGTTGGTGTCCGAATCGAAGTTCATGTCCCATACCTGCGAGGCGATCAGGGAGCGCGACAGGACCTCGCCCTCGCGCCGCACCAGCAGCTTCAACAGGGCGAATTCCCTGGGCGTCAGGTCGATGCGCGCGCCGCTGCGGGACACGCGGTGGCGCAGCAGGTCGACCTCGAGGTCGCTCACCTTGATGACGTCGGGCTCGCGCGACGGCGCGCGGCGCAGCAGGGTCCGGATGCGCGCCAGCAGTTCGGCAAAGGCGAACGGCTTGACCAGGTAATCGTCGGCGCCCAGTTCCAGGCCGCGCACGCGGTCGGAGATCTCGTCGCGCGCGGTCAGGAACAGCACCGGGGTGTCCTTGCGCTGGCGCAGTTCGCCCAGCACGGTCCAGCCATCCATCTTCGGCAGCATCACGTCCAGCACGATCAAGTCGTAGTCGTGTTCGAGCGCGAGGTAGAGGCCATCCGGGCCGGAACGCGCCAGGTCGGCGTTGAAACCGGATTCGCGCAAACCCTTGTGCAGGTAGTCGCCGGTCTTGGGGTCGTCTTCGACAATCAGTATTCGCATCTGTTCTGCATCCATTCCGCATTCATCCTGCATGAACGCCATTGTGCCGGAGCCGGCCGCATTTGCGGGTGACAAATCCGACCCGAACCTGTCATGCAATTGTCATTTTGGGGTCATGCTCGTGTCAGGGCGCGAATTCTAGACTGGCTTCATTCCAACCAAAAAGGAGAAACCCCATGAACCGCCCGACTCGTGCCCTGATTCTTCCGCTCCTCGCCAGCGCCCTGTTGGCCGCCGGTTGCGCCACCGCCTCGGATGCTGCAAAGGCCAAGCACAGCCGCGCGGACTACGGCACCCCGGCCGTGCATGCGCAGCGCACCATCGTGGTCCATGACCATACCCGCCACGTGAACGTGACGAACGGCGAGACCGTGCAATTCGACGTGAAAGGCCAGCGCTTCGCCTTCGCGTTCAACAACTGGCCGAACAAGGACGTGGTCGACCTGTCGGTGATTGCGCCGGACGGCGTCATGACCCCGAACGTGCGCGTCTACATCGCCCCCGATCCGATGTCCCGCGGCTGAGCCGTCGATTCTCGTCCTGCCCGATGCGGCAAGCCCATGACGGGCTTGTCGCTATGTATGTTTCCGCACCGAACGGGTTCGTGCCCGGTCATATGCTCAAGCTCTGATTCACGCTTGTTTGCAGAAAACCATGACCGCGCCTACCTCCGCCACCCCCCACGCCAAACGCCGCCGGACCGCGCTCCTGTCCGCCGCCGCATGGAAGCAGTTCGTCGATGTGGCCAAACCCTACTGGCTGGGCGAAGACAAGAAGAAAGCCTGGTGGCTGCTCCTGCTGCTGATCGTCCTGATGCTGGTCGAGACCAAGCTGGCCGTGATGCTGAACGACCAGGCCGGCGAGATGACCTCGGCGCTGGCCGCAAAGAACGGCAGCCGTTTCTGGACGGCGGTACGCGCCTGCCTGTTCACGCTCGCATTTGCGGTGCCGGTCTACGCCTTCTATTACTACATGCGCGACCTGTTCGCGAACCAGTGGCGGCGCTGGCTCACCGGCCGCTTCCTCGACGGCTACCTCAAGGATCGCAAGTACTACGCACTTGGGGCGGACAAGGAGATCGACAACCCCGACCAGCGCATCAGCGAAGACATCAACACCTTTACGGGCCGCTCCATCCACTTTTTGCTGATCTTTATCGGCTCGGTCATGCAGCTGGTGGCTTTCAGCGCCGTGCTGTGGTCGATCTCGCACGTGCTGGTCGGCGTGCTGGCATTGTACGCGTCGATCGGCACCGTGGTGGCCCTGTACGTCTTCGGCAACCCGCTGATCCACCTGAATTTCTGGCAGTTGCGGCGCGAGGCCGATTTCCGTTTCAGCCTGATCCGCCTGCGCGAAAACGCCGAATCGATCGCCTTCTACCGCGGCGAAGAGCAGGAGCGGGCGCGCATCGATGCCAAACTCGACAAGGCCATCCACAACTTTGCGAAGCTGATCAGGAAGCAGCGCAACCTGAACATGTTCCAGCGCACTTTCAGCCAGCTCACGCTGGTGCTGCCGGGCGTGATCCTGGCCGGCGGCGTGCTGTCGGGCGAACTGGAAGTGGGGCGGGCGATCCAGGCGGCGGGGGCGTTCACCGCGGTGCTGGGCGCCGTCGGTGTCATCGTCGATAACTTCGAGAGCCTGAGCCGCTTCATTGCCGGCATCGATCGCCTGCATGGCTTGTCGCAGCTGGTGCTGGAGGATGCGGCGCCGGCGGCGGTTGCCGCTGCTGCCGCCGAGGACGTGCATCCGCGCATCGAGCGGCAGCCGGGCGAACACTTGGCACTGCAATCGCTGACCCTGCATCCGCCGCAATCCGAGCGCGTGCTGATCAAGGAACTGAGCCTGACCTTGAAACCGGGCGACGCGCTGCTCATCACCGGCGACAGCGGGTGCGGCAAGAGCTCGCTGCTGCGAGCGATCGCGGGCTTGTGGCAGACCGGCAGCGGCACCATCCAGCATCCGCCGCTGGAAGACTTCTTCTTCCTGCCGCAGCAGCCCTACCTGCAGGCGGGATCGCTGCGCAGCCAGCTGATCTACCCCAGCGCGCACTCGGCGCTGAGCGACGCGCAACTGCTGGCCATCCTGGAGCAGGTGCACCTGCCGCGCCTGGCCGGGCGCGTGGGCGGCCTGGATGCCGTGCAGGACTGGGACAAGCTGCTGTCGGTCGGCGAGCAGCAGCGCCTGGCCTTCGCCCGGGTGCTGGTGCATGCACCCAGGATCGTGATTCTGGACGAAGCCACGAGTGCGCTCGACAGTGCCAACGAAGCGGCACTGTATGGGCGCCTGCGCGAGAGTGGCACGACGCTGATCAGCATTGCGCACCGGCCGGCGGTGCTGCGGCACCATACCCATGTGCTGCATTTGATGGGAGAGGGGGAATGGGAGTTGCTGGATGCGGCGGTGTATCGGTTCGATGGGGCGGCCGGGCCTGCAGACCGCCAATCCTTGCGACGGGCAACCGTCGAAAAATACGCTGTGGGGAGTCTCAAGGGCCTGGTGCCTCACTGACTGGCGCGTGTACCCCCACAGCCTCCTTTTTCGAACGCTGCGAAGATGCCGCTCTCCCCGAGCAGCGCAAATTCTCCATCAACGGACGACCTGGTTTCGGAGGTGCTGCCGGGTGGCGGCACCGGGCTCGCCGGCACTGGTGCTGGCCGGGACCGGACTCGCCGGCGCCGCGGGTCCAGGACCAGCCGCTGAGATCAGGACCGCTTCAACCGGCTGATGACGCTCGCCACCTTGGTGGTGATGACATCCACGGCCGGGCCATTCGCGCCGTGCGGCAGGATGACGTCGGCGTGGCGCTTGGTAGGCTCGATGAACTGCTTGTGCATCGGGCGCACCGTTTCCATGTACTGGCTGACGATGCTCTCCATCGTGCGGCCGCGCTCGGCGACGTCCCTTTGCAGGCGGCGGATGAAGCGGACGTCGGGGGCGGTGTCGACAAAGATCTTTAGCGACATCATCTTGCGCAAGTCGGCGTCGTACAGGGCGAACAGGCCTTCGATCACGATCACCGGTGCCGGCTTGACCGGAATGGTCTTGCCCGAGCGGTTGCTGATCGTGAAGTCGTACTCCGGCATCTGGATGGTTTCGCCATTGCGCAAGGCCTGGACGTGTTCGACCAGCAGCGGCCAGTCGAAGGCCTGCGGATGGTCGTAATTCTGCTTGCGGCGGGCTTCGAGGGAGAGGTCGGTCTGGTCGCGGTAGTAGTCGTCCTGCATCACGACCGAGACCATCTCGGTACCGAAGGACGCCAGCACCTGCTGGGTCACCGTCGACTTGCCGCTGCCACTGCCGCCAGCCACACCGATGACGAACGGGGGGGAGGAAATCTGATTCATCCCCGAATGATACCGGAGCGGCGGACGGACGGACAGGGCCGGGTGATCCAAAATGCGTTGTTCGGCACACTTGCGACGCTGTTCTGGATGAGACATCCCTGGAAGTCAAGTCGAATCGAAAGTTTTTAACTTTGCAAAATTTCGTTGTTTTTGAAATTTGCTGCAAAGTTTTTTAGAGCTCGACACCGGTTTTTTTCCTACCTACACTGGGCTCTTTCACAGGAGAAAAAGATGATCGGATACATCGAATGGACCAGCAAAGAGACGCAGGAAGTCGAACGCGCAAACGTGATGCGCTGCGTCAGCAAAAACGGGGTTTATTACCTCGAATTTTCGAATCCCGAGCTATGGTCTGAGGGCAGGATTGCGCTGGACAGTGGAACAGGGGAGCAGCGGACGAAAGGCATGTACATGTTCACTGACGACTCATACAAAGGCGAAGCAGAAGTGATTGGTCACTTGACTTCCGGGAGAGACGTGATGGACTTCACAGGCACTTGGCACGATCCAAAGGACGAAACCGGGGTGTGGGATCTGTACATCGAGTTTAAAAGCCCGGATACCTTCATGTTTACCTACGAAGCGCCAGACCCGGATGCGCCTGTTCGAGTGTAAAAGTCGATGGTCCAGCCTGCAAATGCGCCGGATCAGCTTTCAAGGTCATAGTAGAACTCGCGCAACTCTTGGGCACAGCGGCAAGCTGCAGCGAGCCTGGCCGCCCATTCAAGGGCAATTGCCCTGGGGGCGGCCTTGCTGTTGATGCCGCCTTTGCCTCCCGTATCACCGCACGCGCGGCATCGCCCACGGCAGGCATGTCCTCGGCAGGCACCTGCATCGCACTCGCCGGAAAGGAAATCAGAAACTTGGTCATGATTCGAGGCTCTCTGGAAACGTTCACGGTCGAGAAGCGATCCTACGCCTGTCCTGTTAAAGCTGAGAATTTATTACAATTACGCGGCAACATCCCTATTGCGTTCAGGCCCTGGCGACCCATCTAGGGGGCACGAAAACGTTCCTAGCCACCGAGGAGAACGCATTGAAACGCATCTTTGCATTGTGGCGCGTGGTCGCCGGCCAGGACCTGCGCCTGCTGTGGTTCGCCATCCGCCATGAACAACGTCCCGTGTGGCTGTTGCCCGGACTGGCCGTGCTGGGACTGTTCGCCGTCGAGCCGCTGAATTTCACCTTGCCCGTGCTGGGCGCCGTCGACGAGCTTGTGCTCGTGCCGATGGTCCTGCACGGCATGGCGAAAATGCTGCCGTCGCACGTCCTCGACGGCTTCGCGCACGCTTACGCCGGACGCCGGCGCCGCATTTGAGCAGGCCGCGCAGCCCCTGCTGGCGGAGCGTGCGCGCGAGGAGAGGCCGGTAAACTCAGCGGCCGTTCGATCCGGCACCGCTGTTACCGGTGCCGGAATTATTGCCCATCGAGTTGTCGGCGCCGCCGCCGTTGCTGCCGTTGGTGCGGTCGGTTGCGGTGGCGACGTCCGCCGAGGTGCCGCTGCCGCTGGCGGTTGCGCTCGTCGACGAGTTGCCGCTGCTGCCCGAGTTCAGGTCCGTCGAGCTGCAGGCCGCCAGCCCCATCGCCATCATTCCTGCGATCAGTACGCTTTGGTAGGTTTTCATGATTGCTCCTCTCATTGGTATGTGCAGCAATCATGAACACGGTCGGGTGCGCCCAGAATAGGATGGTTTCAAGTCCGCGTGTAGGACCTGCCGTACGACCTTCGACCTCAGCGGCCCGTCTCCCGGTATTCGCTGAACATCCGTTCCATGAAATCCACGACTGCACGGACGCGCGCGCTGGTACGCAGGCCGCGGTGCATCGACAGCCAGATCTCCTGATCCAGTTCGGGAATATGGGGAATCGCGCCGACCAGATCCTGCGTGGCGCCGGCAAGAAAGGTGGCCAACACACCCAGGCCGGCGCCATGGGCGACGCCATCGAGGATGCCGAGCCCGTAGCTGCACCTCATCCATGGTGCAGGCGCCCCAGGCAGTGCGCGCAACCAGCGGTCGGACTGGAACTCCGCGCGCGGCTCGTCGAAGCCCACGAACGGCACGCTCGCCCAGTCACGCTTCGCCAGGGCAGCCGCATGGCGTGTCGCCACATCGCGGCTGCAATACAGGCCGAAGGACAAGGTGCCGATGCGGCGGGTGACGAGGTCGAGCTGTTCGGGACGGTAAGGCCGGATCGCGATATCGGCTTCCCGGCGCGTCAGGCTGTAGGGCCGGTGCGAGGTGACGATTTCCACCTCGACGTTGGGATGGGTGTCATGAAAGCGCGCAAACCGGGTCGTCAGGAAATAGGACAGCCACTCGTCGGTATTGATCCGCACCAGGCCCGAGGCAGCATGCGCGTCCTGGCGCTCGCGCGTGCGCTCGACGTCCAGCGCAATCTCGCCCATCTGGCCGGCCAGGGCAATGACATCGGCACCGAATGCCGTCGGAATACAACCACCCTGGAAACGCTCGACGAGCTTGTGTCCGACCGCTTCCTCCAGGTCATCGAGGCGGCGCGACAGCGTGGCCGGGCTCACGCCCGCCTTTTTTGAAGCCCCGCGCAGCGTGCCTTCCTGCGCGATGATCCCCAGCAGGCGCAGGTCGTCCCAATTCAGATGTTTCATATTTGAAGCATGATGTATCGGTTTTGCCTATATGCATACATTTATCGAGTATGCGATCATGTTTGCTAAACGTCAATCACGCATCCGGGCAAGAGCCGTCTTACAAGTCCGCGATCGCACCAAGAAAGAAGATTCACATGCGTACATTCCGCGATCGCGTCCGCCACGCGCTCCTGTTCGAAGCCGTGGCCCTGGCCATCTTCATCCCCGGATCGGCGGCGGTCTTCGACCAGCCCATGCAGCACATGGGCGTGATCGGCATTGTGTCGGCGACGATCGCCACGATCTGGAACTTCGTATTCAACGTGGGATTCGACCGCGCCATGCTGCGCCTGCGCGGCAGCATCCACAAAACCATGGCGATCCGGGTCGCCCACACCTTCCTGTTCGAGGCGGGCCTGGTGGCCATGCTGATCCCGATGATTGCGTGGTACCTCGGCATCGGCCTGTGGGCGGCGCTGCTGATGGATATTGCGATCGTGACCTTCTACCTGGTGTACGGGTTCCTGTTCAACATCGCGTACGATCGCGTGTTTCCGGTTGCTGCGACGGGCGAGGCGTACGGGGCTGGGCAGGCATAGCCGGGTTCGGCCTCGAGCTGATCGGTAGCGACTGTATTGTAGCGTCCGCTTACGACCCGGAGCGGACCCACATTACCGTCATCTTTCCAGGCGTCGAAATACCAGTTCCTCGTCAGCATTGTGCTTGATGGACAGCGGAGGATCACAGCGTTCAAGCCTGAAACAGACGGCTGTCTGAGATGGAAAATCTGCGATTACTTCTGTTTCTGCTCCGGAGATCGCCTCAGCATCGTCGTCACTGATCTCGCCGTCAAAGACGTATTTCTGCTCGATGGACGGAAAATAGGATGCCGGGCCTTTTGGTTTTGTGTCGCTCATTGTTTTCTCCATGGATGATCGAAGAACTGCCTGGGGCGTCCGCTTGGACGCCCCATGTCACGACGAACGAACCGGCCCGGTTACGACATCAGAACTTGTGCGACAAGCGCGCGAAATACGCCGCGCCGTTCAAACCGAACTGCAGGCTCTCGTACTTGAAGCCATTGTCGGTCTCGTCCGGATTCTGCACGGTCGGGTGCACGTTGAAGATATTCGTGCCGCCCACGGTCAGCTTGGTCTTTTCGGTGAACGACCAGGTAAAGGCCAGGTCGGCCGAGGTCTTCGCTTCGTAGTGCTGGTTCGGCACCGGCGGTCCCGAGAAGGTGCCCAGGGTCTGCGGGCCGTAATGGACGATGCGGAAGTCGGTTTCCAGCTTGCCCTGGATGTAGTCGAAGTCCAGCGTGGCCTTGCGGCGCGGGCCACCCTGTTCGATGAACAGGCGCTCGCGCTCGGACAGCAGCACGTCTTCATAACCCGCCAGCGCGGCCGGGGCATGTACGTCCTTGACTTCGGTCTTGCTGAAGTTCATGGCCAGGAAGGTGGTCAGGCGGCCGCCGCCCAGCGCGGTGCGGTGCGAGGCCGTCAAATCCAGGCCGCGGGTGCGGGTGTCGACCGAGTTGACGAAGAACTGGGCCTGGCCGACGCCCAGCGTTTGCAGGACGCTGCCCAGCGCCGGGTAGTTGTCGGCGTCGAAGCGGCCGGTCAGCACGATGCGGCCGTCGATGTCGATGTCGTACAGGTCGGCCGTCACCGATATCGACTGGGTTGGGGTCCAGGTCGCGCCCAGCGTGTAGCTCTTCGACTTCTCTTCCTTCAGTTTCGGGATGCCGGCCGCATTGGCGACCGCGCCGCCGTTCGGCGCCAGCACCACGTCCATCGGCACGCCGCCGATGAAGTCGGTAAAGGTCGACGAGAAGTACACCTGCTGCAGCGACGGTGCGCGGAAGCCGGTGCTGGCCGACGCCCGCAGCAGCACGTCCCTGGTCGCCTTGAACGAGCCGGCCAGCTTGCCGGTGGTGGTCGAGCCGAAGTCGGAGTAGCGCTCGTGGCGCACGGCGGCCTGCAGCTTGGTGCGTTCGGTCAGGTCGGCTTCGAAGTCGAGGTAGGCGGCGGCGCTGTGGCGGTTGCGGTCGGTGGCATCGCCCGGCTGGAAGCCCGGGAAGCCCTGGCTGCCGCCGGCGCCGCCCGCACCCACGCCGTCGGCGTCGATGTAGGAAGCCGGTTCGCCGGCGAAGATTTTATAATTTTCGGCGCGGTACTCGAAGCCGAAGGCCGCGTTCAGGCCGCCCAGCACGTCGGGGTAGTAGCGGCTGAAGTCGGCGTTGGTGGTCAGCTGGCGGAACGAGAAGCCGCCGGCGTCGAACTGCGAGGGGCTGATGCCCTGGCCGCCGTTCAGCAGGTCCTGGTTGGCGATCGAGGCGTTGAGCGTATGCGCGATGGTGTAGCGCATGCGGTTGTAGCCGTAGGTCTGCGAGAAGTCGCCGGCCCACTCGCCGAAGCGGGCGCGGTAGCCGAGCGTGGCGTAGCGGTCGTCGATGTCGCCGTTGATGAAGGGGACGAAGCCGTCCGGGTACATCGCGGCCGAGTTGCGGGTCGGGATGTCGTCGGAGCCGATGCCGCCGCGCGCGAAGGCGGCCGAGGAAGCGTCGCGGGTCTGGGCGCCGGCCGTCAGGTAGATCTTGCCGGGACCCGCCGGGAACTCGCCGTTCACGTACAGCGTCTGGTTCTTGCTCTTGGTGTCGCCGATGATGCGCGGGCTTTCCGCGTCGGCGCGGTTGGAGCGGCCGCGGTCGTAGTATTCGCCGGTGATGCCCAGCACGCCGTCGGCCACGGCGACGCCGCAGTAGGCCGAGGCCAGCCAGTTCTTGCCGTCGTGCTTCGAGTATTCGCCGAAGCCGACCACCGATTCGCAGCCCAGGCTCTTCTTCAGTTCGACGTTGATCACGCCGGCGATCGCGTCCGAGCCGTACTGGGCGGCGGCGCCGTCGCGCAGCACCTGCACGTCCTTGATCGCCAGCAGGGGCAGGGCGTTCATGTCGGTGCCGGTATTGCCGCGGTTGCGCGCACCGAACAGGTTGACCAGCGCGGTGGTGTGGCGGCGCTTGCCGTTGACCAGCACCAGGGTCTGGTCCGAGCCGAGGCCGCGCAGCGCGGCGGAGTCGATCAGGTCGGCACCGTCGGCACCGGTCTGGCGGGTCGAGTTGAACGAGGGCGAGATGTTGGCCAGCGATTGCGCCAGGTCGAACTGGCCGCCTTGCTCGGCCACCTTGGTCAGCGGGATGTAGTCGACCGGGACCGGGGTGTCAGTCGACGAGGTGTTGCCGACGCGGCGCGAGCCGACGATGCTGACGCTTTGCATATTGCTGTCAGCAGCAGGGGCGGTCTGTGCGAAGGCGGCTGGCGCGGTGGCTAAGGCGGCGCTGCCATAGGCGGCCAGCAGGGCGGCCCGGACGGCGGCCCGTTGGCGGATCAGTTTGAGTTTCAAGGTGTCGGCTCCCGGGGAAAATTTAATCCTAATCAATTAACCGAGAAGCAACAAACTGAACGTCTCATAACTACAACACAACTTCCTTTTTAAGCCATTGGGCCATGCCGATCGACGCCGGCGTAGCGTTACGGCGCAGGCGCAAATAATCCTCGACCGCCGGGACCTGCACGGTGGCGACGTAATCGTCGCTGGTCGTTTCCATGGTCACTCCTGGTGAAATTCTTCGGCCGCCGCAAACAAATCCCACACAGCGATGAACAGCGCCGCGATCATCGGCCCGATCACGAAGCCGTTCAGCCCGAACAGCTCCATGCCGCCGAGCGTCGAGATCAGCACCAGGTAATCCGGCATCTTGATGTCCTTGCCGACCAGGATAGGACGCAGCACGTTGTCGACCAGGCCGATCGCCAGCACGCCCCAGACGATCAGCGCCACGCCCTGCCAGACCGAACCCGTGACCAGCAGGTACACGGCCACCGGCGCCCAGACGATGGCGGCGCCGACCGCCGGCAGCAGCGACAGGAAGGCCATCACCACCGCCCACAGCAGGGGTGCCTGGATACCCAGGAACCAGAAGGCCAGGCCGCCCAGCGCGCCCTGCACGATGGCCACCAGCACGTTGCCCTTGACGGTGGCGCGCACCACGGCGGTGAAGTTGTCGAACAGGCGCTGCTTGTACTTGCGGCTCAGCGGCATCGTCGCGCGGATGCGCGCCGCCAGGCCGCGGCCGTCGCGCAGCAGGAAGAACAGCAGGTACAGCATGACGGTCAGGCCGACCAGGAAATCGAAGGTGTTGCGGCCGGCGTTGATGACTTGTTTGGCGGCGGTCTGGCTGATCTGCGAGGCGGCGGCCGAGAGTTTCTGCTGCAGCGTCGCCAGCGAGGTCAGGTCGAAACGCTCCAGGATGCTGATCAGCCAGTCCGGCAGCACGCCGATGATCTGGCGGAAGTAGGCGCCGAAATCGATGTGGCCGGTGCTCATCATGCTGTAGACGCTGGCCGCCTGCTGGACCAGCGAACCGGTGATCAGCGCCACCGGTATCAGCACCATCACGATGATCGACAACAGCGTGAGCAGGGCCGCCACTGTCGGCTTGTGCTTGGTCTTTTCCAGCAGCCAGCGGTACAGCGGTTCGAACAGGATGGCAAACACCACGCCCCAGAACACGGCGCCGGAATAGGGAAACAGGATCCAGAAGAACCCGATGGTGATCAGGGTGAGCAGGAGCAGGAAAAACTTTTGCTGCAGGGTGAGCTGGTTCATAAATGCTAACAATGTGATTTTAGTAATTTATTCACCCTCATCATAGTGCATCCGCCTGGCCGGAGCGCGTTCACGTTGACATCGAGAACACAGGTGCTATAGTTGCCGCCAACAATTTGGTAACGTTTCCAATCAAACACAGCGGGGAGACCGGGATGATGAAGCGGCGGATGATGGCGGTGCTGTGCAGTGCGGCCGTGATGGGTAGTGGCTTGTGTGCGGCGCAGGCGCAGGGGCAGGGGCAGAGTGCGTGGCAGGTCTATACGACGGCCCAGGGCAGCAGCCAGCGCTTTGCGGCGCAGGCGCTGGGCAGCCCGCGTCCGGCCACCCAGCCGCTGGAAACGGAAACCGCGGTGTTCGTGGACACCCGCAAGCAGTTCCAGCAAGTGTTCGGCTTCGGCGGCGCCGTCACCGATGCCACCGCCGAGGTCTACGCCAGACTCGAACCGGCCCAGCAGAAAGCCTTCCTGGCCGCCTACTTCGATCCGAAGGGGGGCCTGGGCTACAGCATCCTGCGCACGACCATCCACAGCTCCGATTTCAGCAGCGCCAGCTACACCTATGTAAAAGAGGGCGACCGCACCCTCGATTCCTTCAGCATCGAGCACGACATGCAATACCGCGTGCCGCTGCTGCGCCAGTCGCTGGCCGCGGGCGCCTCGTACGGCACCAACATGCGCGTGTTCGCTTCGCCCTGGAGCGCGCCGGCCTGGATGAAATCCAACGGCAGCATGCTCGGCGGCGGCAGCCTGCGGCCGGAATACCGCGATTTATGGGCGCAGTACATGGTCCGTTTCGTCAAGGCCTACGAAAAGGCAGGCATTCCGCTGTGGGGCCTGTCGATCCAGAACGAGCCGATGGCCAAGCAGACTTGGGAATCGATGATTTTTACCGCCGACGAAGAGACCCGCTTCCTGGGCGACCACTTGGGACCGGCGCTGAAGTCCGCGGGGCTGGGCGACAAGAAGGTCATCGTCTGGGACCACAACCGCGACCTGCTGCCGCAGCGTGCCGCCACCATCCTGTCCGACCCGAAGGCGCGTCCCTACATCTGGGGCGTCGGCTACCACTGGTACGAGACCTGGGCCAAGGGCTGGCCGATGCACCGCAACCTGGCCGCCGTGCACGAAGCGTATCCGGACGTGCCGCTGCTGTTGACCGAATCCTCGATCGAGAAGTTCGACGCAGCGCAGATGCAGTCCTGGGCCAACGGCGAACGTTACGGCAGCGAAATCCTGGCCGACCTGAACGCCGGCTCGTCCGGCTGGGTCGACTGGAACATGCTGCTCGACAGTCGCGGCGGCCCGAACCACGTCGGCAACTACTGCTTCGCGCTGCTGCACGCGAGCGACGACGGCCAGTTGATCTTCACGCTGAGCTACGCCTACATGGGCCACTTCACGCGCTGGATCCGCCCGCAGGCGCGCCGCGTGAGCGCCGCCGCCAGCCGCAGCACGCTGGACGCGACCGCCTTCCGCAACGCGGACGGCACTCTGGCGGTGGTCGTCATGAACCAGACCGACCAGGCCCAGCGCTACCGCCTGGTGGTCGACGGTGCCGAGGTGGCGGTCGACATCCCGGCGCATGCAATCCAGACGGCAGTTCGCTGATATGATGCCTGGGTTGCTTGACTGACACATTCGACTGAGGATTGCTCGTGCCGACCATCAAAGCTATCGCCCGCTTCACCGGAACCCTCCTGATCGCCGCCGCCGCCGCCAACATGAGTGCGCAGGCCGCCAACCCGATCGTGCCCGGCTGGTATGCCGACCCCGAGATCCGCGCCTTCGGCGGCCAGTACTGGATCTACCCGACCTACTCGGACGATTTCGGCACGCCGGACCGCTCGACGAAGTTCACGCCCGAGCAGCAGCGCATGCGTGCCCGCAAGGACCTGATCTGGGAACCCTACCTGAAGCAGACCTTCCTCGATGCGTTCTCGTCGCGCGACCTGGTGCATTGGGAAAAGCATCGGCACGTGCTCGACGTCGCCGACGTGTCCTGGGCCGCCTACGCGGTGTGGGCGCCCTCGGCCGTGCAGCACAAGGGCAAGTACTACCTGTTCTTCGGCGCCAACGACATCAAGACCAACGGCCAGCTGGGCGGCATCGGCGTGGCGGTCAGCGACCGTCCCGAAGGCCCGTTCAAGGATGCCCTCGGCAAGCCGCTGATCGGCGAGATCCGCAACGGCGCCCAGCCGATCGACCAGATGGTATTCCAGGACGACGACGGCCAGATCTACATGTACTACGGCGGCTGGCAGCACGCCAACGTGGTGCGCCTGGCGCCCGACCTGCTCAGCGTGGTGCCCTTTGCGGACGGCACCACCTATAAAGAGATCACGCCGGATCCGGCCTACGTCGAAGGCTCGTTCATGGCCAAGCGCAAGGGCATCTATTACTTCATGTGGTCGGAAGGCGGCTGGACCGGACCGGACTACAAGGTCGCCTACGCGATGAGCAATTCGCCGACCGGCCCGTTCAAGCGCATCGGTGTGATCCTGGAACAGGACGGCAAGATCGCGCGCGGCGCCGGCCACCACTCGATCGTGAACGTGCCGGGCACCGACGAGTGGTACATCGCCTACCACCGCCGGCCGCTGAACGAGACCGACGGCCACCACCGCGAGATGGCCATCGAGCACCTGTATTTCAACGACGACGGCACCATCAAGCCGGTGAAGATGACGCGCGAAGGCGTGGCGCCGCGCACGATTGCGCCAGGCGCCTGAAATGGTATGCTGCACTCATGACTACTGATTCCGATATTGAACTGTCCGGCGCCTTCCAGGCCAAGGACAGCAACGGCCGTACCCTCGACGTCAAGGCGATCCGCATCTTCGACGAGGGCTACGGGATCATCGACGTGTACGTGGACTTCAAGGCGCAACTCGAATCCGGCGCGCACAAGGACACGGTGCTGCTGCGCCAGATCATCGATCGCCTGCGCGCCCTCGGCTACAAGGGGCCGGATTTCGGCCTCAGCGACCCGGGCCTGCAGGAGAGCCGCCTGATCGTGCTCGAAGCGCCCGAGGAATTCGCGGCCTTTGCCAAGAGCCGTGGCTGGAAGAACCTGGCCGAAGATTTCGACGAGTAAATTGTCCTGAAGTGTGCGGCAACTGACAAACGCGGCACATCAACTCTGCGAAGGTGTGGGTTGTGGCGAAAGCCGACATCAACTCACCTTTAGCGGAGGAATCATGACGACCACGGCAAACGAAAACCTCAACGACTGGCTGCGCGACGCCCATGCCATGGAGCAGCAGGCAGAAAAAATGCTGACCGCGCAGGCCGAGCGCCTGGAACACTATCCGGCGCTGCGCGCCCGCATCGTCCAGCACATAGAAGAAACCCAGGGCCAGCAGCGCCTGCTGGATGAGTGCCTGACCCGCCGCGGCATCAGCAACTCGATCGTCAAGGACCTTGGCGGCAAGCTGATGGCCTTCGGCCAGGCCGTGGGCGGCATGATGACCAGCGACGAAGTCGTCAAGGGCGCAATGGCCGGCTACGTGTTCGAAAACATCGAGATCGCCACCTACACCACCCTGATCGCGGGCGCGCAGGCGGTCGGCGACACCGCCACCCAGGCGGCATGCGAACAGATCATCGTCCAGGAAAAGGCGATGGCCGCCTGGCTGCTGGAGCACATGCCGGAGGTCACGCAAGCCTTCCTGGCGCGTGCCGAAGTGCCGGGCGTCACGGCGAAAGTCTGAGTTTTTCCTTGCGGCCAGGCGCCTGCCTGGTCCTGGACGGTGCAACGGGGCCACGCGGCCCCGTTTTCAGTTTTGACGTTAAAAAATGCTTTCTTTTACCGCGGTGCGGACACCGATGTGATGTTATTTTATTGCCACTCGTGTAATCAAACATGAACAGGGGGCGGCAATGAAAGGTGCGGGCGGAACCAGCGGCGGTGCAGGACAGTTTTTCCTCGGACTGATCCTGATGTGCGGCGGCTTTTATCTGCTGCTGAATTCGATGGTGGTGAGTTCCACCTTCGGCATGGGCGCGCGCCTGTTCGGCGTCGGCGGCCATGGCGTCACCGGCGGGATGATCCTGATTCCGCTGGTGATCGGCATCGTCATGATCTTTTATAACGCGCGCAACTTCCTGGGCTGGCTGCTGGCGGTCGGCGCCTTCGGTGCGATGGTGTTCGGCGTGATCTCGTCGGTCAGCATGAACCTGCGCACGATGTCGGCCTTCGAACTGATCTGCATCCTGGCGCTGGCCTTCGGCGGCCTGGGGCTGTTCCTGCGTTCGCTGCGCGGGCAGGCCAACGAGGAGCAGGATCAGGAACGCGCGCGCTTGCGCTCCTGATCGGTGCTTGCTGGGTGCTTCTTATTGCGCCCAGTAATCCAGCACCAGCGAGCGCGCCAGCACGCCGCCCAGCGTGCCGACGAAGCGCTGGTGCTCGGCGTGGCTCAGATACGTGTCGCGGTCTTCGGCATTGGCGAAGCTCAGCGTGAAGCAATGCGTGAAACCGTCGTTCAAGCCTTCCGGGCTGACGTTGGTGCCCCATTCGTAGGCGGTGATGCCAGGAATGGCGGACGGCAGCGCCTTGAAGCCGTCGACGATGGACTGGACCTGTTCGGCGCTGGCGTCGTCCTTGAAGGCGAACAGGACGACGTGGCGCAGGGTGACGGATGGGTTGGCTGGCATGGCGGCAGGGTTCGGGTTGATAAAGACGGGTTATCTTACCGTCTCCCCAGCGAGTCCGCTGCACGCCTGCTGTCATTCACAGGTCTTCGACATCAGCATTTTCACAAAGCGCAGCCGCTTTTCCCGATACCCATGCCGTTCATAAAACCGGTGCGCCCGCGTACGCGCCGCGTTGCTGGACAGTTCCAGCTGCGCACAGCCGTGTTCGCGCGCAAACGCCTCCGCCGCCTGCAGCAGCGCGGCCCCCGTGCCGCCGCTCCGGTGCGCATCGCCGACGACCAGCGCGGACAGCAGCGCCCAGCGCTCCGGCACGTGCAGCGGCGCCATCACGTGGACCACGGCCACGCCGATGACCGTGCCATCCTGTTCCGCCACCAGCGCCCGCATGCCGTCGTCAGCCTGCGCCTGCGCCAGGCGCGTTGCCAGCTGCGCCGTGTCATTCGGGTAGCCGAGCTGCGCGAACAATGCGGCGATGCGGTCGATGTCGTCGTGCGTGGCTGCGCGGACCTGCATGGCGCTTCCTTTATATAGTGGGTTCCGCCGCGCCGCCGACCAGCAGCGCGCCGCCGTCGAAGCGGGTGCGGATCAGGCAATCGCGCCCGGTGGCATGGCCCTGGCGCAGCACCAGGCCGCGCCCCAGCGCCACGCTCAGGGCGCCGGCGGCAACACCGGTGGCACTGTCTTCCAGTGCCGGATCCAGGTGATTGAAATTGCGGCCTTCATAATCGCCGTCTGTACGGCGGCACCAGGCATAGATGCCGTTCACGCCATTCTCCTGGCCCCAGGCGGCGATGGCGGGCAGGTCGGACGCCAGTGCGTACAAGGTGTCCGTGTCCGCCACCTCCACCAGCAGCTTGGGGCTGCCGACCGAAGCCACGCGCGGCAGCGAGGGCAGGGCGATGCCGGGGGCATTCAATAGTGCGGCCACCTGCGCCTGCGTGACCTCGACATCGGGCACCGGCTGCGGCGCCAGCCTCACGAAGTAATCGCTGCCTTCACGCGAGAGTTCCAGGCGCTGGCCTTTCAGCGCCGTTTCGACCGCGATGGTGTCCGGCGCGCCGGGGCGGGCAAACAGCACCGCAGCCACGGCCAGCGCCGCGTGCAGGCACAGGGGACTGCGCATGTGCGGGTAAAAGAAATCGACTTGCGGTGTGCCGCCGCCTTCGTCGACGAAGACGCAGGTGGTATTGCGTTCGCGCGCCAGCGCCTGGCGGGCGGCGATGTCCGTGGACGCGCCTTCGATGACCAGTGCCGGGTTGCCCAGGCCGGGGCGCGAACTGAAGCAGATCAAGGCGTGTACGTGCATGTTTCGCAATTGTCGGGTTCGTAAGTTATACTGTGTTTTTATACAGTATTTCTATGAATTAAGATTTAATTGCTATCCATGCTATCCGATCCACCATCTTCCATCCAGGGCTTGCCAGCTTATGTTGAGCTGTTTTGCCTGTCGAACTTCTCCTTTCTGCAGGGGGCTTCGCACGCGGAGGAACTGGTGGCGCGGGCGGTGCAGCTGGGTTATGCGGCGCTGGCGCTCACCGACGAATGCTCGCTGGCCGGCGTCGTGCGTGCGCATGGGGAGGCAAAAAAGGCGAAGCTGCCCCTGATCGTCGGGGCGCATTTTCATCTGCACGACGAAGGACGCCCGGATGCGCCGGCGCTGTCGCTGATTCTGCTGGCGCAGAACCGCAACGGCTACGGCAACCTGTCCGAGCTGATCACGCTGGGCCGCACGCGCAGCGAAAAGGGCAGCTACCTGCTGCGTCCCGCCGACCTCGATGCGCCGCCTGAAAAGCTGGGGCATTTGAGGGGCATGCCGGATTGCCTGGCGATCCTGCTGCCCGCGTATCCCGGCCACGAACCGGCGGGCGTCGACCGCCTGCACACCCAGGCGGCGTGGATGGCGCGCGTGTTCCCGGGGCGGTCCTGGATCGGCCTGAACCTGCTGCACCGCGCCTTCGACGACGCCCACCGCGCCACCATCGAGGAAGTCGGCTGGCAGCACGGCCTGCCGATCGTCGCGCTGGGGCAGGTGGTGATGCACGTCCGCTCGCGCAAGCCGCTGCAGGACACGATGAGCGCGATCCGCATCGGCAAGCCGGTGGCCGAATGCGGCTACGAACTGGCGCAGAACGCCGAACAGCACCTGCGATCGCGCGTGCGGCTGGGGAACATCTACCCGCGCAAGGCGCTGCAGGAGACGCTGCGCATCGCCAGCCTGTGCACCTTTTCGCTGGACGAGCTGCGCTACGAGTACCCGGACGAAGTAGTCCCGCCCGGCCACACGGCCGCCAGCTACCTGCACAGCGAAACCTACATTGGCGCGCACCGGCGCTTCCGCGACGGTATCCCGGCGGCCGTGCAGCAGCAGGTCGAACACGAGCTGGCGCTGATCGCCGAGATGGGCTACGAGCACTACTTCCTGACCGTGTACGACATCGTGCGCTTCGCGCGTTCGCAGCACATCCTGTGCCAGGGGCGCGGCTCGGCCGCGAATTCGGCGGTGTGCTACTGCCTGGGCATCACCGAGGTCGACCCAAGCAGGGCAAACCTGCTGTTCGAACGCTTCATCTCGAAGGAGCGCAACGAACCGCCTGACATCGACGTCGACTTCGAGCACCAGCGCCGCGAAGAAGTCATCCAGTACATCTACCGCAAGTACGGGCGCACGCGGGCGGCGCTGGCGGCGGTGGTGATCAGTTACCGGCCCAAGAGCGCGCTGCGCGACAGCGGGCGCGCGCTGGGCATCGACCTGGCCATCGTCGAGCGGGTCTGCAAGCAGCACCACTGGTTCGACGGCAAGGCCGATCTGCTGAACCGCCTGGCCGACAGCGGGCTCGATCCGGAAGCGCCGCTGTCGCAGCAATGGGCGTCGCTGGCCCAGCGCCTGCTCGGCTTTCCGCGCCACCTGTCGCAGCATCCGGGCGGCTTCGTGATGGCGCGCGGCCAACTGTCGCGCCTGGTCCCGATCGAAAACGCGACCATGCCGGAGCGCAGCGTCATCCAGTGGGACAAGGACGACCTCGAGGAACTGGGCCTGATGAAAGTCGACGTGCTGGCGCTGGGCATGCTGTCGATGCTGCGGCGCGGCCTCGAGCTGGTGGGGCAGCGCCGCGGCACCGTGTTCGAGATGCAGGACATTCCGCCCGACGACAAGCCGACCTACGACATGATCTGCAAGGCGGACACGGTCGGCGTGTTCCAGATCGAATCGCGCGCGCAGATGAGCATGCTCCCGCGCATGAAGCCGCGCCGCTTTTATGACCTGGTGATCGAGGTGGCGGTGGTGCGGCCGGGGCCGATCCAGGGCGGCATGGTGCACCCCTACCTGCGGCGGCGCGAGGGCAAGGACCCGGTGCATTATCCGAGCCCGGAAATGAAGCGCGCGCTGGAACGCACGCTGGGCGTGCCGATCTTCCAGGAGCAGGTGATGCAGGTCGCGATCCTGGCCGCCGGCTTCACGCCCGGCGAAGCCGACCAGTTGCGGCGCGCGATGGCGGCCTGGAAGAGAAAAGGCGGACTGGAAAAATACTACGAGCGCATCGTCGGCGGCATGCTGGCGCGCGGCTACGAGCAATCCTTTGCCGAGCAGATCTTCAGCCAGATACAGGGCTTCGGCGAGTACGGCTTTCCCGAGTCGCACGCGGCCAGCTTCGCGTTGCTGGCCTATGCCAGTTCCTGGCTCAAGTGCCATGAGCCGGCGGCCTTTTTGTGCGCTTTATTGAATAGCCAGCCCATGGGTTTCTACAGTCCTTCGCAACTGGTGCAGGATGCGCGCCGCCACGGCATCGAGGTGCGGCCGGCGGATGTCACGGTGAGCGGCTGGGACTCGACGTTGGAGGAATGGCCGGCCGCGGAGGCGGGCGGGCCGCATGAGGGCGGGCCGGCGCGGGGTGCTGGGCTGCATGGCGGCGCCTGCCCCCAGCCGGCGGTGCGCCTCGGCCTGCGCATGCTGCGCGGCCTGAGCGCGGAAGCGGCCGGACGCATCGAGCTGGCGCGCGCAGTGCGGCCGTTCGCCAGCGTCGCCGAGCTGGCGCGCCGCGCCCACCTCGACCGCGGCGACCTGCAGGTGCTGGCCGGGGGTAACGCATTGGGTGCGCTGGCCGGCCACAGGCGCCAGGCATTGTGGGAAGCGGTGGGCGCGGTGCCCGACCGCGATTTGCTGCGCCTGACCGAACCGGTCGAGGAGACGCCGGTGCTGGACGCCCCGAGCGAAGGCCAGGACATCGTCGGCGACTACCGCGCGCAGGGCCTGACCCTGGGCCGCCATCCGCTTGCGCTGCTGCGCGCGCAGTTGCTGGCCAAGCGTTTCATTCCGGCCGAAGTCTTGAACGGCTTCCAGAACGGCCAGCTGGCGCGCGCCTGCGGCATCGTCACCGTGCGCCAGCGTCCGGGCACCGCCAAGGGCGTGCTGTTCCTGACGCTGGAAGACGAAACCGGGAACGTCAACGTGATCGTATGGCCGACGCTGGTCGAACAGCAGCGGCGCGAGGTGCTGCATGCGCCCTTACTGGGCGTGTACGGGGTGTGGCAGCAGGAAGGGGAGGTGCGGCACCTGGTGGCCAAGCGGCTGGTGGATATGTCGCACCTGTTGGGGAAGCTGGATACGCGGAGCCGGGATTTTTGTTAGAACTCTTCCCAATCGCCGGCCCCGGCAGCCACCGGCTCGCGCTTCACCGGCTCAGGCTTGGCCGGTTTGGCGGCAACCGCCCTGGAAGCCGTCACCGCGGGCCGTACCACAGCCGGCCGCACTGCCGGTGCGCTTACAGCAGCCACCTTGGTTATCGGCGCCACGGCGGCAACGCCGTGCGCACGGTCCAGCTTGAACACGCTGACCACTTCCGCCAGCGTCGCGGCCTGGTCCTGCATCGACGATGCAGCCGCTGCCGCTTCCTCGACCAGTGCCGCATTCTGCTGGGTCACCTGGTCCATCTGGCCGATGGCGTGGTTGACCTGCTCGATGCCGGTGGTCTGTTCCTGGCTGGCGCTGGTGATCTCGGCCATGATGTCGGTCACGCGGCGGATGCTGGTGACGACCTGTTCCATCGTCGTGCCTGCCTGGTCGACCAGCTTGGCGCCGGTGTCGACGTTGGCCACCGAGGCCGTGATCAATTCCTTGATTTCCTTGGCCGCGCCCGCCGAGCGCTGGGCCAGGTTGCGCACTTCCGAGGCCACGACCGCGAAGCCGCGGCCCTGTTCGCCGGCGCGCGCCGCTTCCACGGCCGCATTCAGGGCCAGGATATTGGTCTGGAAGGCGATGCCGTCGATCACGCCGATGATGTCGGCGATGCGCTTGGCCGAGTCGTTGATCGCGCCCATGGTGGTGACCACTTCGCCGACCACGGCGCCGCCCTGGACCGCCACTTCGGAGGCGGCGATCGCCAGCTGGTTGGCCTGGCGTGCGTTGTCGGCGTTCTGGCGCACGGTGGTGGTCAGTTCTTCCATCGAGGCCGCGGTTTCTTCCAGGGCGCTGGCCTGCTGTTCGGTGCGGCTCGACAAGTCGAGGTTGCCGGCGCTGATTTCGCGCGAGGCGGTGCTGATGGTGTCGGTGCCGCCGCGCACCTGGCTGACGATGCCCACCAGGCTGTCGTTCATGTGGCGCAGCGCGCGCAGCAGGGCGCCGGTTTCGTCCTGGGTCGAGGCTTCGATGCGGTGGGTCAGGTCGCCGCCGGCGACGGTCTCGGCCACGGCGACGGCATCGCGGATCGGACCCACGATCGAGCGGGTGAGCAGCCACGAGCATACAGCGCCGAACACCAGGGCGCATCCGGCAAGGATGGCAATCAGCTTGCTCGACAGCGCCTGGCCGTCCTGGATGGATTTGCCATGTCCGTCCATGTTCGACTGCTGCATCGCCACCAACTGGTCGAGCAAGGCCTGGAAGGATTTCGCCGCCGGCATAAACGATTCATCGAGGATCTTCTGGGCCAGCTCCTGGTTGCCTTCGGCCTTGGCCTTCATCGCGGCATTCGTGGCGGTACGGTAGAGCTTGCGCTGTTCGGAGATTTTTTCGAACAAGGCATGTTCTTCGGGACCTGCCAGCAAGGGTTCGATCTGCTTGACCAGGTCGGCCGACTTGCCGGTGGTTGCAGCGGAATCTTCCTTGAAAAAGTCGGTCAAGGATGGATCGCTGCTTTTGACGATGGCAGCGGTGCGGCGGATGGCGCCGAAAATCTGCGTGTTCCAGTCCGCCATCAAGCGCTCCTTCTTCAATGGCACCGCCATTGCCGCGGTCGACTCGGACAGCTTTGCCAGGCGCCACATGCTGAAGCCTGCGATTGCCATCGTCATTGCGAGGATCAGCGTGAAGCCCGCGCCGAGACGCGTTCCAATCTTAAAATTCAAAAACGAGCCCATCTGTCTTCCTTCAAAGAATCATTATTTATTGGGTCAAATTCTACGTTTTCTACAAGGAAACAAAAATTTAAAGTTGGAAATCTGCGCCAAAATGGTGCTTATTCACAACGAACTCTGAGCCATCAATCGCAATGGCATAAAAAAGCCAGGCTGCATGGCCTGGCTTTGTTAAATCAAACTATCTTTATTTAAAACTCTTCCCAATCGCCTGCATTCGCAGCCGCCGGCTCACGCTTGACCGGGTCACGCTTGACCGGGTCACGCATGACTGGGTCGCGCGTGACCGGCCTGGCAGCAATCGCCCTGGCAGCCGGCACTGCCGGACGCGCCGGCGCAGCCACCGAAGCCCTGGCCACCGGCGCCACGGCAGCAACCTTGTCCGCACGGTCCAGCTTGAACACGCTGACCACTTCCGCCAGTGTCGCGGCCTGGTCCTGCATCGACGATGCAGCCGCTGCCGCTTCCTCGACCAGTGCCGCATTCTGCTGGGTCACCTGGTCCATCTGGCCGATGGCGTGGTTGACCTGCTCGA
>Ga0308160_10002049_pt1 | contig 25713 bp, 36 predicted proteins | sample PhyFR1_FD_201036 | JGI IMG/M metagenome (GOLD analysis project Ga0308160, IMG submission 201036) | Phyllosphere microbial communities from UC Gill Tract Community Farm, Albany, California, United States - DLSLF.R1 | ecosystem: Host-associated > Plants > Phyllosphere > Unclassified | place: USA... | reverse complement strand
GTTGAAGGGGGAGGGAGATCTTCCGCTACTGTCGCTAGTGGTGGTGGGGGATAGAATGCGTGTGATTGTTGGAAGTATGGAGGAGGTTCGGTTCGTGACTTTCGACTTTTGGGAGATGAGGAAGAATGATTTGTTGTCGATGATCTAGGTGGATTGGTTATTGAAGGGGATAGTAGATCTTCGTGTGCATATTGTATTGGTTGTTTCCCTTTCAGTCTGGTTGATTGAGTTGAGAAGTATTGTCGATGAGGAGGAGAAGTGAATGGTCGAAATAGATTCAAGGGATTCCCTCGAGAGGTGGAAGGGATAGCTCGACTGAGCATCTTGGTCCTCCTGATACTGCTCTATAGTGAGATCGATCGAGTCTAGTCTAGTGGTCAAGTCAGAGATCTAATAACTTCGAAAAAAAGTTTCAAACCTTTTCATCTTTATTCCTTACCTTTCACTCCACGCTCTCACTAGACAAGATGGACGCCTTCAGAACTTTGACAGGAGGTTCAAACTTTGATCGTAAACGATTCAAACAAGATATCAATCATTTCCAACCCAATCCTTCAACAACTCCTTCAACCTCGACTACTTCAGCCTCATCAGTTCCAGCTGAACTGGACTTCTTTGCTAGCACTTCACCTAAGGGTGAGAGTAAGAAGGAAAAGAAACGAAAGAGAACTCAGCCAGTCGAGGAACCATCAGAATCTATTCGCAAGTCCTCTCTCCTTCTCTTCGCCATCCCCTTTCGCAAGCTAATCTTCTCTCTATCCTCCTAACTACAGCCGCGGATGTAGCTCCAGTCGATTTGGCAGCTCTAATCAGGAAACACAAAATCAAACTATCAGGTCTCGACCTCCCTTCCCCCGTCTCCTCTCTCTCTTCCCTCCGTTCCTCGACGTCCTCTCTCGAAACTCAAGCAGCTCTCACAACTCTCGAACAGAATTGGAAAGCATTGGGAATGAAAGATCCTACTGGAATTCAAATGGCCAGTTGGGGAATCATGCTTGCTGTGAGTTCTCACTATTTCTACTAGCTCTGTATCTCCTAGGCTGTACGATCGAGGATGTTGATGAGTTTTGATACGTAGAATCGAGACATCTTAGCTTGCGCCCCGACAGGTTCTGGAAAAACTTATTCATTCATCCTTCCCTTACTCGCTCTCAACCCTCCCTCTCCTTCGACCTCCGCCTCCGAGGCTCAGAAAGGCATCGAAAAGCAATTGAGACCACGAGCGGTAGTGATTGAACCTACGAGGGAATTGGCAGTTCAGGTATTGAGGGAAACGAGGAGATTAGCTGGAAATGGGGAGGGAGGATGGAAAGTTGGAGTACTTGGAGAGGAAGGGTGTGGAGTAGTGAAAGGAAGTGGCAAGAAGGGAAAGAAGGGGAAGAAAGGGAAGGGGAAGGGGAAAGAGAAGGAAGATGCCGAGGGGAAAGAGGGAGAGGAGATTGAGACTGAGAAGAACGAGGAGATTGAAGACGCCGAGGAAGTGGAAGAGGGACCAGAACCTGTGTTGGGTGATATTGGTACGTCTCTCGTTCTCTTTCTCGTTCATTCTCCGACTGCTTCTCGAGGTCGACTAATTCTAAACTCCCTCGCACAAATCTAGATATCTTGATCACGACCCCACTCCGACTAGTCTACGCACTCAAATCCTCCCTCGTCTCATTCACCAACTTATCCCATTTGATCCTCGACGAAGCCGACAAACTCTTCGAACTAAACTTCCTTGAACAAACCGACGAGATCTTGGCTGCTTGCTCACAATCTCAAGTCAACAAGGGGGAGGTTAGGAAAGGAATGTTTAGTGCTACTATGCCTTCCTCAGTTGAGGAAATGGCTAAAGGAGTGATGGCTGGCGCGGGGAATGGATTAGTTCGAGCGATCGTTGGTCACAAGTGAGTCGTCCTTCTGACGGGATGGATGAGATAGAGTGAGCTGATGAGTCTGAGAGCGTGAGTAGGGAAGCAGCGACTTCAACGATCACGCAAGATCTCTTATTCGTAAACACCGAAGATCACAAACTCCTTTCCCTCCGCTCCCTGATCACAACGGGTCAATTCACTCCACCCGTCCTAATCTTTGTCCAATCGATTCAACGCGCGAAAGAACTCACGACGGAATTACTCCTCGATGGGTTATCGACGGATTGTATTCATGCGGAACGCACGGGAGAGGAGAGGGATATTGCAGTGAAGGAGTTCGCAGAAGGTAAGGTTTGGGCATTGGTTTGTACCGATGTCATGGGGAGGGGAATCGATTTCAGGGGAGTCAAGTTGGTCGTCAATTACGATTTCCCGCAGAGTGCTATGAGTTATATTCATAGGATTGGTAAGCACGTTTTCCTTGCTCTCTCGCTCCTAATGTTCGAAAGGTATTGATGGAGTAAGAACTTGTTCGGGTGTTTAGGCCGTACCGGGAGAGCAGGGAAAGAAGGGAAAGCTATTACATTCTTTACGAAAGCTGATGCGGGTCACCTCAAAACGTACGCCTCTCTCTGATTCTTGCTCTCTCACCTTCCGACTGACTTATATTCTCACAATTCGCACAGTATCGTCAACGTGATGCGACAATCTGGTTGCAAAGTCCCAGATTGGATGTTAGCTCTTCCGAACCCTTCGCAAGACTCGAAGAAAGCCTTGAAGATGCGACCGATTGGAAGGAAAGATATTAGCAAGACGAATGGAGCTGGAGCTGCTGACGATGTGAGGGATGGGAAAGGAATGAAAGGGAAACGAGAAAGGGTTATGGGTGGGAAGGGAGGAGTATTCAAGAGGAGGGAAGGGGAGGAAGAAGGGGATAAGAAGAAGAAGAAGGGAGGGAAGAAGGATGGGAAGGGAGAGAGCGAGAAGAAGGAAGTGAAGAGTCAAGAGGGAGATGGAGAGAGGAAAGTCAAGAGAGCGAGGAAGGGGAAAGTCGACATGGATGAGTAGATCTTGCATTACTATCTTATCGACTCTATTAGAAGCCGTCGCTTCTGTCGTCTGCGAGGCTTTGGTGTACCGAGGTCGACTGCTGAATGCGAGCCTCGAATTTGCGAAACCAAACTTTTGCGAAATTCGAAACGTCTCCTTCTCGCTCTTCTTACTCTATTCTGAATTAGTCCCATCTCCGCTCATACGAATCACACTAGACCATCCTTCGCCAGCAATTCAAATCGAAAAGACAAGGAAAACTCTCTGATCTTTCTCTCTCCTTCTCTTCACTTCAACAACCTCACAGCGCTCGCCAAGTCACACAGAGCAACTCGTAGATGATGGCTACACCTCGCAAACGTCCTCGTATCGCTCTCATCGACCTAGGAACCGATTCTTCATCATTCAACCTCCCAAATTGCACTTTCCAAGGCTACGTCTGCTCGACCTCCTTCTCTTCTGATGTATTCAAGATCACTCTAGTATCCGCAAGACCCAACTGCGCAATGGTTTATGTCGAGGTGAAAGGAGAAAATGGGATTCAGTTGAGTGACAAAGTGAAGGAGACAGATAGGATTAGGCTACTCTGCAAGGGTGGGAAGCTAGAGAAGATGGAGAATGGAGTAATGCCGCGAGCGAGAGTCACTTATGAGAATGGAATTGAGGGTTGGATTTGGAGGGAAAATGAGGAGAAGGAGGTATACTTTTCGCTAGGTGAGCACTCGAGGTACCTATCGACGTTACGTGACGACTGATTAGTCTTCGGAGTGTCTGCAGGTCTTCTCTCGCCGCCAGAAGCGATTGCCGTCAAATCGATGATTTCGGTCCCTCGTCCTTCAAATCTAGCTCAAGCGTCCGCTCAACCTTTTCAAAGCTCCACTCCGACCCATACCACCAGCATCACTCTCACCTCTGCCTCTACTCCCTTCGCTGCCCTCGATCTCAACTCGCCAACTAGCAGTGCGAAGAAACGCAAACTGGCATCGGCTGCGAACGACGAACAACGCGAGCCGTCTCCTTCTCCCGTTCCGAAACCCTCATCATTCAAACGTATAGCTCTGGAGGTACCTTCGCTTCCAGCTTCAACCGCGCCCAATCCGATGATGCAGAAAGACAAGATCGAAGCACAAGTTGTTCCCTCAAAAATGGCATCAACTCAAGCTCCTCGACCTCCTCCCGTGCTCAACACGCTCACTTCGCTACGTGTACTTTCAACGTCTACGAATAACGCTAAGATCCAGAATTCAAACTCCGTCAAATCAGAATGGGATCTCGTCTCTGTGCGTCTTCTCCCCTCCCTTTCCCTTGACTGCAAAGATGTTGACTTCCTTTCTGCTTCATAGACAAGCGGTCGAGCATACAGTACACTACAGAAAGTCAAGGACAAAGATGTAACCGGATCATCTTATTTCGCAGTGATGGTGATCAAGATTGGAAAGTTGACTCCACCGCGCGTTGATTATCAAAATGACCGTAAGTAGCCTGTCCCGTCCTCTCAGATTGAGTTCAGCACAAATGCTGACGTCTCCCGGAATCTTCCAGCGTATTGCGCTCGTTTCCTCGTCACGGATCCTTCACTCGATTCGACCAATCTCGATTCCCACGCTTCCATCGTCGAACTACAATGGTACGAACGAAACCCGAAGAAGTTAACACCGTTCAAGCCTGGTGACATACTCTTCCTTCGCGACGTATCCGTGAGTGAGAAAGTTGTTTTATCGACATGCGAAACAAGCTGACGTTGAGTTTCCTTTCTCTCGACACAGATTACCCAATTTTCCAAGCTCCGACGCTACGACCAAACTCCTCATCCTCCCTATCTCTCGCTTCCTAGCTCATCCCTCCTCTCGTCTTCAGCTCTGCCCGACCCACAATCTCTCAAATTCAAAGATACTCTCCAGCTCAAACTCTCTAAACCTGAACTCGATCATGCCGTCAAGCTTGCCAAGTTCTATAGAGGAAAGATGTTGGATGTGGGAAAGGAGGGAGAACCGATCGATTACCAATTGAAGAGGTTGGAGGGTCAGACGAAACCAAAAGAATTGGGTGAGTCTGCTTGTCTCCTCTCTAGTCTTCGTACTGTGGACGCTGACTAGTAGGTAGCATCACTCGTCACAGAGTTCGCGTCAGGTAGATAGACATGGAGAGTGACGCTTGAGTTTGTGATTTTCTTTACGTGACTGTGTTCGTTTTTGAGTCTTTCTTTTGTTGTCAAGATTTACGCAATACCATCTATGCTGTACCTACCTATCATCACTTCGCACTCGGGGTCCTCTGTTTGCACGAGAGACCGAGAGAGATTCAGATGAAAACGAAGAATACATTTTAAAGTACGAAAAACAACGATAGGTCCTAATATCTCGCTCTCTTGTCTTCCCCACCTCCATACCCTCCCCCTCCTGGACCATCACCGTACCCTCTCTTCTCCCCTCCACCTCTCGAACCGTAACCTGAATCCGGATTGCTGAGACCTTGGAAACCTGGTGCTCCTCCTCCTTGATTCGGACCTTGTCCTCCTGCAAATCCATACCCTCCGCCTCCCCCTCCTTGGTAGCCCCCTCTTCCTCCTCCGCCCATTCCAGAGTAACCGACTCCTCCTTGTTGAAATCCTCCCCGTCCTGCTCCTGGTCCAGAAGGAGGCATACCTCCACCTGGAGGTGCGTTGAATCCACCGCTGTGACAATCCGAGATTCGCAAGATCAGTCAAGGGATTCGATTGATCAGATTGCGAGATTGAAACTCACCCGTAACCTCCTCTCCCTGCTCCGAATCCTCCCCCTCTAGGAGCGAATCCACCCCTAGGAGCGAACCCACCTCGAGGAGCGAATCCTCCTCCTCTCGGTGCGAATCCGCCTCTGCCTGAGAATCCCCCTCCAGGTGGTCCTCCAAATCCTCCCATCGGGGGTCCTTGTTGACCATAACCACCTGCTTGAGGAGCGTTGAATACTGGTGCAGGTTCAGGAGCAGGTACACCACCTACAAATACTCACAACTCGCAAATCAGTAACATTTCGATGTTTGAAAGAGTGAGAAGTTGTTCGTACCTTTCAATTTCTTCACTCTTCCTCCCAAACCACCTCCCAACCGTCTCGGTTTCCAACCCTTAACAGTCCTTCCTCTCTCAACATCAATCAATAATCGTTTGCCATGAATCTTCATCCCATCCGCATCTTTATAAGCAGCTTTCATATCCCTCTCCCTCTCATACACCAAGAACGCGTAACCTTTTGATTTCCCCGTCTTTTCATCCGTCACGAGTCGTACTCGTTCGAGTTGTCCATAAATTGAGAATTCTCGAATCAACTCTTCGGGAGTTACATCGAGGGGAATACGACCGATGAAGAGAGTTTTGTAAGGGTCTCCGCAGATCTCTTCGTCAGCTGCTGGATCATCTATACTCAGGCGAAAAGTATAAGCGTAAGTAAAGTAGGGAGAGGAGGAACAGAGAAGGGAGAAGATTTACAAGTTTTCGACATTGCTTCTTGTCTCAACCTCTGTCGTTCTCTACGCCTAGCTTGAAACTGTTCTTCAGCGGTCAAACTGAATTCACTCGTTTCCGGTAATCCCTCCTTCTTGACTGCTTTCGGAGGTTCTTTCTTGTCCTTCTCCTCTGTCGAAAGTTTCTTATTCTTGTTCTTTCCATTCACCTTGACCTCCTCTTTGTCCTCCTCTTTCACCTCTCCATCGACGTCCATTTTCCCTTCCAACTCTTCTTCTTTAGCTTTACTAACTCCTCCATTCAATCCACTATCCTCTCCCTCTACTCGATCTGGTTTCTCTCCTTCCTCTAGGGCTTTCCGTTCGGCTTCATCTTTCTCTTCTTTCACTTGTTTCAGTACGGTAGATAGTACGATGGGTTGGGGAGCTCGTTTCGAAGAGAGGGATTTTAGTGGAAGGTCGGGATCACGAGAGGTGGGTTTCAGGTAAGGTAGTGGAGGACGGGGGGCGAAGAGTTTGAGTAGATTCGGTGGAAGTAAATGAGTCTGCGAAAGAGGAGAGACGAGAGAGGGTTAGTTGAGGGTTAATGAGGTGGTGGATTTGATGAGACGGAAACGAGGGAGAGGAGAGAGCGAGACTTACTCCGACCATAGTAGAGAGTCAGTAGCTGCTCCTGAGCAGTCTAAGCAAGTTGATCTGGAAGCTGTAGTGCGGGAAAGAGGAGAGGATAGAATTGAATACAAGAGTTCATAATGCCAATTTTTCATATCGAATTCAGTTCGATTAGCTCGCTCCACTCTCTCTCCTCACCACTTTAATAATCAACGATGAAATACTTCTTGACCTTATCAGCAGCACTCTCGCTCCTACCAGTAGTATACGCTGGATTGGAAGATGCAAAGTTCTCGGTTTGTTCTCTCTCTCTCGTATTCGGACGTGGAGCTACATCACTAACTCTCGCTCTATTTTACAGACTGTGTTGACTCCCAACAACTTTGACAAGTGAGTCCTATGTCGCTTCAGCTCAAGCGAGGGAGATGCTGATCTTGAAACTGCTTCGAACAGCGTCATCGCTTCGCAATCTGAGGGAACTCTAGTCGCTTTCTTCGCTCCCTGGTAAGTTCAACTCCTTCGCTTAGACCTCGACACCTCCATGTACTGAGCTCGTTTCAATGAACAGGTGCGGTCACTGCAAGAACCTCGAAGGAACTTGGTCCAAAATCGCTGAAGCGTTCGACGGCGACGACAGAGTTCGTCCTCCCTTCTCTCCTCCCTCCTCTCCTTCTTGAAGCTCTCACTGACACTCACTCATGAAAACAGTGTAAAGTAGCTCACCTCAATGCCGACGAGGCTGCCGCCCGTCCCATCTCTTCTCGCTACGGTGTCTCCGGATTCCCTACGCTAAAATTCCTCGAACCTCCTTCAAAAGGTGGAGGAGTTGACACTTACAACGGTGCGAGAACTGAGGAAGCGTTCTTGGAGTACCTGAACGAGAAGTGTGGAACTCAGAAAGGGAAAGGTGGAATCTTGTCTGATGTCGTGCGCTTCAATCTAACTCTCTACAAAGAGGAAACACGCTAATTGTAGGAAGTTCGTTCTCGCGCACAGGCCGGTCGTATCCCGTCATTAGACAACCTCGCAGCAGCCTACCTTTCCCCCTCCTCACCCCGATCCTCGATCCTCGCTTCAGCCTCTTCCCTTTCCTCCTCCCTCTCGACCCGCTCCTCCGAAATGTCGGCGTACTACCTCAAACTCATGACTAAATGGTCTCAACTAGCAGAGGACAACGTAGAGGAAGCGAAGAAATGGATCGAGGGGGAGAGTCAGAGATTGGGTAAAATGGTTAGTAAGGGTAAAGGGAAAGTTCAGAGAGGGAAATTAGAGGAGATGAAAATGAAACAAAACGTACGCGGCAATTTCCCTCTTACTCGCAGTGTTCTTGTCGAGATTAAAATAGGGAGGAGTTGACTTCTTTTACAGATCTTGAGCGTTTTCGCTTCTGCTACTTCGTATGCCTCGCAAGCCTCAGCAACAGCTTCATCCATCGCATCCTCCGCTTCATCTTCCCTTTCTTCGCAAGCAACCGTCGCGGGCTCCTCGATTTCTTCAGCAGCGAACGTCGGATCCTCCTCAATCTCCTCGGCAGGTTCAGTCGTTTCCTCTTCAGCCTCATCGGTTGCTACGGGAGCGAGCAAATCAGCTTCGTCTCTCGCATCAGGAGTAAGCGCTTCAGTCAAGAGTGTGGTTGGAGGAGGAGCCGAGAAGAGTGCGAGTTCAATCAGCTCGGAGGGTTCGAAGGGAGCGAGTCAGGCAGCATCGACTGTTTCGAGCGTTGCGGCGAAGGTTACGGATCGAGTAAAGGAGGAGTTGTAAAGAGGGATTGGGATGGAGAATAAGGAAGACGAAGAAACGGAGAAATCGGAGCAGCGTAGTGGTGGAAAGCGACGAATATATTCACACTTGTAGACCCTTGAACTTAAACCTATCGCAGCGACACCCGCTCGAAACAGACTCGGAGAGAGAGAGAGAGAGAGAGAGAGATCATTGCATAGACAGACAACAAGATCAGAAATAGTACACGAGGCTTCAGAAGTCTCCGTCTCGCGAACCTCTGTTTCCCTCGACTTCCACTCCTTCGCCGAGACTAGCTCGAAGCGATGACAGACTCCTTGTTCTGCTTCATCTGCTCCCTCTTTCGCCTGTGATCGATCAAAACAACTTCAGTACGCTTCCCTCCATGAAAACGACTGAAACGCCTCAAAAGACTCACCTTAGTAACTCCTGCACCTCTTTCGGCAGATACCCATCCTTCCTAATAACCCTCAAGTATCTCTTCTCCTTATACTTCCTATCATCTACCAGTGTCCCCTCTAATAACCTGCTCTCATTCTCTTTTGGTCTTAAATTATCAATTCTCACGAAATCACCCACTTTGACTTTCGTCCATCCATTACTACTCCTCTCCATCAAGGGTTTGAGAGGTTCAGATTGATTCTCGAATAAGGAAATTTGAAGGACTTGTTGTCCGGCGGGAAGGGAGGAGGTGGAATCTTTCTCGTAGGACATTAAAAGTGGATTGGTCGTGTAATCTGTGATGTAAAGATTGACGGGGTGGAGAGAAGGGAGCTGGAAATCTTCGACGTGACATTTGAGGATCTGTGCAAGAGACTGGGTTAGGTGGCGAAAGCGAGGGACGGTGTGAGCGAGGACGTACTTCGCCGTAAACGTCGCAGAATACTCCAGGTTCAATATCTTTGATCTCGCGAAGTCGACCAGGTTGACGAGGAGCGATAGCAGCAGTGGATGAAGAAGCCGCGGCCGAGGGAGGGTGAGTATTGGCATTCGAGAAGGAAGCGCCTTGTGTCTGAGTCTGGATCGGCTCGAAAGCTCGTTCGCCTCCTATCTGCGAAATCTTGATATTTCGTTTCTGGTAGAACTTTGCGAGCTGGACTGCGAAGTTGAGCTCTGCCTCCGATAGTACGATGGTCGGACTATCCTTGAAAGGCATTGAGACGAGGAAGGGCGAGATAGCTGGATCGAGAAGCTCGGAAGGTTTGAGTAGTCGGTAAGGGTTCGTAAACTTGAAGGATCTGACTATCTTGATTCGACCGCTCGGGACCTATCGACATGAGCCCCTCAGTCAGCTGTAATAGTGAAGTAGGAGATCAGGTAGCTCACGAAGACGCTCCTTGCGATCAAAATGTCTTTCTCTTCGAATCTAGGGATCTTCTTCTCGTCGTTCTCATACCACTGAATCTCGATCGTCGGAATAGAGGCGTCTTGACCGATATTGCCGATGGATAGTGTCGGATCTGTCACCAGTAGTCGAACAAACCATTCTAGTTATTGAGAAAATCAAGATCAGTCGAGAATCGATAGATTGAGTCTCGGAGCCAATAGAGAGAAGTAACTCACGATCTCCTGAAGTCTCTCGAGGTGGGAATCTGGTGATTCCGACGATAACGACCATGAAGTTTTTGCTCCCTTTCGCAATCCCCGATTGAATGTCTTTCAGAGGCGTGTACGCAGGACCGTCAGCCTGTCCAACCGAATTCTTCAGATGCAGTTGACAGAATGAGCGGTTGAAACGAAAGAAGTCGACGAACGAGTTTGAGATCCCAATTTAGTTTGTCCTCTTGTTTCCGCCTCTTCTTCGATCTCGACCCTTCTCCAGGTGCACTCACCTTCTTCGCCTTGATTTCCTTAGTATCGACTGGTGCATCCTCCATCTCCTGATCACCGTCACCATCGAGAGTATCGGCTGTTCGTTTCTTCGATGTCGGCACGGTGGTCGACTCGACGAGTTCGGGTGAGGAATCGGGCATGAATCGACCTGGTCGAGTCTGAACAGACTTGTTGCACATCTTGACTCGCAGTCTAGCATTCTCGTCCTTCGTGTTCTCGGTCTCCGTCGTTGTAGGAGCAGAGAGGGTTGATTTCGCATTCGAAGCGATCTTGTCGGAGTCGACGACGGCCTCTTTCGCTCTCTTCGCCTTCTTGAGGTTTTCTACCTTGAAATTCGAGATTAGCACATTCACGAGAGAGTCTTAGAAGGGCAGACGCACCTTGCGAAATCTCGAACGAAACTTCTCCTGGCAAGAAATAACCATTGATCATCTTCTCGTAGACTACCTTACTCCTCTCTCTATCATTCCTTGGTAGCACCAGCTTTCCTCCCTTCCCTTTCAAGATGATCTGCTTTCCTTCTTTCAACTTTCGATTCATCTCATCTCCCACCTCTTCTCTCACTTCGACCTCGATAGTACCCTTGTCCTCTCCGATCCCAGCCAGTCTGAAGCATAACACCTTGGTCCTCGAGTCGTACTTACGGAGATTGGTGATGGTTCCTCTATAAATTGAAGTTTGGTTGAGTGAAGTTATCGAGGTCGAGAGCTGAGTCAATGAGATAGCAGTGAGCTTCCCTCCTTTCCCAGTCATTCCATCGATGAGGTTGACTCGATTGAACGGGTTACCGGAAGTGGTCGGAGAGAGTCAAGAGCATTCGAAAAAGTGGGGAGGAGCTGACTCTTCCTCTCTCTCCTTCCCTTCACTTCTTTTGCTCAATAGACTCCTGCTTGGCTAGCTTTGGTATCCTCAAGATGTACTCAGCCTTCTTCTATGGCACTTTATGCGTTCCAGAGATCTTAAAACGAGTTCTCGGAAACGATGGATCACATCTCACGAGGGAGGACGCTGTCTTATTAGATCATGTACGATTGAAGGTGAAAGGGGAAGGTACGTCGAGCACTCTCCTTCAGTCTCCCCTAAGATGCTTCGAGCTGATCATAACGAGCGGTCGTTCAGATTATCCCGCTCTCCTGGACCTTGATCAAGCTGAGAAGATAATTCCGATGCACGTAAGCGGGGATCTACAAGCGAGAGTTCAGGGTGTCGTCGTCCATGGGTTGACAGAAGAAGAATTGGATTTACTTGATGAATTCGAAGGAGATGTGGGTCTTTCGAAGCTTTCTCTCTGCGTTCATGCTCATCAGACACTGATAGCCACCCTCACAAAACAACCATGGGTGACAGGAATACGAACGAGACTTGTGTACACCGGTCAGCCTTACAGATGCGACGAAGAAGTTCTCCGACACGATCGTCTATCGCTGGAGTGCTTCCCTCCACGGCGTAAGGATGGATATGTGGTCACTCGAGTACTTCATCCAAGAACACGCTTATCGATGGACTGGCCTGGAAGGAGAGGAACAATACTTTGAAGTTGATCAACGGCGAGGAACTTTGAAATTGGGTACTCCTCCTGGAGTCAAAGGAGAGAAGAAGGCGCAGAATGGGAACAAGTCGAAAGGAAACGCAGGTGAATACCGTGCGAGTACGGGTGAGAAGTTTGGAAGGGAACTGAGGGAGAAGTATTGGAACTTTGAGGAAGGATGGGTTAATCTGAATCATGGTGAGCGACTCTCCCTCTCTCTCGTTGCCGTCCATCGTACTGATCATTCTCATACTTTCAAGGCTCCTATGGATCCGCTCCTCGCCCTGTCGTCGACGATTTCCTTCGATTACGGGAAAAGATCGATAAAGCTCCCGATCGTTTTATGCGACTCGAATACGAGACTCAACTCATCGAGCTCAGGACTCGCCTCGCTGAGTTCGTAGACTGTGACACAGAGGACCTGGTGATCGTACCGAATGCGACGATGGGAGTGAATACTGCTTTGATGAGCTTGACGAATGAATGGCAGAAAGGAGACAAACTACTGTACTTCAATACGACTATGTAAGCTCCGCTTCATCTTTTTGAGCACGATTCTCGCTGACTAAGACGAGCCTGCAGCTACTACGCATGCAAGACAACTCTGCAACACATCGTCAACACTCATCCTCACCTCGACCTCTCCCTCCTTCCCATTCCCGTGACCTACCCTATATCTCATTCCGACCTCATCGAGAAGACTCGTCAAGCGATTGAAGAGGCTGAGAAGGATGGGAAATGTAAAGTGAGGTTGGCTTTGATCGATGGGATTTCTTCGAATCCTGGAGTTATCGTTCCTTGGGAGAAGCTAGTCGACTTGTTCAAAGAGAAAGGAGTCTACTCGTGAGTCTCTCTCTCTCTGCGCTATCGGGGCTGCAGTCAGAATCAGGGGATGTGAGCTGACTAGCTGTGTTTCCATTCTCCTTCTCTATTCCCACTCACATTCCTTGATCTCCTCTCTTCCACATCCTCTCTATTCCAGCCTCGTCGACGCAGCTCACAACATCGGGCAACTACCCACATCTCTCCGAACGATACAACCGGACTTTTGGATCTCAAATTGTCACAAGTGGTTGCTCGCTCATCGAGGTTGTGCGGTTCTTCATGTCAACAAGAGGTGGGTCACTCACTCATCTCTTCTTCTGTCAGTACCGATGCTAACACGCGAGTTGATCCAGAAATCAACACCTCGTCCATTCGATTCCAATCTCACATTTCTACGCTGTTCGAACTCAAGAGAACGCTTCGGAATGGGTCAACGAGTTTATCGTAAGCTCTCACCGCTCCTTCTTGAGACATAGCTGAACCCACTCCCATGCGTGTAGTGGACGGGTACACCTGATTGGAGTCCGATACTCTCGACTCTCGCAGCTCTCGATTTCCGAAGAGACGTTTTAGGTGGAGAAGAAAAGATTCGAACTTGGTGTCACAATCTTGCTATTGAGGGAGGAGAGCGAGTCGCTGAGATCCTGGGTACGAGAACGATGAGGAATTCGAAAGAGGAGGATGGTGAATTGGTACCGAATATGGTGAGTCGATCTTTCTTTCATGTTTGAAAGTGTTGCGCTGATTCCGAGCTACAATCACAGATCAACGTCCTGCTGCCTCTCCCTTCTCACATCCCCTTTGGTTCAGCTCCTCCACTCGAAGGGGATCGTCTCAAGTCATTCTGGTACAGGACGCTCGTCGAGAAGTACCATACCGTCGTTCCGTTCTTCCCGTCAGCTTCCTCTATCCTCGCGATGACTGCCTGAGCTGACTTTCTCGTTGCAGTCACAACGCTCTACCTTGGGTCCGACTTTCCGCTCAAGTCTACACAGATCTCGATGACTTTGAGTATGTCGGACAGGCGCTCAAGGAAGTCTGCGAAGCGATAGAGCGTGGGGAACATCTACAAGACGAGAGAGCGGAGAAGGGAATCACGGGCGCTGAGGAGGATGAATAGATTCAAGAAGTTTCAAGTAAAAATCAGTCGGGAATGATCAAGTCAGTACAATTCAATACTATCGACGAGAAAATTCGGTGCGAGAGTGTTAAGGGCTTGAGCTATGAAAGAGAATGGGCTGTGAAAGAGAATGGAGAGAAAACGGAGGCAGATTGAGCTGAATCTGTCGTGGAGAGAAATGGGGATAATAACGAGGGTACTGAGGCGGAAAAGTGGATGAAAGGGAAGATGGAATAGGTAGAGAAAAATGTAAAGACAAGAGAGTGAAGGAGATCTAGTAACGAGCGAGATAGTATCCTCCTTCGTTCGATCGTCGACCCATTTCGACTCCAGTCATCGCGGCGTAACGACCGGAGACTCGTGCGTGTTTGCTGAAGGAGTGTTGAGTCTGTTCACTCAACAGCATACGATTGATGCGGGAGGCTATGCTTTTCGCAGTGAGCGCTGAGATGATCTGGAGTCGTCCATCAATCCTCGTCGTTATCTACACAACTCCTGTCAGCTTTCTTGTATAGGATCACGAGGCAGGGCATACGTACGGGGTCGACAGTGTTAACGTGACTTTCTATCTTTTCGAGAACATCGTCCAGCATCTCATAGACCTTCAGATTTCCAAAGTACTTGTTCTTGCTATGGTTCGGAAGAAAGGTGTCTTGCATCTCCTTCCGCCAGGACTCCATGAGTTTGTCGCTAGCGGCCTCGTGCTCGAGGGCTAAGTTGTAAATGTCGTCGAGCTTGTCCTTGAATGACCTATATCGACTGTCTCTTGTGGTGTCGTCGGGATGCTCCCGGAAAGGGATTGGCATCGCTCGTTGCTGTGTTGGATTGGTGCTGGAGGGAGCTGTTGAAGGAAGAAAGGAGAGGCGCAGTCACCGACTTAACCTTGCGAACAGAGCTTTCCACGAACCGAACACATCTAAACCCGAAGCGACGAGCCGGAACCGGGAGGCCCGAGAGGCGTACTCAATCTCCCATTGCGTAAGTCGCCCACTGCAACCTTCGGCGGAAGCGAGTCGCGACCTTGCGGAGGTTGAGAAACGACGGCGAAGGAGAAAACTTCGGCATCATAGCCTAATATTGGGCATTGGGATTCAACCTCGAGTCGATCAGGGTGTCGGAGATTCGCGACGAGAGAACGAACGAGAGTGGAAGGAGCAATAGAAGACGAAAAGGAGCGAAAAAAGGTAGTTTCCCTTCCTACCCTTCACGTTTCCGCTCTGATTGCTCCAACTCACACCCAGAATCACTAGTAGCACAATAAAGTCGCCTCAAGACTGCTCGCTTCGACTATCAAGCTCTCACCGTCAGTCTCTGGGTCCCTCAATTCTTGATCTCGAATTCGCAGATCCGCCCTTGGTACGCTAGTTACCTCTGTTCTGGTTGGTTCAGGATCTGTATCTATAGTATATTTCGTATCTCAGGCTATCCCAGTCGCAGCGGTTGACGTGATGAGGGTGATTCGACTACTTTTCCAACGTTCATTGCTTTTTTCGGACAGCTGAGGAGCCACTTCGCCTATTCACCGCTCTCGAGGGCGTCAAAGGCTCAAGCGTAGTGTTATACGGTATCAGCAAGACTGCTCAGGCCGGTACTTGTTGAGATCGCGACCTCAAGAGCTCAAACTTCTACATTTTGCAAGCTTTTCCCTCCCAGTTACCTCAAAGATGAAGGGAATAGTCTACGTAAAAATGTTTGAAATTGAATGTATCTGGGCGCTTCTAGAAACGATAAAGAGGAGCGTGATCACGCTTGATGGGATTGAAAACGCGGTGATCGAGGGCGTGCTGCTGAGGCACAACTGGCATAATCTGAAGCTGTTGAGGCGTTGGCTGAATATGAGTTGGAAGCTTCAGCGTACACTCACAATGAGTCAGTCGCTTTGCTCACCTTCCAAAGCGTCAAGCGAGCGACAAAGTGATCAAGCCGTGCGACGGGTGCGGCCTGTCCCTCGAGGTCCAAGATCTGTCGGAGAATGGAATCAGTAGCCTAAAAGGATTTGTATCACAAAGTTTATCGCTTACGTGGATTGGTTGATCGACGAGATTTTCGAACACTTTGACAGCACGTTCAATATCCCTCCAGTGGGTGAGTTGCTGCTCCTCAGTTTGAGCTGCCGAAAGAACCAGGACTCCGCCTCGCCAGGTATCGAAGTATGTCTCAACTTTGCGCCGCCATTGAGCGCAGACCTCGGTCGTCAAGTACAGAGCATCGAGAACCCGAATATCCACTTTCTTCTCGATCAAATTGATCCTCTCGGTTATGTACGCCATCCATATACCTTGACCATTCTGTTGAGCGACAGAGACGATGAGATCGTCTCGCTAAAGTAGAGGGCTCGCAGGCTCACCGTGTACTCTTTCTTCAAGACTCCATTGAATGCCAGGTTTTCTTCCTCTTCATTGCGAGGTCTTAGGTAGACTACAATCTTCGGCGTGAAGGAGCTCAGTAGTCTGTACTTGTTACTCTGGGGGTCCAAGGACGACATCTGATACACAGTAAGGAAGTGTGAGCAAAGGGAGAGAGCGATGAGAGCGCGCGAGCTTTCGACTTGCCTTGTTTGTGCGAACCGATCGAGCGACTTCTTTGAGCTCAATCTTCACATGATCGAATGCAAAGTCTGTCTCTCCAGCTGACGTGAGCAGATGGCGTACTTTCCGCTCCCAAGACTTGATCACCCCTTTGTCGTCTCCATTTTTCTTCGCTCGAGCCTTGATCTTTGCGATCAGCTCATTCACGTCTTTCCAGCGGAACGGTGCTCCCTCTTGCTCATCCTGGATCTGGAACCCTACGATTAATGAAGCTTCGAGTAGACCTCTGCGTACGTAAATCCCAAGATGCTGAGTGAGAGGTGAAGTTGCGAGTAAAGTAGCGATTCGATCCCCTTCCTGTCGAGCGGCTGGCGACCAACGAGCTGGATCCACAGTTGACATTGAGACCAATGCTACCTTGAGTGGTGAAGATTGGGAGAAGGGAAGAGAGAGAGAGAGGAAGATCCGGAAAGAGACAGGCCAATCGAGTCCGAGGAAAGTCCGTCCGACTGACGAGTGGAGTATTCACTAGTGACGAGAACAGCAACGACTACTGAGAAGAGTCGATGGAGAACAACGCACTGAATTAACAAAAAGGCAATCTACACTCACCATGTCTCGTCAAACTCCCTCGACTTTCTCCTTGTACCTCAAGCTCAGTTCATTGTCTCCATCCTCAATATCACTGTCTCCGTTCCCCAGCCTGAAGTAGAACCAGTCGACCTTGTCTTTGCCTAGATCTTGAACGAAATCGATTTCGAGTTGAGGGAGTTTGATACCATATTCTGCTGCTACTGATCGAGCCAATCGAAGGCCTCCAAACGGAGGCGAGGAGTTGCGAGACGTAGAGTATGTGGCGAAGCAGATCCAAAGAAGGTGTAAGGGAAGTCGTAGAGGTTTGAACCGAATTCGACTTCTTCGACGTTTGCGAGTTTTGACTGGAGTCCCTCGATATTAGTCAGTCTCTTGACGCCAGCACGAAGATGTGAAGATGTTCCAGTGGAATATCCGAGCTTCCAAAGCCTTCTCTGGACTCTTCTCCAAGATCTCGCAGTACCCGATGAATCTCGAGAATGGTCGAGAGAATTTTAGGTAGCGATATAGGGCTGATTCGTGGAAAGGGGTAGGATTTTCGAAGGAGGGACGGCACATAGCTGATGGGCAAATGCTGCGAGGTCGAAGATATCGTACAGGAGTTCCGAAGGGAGTCGGGACTCAGTCGATCAATCTGAGGAGAAGGGAGGCGGTGAGCAGAAGAGAGAGAGAGTGAGAAGCAGCAGTGACGCACCTTGACACCACTCTCAGACATCTCTTCGATCCTACGGGTCCTATCCTGCGTAACTTGAGAGTCGTGGTGAAGAGTGGGAAGCAAGAAACGAATCTCGATCTTTCTTGCTTTCACCTCCAACTCGCAGTCCTTCAAGATGGATAGACTACCTCTAGAACTAATCAGATTGATCTCAAGTGAGTATCCTCTAGCTCTCTCACTTTCCCATGAGCTGACTCTCCTTCGCCGTCACAGCTTTCGTTGAACAAGAGCCAATCCATCGCATCCGACAAGGAGCACTAGCTGCGCTCGCGAGGACGGATAGAACCTTTCACTCTATCGCAAACTCTCGACTTTATCTGCATCCGGTGTTGTTCAACGAGAAACGAGCAGAAAAATGGACCAACGTTTATTCCTCCCGAATGACGCCTTGGACTGTCAACGTAGGGAAGGGTTCACTACAGGATATGATCGTACCTAAATCGGTGAGCCTTCCAGGCAAGTCATCTGTGAAAAGAGAGTATGCTGACGTTACTTCCTTTCCGCCCAATTTATGACTACTACTACTGCCCCCCCGCTTCCAGATCCTTTTCAAGTACGATCGCAACGTCGACCAGCTCGATATCACCAAGGAATCGATCTTCGCCCGTCTCAATTCTACCTTCGACTCGTCCCATCTCTTCGCAATCGCCCTCACCCCTTTCTTCTTTCGCAACCTCACGTCGCTCACAGTTTCTACCTATTACCCGATCAACGATGCTTTCGTTGCTGAACTCTTGGGACCAACCACGCACAATCGACTCACCATCAAGAAACTCAACCTACAGGCAGAAGCGACGCCATTGATTTGGTTCCTCTTCGGAGCAATTCACTACATCGAACATCAAGTAAGTAGCTATCGTATGGAGGAGATACTCGATAATCTTGGAGGAGAAATTGGAATAGAAAAGGGGACAGACTTGGACGAAGTTAGTGACGAAGACTGGGAGCAAATTTTCGATCTCTCTCAACAAATCGCCCCTTCCAAATGGACGGTTTACGAGCTGATGCGACCCGAGCTCAGAACGGACGGCGAGTACTACGAGGACATTGTCGAATCCCGCTCTTTCAATCCGACTCCTTTCTCTCGACTTCGCAACCTCATTCTCTCCTTCGACACAAATGTCGAGTTCTATCTTATCTTCCTGGTCGACTTGTTCCCTTCTCTTCGCTATCTCACTCTCAATGGCGAGCTCATGTGCTCTGATCACTTGGAAGATGACGTTAAAATGCTTCGCGCTTCGATCACCAAGTAAGCCTCTCCACCTCCTACTGCTCCTATCCTTCTCGCACTGATACAAGCGACAAACATCAGACGTCAAGGGTCGATCCTCCCACCTAGCATCGATGATGACGTCCCTCCATTCTATCCGAATCTCTTCGATACTTGGGGACCCCTATCAAATGAAGAACTCAACGATTATGTTCACAAGCCTTACCGAGGTCCAAAGTTGAAGAAATTGGATCTCTCGGGTTTTCGTATCATTCTCCCTTCTGCACCCACTTGATCGAACGATGCGCGGCATAACTAGCTTTTGATACTCAATTCACTCGTTCACAAATTCCTCTAGTCGACTTGCGAGCAATGTAGAAAGGATACTCAATCACTCGTCGTACTCTTCCTCTTCTTCACCGATAGTATCGAGTCCTTCCTCCTCCGAATAATCTTCTTCTCCATTCCATTCCTCCTCGTCTTCTTCACCTTGATATTCTCCCTCGTAATCTCCCTCCTCGTCATTCTCTTCACCAGCTCCGCCTCCTCCTTCAACTTCTTCCTCATCCTCATCCGAAGAAGTCTCTTCCTCTTCAGCTGGAGCACCGAAAGAGAATTTCGCTGGAGGTTTGCTTGGAGTCGTCGAAGTTGCGGGAGGAGCACCAAACGAGAACCCTCCTCCAGGTGTAGCAACAGGTTTGGTCGTGAGAGCGAAAGGTGAACCTAGACTAACGAATCCAGAAGGACTGATTCCTTGACTTGGTGTCGAACTACCTCCAAAGCTGAATGGTGAAGCGGCAGGTTTACTCGGTGTCGTTCCAGAGAGACTCGAAGGTAGTGGACCCCAATCGAACGAAGATGCCGTTGCAGGAGGAGTACCACTCGAAGGTTTCAACTGAGCCGCACTCGAATGATTTCGATCTTTCGATGTTCGAGCGGCGGATCCTCGAGTTCCTGAAGTTGCTGGAGGTGTCGAGACTGGAGGTGATGCGGCGAAAGAGATCTGAGGTGCAACTTTCAAGGTGAGACTCGGGAAGAGAGGCGGAGGGGCCGAGGTTGAAGGAGCTCCCCCGAGATTCATCGGTAGAGGGGGAGCGGCAGAGAAGGGAAGACCTCCTCCGAAAGAGAGAGGTGGGGGAGCGGAAGTCGTGGATAGGGAGAAAGAAGGAGGAGCAGTCGAGAAGGAAAGAGGAGAAGGTGCAGGTTGTTGAGCGAATTTAGGGGTTGCGACAGGGGTAGAGGTCGAAGGTTTAGGTGTCTCGACAGGTGGAGTGTATGAAGATCGGATAGGAGCGGGAGAAGCTTTGAATGCGGGGAGGAGAGGAATCGGGGACAGGGCTTGAGGTGAAGGAGGAGGAGATTGTCTTCGTGGTCTAGGTAATCGATCAGCTGTGATCGGGCCCTTCGCGAAGGTGAGCTGAAGATCTGCTGCAACAGTAGCCTTCGTGTTCTGAACGATTGCGCTCGCACTGCGATTGATCTTGAGAGGTTTGTTCGAACGTTGGTCGAGTAGCTTTTGCTTGAGTATTTGAGCCGCTTTCTCGGCGTCGAGAGCAGCCTTGGCAAGAGCGATGCTACCTGGTGAAGGTGTAGATTTCCCAGCGACGATACCGTTCGAGGTTGAAGATTGTCGAAGAATCGAAGATTGATTGAGAGTTTCCTCGAGCGCAACTGACGGAGAACGGTGTCGCATTTGTCGACGTTGAGGAGTTCCCTCAGAAGATCCTAATCGAACTTGGTCGAGGCGTTGAGCGAGTTCATCGAGTTCGACAGTCTTTTCGGTGACCGCGACGGTAATGTTTCGAACAGCTCGATTGACCGAGTCGAGAGAGGGCGCTCTATTGTCAGGCTGCGATCAGCTGAGCACAACTATGCAATTCAGAGAATGCTAGACTCACTTGAACGAAGAACGACCTTTCTGATCTTCGGTAACCTTTGTCTTGAGCGCGAGCAAGTGATCTTCGAGTTGTTCCAGTCGAGAACGAACAGCCTAAGTTGGAGAGTACTGCTTTAGTCAGTGTACGTTAACAGAGACTGAGGATCACTGTCTCCGGCTTACCTCCATTTGGGCTCGAATCTTTCGTTGATTTTCGATCTGCTCAGGACCAAGTTGACGAATTCGAACCATCTTTGCGAAAGCGGGATCGTTCTTCGCACGAACGAAGCGGGCAGCTTCTTCTCGTTTCGTTTCAGCTGTACCAAGTTCTTAAAATCAGCTCTCGATCGAGGGAGAGAGGCAAAGGTTGAGCGTACCTTTCAGCATCTGACTCTGTAATTCTGCGGTCTTCCTCTTCTGCTTGACGGCTTCCCCATGCAAAGCCTCGACACTCGGCCTCAGTTGCTTCGTGAGCTGCTTGAGTCGTTCGAGATCGCCCATCGACCATTTTCGATCATCGTATTCTACTCTTTCTCCCTCTTTCAGTTCCTTCGGTTGAACAGCAACAGCGATCTCCTTCGCGAAATTCTTGATGACTGAGGAGTTCGTGCGAAGCTGCGAAACACCCGATACCACAAACGAGGGTCAGCTGAAAGGATAACGCGATTCTTGAAAACGAGTGCTCACAATTTCGAAGTCCCTTTGAACGCTGAGATAAGCTTTGAGGAATTCTCCAGCCATACCCTTCTCTTGTACATTCGGTGCAGCACCTTTGACAAGTTCAAGACCGACTTTCGGAGCTTGAGCGTTCGCGAGCGAAACACCAACTCGCTCTTTCGGATGAGCAGGCTTGGACCCGACTTGCGCTGGAGGAGGAGTAGGCTCGGGCTTGACGACTTTCGGGGCTTCGACAGGAGGAGTAGGTGAAGGTTTCGCACCGAACGAGAAACCACTCGATGAAGGCTTCGAATCGGGAACTGCCTGAGTAGGTGATGGTGCGGAAGGAACCGGAGTTGAACCGAAAGAGAATCCGCCAGCTGGAGCTTGAGGTGTTGGCGATTGAGCTGGAGGGGTCATGGGAGCAGGAGGAGCGCCGAAGGAGAATCCAGGTGAAGGAGCTAGTTTGCCTGGAGCTGTCGAAGAGGTCGATGCAGACGAGCCGAACCCACTGAATCCTCCGAAGGGAGATTTCTCGTCTTTCTTTGATTCGTTTGAAGATCCGGAAGGAGGAGCGAAGGATAGAGGTGAGCTGATTTTCGGTGCCGAAGAGAACGCAGGAGGAGCTGCGAGAGGTGGAGCCGAAAGAGGGGAGCTCGATCGAGGTGCCGAAGAAGTGAAACCGAGGAACGAAGAGGGTTTGCTCGAGGTCGTCGTCGAGGGTGAAGGAGCGAAGGAGAAGGGCGACTTTTCGGTTGCTGGAGCTTGAGTAGGAGTCGTCGAGGCCGAGTTCAAGGGAGGAGAAGGAGTAGGAGAAGCTGGAGTAGTAGGTGTACCGAAACTGAAAGTCGGAGGTTTGGATTCGACGGGTTTCGATTCAACCGGTTTTGATTCGACGGGAGGAGGCGAGGGAGAAGCAGCAGGAGAAGGTGGTTCGACGGTCGTTGGGGCGGGACTAAGTCGAGAAAGGAGAGAAGGGGAAGCTGCTGGTGCGGAAGCTGGAGGGATCGTTTCTTCGGTCTCTTCATCTTTCACCTTGATTTCCGATTCGCCTTCCTCGTGTTCGCTGTACTGCCGTTCGTCCTCATCGTAATCTTGTTCCTCATCGTACGGTTCCTCTTCCTCATCGAATTCTCCCTCGCCATCCTCATTCTCATCGTAACTTTCTCCTTGATCTCCGTCACTTCCCAACTCATCCTCGCCTCCTTCCTCTTCCGTTCCCTTCTCCGCATTCAATCGACTCATCAAGCTACTATCAACCTCCTTCTCCTCCGTTGGACTGCTAGCGAATCCAAACAAACTTTTCGTCGAAACAGGTTTCCCATTCTCATCTTTCTTTTCCTCGATCTTCTTCGGTTCACTCGACGATGGCTTCTCCTCCTCCTTCTTGGGTGCAGCGGCGAACGAGAAAGCTGGAGCTGGCGCAGGTGAAGGGGAAGAAGGTTTTGGGGATGAAGCGGCGAAAGAGAATCCGGTTGCAGGTTTAGGTGCGGTCGAAGAAGAAGGGGAAGCGAATGAACCGAATCCACCTGTAGCGGATGGCGAAGAGAATGATCCGAATCCTCCTCCGGTCGAAGGGGAAGAGAAGGAACCGAAACCTCCAGTCGATGAAGGTTTTGGGAAACCAGAACTAGCAGTTCCGCTTGAACCGAAAGCTGAAGTCGTTGGTGCGGGACTAGGAGCTGGCGAAGTAGTCGAGGTCGAAATAGTCGTAGGAGTAGAAGTAGGAGTTGCTGCGAAAGAGAATGGAGATTTCGCTGGTTCCTCTTTTTTGACCTCCTCTTTCTTCTCCTCCTCGACCTTGTCCTCCTCATTCTTCTCCTCTTCCTTCTTGACTGCTCCAAATCCAGCGAATCCACCCGAAGCCGGACTCGAAATACTTCCGAGAGCTCCGAAAGCAGATTTCGGTTTCTCCTCCTCTTTCTTCTCCTCGTTCTTCGTTGCAGCGAACGATCCGAACCCACCCGTTGACGCCGATGTACTGCTTCCGAATCCACCGGTACCAGATGAGAAACCACCGAATCCTCCGCTCGTGGCGGGTTTAGGGAATCCACTCGTCGAGGAAGATGAAGAACCGAATGAGAATCCAGTCGAAGCGGGAGGTTGCGATTCCTCCGGTTTCGAGACTTCAGGTTGAGGAGTCGTCGGAGTAGAGGGTTTGGGGGATTGAGCTGGAGATTGACCGAACGAGAATCCCGTAGCAGGTTTGATAGACGATCCGAAAGCTGGACTTGATCCAGCACCGAAAGCTGGTGTAGTAGCTCCGAATGCGGGTGTAGTCGATCCAAACACGCTGGTCGTCTTCTTCTCCTCCTCCTGTGGTTTCGCCTGACTTCCAACTCCCAATCCACCAAACCCAAACGTCCCTCCACTTCCTCCCTGTTCACTTCTCTTTGGTCCTCCCGCTTTCGCAGCCTCTCTCATACTCTCCCCAATATCCAATCCACTCTTAGTAGGTTCTAAATCAGGTGGTTCATCCACTCTTCCTCCATCATCCTGACCCATCCCTTTATCCTCTTCTTCCTCATCATCACTATCCATTCCACCTCTAGGTCTCGTCGAGACCGGTGTCGTACTCGAAGTGAATGAGAAAGAAGGTGCTGGAGCTGGCGAAGACGAACCGAATGTCGGAGTAGAAGAGGAAGAACCAAATACTGATTTCGTTGTTGTGGAAGATTTCGAACCTCCGAAAGCAGAGGGTGTGGTCGAAGATGAACCGAATGCGCTAGGAGTAGAGGTGGATCCAAATGCGTTTCCTCCTGATCCGAAAACGCTCCCTCCAGTTGTGGGTTTACTAGCTAGTCCTCCGAATCCGCTTGAACTCGTTCCGGATCCGAATGCAGAGAACCCTCCTCCAGCTGTTGTATTCGAGGTTGAACCGAACCCACCGAATCCACCTGTTGTAACTGAGGGAGTCGAGGAAGAGGAAGAAGCAGCGAATGATCCGAATCCTGAGGATTGACCGAATGTAGGTTTCGTTGAGGAAGGGGAAGCGATTGATGGTGCACCGAACGCTGGAGTGGTGGAAGAGGGAGTGGAGAAAGAGCCGAATCCAGATTGACCGAATCCAGTTGGGTTGGGTTTCGCTGCTTCTGAGGTGGCTGTGGTTGAGAAAGAAGCGAAAGCTGATGGGGTCGAAGTTTGAACTGGAGGTTTTGGTGAAGGTGCAGCAGCAGGAGCAGAAGGGGTTGAATTCGATTCTTCTCCATCCTTTTGTTCCTGCGTCAACACGTCCCTGGTCTTGATTAATCCCTCATAAGCTCCCTCACTTTTCTCGTTGCCAACTTTCCAACAAACCAATACTCCTTCACTAGTCAAACACCAAACGCTAATCCCTTCTTCCTCATTCAGATCAAGTTCCATTCCTAGTGGTGCTACTTCCTCGCCTGATGAGGATTGGGGGAGCGTAGGTCGAGAAGTGTCGGAGAGTACGAGGGAGGACCAGGAGGAGCTAGTGAGGGATTGTGAGATCAGACCGACGTCTGATGAGGGGGTAGAAGAGACGAAGAGGAGTTGTTTGAATGGAGACCTGTCCGAAATCTCAAGGCGCTATCAGTTCGAGTAAGGGAGAGATAGTACGGAGAGAACGTTGCGAACCAATTCTTGAGGTTTCGAATAAACCTATACCCTTTCAAATCCATCATTCCGAAAGCAGGACACGGGTCCAAGAACCTAACCTCCTCCTTGATCCCACCACTCTTTGGATCCCTCGTAACCACCAATACTTCATCCTCATGAACGACTTGTTGTCCCTCTTTCAAAGATCTCCCATAAGTAACGAGGAAAACATGATTCTCTAACCAATCTAATGATTTTACTTCCCATTCCCCTCCTTGCTCCATGAGCGATGAAGGTAACGGTAATGAAGCTTTGAGTTCTGCTTCGGGAGTGTATTGGACGATTTGACCAGAAGAAGTTCCGAATACTATTTGTTTACCTTTTACTGACCAACTCGAGGAAGTTGCGTGGAGGTCTGAGGGGAAGGTTGAGTGCAGGGAAGAGGTCTCGAGGTTGTGGATTACTGGAGGTGAAGAAGGGGACGTCGAGAGGATACAGATCAAGGGGGAAGAGGGAGAAGGGTTGGGGAGGATCGAGAGGATTGGTGAAGGGGAAGAAGAGGGGATGGTTCGT
>Ga0308160_10002048_pt1 | contig 25716 bp, 23 predicted proteins | sample PhyFR1_FD_201036 | JGI IMG/M metagenome (GOLD analysis project Ga0308160, IMG submission 201036) | Phyllosphere microbial communities from UC Gill Tract Community Farm, Albany, California, United States - DLSLF.R1 | ecosystem: Host-associated > Plants > Phyllosphere > Unclassified | place: USA... | reverse complement strand
TTCTATAACCGACAGCGGCGACATTCCCGCATCGGATTTGTTCCACCAGCGTTGTTCGCTGAAGAATTCAGCAAACAGCCGCAGGCGGCTTGAGACAAGCGTGTCCGTTATTGACAGTACACCTCAGACCATGCTGGCCGGGTGGGAGGCAACAATAGCGCTGCTTGTGCTTCAGTTAATGGCGGACTCGCTCACGCCAAATGAGTTGGAAAGCTGGTGTTCGCGATGTGCTTTTGGTACCGGTCAAGAGACGATATTGCGTGTCACGGATCAAAGTGTTGCACGCTATGCAGACCCTTCTCAGCAAGAGAAGGATTTTGTTAATGCGATGGCAAAACTCTCATGAAAAAACAGGAATCGAACAACTCGATGGTGTTGCTGCGTGGAGTGATCTCGGGGCTTAATAGATCACGTCGTAGCCATGACTTTGTACTAACCGAGGTCCAACATCAACAGATTGGCGTTACTGCAATAGCAGCCTCGGTCATGGGCATGGGTGCGACAGGGATTGGCATGATTGGCATGGCCGGAAATGCCGATGAAGAAGCTGACTGGGTCGAGTTCGAACTCGACGGTAAGCAGGTGAAGGGGTGGCTGTGGATGATGCCCATGCGCAACGGGGACACCGTCGAGGTGGCCGCAGAGCGAACGGGAAACAATCGTTATGTGGCTTACGCGGTCAAGCGCGACGGTGATGACCTGCTTGCAGTATATCCGCATGCCACAGCCGGGAGAAAGGTGCATTACCGTAAATCGCTCAAGGCCTGGACATGGTGGTTCTTTCTTGCATATTTGATTCTTCCATTGTTCCTTATTATGCAGAGAGGATTCGGGGCGCTGCTAAATGAAAATATGCAGATCGGTTTGCTGGTTGGATTTGCTTCTTGGTTCCCCGTTTCTGCAGTGATAGCGTTTAGAGTATCTAGAAAACTCATGGGGTTTGTCCGGATCGCAGAGGTTATTTTCAAAACATTTGGCTGGCCAGATGTAGAAAACATCGATCTTCGACAAACATCAAAGGACAATCGCCGAGAAAACAAGCTTTCCAATTTTGGAAATTTGTATTTTCGCTACAAATAATGCTCTTTAAGAATGAGAACCTTCCAAGACATAAGGTTACCTTCGCAATGCAGATAAACTCTAAATGAACAGCGCCAGTAGTTGCTGTAAACGAGAACAGTAAGATGATGATAAATCTCATACGCATCGGTGACGACACTGACCACGGAGGAAAAGTCCTCACTGCCTCGACAACGATGCGTTTCGACAGCCGTTTTGTGGCGCGTAAAGGCGATGAGGTATCTTGTCCGAAGCATCCCAGCGTGAAGCCAAACGTGATCGAAGAAGGCGATGATACGTTCACTGATAACGGCGTTCCAATTGCTCGCCATGGGCATTTGGCCACCTGCGGCTGCCACTTGATTTCGAGCTTGGTGTAGTCCTTTACTAACCGCTGGCGTCTGCATTGCGGACATCAGGACGTGGTACATGGGCTCTAATGCTACTCCAGACCGACGCGACCAACTTCGGCACTGTTATAGCGGCACCTGAGCAACCAGACCAAAATGCAGCGGCCCCGGCAGGCTTTCGCCGACCCTGCTACAATCTCCCGGTCTGCTTCAAGGCAGACACCAATAAATACGTCTTCGGGGCGGGGTGCGATTCCCCACCGGCGGTATGGCCATCACGGCCGAGCCCGCGAGCGCTTGCAGGTGTCCGCACCTGCAAGGTCAGCAGATCTGGTGAAAAGCCAGGGCCGACGGTATAGTCCGGATGAAAGAAGATGTAGCGTCATTACGCACCCGCGTGCCGCCACGGTATGCAGGAACGCGCCGTTTCGCTTTGCCCTGATGCGTTTTTCGCCAAGAAACGCACGCTGTTGCGTGCGTCAATAACCATTGCGAGGAGCGTCTCAATGACCATCAATACCTTCACTCTTCAAAGCGACGACCTGGACGGCCGCATTGCCGCCGCCATCGAAGCGACCCAGGCCGGCATTCCGGTCATCCTGCTCGACGATTTCGACCGTGAAAACGAGGCCGACCTGATCGTTGCCGCCGAAAAGCTGACCGTCGAAACCATGGCCGTCATGATCCGCGAGTGCAGCGGCATCGTCTGCCTGTGCCTGACCGCCGACACCGTGCGCGCGCTCGAGTTGCCGCCGATGGCCTTTGAAAACGGCAGCAAGTACGGCACCCCGTTCACCGTCTCGATCGAAGCCCGCGAAGGCGTCACCACCGGCGTCTCGGCGCTTGATCGCGTGACCACCATCCGCGCCGCCATCGCCCCGGATGCGAAGCCGTCCGACCTGGTACGCCCCGGCCATGTGTTCCCGCTGCGTGCCAACCCGGCCGGCGTGCTGGGCCGCAAGGGCCATACCGAAGGTTCGGTCGACCTGGCGATCATGGCCGGCCTGCAGCCGTCGGCCGTGCTGTGCGAGCTGATGAACGAGGATGGCACCATGATGCGCGGCGAAACGATCGAACGCTTCGCGCGCGAGCGCGGCTATCCGATCCTGACGATTGCCGAGATGATCGAGTGGCGCCAGCGCGAGGAACGCGCAGCGGCTTGAGCGGCTCCCGCCACCTTATCGCTGCATGAATGAAAAATGGCGCCGCGGCGCCATTTTTCATTCATGCAGGAGCAAGCTTCAGGCACGCATCAAGGCTGCTGCAACAAGGCATTGATCGGCTGCAGATCCTCCTCGCGCAGCGAGCCCGCCGCCGCCTTCAGGCGCAGGCCGGACAGGATGGTGTTGTAGCGCGCCCGGGCCAGGTCGGTCTGGGTCTGGTACAGCTGGCGCTGCGCGTTCAGCACGTCGATGTTGATGCGCACGCCCACCTGGTAGCCCAGCTTGTTCGATTCCAGCGCCGAGTTGCTCGACACTTCGGCTGCTTCCAGCGCCTTGACCTGGGCCAGGCCGGTGTTCACGCCGAGGAAGGACTGGCGCGCCGTCAGGGCCGCGTTGCGGCGGTTCGCCTCGAGGTCGTTGCGTGCCCTGTCTTCCAGCGCGATCGATTCGCGCACCTGGCTGGTGACGGCGAAACCGTTGAAGATCGGGATGTTGTACTGGATGCCGATCGAATTGGTGGTGTTCTTGTAGGGCTGGACCGTGCGGCTGGCATCGGTGTGGGTGGAGGCCAACGTCAGGTCCAGGGTCGGATAATGCCCGGCGCGCCGGCGCGAGATTTCGCGCCTGGCCACTTCGACCGACAGCGTCGCCGCCGTCACGGCGTAATTCTGGTTCTCGGCCGCGGACACCCACTGGTCGACGTTGACCGGCTCCGGCGCTTTCAGGGTCACGCCGGTGCGCAGGGTCGCCAGCGCCGCGGGCGGCGTGCCGATGATGGCTTGCAGCGCGGTCTTCTTGTTTTCCAGGTCGTTCACCGCCGCCAACTCCTGCGACACCACCAGGTCATAGGCGGCCTGGGCTTCATGGGTGTCGGTGATGGTCTGGGTGCCGACTTCGAAGTTGCGCTTGGCCGAGGCCAGCTGCTCGGTGGTCGCGACCTTCTGGGCGCGGGTCGATGCCAGCGTGTCCTGGGCCGACAGCACGTCGAAGTAGGCCTGGGCCACGCGCGTGATCAGGTCCTGCTGGGCCTGGGCAAACTGCGCTTCCGAGATGGCTTGCTGCAGCTTGCTCTGCTCATAGGTCTGCCACAGGTCCCAGCGGAACAGCGGTTGCGACAGTGCGATCGTATATTCCTTGCTGGTGCCGTAGGTGTTGCCGCCGGAGACGCCCGTGGGGATGCCGTTCGGGTCGGTGATGACCTGCCCTACGCCGGACGAGTTATCGCTCTTGGCACGGGTGATGCCTCCGCTGATGCCGACCGTCGGCAGCAACCCCGCACGCCCCTGCACACTGCGTTCGCGTCCCGCGGCAGCGGATGCGCGGGCGCTGGCATAGGTGGCGTCGTTCGCCAATGCCTGCTGGTACACCTGGAGCAGATCGGCCGCCCTGGCATCCAGCGTGAAGAACGCGCCAGCCAGCAGCACGGCGATAAGGGGTTTCTGCATTGCCATCTCCACAGGAGTCATCAAAAGTTTTGGAATCAGGCCGTCAATACTTCGCCATCGAAGGATCGACCTGTACTGCCCAGGCGTGTATCCCGCCCGTTAGATTCGTTACGTTGCCGAAGCCGTTACGCTCCAGGAAAGCCGCTACCTGCATGCTGCGCGCGCCGTGATGGCACACGCAGACGATCTCGCGGTCGTCATCCAGTTCGCTCACGCGAGTCGGAATCAGATTCATGGGGATCTGGGTCGAGCCCTCGATGTGGCAGGTCTCGACTTCCCAGTTTTCCCGCACGTCGAGCAGCAGCGGTTGCGGGCGCGACGGGTCGGCCAGCCAGGCGGCCAACTCGGGAGCGGTGATGTGCTGCATCGTTATTCCCCTGACCGATCAGAACTGGAAGTGCGACGCCACCGGGGCGCCGGCGAGGTAGCGGATATTCGTCTCGAACACCTTGACCGGGTTCCACGAGGTTTCGCCGGTACGGGTGATGATGCTGAATTCCATGACCGGCGGCTGGCCGGTGATGGCGGCGATGCGGCCACCCACTTTCACCTGCTTCAGGATCGCTTCCGGCAGTACTTCCAGCGCGCCCGAAATCACGATCACGTCGTACGGCGCACCCTTGTCCCAACCCAGGGCACCGTTACCTTCTTCCACCGTCACGTTGTGAATACCGGCTTTGGCCAGGTTCTTCTGGGCCAGCACGCGGTTTTCCGGATTGATCTCCACGCTCGTCACCTTGGCACCGCGATGCGCCAGCAGCGCCGCCATGTAGCCCGAACCGGTACCGATTTCCAGCACGGTTTCATGCTTCTTCACGTTCAGTTCCTGCAGGGTGCGCGCTTCGAACTTCGGTGCCAGCATGACGTCGCCGCCCGGCAGCGGGATCTCGACGTCGGCGAAGGCCAGGTTCTGGTAGGCGGCCGGCACGAATTGTTCGCGCTTGACCACGTGCAGCAGTTCGAGGATCTCGGTATCCAGCACGTTCCACGGACGGATCTGCTGTTCGATCATGTTGAAGCGGGCTTGTTCGATATTCATCTTGATACTCGGTGGTAAAAGAAATAATCCGATATTTTATCGTTGAACGGCTTCAGCAAGCATATCTTAGCGACATGCCTGCCTCAGCCAGCGGAAATTGCGACAGTCTGCAGTTTGGCGGGGTTGAAACGCAAGAATGGCGGCATCCCGACGTGACGGCGGCCCTCACGCGCCGCCTGCGCCGGCCCCGGCTCCCTGGAGCAGGCCGTGGAGCGCCATGTCGAGGAAGGTATCGAGGAAGGCCAGCGGTTCGAGTTCGGCGCGCGGACAGGGGCCGACCGAATGCTTCCAGGTGATCAGCATCAGCATCGGCGCGGTGAGCACCTGCGTCATCAGCTTGACGTCGACGGCACGGAATTCGCCGCGCGCCACGCCGCGTTCGAGCATGCTCGACATCGCCGCCGTACCGCGGTTGATGACTTCGTCCTGGTAGAACTGAGCCAGCTCGGGGAAATTGTCGGCCTCGGCGGTGACCAGCTTGATGATGCCGGAAGCCTTGGTCGCGCCCAGCCGCTGCCACCAGTTGTGGATCAGGTGGCGCAGCAGGTCGGCGCTGTGGCCGTCGAACTCGGCCACCGAGACCTCGGCCTCGCCGATCACCGGCACGATGCTGCTGCGGACCACGGCCTTGAACAATTCTTCCTTGTTCTCGTAATACAGATAGAGCGTGCCCTTGGACACGCCGGCGCGCCGCGCGACGTCTTCCAGGCGCGTGGCGGCATAGCCACGCTCGACGAACAGGTCGATCGCTGCCTCCAGCAACTCCTGGGGCCGCGCTTCTTTACGGCGCTCCCAGCGTGGCTTGGTGTCAAAAGGGCATGGCATGCTTCTGTCCGACAACTAACTGTTGAGTCAGCAAATATAGACCCGGGTCCGGAGGGAGTCAAGAACATCCAGCGCCTGCAGGTAGTATACTGGCGCGCTGCCCAACGCCTGTGTTTACTCGATGATTTCCCCGCCCGACTCCTTCGGCTGCCGCCCTGGCTGCGGCGCCTGCTGCATTGCCCCGTCGATCAGCTCCCCCATCCCTGGCATGCCGAACGGCAAACCAGCCGGCGTGCGCTGCGTGCAGCTGGACGGCGAGATGCGATGCAGGATCTTCGGCCGTCCCGAGCGCCCACATGTGTGCGGCTCGCTCCGGCCGGAGGCCGACATGTGTGGCTCCAGCCGGGAACATGCCTTGCTCTGGATCGCCGAACTGGAAGAGGCAAGCGCACCACGGTAAGTGGCGGCATCGGCCACAAAAACCACGAAAAAAATATTGCTTATTGGCAAAATAAGATGCGCTGGATATACTGTTTTTTGTCTAGCTTTTTTCTTACTTTTTTTCGGATTTCCAAATGAGTGGTGCTCTCGATGTGCGCAGTGACCAAACCCAGGGCAGTGTTGCCAATCCCGCCAATGCGATGCCGCTTCACCATGTCGACAGTCTCCGGACCAATGTGGGAGCCAACATCGGCGATGGCCGTGTCACGGGTATTGCGCAAAATATTCTGAACTACGACCCGGAAGCCCAGGTATGGCAGGATTCGCCGGCCCTGTCGCTGATGCTCTCCAGCCTACTCAAGTGGGCGATCCTCATTCTCGTCTGGATAGGCGCCCTGGCCTATCTTGCGCCGCACCCTTCCCTGCCGAAAGCCGAAACCGCCCAGCCGGCGCCAGTGGCCGCCGCCGACACCCACGCCCATGGCAAAAAGGCGAAGACGCGGGGCAAGGCCGCGAGTGCCCCGGCCGCCTCCGACGCCGCCGCCGCCAGTGCAGCGCAACCCGCTTCGCCGGAGAAGCGCAACGACGACGCCTACTACATCACGCTGGCAATCGGCGTCCTGGTCATCGTTTATCAGATCTATCGCCACTGCGTATGGGCTTTGAGACTGAAAAACATCAAATACAAAATGTCTTCGCAGCGCTTGATGATCGAATCCGGCATCTTCAGCAAGACCACCACGACCCATGAACTGCACAAACTCAGTGCCACCGGCCAGATCGAGAGCCCGTTCTTCCCCAGGCTCTTCGGGCGCTCGAATCTCTGGGTCGGACTGTGGTTGAGCGGGATCCGCAATGCCGAAGCAGTACGCGACCTGATCCGCAATGCCGGGCAAATCGAGGCCGGCCGCATCGACAAGGCGCGTTTCCGATAACAGCCCGCGCGGTACAAGCCCACGGCCAGCAGGCCAATCGGGCACGACACTGCGCAATGCGGGCCCACCCCGGGCTCGTCCCCACGGCACCAACACCCTCTTCCGGTGCCGTGGACTCTTGCCCCCAGCAAAAAAGCCACCACTTGATGCGGGTAACTCGACGGCAGGCAAGCCACCCGTGGTAAGCTTGCGCCCTGCTTTGCTGTAGCCCGCGCAGTATCCCTTCCGCGTCCGGCATCCGGCGTCCGAACCACAATAACATCCTTACCAGAACTTCATGGACATCATCCTCGCTATCAAAGCGATCATCATGGGCCTCGTCGAGGGCTTTACCGAATTCCTGCCGATTTCCTCCACGGGTCACCTGATCCTGGCCGGCAGCCTGCTCGATTTCACCACCGAGAAGGCCAAGGTGTTCGATATCGCCATCCAGGCCGGCGCGATCCTGGCGGTGATGTGGGAGTACCGGGCGCGCATCGCCGCGGTGTTGGGCGGCATCGGCTCGGACCCGCGCCAGCAGAAGTTCATGGTCAACCTGATCGTCGCCTTCCTGCCGGCGGCGGCGCTGGGCTTCCTGTTCGCCAAGGCGATCAAGGAACACCTGTTCACGCCGGTGCCGGTGGCGCTGGCCTTCATCATCGGCGCGCTGATCATCCTGTGGGCCGAACGCCGCCACAAGACGCTGGCCGGTTCGCACCGCATCGCCACCGTCGACGACATGACCATGCTCGACGCGCTGAAGGTCGGCTGCGCCCAGTGCTTTGCGCTGATCCCGGGCACCAGCCGCTCGGGTGCCACCATCATCGGTGGCATGCTGTTCGGCCTGTCGCGCAAGGCGGCCACCGAATTCTCGTTCTTCCTCGCGATCCCGACCCTGCTGGCGGCGACCGTGTACTCGGTGTTCAAGGCGCGCCACGAGCTGTCGGCGGCCGATCTGCCGCTGTTCGGCATCGGCGGCCTGGCCGCTTTCATTTCCGCCTTCCTTTGCGTACGCTGGCTGTTGCGCTTCATCAGCTCGCACGACTTCACGGGCTTCGCCTGGTACCGTATCGTGTTCGGCATCGTGGTGCTGGTAACGGCCCATTTCGGCTGGGTCGTTTGGGCTGACTAAGCTGGGCCGACTAATATAAATACATTCTGCAGGACGATTCGAACATCATGACGAGCGACATCCAAGAACGCGCGCTGCACGTGCTGGAAACGGTATTCGGCTACCCCGCCTTCCGCGGGCAGCAGGCCGATATCGTCGAGCACGTGGCCAGCGGCGGCGATGCGCTGGTTCTGATGCCGACCGGCGGCGGCAAGTCGCTGTGCTACCAGATCCCGGCGCTGCTGCGCGACGGCGTCGGCGTGGTCGTCTCGCCGCTGATCGCGCTGATGCAGGACCAGGTCGACGCGCTGGCCGAAGTCGGCGTGCGCGCCGCCTTCCTGAACTCGACCCAGACCTTCGAAGAAACGCTGCGCATCGAACGCATGGTGCGTACCGGAGAACTGGACCTGGTCTACGTCGCGCCCGAGCGCCTGATGACGCAGCGCTGCCTCGACCTGTTCGAGGATTCGCACATCTCGCTGTTCGCGATCGACGAGGCGCACTGCGTGTCGCAATGGGGCCACGACTTCCGCCCCGAGTACATCCGCCTGTCGATCCTGCACGAGCGCTTCCCGCAGGTGCCGCGCATCGCGCTGACCGCGACCGCGGACCAGATGACGCGTGCCGAAATCGCCCAGCGCCTGCAACTGGAAGAAGCGCGCCAGTTCGTCTCGTCCTTCGACCGCCCGAACATCCGTTATTCGATCGTCGAAAAGACCAACGCCCGCAAGCAGCTGCTCGATTTCATCACCACCGAACACCCGGGCGACTGCGGCATCGTCTACTGCCTGTCGCGTAAAAAAGTCGAAGAAACCGCCGACTTCCTCAACGAAAACGGCATCCGCGCCCTGCCCTACCACGCCGGCATGGATTATGGCCTGCGCTCCGGCAACCAGGCCCAGTTCCTGCGCGAGGAAAGCATCGTGATGGTGGCGACCATCGCCTTCGGCATGGGCATCGACAAGCCGGACGTGCGCTTCGTCTGCCACCTCGACCTGCCGAAATCCCTCGAAGGCTATTACCAGGAAACCGGACGCGCCGGCCGCGACGGCATGCCTTCGAATGCCTGGATGGCCTATGGGCTGCAGGACGTGGTGCTGCAGCGGCGGATGATCGACGAATCCGACGCCGACGAGAATTTCAAGCGCGTGCTGTCGTCCAAGCTCGATGCGATGCTGGGCCTGTGCGAAACCCTCAGCTGCCGGCGCATGCGCATGCTGGAGTATTTCGGCGAGCGTTCCGGCCCCTGCGGCAACTGCGACACCTGCCTGGTGCCGCCGGTCTCGTTCGACGCCAGCGTGCCGGTGCAGAAACTGCTGTCGGCGATCTACCGCTGCGACCAGCGCTTCGCCGCCGGCCACATCATCGACGTGCTGCGCGGCGTCGAAACCGAGCGTATCAGCCAGTGGCACCACGACAAGCTGTCCGTGTACGGCGTCGGCGCCGACCGCGGCGAGCAGGAATGGCGGGCGATCGTGCGCCAGGTGATCGCGCTCGGCCTGGTGACGGTCGATCACGATGCCTACAGTTCCCTCAAGCTGACCGAGGCCGCGCGCCCGGTGCTGAAGGGCGAGCGCAAGGTCGAGCTGCGCCAGTACCAGAAACCGGTCAAGCAGAAGCGCGCCGCGCCCACCCGCGGCTATGCCGAGACCGACCTGTCGTCGGCCGAGCAGGCGATCTTCGAAAAGCTGCGCTGGTGGCGCATGGAAACCGCGCGTGCCCACAACGTGGCGGCCTTCATCATCTTCGGCGACGCCACCCTGCGCGAGATCGCCAAGGCCAAGCCGACCTCGCTGGACGAATTGCGCGGGGTGTCGGGCGTGGGCGCCAAGAAGCTGGCGTCGTATGGCGACGAGATCGTCGCCATCATCACGGAGATGGTGTGAGGATTTACTTCTTCTCGAACACCATGTCCCACACCCCGTGGCCGAGCTTGATGCCGCGGTTCTCGAACTTGGTCAGCGGACGGTAGGCCGGCTGCGGCGCGTAGCCCTCGGCCGTGTTGTTCAGCTGCGGCTCGGCGCCCAGCACTTCCAGCATCTGCACCGCGTAGTCTTCCCAGTCGGTGGCGCAATGGATGTAGCCGCCGGCCTGCAGTTTGCTGCACAGCAGTTTGACGAAGTCCGGCTGGATCAGGCGGCGCTTGTTGTGGCGCGCCTTGTGCCACGGGTCCGGGAAGAAGATGTGGACGCCGGCCAGCGAGCCGTCGGCGATCATGTTGTTCAGCACCTCGACCGCGTCGTGCTGGATCAGGCGGAGGTTGGTAATGTTTTCCTCGCCGATCAGCTTGAGCAGGCTGCCCACGCCCGGGGTGTGCACTTCGACGCCGATGAAATCCTTGTCCGGCATGACCTTGGCGATGTGGGCCGTGGTGCCGCCCATGCCGAAGCCGATCTCCAGGATCAGCGGCGCGCTGCGGCCGAAGGCTGCGTGAAAGTCGAATTGTTCCTTGCGGTATTCGATCAGGAATTGCGGCCCGAACGCCTCGAGCGCGCGCGCCTGCCCGGTCGACAGGCGTCCGGCGCGCGTGACGAAACTGCGGATGCGGTGCTCGGTCGGGTCGTAGAGCATCGGGCGGCCTTGGCTGTTGGTGGGCGTATCTGCGGACATGGGATCAATGATGTGGGAGGAAAAACGGGCGCCATTATACCCCGCGCCGCGCCGACATCTTCTCGGACATAATGGCGGATTCACCACAGGAGATGCGTCCATGCGTCAGCAGTCCCACCCGATCGCCACCGAAGACAACGTCGCCAGCTTCCAGTTGTCCTCCTTCCACTTCGGTACACCCGGCATGGGAAAAAAGGTCTACATCCAGGCCTCGCTGCACGCCGACGAAGTGCCGGCCATGCTGGTGGCGCACGTGCTCAAGCGCGAACTGCAGCGCCTGGACGATGCAGGCCGCATCCACGGCGAAATCATCCTGGTGCCGGCCGCCAATCCGATCGGGCTGTCCCAGGTCATCCACAACACGCCCTTCGGCCGCTACGACCTGGCCAACGGCATCAATTTCAACCGTGCCTATAAACACGTCGCCACCGACCTCAAAACGTCCCTCGAGGGCAAGCTGGGCGCCGACGCCGGCGCCAACGTCGCCCTGATCCGCGCGCACGCGCGCCGTTCCGTCGCCGACTGGGAGACCGAGAACGCCACCCAGGACCTCAAGAAGACCCTGCTCGGCATGGCGATCGACGCCGACATCATGCTCGACCTGCATTGCGATAACGAAGCGGTGCTGCACCTGTACACCGGCACGCCGCTGGCCGACGCCGTCAAGCCGCTGGCCGCGCTGTTGAAAGCGCACGCGACCCTGCTGGCGCGCGAATCCGGCGGCGAACCCTTCGACGAAGCCTGCAGCCGCCTGTGGTGGGACCTGGCCGACGCCTTTCCCGATGCCGCCATCCCGATGGCCTGCATTGGCGTGACGGTGGAACTGCGCGGCGAGATGGACGTGCGCTACGACCTGGCCGAACAGGATGCGCGCGCCCTGCTGCAGTACCTGGCACACCAAGAGGTGCTCGACATCGTACTTGATCCGCTGCCGGCGCTGGTGGCCGAGCCGACGCCGCTGGAAGGCGTGGAACCGATTGCGGCGCCGCATTCGGGCGTGCTGGTGTTTTTAAAGAACCTGGGCGACCGGGTGCAGGCAGGCGATGCGGTGGCCGATATCGTGAACCCGGTCAGCGGACAGGTGACGACCTTGCGCTGCACGCAGTCGGGGGTGCTGTTTGCGAGTACGGCGCACCGGCACCTGCTGCGCGGGATGCATGTTTGTAAGGTGGCGGGAGATATTGCGAACCGGACGGGGAATTTGTTGAGCCAGTAACTGGCGCGCTGGAGGGATACAAGGTGACGAGAAGATGACGTAGCGTACAGGCAGTTGGCTGTTCAAACGTCATGCGTGGGCTCAGGGAGCCCACCCTACGCCCGTCGGGCTTCCGCCTGGACCAGCACCTCGTTGACCTGGTTCAGGTCCGCCGGCTTGACCAGGTAATGATCGAAGCCTGCCTCCTGCGCTTCCTCGCGGTCCTGGGCCTGGCCATAGCCGGTCAGCGCCACCAGCGTCGCGCCGGTGTTTTCGGGCTGGGCGCGCAGGCGGCGCGCCAGCTCGTAGCCATCCATGTCGGGCAGGCCGATGTCGAGCAGCAGCACGTCCGGCCGCTCCTCCTTCGCCCGCGCCAGCGCACTGCCGGCATCGTAGGCGACGCTCACCACGTGGCCCTGCACCTCCAGCAGCGCGGCCAGCATCCGGGCAGCATCGGCATTGTCGTCGACCACCATCACACGCAGGTGGCCTGCGTCCGCCTGTCCCGGGATGTCCGAGGCAGCCGGCTGGTGCGCGGCCGGCGCCACCAGGCAAGGCAGGCACAGCGAGAATTCGCTGCCTTGCCCCAGGCCGGTGCTACGCGCGTGCACGGTGCCGCCATGCAGCACGATCAGGCTCTTCACCAGCGCCAGCCCGATCCCGAGGCCGCCCTGCGAGCGGTCCGGCGTGCGCTCGGCCTGGGTGAACAGGTCGAAGATGTAGGGCAGCACTTCCGGCGCGATGCCGACCCCGCTGTCGCTCACCGTGACGTGCACCTGCTCGCGGTCGTCGTCGACCGTCACGTCCAGCACGATGCGGCCGCCCGGCGCGGTGTACTTGGCGGCGTTGTTGAGGATATTCGAGATTACCTGCACCAGGCGCGTGCGGTCGCCGAGGACGTGGGCCGGCTGGCCGGACAGCTGCAGGGTGAGCGCATGGCGGCGCGCGTCGATCAGCGGCCGCACCTGCTCCACCGCCGCGGCCACGATCACGTTCAGGTCGAGCTCTTCCTTTTCCAGCGTGACCAGCCCGCGCGTGACGCGCGAGACGTCCAGCAGGTCGTTCACCAGGTCGGTCATGTGGGCGGCCTGGCGCGCGATGATCTCGCTGGCGTTGGCCACGCTTTTCGGGTCGTGGCGGCCGAGCTTGAGCAGCTGGGCCGCGGTCATGATCGGCGCCAGCGGGTTGCGCAATTCGTGCGCCAGCATGGCCAGGAACTGGTCCTTCTGGCGGTTGGCGGCGCGCAGCTCGTCCTCGATCAGCTTGCGCGGGGTGACGTCGCTGCCCTCGACGAAGATGCCGGAGACGGCTCCGTTGGCATCGCGGATCGGCTGGTAGACGAAGTCGACGAAGCGCTCGACCATCGGCCCGCCCGGTTCGCTCTGCACGCGCAGCGGCAAGGCGTGGCCGACGAAGGGTTCGCCGCTGGTGTACACGCGGTCGAGCAGCTCGAAAAAGCCCTGCCCGGACACCTCCGGCAACGCTTCGCGCGCGGTCTTGCCGAGCAGGTCGCGATGGCCGATCAGCTGCAGGTAGGACTGGTTGGTCAGCTCGAACACGTGCTCGGGACCGCGCAGCACGGCCATGATGCCGGGCGCCTGCTCGAACAGCGCGCGGAGGCGCTCGTTCTCCTCGTTGCGGTATTTTTCGGCCAGCACCTGTTCGGTGACCTCGACGCAGGCGCAGTACATGCCGGCGATCTGGCCGCTCTCGTCGCGCACCGGCGAATACGAAAACGTGAACCAGGTCGGCTCCTCGTAGCCGTGGCGGTTCATCTCCAGGTACAGGCGGTCGGCGTAGGTGGCTTCACCGTCCAGCGCGCGCTCGATCATCGGGTTGATGTCGTCCCAGATTTCCTCCCAGATGTCGTGGAAGCGCCGTCCCAGTGCATGCGGATGCTTTTCGCCGAGCACGTCACGGTAGGAATCGTTGTACAGGAAGCCCAGGTCCGGCCCCCAGGCGACGAACATCGGGAACTTGGAATTCAGCATCAGCTCGACCACCGTGCGCAGTGCCTGCGGCCAGCTGCGCGGGTGGCCGAGCGGCGAGTCCGACCAGTCGTGTGCCCGCATCATGGCGCCCGCTTCGCCGCCGCCGCTCAGGAACATGAGCGATCCGGAGACGTGGTCAAGCTTGTCGTTGCGGTCGGGGGGGCGAGGGTTGTTTTCTAACATGGTCGATACGGAAGCAGTTACGGCTTCAGTTTGCCATAAGGTCAAGACTGGGGGCGCGCGGCGGTACGGCAGGGGACGGGGGATGGAGCGGGTGAAGGGAATCGAACCCTCGTCTTAAGCTTGGGAAGCTTCGGCTCTACCATTGAGCTACACCCGCGTCAGCAGCATTTTACGCGGCTTCACCTGTCATTGACAACCTGACAGTGTGCCGCACCGGGAACAGTGCGTGCGGCCATCCGTATAACCAGCGATCACGACATCGATCTGTGCGCTAAAGCAACGATTGCATTTAATTTCATAATGGAACGAAAAAGATTATCAGAATGCTTTTATATGTTGTAATATGATAATCATTGTATCCCTGTAGAAATCAACCACTTCGGAGCCAGTATGAAACTCAACGATTTCCGTGTTCTTGCTTTTACTTTTGCCGTGGCAGCCAGCTCCGGCCTGGCACATGCCGGACAGATTTCCTTCAATGATACGAATTGCCAGGCTGCCAGTGCCTCCAGTCCAATCACGTGTTCGAGCAATGCGTCCGGCGTGAATTACGGTGCAACGGTGACCGGGTGGTCGGCGCCCAGCACCGGTAAATTCGGCAGCGCGGCGATCGCTTATTATCCTTACTCCGGCGTCGGCATCACTTCCCCGGGCGAATCGACCGCCAGCCCCGATCACGCGATCGACAACAATGGCGCCACCGAGGCACTCCTGATCAACTTTGGCCTGGACAATTTTGCATTGAACCAGCTGTCGATCGGCTGGCTCTACGGCGATGCCGACGTCAGCATCCTGCGTTATACCGGCACCCAGGCGCCGACGCTCGGCAGCCGCACGGTAGCCGACCTCAAAAACGCAACAGGCTGGGAGTGGGTAGGCGACTATGCCAATCTGAGTACCAGCAGCGCCCTGAATTTCAATAACAGCGGCGACGTCAAGACCGCGTCCTGGTGGCTGGTCAGCGCCTACAACTCGGCCTATTCGGGCGTCGCGCCCACGAGCGGCTTAACTAATGGCAACGATTACTTCAAGCTCTCCGGCTTCGCAGGCACCACGGTCGCCAAAACGCCGACGCCGCCGACGCCCGGCACCTCGGTACCGGAGCCAGGCACCTTTGCCCTGTTCGGCATTGCCATGCTTGGTATCGTTGCGGCGCGGCGCAAGTCGAAGACCATGTAAGGCCAGTTTCATCGCCCGGATGCGCATGAAAGCGAAGTCATCACCGTGGCTTCGCTTTTTTTCTGGCCCCATGACCCTGCTCTAATATATTCGTTTGAAATAGACGGTATGGACTCATATAGTAAGCACTCATCCATATCACTTTTTTCAAGACCATACTCATGGCGAATTTCGACATCGCGGGCATCGTGCAGGGTCTGCACGATGCCCGCCAGCAATGGCGCCAGGCACATCGTCCTGCTGCCGGGGAAGTACGCGGCATTGAATTCCCGTCGCGCGACGCGCTGGCGGTCATCGTCGGGCAGCTGAAGGGCGTGCTGTTCCCGATGCGCCTGGGGCCGCCCGGCCTGCGCCAGGAAAGCGAGGAATTCCACGTGGCGCATGCGCTCGACTCGGCCCTGCACGCCCTGCTGCGCCAGGTTGAAATCGAGCTCAGGTACAGCGCGGCACTGCAACAGCGCACCAGCGCCGACATTGCCCACCAGGCGCGCGACATCACGCAAGCCTTCGGCGCCGCCCTGCCCGGCATCCGCATCATGCTCGACAGCGACGTGCTGGCCGCCTACCAGGGCGATCCGGCCGCACGCAGCGTCGACGAAGTGCTGCTGTGCTATCCGGGCATCCTGGCGATGATCCACCACCGCATGGCGCATTGCCTGTATCAACTCGGCCTGCCGCTGCTGGCGCGCATCATCGGCGAGCTGGCGCATGCGGAAACCGGGATCGACATCCATCCCGGCGCGACCATCGGCGCCGGCTTCTTCATGGACCACGGCACCGGCATCGTGATCGGCGAAACCGCGATCATCGGCCAGCGCGTGCGCCTGTACCAGGCCGTCACGCTGGGCGCCAAGCGCTTCACGACGCTGGCCGACGGCTCGCTGCAGAAAGGCTTGCCGCGCCACCCGGTGGTCGAAGACGACGTGGTCATCTATGCCGGCGCCACCGTGCTGGGCCGCATCACGGTGGGCAGGGGGGCCGTCATCGGCGGCAACGTCTGGGTGACGCACGACGTGGCGCCGGGCGCACGCGTGGCCCAGGCCGCGGCGCGCGAGGATGGCTTCAATGGCCAGGGAGACACCGCCTAGCTCATTTCGGGCTCTCGACCGTGTAGCCCTTCTCCTGCAGCAGGGACAGGTAACTCTTCGGCCCGAGAATGTCGCTCATTGCCAGCATCGCGAAGGTGGCCTTGTTTTTTTCCAGCGCACTGTCGACAGCTTTCAGCCAGGCCGTGCGCCGGCGCTCCGGCAGGTTCTGCATCTGCGGGTTATTCCTGGCAAAGGAACCGTTGAGCACGGCATTGTTGCAGGCGTCCTCGCGTTCGGCATAGTCGAGGTTGCGGATCTCGGCGATATTTCCATTGGCCCAGGCATTGCCGCGCGCGCGCATGGCATCGATGTCGGATTCGAAGCGATCCAGGGTCTTGACGAAGCAGGCGGTGTCTTCCATCTGTGACTGCTTGAATTCTTTCAGGGCGCGGCGCGGGTTGTCGATCGAGATGCTGATGCTGGCATTGGTCAATTTGACGTCGTTCTTTTTTGCGATCTTCTCGATCTGCTTGCGCACCTCGAAGGATTTGGTGAGACCGTTCTTTTTCAGCCCCGCCTCCATCAATTCGTCCGCAGCGAACAGCGGACGATAACGCTCGACGTCCTCATCGTTGCCGAGGTACTTGCCCTTGAGCGCCTGCCAGCGTACGTAGACGTCGGCCGGCAGCATGTCGTGCAAGGTGGCGCCGTCCGGGTTCTTCTTCATGCCGATCATCGCCGGCAGCGCGGCCAGGGTACCGAAAAAGCTGTCGGTGCCGACCGAGACGCCCGGTGGCGTCAACACTTCCTGCGACTGCGCCACCAGCCTTTCGACGCGCCCTGCATCCCATTCCATCTTTTGCGGCAACGGCGAGTACAGGCCGAACACCCACATCACGTGGTCGCCCTTCGACACCTTCCACAAGCCGGGACCGGGACGCTTGCCGGACACCAGGATCTGGGCAGCGACGGCTTCCGGCGCCGGGGCATCGGCGGCCTGCTGCGTGGGTGCAGGTGCAGGTGTGGAGGCGGGTTCGGGCTGGGTCTGGGCCAGGACGGGCAAGGTCAGGCAACTCAGGAGCAGCGCGCAAGCAGTACGTTTATTCATCGTCATCCCGTGGTTATTGGTGTCGGCAGAGATTACCTAGTTGACACCAAACGGGGTATTGACGCAACAAAATATTACATCCTTGACATGCATATATGCCGTATTGGAATGGCACACATGCATATGAACACGAAGATTATTCGGCCTCCGGCGCATCGACCGGCCTCTCGAGCAATTCGTGCGCCAGCTTCAGGCCGGCCACCATGGCGGAAAACGCTTCGCGCTTGGCCTCTTCGCTCGGCACGCGCAGCACGTACGAGGGGTGGTAAGTCGTGACGACCCAGCGCCCATCGACTTTCATCGGCTTGCCCAGCGCATTTTTCAGGGTGACGTTCGCCGTGCGCAGCACGGATTTCAGCGCGGTGGCGCCGAGGGCCACGATGACGGCTGGCTTGACCTGGGCCAGTTCCTTGTCGAGCCAGTAGTGGCAGGCCTCGATTTCGCGCTGCACCGGGGTTTTATGGAGGCGGCGCTTGCCGCGCGGCTCCCATTTGAAATGCTTGACGGCGTTGGTGACATAGATCGTGTCGCGGTCGACGCCGGCCGCCTCGCACACCTGGTCGAGCAGCTTGCCGGCGGGCCCGACGAAGGGCTGGCCGGCCAGGTCTTCCTGGTCGCCCGGCTGTTCGCCGACGAACATGATGGGCGCGTGTTTCGGGCCTTCGCCGGGCACGGCCTGGGTCGCGAACTGCCACAGCTCGCAGCGCCGGCACTCGTCGAGTTTGGTCGGCTGCTGGCGTTCCGGCTGGGCGTCCGCCGGCGCGATCGGAATCGTGGTGCCCTTGCGCTGGCCGACCGCCTGGAACTGGCCCACCTTGCGCGCACCCATGGCGGCTTCGCTGACCATGTGCGGCACGATCTTCGCTTCCGGCAGGTTCTTCCAGCGGTCCGAGGTGATGTGCTGCTGCATCACCGCCGTGTTCAGGCGCGCCGGGTTGAAGATGCTGCGGTAATAAGTCAGCCACAGCGCCTCGCCGCTGTCTTCCAGGTCTTCGGCCTTGCTCACCAATGGGCCGGTGTTGTGCAGCGTATTGCCGTCCCACAGCACGCTGGCTTCGGGCGTGGCGATCATCCAGCTGACCTTGCCCATGCGGCTGATGAAATGGTCGGCCACCTGCGGCAGCACGTCGTGGCGCGGCTCGTACCAGGCGACGAAACGCGGCGCGCCGGCATCGACCGGACGTTCGCGGAAACGGATGTAGGCATGCATGTCGTGCTCCTCGCGGCGGACCGCCTTGACCATCGCATTCAGGCGCGCGCCGTCTTCGTCGGCCGGCGACTGCACGTCGTGCTCGCCCTGCTGCCAGCGCCACATCACGCGGTACAGGAAGGCCCAGCGGTCGGGCACGCGGCAGCAGGCGGCGGATTGCAGCATGTCCATGAGCGAACGCGGCACATGGGGCGGACTCTGCACAGGCGTGGATGCCGTGAACGCATGATGTACTGGCTCGGCAGCGGCCGGCGCACTCGTGAACAAATCGCCACCGATCTGCGGCGAACTCCAGGTGATGGCTTCCGGCGGCACGCCCCAGACCAGCAGGTCGCGCGCCGCTTCCCGCCATTCGGCAAAGGTCTCGACCAGCAGCGGCTGGCCCGCCTGCACGCGCAGGACCGCTGCCGCTGAGGGTGCCGATGAGGGTGCCGACGCGCTCATCATGCCGCCTGTATTTCCGGAAACAGGGTCATCTGCTCGGGCGCGTCGGCCATGTTACGCCTGAGCAGTTCCGACGAGGTGGCGCCCTGCGCCGGCTTGTAGTCCGCGGTGACGACGAAGGGCGCCAGCTTTTTGAGGCTGCAGCGCAGGCGCGACAGGTCTTCCCAGCGGATGCGGCGCAGCCGGCGCAGGTCGATCAGGCGCCTGGCCGAGCGCAGCCCGATGCCGGGAATGCGCGCGATCATGGTTTCGTCGGCGCGATTCAGGTCCATCGGAAAGTGCTCGCGGTTGGACAGCGCCCAAGCCAGCTTGGGGTCGATGTCGAGCGCCAGGTTGCCGGTCTGCGGCATCAGCTCGCCGGCCGTGAAGCCATAGCCGCGCAGCAAAAAGTCGGCCTGGTACAGGCGGTGCTCGCGCAGCAGCGGCGGCGCCGCCGAGGGCACGCTGGACGGGCTTTGCGGGATCGGGCTGAAGGCCGAGTAGTACACGCGCTTGAGTTTGTAGCTGCCGTACAGGGTCTGGGCCGTGTTCAGGATGGTGTGGTCGTCGCTGGCATCGGCGCCGACGATCATCTGCGTGCTCTGGCCGGCCGGGGCGAACACCGGCGCCTTCGGATGGTCTTCCTTTTCGTCGAGCCTGGTGCGGATAGCACCCATCGCCAGCTTGATCGTGTGCACGCTCTTTTCCGGCGCCAGCTTCTGCACGCTGTCCTGGGTCGGCAATTCGATGTTGACCGACAGCCGGTCGGCATACTTGCCGGCCAGTTCGATCAGGCGCGGATCGGCATCCGGGATGGTCTTCAAATGGATATAGCCGCGGAACTTGTGCTCTTCGCGCAGGCGCCGCGCGACCTCGACCAGCTGCTCCATCGTGTAGTCGCTGGACTGGATAATGCCGGAACTCAGGAACAGTCCGTCGATGTAATTGCGCAGATAAAAATCCTGGGTCAGCTTGACCACTTCTTCGACGTTGAAGCGGGCGCGCGGCACGTTCGAGCTGCGCCGGTTGACGCAGTACTGGCAATCGTAGATGCAGAAATTGGTCAGCAGGATTTTCAGCAGCGAGACGCAGCGGCCGTCCGGCGTGTAGCTGTGACAGATGCCCATGCCATTGGTGGCGCCGAGGCCATCCTTGTAGACCGAGTCGCGCTTGGGCGCGCCGCTGCTGGCGCAGGACGCGTCGTATTTGGCGGCATCGGCCAGGATCTCCAGCTTGTCTTTGAGTTCCATCTTGGCAGGAATACTGTATGGATGTACAGTATACCGCAGTTCGCTACCAGACCGCCGTGCGCGAACGCACCGATGTCGCATTTAAGGAAAACCATGAAATATCTGACAAAAAAACGTTGGGCCAGCGTCCGTAGCGGACAGATCGACGGCGAGGCCACCGCCTGGGGCAAGGCGCTGCGCGCCTACCGCGAGCAGCTCGAAACCTTGCGCGGGCGCTTGCCCGATCACGTGTTCGCCTTCTTCGACCATGCCGACATCCATGACGGCGAATTGCTGCACCTGGAGATCCGCGACGGCAGCCGGCCGGCGCCGCTGGACCAGTTGCCGCGTCCCTGGATCGTGCCGGGCGACCATCCGGTACGGGTCGAGCTGGCCATCCTCGATACTTATGACCGCCGGACCTGGGGTTTGCGCTACAGCGCGATCCGCCGCATCCTGGTCGATTTTCCCTCCGGCAAACCACTGTTCTACCAGGATGGCGACGGCTTCGGCGACGTCGCCTGCCACGAACTGAGCGATTGCGGCGACGGTTTTTTCCGGCACGAAATCCTGTTTGCCACCGGGGCCACGCTGCTGGTCGAGTTCAAGGAGGTCGAGGTGCACAGCCGCGAGCGTCCGCATGGCAGCGCTGGCGGCGGTGTCCATGGCGCTGCGCACGGCGGCGAACAGGGTGCTGCCGGGCCGGGCTGATCCGCTAAACGATAGGATGTGTCAACTCAGCATTTCACAGTTATAATCAATAGTTGACAGTTCATCCATTCGTTTTCTCGGGAGCGCCATGTCCGTCAAGCTCAGACACAATGTGCGTGTAACCGGCACTGGCCCGGCGACGATGGTGTTCGCCCATGGCTTCGGCTGCGACCAGACCATGTGGCGCTTCCTGGCGCCCGTCTACGAAGGCCGTTTCCGCACGATCACCTACGACCTGGCCGGCAGCGGCAGTTCCGACCGCGCGGCCTACGACCGCGAGCGTCATGCGAGCCTGCACGGCCATGCCGACGACCTGCTCGAGATCCTCGACGCATTTGCCGACGGGCCGGTCGTCTTCGTCGGCCATTCGGTCAGCACCATGATCGGCTTGCTGGCCACCGTCAAGGCGCCCGCGCGCTTCGCGGCCCAGGTCATGGTCGGGCCCTCGCCCTGCTATATCAACGATGGCGGCTATGTGGGCGGCTTCACCCGCGAGGACATCGACGAGCTGCTGGAGACGATGGACGCCAATTACCTCGGCTGGTCGAGCAGCCTGGCGCCGGTGATCATGGGCGCGCCCAACCAGCCCTTCCTGCGCGCGGAACTGACGGATAGTTTCTGCCGCAACGATCCCGACATCGCCAAGCATTTTGCGCGCGTGACCTTCCTGTCCGACCACCGCGCCGACGTGCCGCACTCGACCGTGCCGGCCTTGATCCTCCAGTGCAGCGACGACCTGATCGCGCCGCGCACGGTGGGCGACTACCTGCACCGGCACCTGCCCGTGAGCACGCTGGCCGTGATCGAGAACGTCGGCCATTGCCCGCACATGAGCGCGCCCACCGAGAGCTCGCGCGCGATCGACGCCTTCCTGGCCGATACCCTGCGCTGACCGCCGTGGCCGGTGCGCTTCCCGACAGCCGGATCTTGTTCGAGCGCGCGGCCTGCGCCCTGCTGGCGACCGACGCCAATGGCCTGATCCTGCACGCCAACGGCCTGGCATGCAGCTGGCTCGGCTACGACCTCGAGGAACTGGCCGGCAAGCTGCGCATGCCGGACCTGCTGCCGGTCGGCGCACGCGTGTTCCATCACACCCACTGCCTGCCGATCCTGCAGGTGCAGGGGTCGGTGGCGGAAATCCAGGTCGACCTGCGCAATCGGCGCCAGGAGCGCCTGCCGATGCTGATCAATATCGTGCGGCACCAGGTGGATGGCCAGGTGGTCGACCAGTGGGCCCTGTTCAAGGCCTCCGACCGGCGCGCCTACGAACACGAACTGCGGACGGCGCGCAAGGCCGCCGAGGCGGCGCTGGATGCCCGCCGCGAAGCCGAGCACCAGTTGCAGGCGCTGAATGCGCAACTGTCGGCGGCCGACCGCCGCAAGGACGAGTTCCTGGCGACCCTGTCGCACGAGCTGCGCAATCCGCTGGCGCCGATGCGCAGCGCCCTCGACGTCCTGAAGCTGAAGTTCGGCCGCGGCGCCGAAGAGCGCCTGCTGGGTGCATTCGACCGCCAGTTGCGCCACCTCACGCGCCTGGTCGACGACCTGATGGAAATCTCGCGCATCACGCAGGGTCGCATGCAGCTGCGCCGCGCGCCGGTCGATCTGTCGGCGCTGGTGCACGGCGCCGCGCACGACCTGGCCGCGACCATCGAGGCCGCCGGCCACACGCTGCGCCTGCAGCTTGCGCCAGCGCCGGTGATGGTGGACGGCGACGCCACGCGGCTGGCACAGGTGGTCATCAACCTGCTGACCAACGCCGTCAAATACACGCCGCAAGGCGGCACCATCGACCTGGTCCTGGCCTGCGAACCGGGGCTGGCCGAAATCCGCGTGCGCGATACCGGGATCGGCATTCCCGCCGATGCGCTGGCCACCGTATTCGAGATGTTCTCGCAGCTGGAACCTGCGCTGGAGCGTGCCAGGGGCGGGCTCGGGATCGGCCTGGCGCTGGTGCGCGGCATCGTCGAGCTCCACGGCGGCAGCATCCGTGCCGACAGTGCCGGGCCGGGCCGCGGCAGCGAATTCACGGTGCGCCTGCCGCTGGCCGAAGGTGCCCACTGCGCGCCGTCCGGGATGGCCGCGGATGCGGGAGCGGCCGCCGCCGGGGTGCGCATCCTGGTGGTGGACGACAACCACGATGCTGCCCACATGCTGGTGATGGCGCTGCAGCTGTTCGGCTGCGACACCGCGGTGGCGCACACGGCGGACATGGCGCTCGAGGTGGCCGACACCTTCCGGCCCGAGGTCGCCCTGCTCGATATCGGCTTGCCCGACATGAACGGCTATGAACTGGCGCGCCGCCTGCGCCTGCTTCCCGGCGGCGTGGCCATGACCCTGATCGCCGCTACCGGCTGGGGCCAGGACAAGGACCGGCAACGGGCCTTCGATGCGGGTTTCGACCACCACCTGACCAAGCCGATCGACCTGGACCAGCTGCGCACGCTGCTGCCGCAGGCTACCCCCGGCTAGCCGGGCAGGCCGGCCAGCAGCACCGGATCCATGCGCGCGGCAACGCGCTGGAGATAGGCGGTGGCCGGCGCCAGCCCGGCGCCGGCGGCGCGCTGCAGCCAGGCACAGGCTTCGACCAGGTCGGGCTGCACGCCCTGCCCGGCCGCGTACATCACGCCGAGGTTGAACTGGGCGCGCGCATGGCCCTGGCGCGCCGCGCACAGGTACCAGAAGTGGGCGGCTTCGTAATCCCGCGCGACGCCGTGCGCGCTGTCGTAGCGCAGGCCGAGCGCGAACTGGGCCAGCGCGTGGCCCTGCTCGGCGGCCTTGCGGTACCAGTCGCCGGCCTGGCGCGGGTCGACGCTGCCGCTGTCGTCGCGGTCCAGCAGCTGGCCCAGCATGTACTGGGCCGGCGCGTAATCCTGGTCGGCCGCCTTGCGGTACCAGTACTGCGCCTCGGCCACGTCGGCCGCGGCGCCGCTGCCGCTCGGTTGCCCACTCAGTTGGCCACTCTCGCAGCGCAGCGCCAGGTCGAACTGGGCGCGCAGGTGACCCTGCTCGGCCGCGCGGCGCATCCAGTCGGTCGCCTGGGCACCGTCCTGGGGTACCCCGAGGCCGGCGGCATACAACAGGCCGAGGTGGTACTGTGCGCCGGCAAACCCCTGTTCGGCGGCCTTGCGGTACCAGTGCGCCGCCTGGGCATGATCCTGGTCGACACCCAGGCCGTTTTCGTAGCGCAGCCCGAGGTTGTCCTGGGCGCCGGCATGGCCCTGCTCGGCCGCCTTGCGGAACCAGTGCAGCGCCAGCACCGGGTCGGGTTCGATGTTGTGCCCATGGCCGCTGTCGTGGATCAGCGCCAGGTTGAATTGCGAGCTGGCGTGGCCCTGTTCGGCGGCGCGGCCATACCATTCGATGGCCTTGGCGCTGTCCTGCGGCAGGTCCTGGCCCTTGTCGTGACGCAGGCCGAGGTTGAACTGGGCCGGCGCATAGCCCTGCTCCGCCGCCTTGCGGAACCAGTGGATGGCCTGCTGGACGTCGCGTGCCACGCCCTGGCCGCTGTCATAGCGCAGCGCCAGGTTGAACTGCGAGCGCGCGTAACCCTGTTCGGCCGCGCGCCGGTACCAGGCCACCGCCTGCGCCAGGTCCTGGGGCACGCCCTTGCCGCCCTCGAACATCATGCCCAGGTTGTGCTGGGCGCCGGCATCGCCCTGGTCGGCCGCCTGCACGAACCAGTGCAGCGCATGCTGCACGTCGGTAGCGACACCCTGGCCCTTGGCGTACAGCCAGCCCAGGTTGTACTGGGCCGGCCCGTAACCCTGCTCGGCGGCCTGGCGGTACCAGTATGCGGCCTGCACCGTATCCTGGGGCACGCCCTGCCCTTTCTGGTACATCACGCCGAGGTTGTATTGAGCCTGTTCCAGCCCGCTGCTGGCCGCCATGCGGTACCAGGCCACCGCCAGTTCGTCGTTGCGCGGCACGCCCTGGCCGTTGACGTACATGAAGCCCAGGCTGTGCTGGGCGCTGGCGACGCCGCGCTCGGCCAGCGCCTTGACCCTCAGGAATTCCGCAGTGTGACGGCGGTCGTCCTCTAGCATGGCGGCCGGGTGCGATTCAAGCCGGGAAGGCCAGCATGCCGGGCGCACCGGCCGGCATGCCCTGGGCGCGCAGCACGTCGATGAAGCGGCCGAGGGGCATCGGACGGTAGTACAGATAGCCCTGCATCGTCAGGCAGCCGTTGGCGCGCAGGTAGCGCGCCTGGGCATCGGTCTCGACGCCTTCGGCGATCAGGTTCAGGCCCAGCCCGCGCGCGATCGAAATGATCGCCAGTACCACCGGATAGTGGCCATGCTCGTCGTGGATCTCCTTGACGAAGGACTGGTCGATCTTGATGGTGTGGACCGGGAAGCGGTGCAGGTAGGCCAGCGACGAATAGCCGGTGCCGAAATCGTCGATCGCCACCGACACGCCCAGCTGTCCCAGTTTATTCAGCTGCTCGATCGCATGCTGCGGGTTGCGGATGCAGATGTTCTCGGTGATCTCGACCTCGATCTGGCCCGGCGCGATCCCGTGGCGCAGCAGCGCGCCGCGCATCTTCTCGAAGAACTCGCCGC
>Ga0308160_10002047_pt1 | contig 25718 bp, 27 predicted proteins | sample PhyFR1_FD_201036 | JGI IMG/M metagenome (GOLD analysis project Ga0308160, IMG submission 201036) | Phyllosphere microbial communities from UC Gill Tract Community Farm, Albany, California, United States - DLSLF.R1 | ecosystem: Host-associated > Plants > Phyllosphere > Unclassified | place: USA... | reverse complement strand
ATATCGTAGCTGAACTGCGATCGATCGAAGGGAGCGAGGTTAAGAATCGGGAACACGAGTTGAGGAAGGAATTGTTGGGTGCTTTTGGGAGGAGGGCGCCGGTTAGCTAGGAAGAGATGGCTAGTTAGAGATGAGTCTCGATGGGATATTTCATGGGGGAGGAGTTTTGCAAGTAGTGGTTGTAAATGTATGCTCGATAGTTTCGATGATACCTTGTTGAGAGATGTGAAAGGTTGTGAACAAACGCAAGGCCCAGTCTGTGTGGGTTGACGCCGCGATCCTGCGAAGGGCAGTCTGCGTAAGACGACTTCCATCTCATCTATCAACTCGCTCAGGGCTAGGGAATGTCGATATGATCGCCTCGGGAGCATCACACAAACTTAGTAGACCTTGACATCCTCGAAAGCCGAGCCCAACATGTTCACCGTAGATGATCCCGGGCCGGTCCTCGGGGGAGAAGAGCGGAAGCAGTCTGGCCTGACGTGGCGGATGCAAAACCTGATGAGGTCGCTTGCATGGCGGCGCGCGGCCCCGCGTCGTCTCACACTTTGAGCGACAGCACGAGGGAACGAGCGACGAGTTGAGGGACGTTGGTTGTGATGATTCAAGAGTGTTGGGATGAGAGACGATTATAGAGTATCAAGACGTTTATCTGGTGTCGACACAAGCACAACCTCTTCGATTCGTACCAGATCTCTGCTTCGGTCGATCAAATTCAACTATAACGAGAAATGGGTGTACTAGAATACGTCAAACTCGGTGAGTAGGCGATGGATTCGGCTTCATACGACCGAGGTGAGGGGTCGGTTGACTGATGTCTACCCCTTTGGCTTTCTCTCGCGATATAGCGGTTACGCATCCTGTTAGTCCCCTCAAAGAGGATCGCTATCTGCATTCGATGATCAACCGAGCTAACACACTCTTGGTTCTGCTCATCTTGCAACTTCATGCCTCCCCGACTCAAATCTAGACGGAACTCCGATCGATCATCACCTACGGAGTCTACCACGATGCTTCTCGAGATATTACCGACCCCAAAGAATTCGCTACCAGTGGATATGACCGGGAATCGATGAGGGAATGTTGGAGGTTGTTGGACTTGACCAGCAGGTCGTTTTCGAGAGTCGTCAGGGAGCTGGAGGGAGAGTTGGCCAGGGTGGTAAGTTTCATCGAGGATGTTGTTGTGCATCGGAGCTTATTGGGTGTCTGACGCTTTCATGTTTGCGTTCGACTTTAGGTCTGCTTGCAATACCTCGCTCTCCGAGCACTGGATACGGTCGAGGACGACATGACGCTGGACAACTCGATCAAACTACCCTTGCTCGAAGACTTCCACAACAAGCTCGAACAACCCGGTTGGACGTTTGATGGCAGTGGACCGAACGAGAAGGACAGGGAGGTGTTGGTCAAGTTTGATTTGGTCATCGAGGAGTACCAAAGGCTGGATCCGAAGTGAGTTAGACGGCTATTGTTGATCGGTCGAAGTTGAAAGACAGCGAGGCTGATGGTCCGTCCAACGGTAGATACCAAGAGGTGATCAAGACGATCACGCAAAAGATGGGTCGGGGTATGGCTTCCTTTGCCGCCTTGGCCACTCCCGAACAACCCGTCGCCGAAGTCAACTCGATCGCAGACTACGATCTCTACTGCCACTACGTCGCTGGGCTCGTCGGGGAAGGTCTCTCGGGATTGTTCGCCGCTTCGGGCAAAGAGAGGGATTTCATCCGGGATCAACTGACCTTGTCGAATCACATGGGATTGTTGTTGCAAAAGACCAACATCCTTCGTGATTACCGAGAAGACGTGGATGAAGGACGAGGGTTCTGGCCCCGGGCGATCTGGAGCAAGTATGGGTTCAACAAGATGGGCGATTTGCGGGACGAATCGAGGGAACAAGAAGCGCTTTACGCCTTGAGTGAGATGACGTTGGATGCTTTGAGACACGCGACACCGGCGTTGGATTACCTGAGTTTGTTGAAGAACCAGAGTGTGTTCAACTTTGTGGCAATCCCTGCGGTCATGGCGATCGCGACGTTGGAGCGATGTTTCATGAACCCGGACGTCTTGAAGAGGAACGTCAAAATCAGAAAGGGAGAGGCTGTACAGGTGAGTCTTGTCGAGGAGTCTAGCACCGTGTCAGGATGGAATGCTAATGGGTATGAATCGACTTGCAGCTCATGAACCTCGCCGTCAACCCGCGTGATGTAGCTTACTGCTTCGTCAAGTATGCAAGGAAGATTCACGCCAAAGTGTCGGTCAAGGACCCCAACTTTGTCAGGTTGAGCATCGCTTGTGGAAAGGTGCGTGATGGCGGATTGGCGTACGGTAGATCCCGGTATCGACATGCTCATCTGCTTCTCCATCCAGATCGAACAATGGGCGGAACACCACTACCCCTCGTTTGTTGTCGTCAGTGCCATGGGAGGCAAGGCCAACTCGACCATTCAGACCGAATCGGGTGACGCTCGGTCAGCCATCTACGTCAAGATCGCCGAGGAGGAGAAACGAGTAGCGGCTTTGAAACGACAACGCGATATCTATCAGAGCATGATCGACCGAGGAATCATCAAGGGTCACCGGGACACCCAGGGCAATATCATCCAGCCTGATTTCGAACAATTGGCGAGAGACGGGACGATCGGAGCTCATAACCCGGACGAGGGCGTACCTTGGTACTTCCTCATCAGCGTTCTCGCTGCCGTCTTGGCTGTGTTCGCCATCTCTGGTGGACTCGTTGTGTGGATCGTCATCCGATTCTTCCCGTAGGAATCTCACGTGTTGGACAAGCAGCAAGAGGCAAGGGGGTCGTCGTATTTTCCGGTATCAATAGCTTCGATACGACCGTGTATATCAGTATCGAGTTCGGGCTTTTCCTTTATGCATTTACGACCTAGGTCTTTTCGATTGCATTGCGAAGAGCGCTTCGGCGGATGATACAGGTACATATGGTTGGTATGGCATTCGTGAAGAGTCGGTCGAACAGCATGCGCAATGGTCAAGAGGACAGTTGTAGAAGGATGGAATTATTGAACGGTGGAGCCCTAGGAGTAGACGCTTAGCTTCGACACAGTCATGTTCACGGGCGATTTGCTTGGAAATGAACAGAAGCATTGCAGCTGCTATCCAAGAGCCTCACCAGTCGATAGCCTCCTAGCTAATTTCAGGCATCCGCATGCTGGACGACCGAAATGAATAGGTGGAACTCATCCCGGCATCATCCGGTAGACCTTTCGGCCCGGTCTGTGCAGACATCACAGCGTCGGCTCCGACTTCGGCTCCGATGATGGCTTCAAAGGAGAAAGGTTGGACAGTCGTGCTGGAGAACATTTGGGACAAGCTGGGCTCGACTGCTCCTTCACCTCCTATTGAGAAGGGACCGCGACCTATATCATCCAGGGCAGCGGTACAAAGGTGGTTACCAAGGCGAAACTGCTTGCCTCATACCCTTTCTTACGGACCCTGTTCTTGCTTCAGTGGTACTACAGACCAGAAGAGCAGGTCTATATGAACAGTTAGCCTTTCCCGCCACAACACCATGTCATCATGCTTGCAAGGAAGTGCTAACGTCAACATAAATCCCTCAGGCAGGTTCAGCATCCGTCGGCTCTCTATAGAACTCGCTTGAGTTGCTCCCAAGAGGATGTGGAATGAGGTGTGAACCGCGGTGGTAATGTAGAACCAACGGTCGTTCAAGACCTGACTGGGATTTCAGATGACTATCAGGCAAAATATGAGCCGACTGGACCTCCTGGTGCTCCCTCAGAGTGATCACTCACTGAGGTCCTCAACAAGTTCGACGATTTCCTCGGCCTGCTGGGGACCCCTGAGCGGCTTTGATTGCGACCGCCGGGTCACACCTGGTACTCTCCTATGCACATCGACACTGGACTGAAGCACGTCCTGAAGCTTGAGAAGTCGAAGGGAAGCTTTGGGAAATACGCATCGCCCATGACTGCTTCGAGATCGGTCTCCTTTGAAACCAGCTCAACCTAGGGCGCTGTAGACATATGCTACTTCGGAAAAAATGAGGCCAAGTAATCCTTCCAGAAACGGTGCTCTCGAGCCGGATCCCACCTCTAGAGCGCGAACTCTTCAGGCATTGTCCGACCGAGATGGGCGAGACCCACAGTATTTATGCCTATAGTACCCGCTTGGTAGCGCTGGGATTATCTTCGCTCTAGTGATTTCACTGCGGCATCTCTGTTCTGTGCCGAAAAACGCGCTTGCTCATACTAACGATGAAACCCGATAATCAAACTCAGCTTAGCCATATTCGACTGCGACGCGATTTTACATCCGCGCTGCCTATCAACACTTCGAGTAATTTGTTCTTATTTGTTTACCAGGGTGCGTTTCATGGTGTCGTATGCCCTATTGATTTGATGACATGTTCACATCTCAGCAGAACTATGTGCCTATGGTCCGGGGATTATACAACCGTCTACTAGTGACCTCGACCACTTGCTCATCCGCCGAGCCCGGCACAGCCGATCTCTTCTCGATATATATATTGTCAGGATCGCCCTCAACCCTATACCTCCTGAACTGCTCCGCTCGCTTGCTCGGCGTGTTCCTGCTCAATTTAGCCTCTCCACTCGGCCTCCCTCGAGGTCTCTTGACTGCCGGCTCTCCCTCGTCTGTACGGGTGGGAGGCTTCGACGGTCGACCGCGTTTCATCGGTTGCGGGAGGGGGATGAGTTCGAACTTTTCCGGTAGCGTAAACGCCCGCTTCCCGTTCATGTCGGCTGGGGCCAGGTCATAGTGCTGCAGAGGCCTCGATGGGAATGGTCAGCCTCATTTCGGCTTACGATATCCGTATTCGGCAGTACTCACAGCCATCAACTGTCCAAGATGCCGCTTCATATCAACAAGAGCAGCTTCGACATCGGCATGTCTTGTCTGGGCCGCCTCCCGCTTATCGTTCTCATCCATGTCCACAATCCATGAATCCCCTCCCTCTTTTTCTCGATCCCGGACCTGACCGCTCGTCTGATCCAGCAAGAATAACTCGTCGCGCAAAGCCGTCACAGCCTCCTTGGCTCGCGTAGTCTCCTTTCTTATCATCGCTGCTATATCTCTCAGGGATTGCGCGTCTTCCCCGGCCGGGGCCGTCAGCTGATCTTGTATCATAGAAGTATCGTCTTCTCTCAAGAGCGCCTGCAGGTTTACAATCTCATTTTGAAGTCGTTGCTGTAGCTGTTGCTTGAGATCTTCCGGTACATCGGCCATGCTTGTAGAAAGCGAGAATTGCGGAAGGGCGGCGGTGGGAGACGTGACAGTCGACGGCTGAACCACTTCCGTCTGGCTCATAACCCCAGACATATCTTTGCTCAGAGTAGGGTCGATCTCCGGAGCATCGATCGCATGTCCTGTCCTAAGCCAATTCTCGCTTGCACCCTCTGCCTTTTCTCCGGCTGTCTTCTCTTGCAAAGTCGCATCCAAGCCGAGCGTCGTCAGGGTCTTGATCTTGTCTTTCAACGCCACGTTTTCCTCTGTCAATCCCTTCGCCATCTTCTCCAAGATGACGGCCTTCTCTGCCTTTCTTATTCGACTGCGTTCGGCAGCTAATCGATTCGCTTCCCTCCGCTCAGGCGTCATCACCGCAGCCGAAGCTGCCGCTTTCATTGCAGCTGTTCGAGAGGGACTCAGTCCTGCGGGGGTTTTGGTAGCACGTGGCGTCGGAGGTAGGTCGGTGCGGTCTTTCCGGGGTCGACCAGGTTTACGTTTGATCGAAGGGGTGTTCATACCATCGTCGGAGTCGAATTCTCTCGATGTTGAGCCCAAAAACGGATAGAGTTCGTTGTCGAGCCCGACCGATGCGTTGTTCTTCGAGTTCCGAATCGATCGAGGGTTCCGGTCCAGAGAGCCCTTCGGTCGGCCTCGACCACGCTTTGCTGTCGGGGTGCTAGGATTCTCCAGGTTGAAGAGGGTCGGATCATGACTGTCGTCACCTCCGTCAGCATCGTATTGGCCATCCACGCCTCCCTCTTCCATCCTGATTGCTGCTAGGCGTGACATGCCCTTAGATCGATCGCGACTCGGTCCAGCAAAACGCGTAGAGTCGTGCTCTTCACGAGCGCTAGCCATCGCCAGGTTCAGCGAACTCATGACGGTATCCTCGCTGAAAGTCCCATCAGGTCGAACGAGATTGTTTGAGGTGTTATCCGAGTTTGGATGAAGTTCCGGTTGTCGAGGGTCGTTTGACATCTACGGGTGACGGACGACATGATTAGCGAGAGGTATTGCTGATAGACAAGTCATGACTCACGTTTAAGATTCTTGTGTATGCATAGAATAGCAAGCTAGCATAAGTGAGAAGGTGTCTCGCGGTTTCAGGTTTCACGGATATGGGTCTTCTTGCTTGCTGTCTCTTCCAAACCTGAAACGTGATTGAGATGCTGCAATTGCTGAATTTCTGCGAGTGAAAACGAGAAAGATGATGTGTTTTATCGCTGTCGATCGATATCAAAAGCGAATGGGGGTTGACGTGACGGGCAATATCGGAAGCTAATTATGATCGAGGTACTTTTCGAGACCGAGATTATCTCGCGCTTCAGACATTTTCTAGACTCGGGGGGGCCCGACCTGGTAGAGTCCAATTACAACGTCTATCTTTGGCCAGATGGGAACGATACCCAGAGGCACACCCTTCTTATCCAGACCTCCTCGACTCTGCCTTAGCAAAGCTTTACCGGGTCATCAGTGAGAGCGCCGCCGACAAAATCGAACGCGCGGGATTTAGACGATTGACGTCCATATTGTTTCGATCACAGAAGTTACGGCTTACAACATGACTCAAATGTACCGAGATCCCTGGGCCAAGCGAGAAGCATGGAGGAAATCGCCCATCTTCTCTAACCGAGCCATGTTCAGGTGAGATACTCACTCCGTATCATCCACTTAAACCCAAGCGGTTGACTCACGACGTGTATTGCATTTGCGGCTTCTAGGAACCTTTTCCCTGGTTTCGGATGGGGACTCGGAGCTTTCACCCTCTACGTGATTTACGACGACTTTATCGCTACCAAGAAGGGTTCCGATCACCACTAGATGGCAGTCCGAGGGATAGACGGGCTTAGGGGAATGGCGGGGATGTTGAATAGGATGACAGGAACGGTGATCTGCATGATGGGAGGCGCTTCAACACAATGTGAAGCGGAAAACGAAGCAGGCCCGACTGAGATCGGATCTCTGAGCTGGAGGATGATGAGGGAAGATAGAGAAAACGAACAACAAGCTGGCGTGAAGCAGCAAATCCGATGATCGACAAGCTATCGACGTCGCGCAGGAAACATCAAATCGTGATTTTCCCGCACACCCGGCGATCTGAATTACACGGCACGTTTCTCCACCTGTACATGTTTCGATCCTTAGAGAAACTCCGTAGTATCCAATCGCATAACAAAGACCTCGAACAATAGACGGACTCGGGAGTGATGTTTGGCCTGCAGTGCGCCATTCTATGCCAGCTGTTGCCCGGCACTCAAGCGAGGCAGCCATGGCTCGATGGATTTGCGGTATCACATCGCTGCTTGTTGTTCGACTACGGGTTGCTCATTGTGGTCCTTCTTCTTGTGCCCGCGTCCCGTTCTCTTTCTCCGGGCCTGTGACAACCCTGTCAGTAGTATCGACCCCGTTCCCCATCATCGTCCCCGATTCCCCTCAAACGGCACAAAGAACCTCCTAAGCCCAATCGACCCAAGCCGAAACAGCACACAGCGCCAAAACGACCCCGTTCTCCATCATCATCCCCTAGCCCTATATCATCTAGACGGCGGCAGCAAGCGACATGGGCCACAGTGCCTATGGATGAACCGTTTAGTGAGGAACGCTGTGCTGAACCAGGTTGTAAAGGAACGTCTCGCAGGATAAGCTGGAGACATAACTCCCATCAGTCCTTCGATCTTGCTGCTCTCATACCCCGTCTCTTCCGCCTTTGCCGGGGATAGGGATCGAACCGGCTCCTTAACGACACGGGATATATACACATGGGCAAGTGACACCGTGGCCGACATTTTAAAATGCGATAAAACGTTGCATTCGGCATGGTTCATTATACAGTCGTCTCCATTTCGTCTCATCACGTCATCAAGCCTTGGGCTTTGCGGTCTCTCCCCCTGCTTGACTTTCCTGCTGGCGTTTCCTCGCACGATCTTGTTTGGCTTCCATCTCATGCCATTCTCCTTGTACATCAGCAATGCTACGAGCAAGGCGATATTCATCAGTTTTTTGTCCCGTCGTATCGAGCCCGCTCGTCCAGGGAAACTCACTGGGTAGGGGTTTCAGGTCTTGGTAGCTCGCTCGTGAAATATGAAGTGGCGAGAGCTTCGTCGGCGGTCAATCGCTTCTCTGGATCATAGCTGAGAAGGCCCTCGACAACCGCTAAACCGGATTGACCGACAGTGCTTTCAACGTGCAATAAAGTTCAAGTCAACCTTCTGTACCATTTACGAAAGCAAGGTCCAACACTTACGAGCCAAACATTTCAACCAGCCGGGACGGGTAGTCCACCTTGGGCTTGACAAGCTCGTACCAAGGCAAGCCACCTAGACCTGGCCAGTTCTCTGCATGGGGCGTTCCCATGGTGTTGAAGATGACTTCGAGCTGATGTATCTCATCATTGCCTTGGAATACTGGTTTCCGTATGAATAACTCCAGCATGATGCAACTATAGCGAAGCGAATAATCAGCCGAAGACTCAACGATGCCTGCAAAGTAGGCGATGAGGACGAACCCAGCGCTCCACATGTCCACTGAGGCGCCATACACAGTCTCCCCCATCAGCAGCTCGGGACTTCGATACCACAACGTGATAACCCTGTTGGTATGGTCATTTCGTTTCTTCTTGTTGTAGAAACGCGCCAACCCAAAGTCGGCCAGTTTCAAAATTCCCCGACTGTTCAGCAAAATATTGGATCCTTTCAAGTCTCGATGGAGGATCGACTTTCGATGCAGGTATGACAGTCCCGCCAACATCTGGTGCGACAGGCTCTTCAGGTGAGCCTCGGTGAAGAGGAACTGTGCTTGATTTAGCACTCCAGTGAGATCGTGTTCCATATAGTCGAAAACCATATAGACCGAACCTGTTATTACACAAGCAGCGGTCAGCTAGGTTTGGGTCGGTAGATACGAACCATGATCTGGAACCCACCGTGTGCTACCATCATCTCGTGCAAACGAATGATATTGTCATGCTCGAGCCCCTGCAGAAGCTTGATCTCTCGCATGGCAGTGACCGGAAAACCGTCCTTTTCCCCTTCCATTCGAATCCGCTTTAATGCTACCAGACCGAGTCCGTCCTTGTTTCGAGCTTTGTAAACCTTGCCATAAGTGCCTTCACCTACTTGTACGACTTTTTCGTAAGGTCGTCCGCGTGGTATTTTGGGTTCGATCGGGGCAACGACTGGTGCTGGAGCTGGAGGCGGAACAGAAGGAGGAGAAGGTTTGGCTCCTACATTCTGTTGTGCAGACAATGTCTGGGGAACAGTCGTATCGCGTCGAGAGCTATCGTCACCGTGCCGGTGGCGAATCGTTGGCCTTCTCTCCGTTGATCGACTGCGAGAACGTCTTCGCGAGCGATTCGGTGACCGTGATCGCGAAGCCGACCTCCGGCGTACAAGTTCCCGTTCGTATGAGCGCGACCGATGCCGCCATCGTCCTGCGTCCATCGGACGCTGTTCTACGGGCAAAGCAGATCGCTGATGACGGCCTTGGTGCTCAGGTGAAGGCGTCCTTTGTATGGACGTCTCTTTGGACCTCCATCCGCTAACTCGACCATCGCCACCAGAGCCCTGCGCCTCGATCTGTTCAACATGCACTGGTCGATCTGAATGCGCGCTATGAGCAACCTCCTCGGAGATTTGCTCTGGTGGCTTCGACAATTCGATCTGACGAGCCTCCAATCCCTTGATCGCTTTCAATTGCCGATACAGACTGCCCGTCTCGCGCACCTCAGCATCTGTCGGTTCACGCCGAAAGCTTATACGCAGTTGGTCGACAAGCTCCGTACTGAGACTCGGGTCTCTCTTGGTGATTAGCTCCATCGAGAGCCGTACATAGTTTCGTGATTGTTGGAGCATTTGGCTGTACCTTTGCTTTTCTTCGCCCAATTGCTTCTTGATGCTAAGAGCCTCGAGTGTGTCCGATGATCTGCTTGATAGCCCAGCTGGACCAAGGCTGGTCGCTCCTTGGCCCGCTGCTAGTCGATCTCTTCGAGGTTGCGTGGGCGTCTTCTTTGGCAGAGCTATACTAACGAACCCTCTTGCGCCCGTCAAGGCTCCCGAATCGGGTGTTCGAGACCGCACGGTCTGATTGGATGGACCAGTCGGAGGCGCTTTCCGGTCAGCTGCTGGCCCTGTAGGGATACCAGTAGGTGTGGAAGGCATCGGACGATCTGAGCCAACCATCGGGTTTCTTGGACCCGTCGGCGGCTGTCCTCGTGGGAACCGGGGAACGGACGGTTGCACCGAAGGTGTTTCGTTTCGGGAACTTTCGCCACCACCTTCACTTGGCGGTGTGTCTGGAGTCATCCTGCCTGTTGGCCTTTGGTCAGTCTCAATCGTCTGGGACGGTCGACCGTTGACATCAGCTGAGCCTGTCCGAAGTGCATTTTCAGGCGTAAGAGGGGTATCAGGTTGTGAGAGTTTGCCGTACAAACGGTCTTGCTTGCGGTCCCTCTGATTAACGCCTGGTGCACGAGCATTCGAGCGGTCAAACGGCGATGGCGATCGACGCTTTCCTTGCGATTGAACGTCTGGATGTTCGCGTGTCATACCACGTTTTCGCTCAGTAGGGGAATGGGAACGAGGTGAAGGTGTATCAGGTGTGTCCGGTGTGTCGCTTCGTTTCTGTTGCGAACGACTGGTCCCTCGTGGAGGCGACTCATGCCGACCCTTGGCGTCGACGTATTGCGGATCGTTTCTTGACCTCCTTGGAGGTGATCTTGACGGCGTTCTGCGGTTCCATCGGTCACGTGTCGAGGCCTGGTCTGGGTGACCATTGTGGTTGTCCACGGGGGGCCGGTCATCCCTACTAGGAAATCGCTCACTTCGGGAAGAGCTACCGCCGCCATGCTTGCTTTCCCGATTCTCAGCCCAAGGCGAAGATTGATCCCGCTCGGATCGCCATCGTGGAGCATCTTCGCGATCACCTGTCCGAGGGGTATGTGGTCGGGTGTTCGATCGAGATTCCTCTTGGTCTGGTCCTCTTCGCCATCGATCCCATCCTACAGACGCCGTAGAAGGCGTATCTGGCTGGGGCGAGCGTCGCTGTCGTTTTCTTGCATCCCCACTTCCCTCTGCCATTGCATTTCGTTTCAGTGGACTGTGATTGGGAGTGTTTAGATTCGCTTCTCTCTCCAAGCCTAGCGCCGCTGAATGGTTTCTCCGGCTCTGGATTCCTATTGGTCGAGGGGCGTAGGGATCATTTCTCGTAGGTGTCGGGATAGCATTTGGCCGCGAATGACTGGAGGTAGCGTTCTCTTTTACTCGATGAGATGTCGGCTGGACTCGATTACCTCTACCGCTGTACTCGGTCGAATAAAGATCTTGATCTCGGGTAAGAAGATCGTCGTCGTAGTGATCAGCCCGATTCCGAGCAGAAGCATCTGATTGGCGAGGATATCCACCTCGACCTTCGATCTCTGGAGTCATTGTCGAGCGTTCGCCGGATGGCATAGCTCTAGAAGGGTACACTGCACGAGTTGTTATGCCTGTAGCGTTTGGTGATGGGGAACGTCTGTATGATCTCGCATGCCGATTTGTGACGCTACCGTATTTGGAGTTTCGGTCATCCTCCCGATCAGGCGTCAAAGATACGGACGAACGTCGTCGGCGATCAGCTTGCCGAGACGATTCAGCATAGAGATCTTCTCGCGGTCTTTGGTTCGAGACGTTGATTGATGCGGATTCGATCGTGCGTCCCCAGCGATCGGTTTTCGTCGAGCTAGACGCGAGATCTCGCTCGCGACGACCGCTTTCCTCCTCATCCTGACGGTCGAATCGACTGCGAGCCGGGGAATCGGCGACGCGGTCGCTACTCCTGTACCCACGAGCGTCCTGAGTGACGTTCGGTTCGGTGAGACGATCATTGTCACTTCTGCTGGTCTCTTTCCGGATCCATCCCTCATCTCGTGCGGTTGCGTTCGACCGGTGTTTCCAGGACGACATATTATTATAGGTCGGGAGATCCGTGGAAGCTCTCAAAGGTTATCTGGCCCAAAGCGTTTCTAGTCCATCGTTAAGCTGTCGAGGGACGATCCGGAAGGAATGAGCTTCGACGCCCAAGACAGACCGAACAGAGATTCGACTCACCGACAGAATGTATCGGACGGCACGTTCACTTAGATTCACCAGCTGCCAACAGCCGAACACGATGCACAGCTAAATCAAAGGGGTTTTATACTATTATGGCGCCAAGAACCTGCAGCTCGAACGAAGTCTTCCAGAGTTGTATATGCTTTTAATTCAAAGACAGTCCAGGTGTCTCTTGCAGCCATACAACGCAGCATTCGACGTTCAAGGTTGCTGGAATTATTGCTGGGGCAAGTTGCAACTGCAACATCGAATGTCTCCCTACGGCGACGCGCATCGAGATCACGCGGTGATGAGCCAAACGTCAAGTGCCATGAGTCATGCGATTGAAGCATCACCGCTTCACAAATAGCCGGACGAATATGCTCGCCCTTGCATTTCGTCATGATGAGCTGATCACCATTGATGAATTGCCAGTCTTGTACAACTGAGAATTCCGCATCGATATTGTACAGCGGATCTCAATCTAGTATTGAAATGACAGACAGTATTAAAGCAGCACAAACCCACGCCATCCAGGAGGACCCCGATCGACCGGCTCGCCGCCGGATTTCATACCCGCAGCTGACGGTTCTCTCCTCGATCGTCGAGACGAGCGGAGGTAGAGACAAGACGCTCAAGTGTGTGCAATATTCAGCCAGAACCTATGTCTATCTCCTGAAGGCTATCATTGGATTGCACGTGTTGAAGCGGGATCACATACAACGATTGAACCAGGCGGTGGGCAGCCTATCGCTAGCGAGGTTCGTTCATATTCTACGCTGGTACGATGTTGAGCGTAGCTCTTTAGAACTGATACTATGCGACTCAAATCCTTAGAAAATGCATGATACTATTCTCTCCGCTCACCCCACTCATCCTCTTACTCCAATCGGACGCTACAACCGCTCCAACAAGTCTGATAGCATCCTTGATCGCACTGCTCAATGGTATAGGTACGCGTATTGTTCATCCGAATCCGCCTACACGACGTGTCTGGAATACTGACATGCCGTGACTTATCAGCCGACGATATGTTCTGCCTATCGAGATTGGGACTGGTCAGCAAGACCCGTGGAATGTGGGCGGACAAATGGGCCAAGTAAGCCTTGAAGTTCGTCCCGCCTGGCTTGTTTTGAGCTAATCGACCCTATCTATACTCCAAGTCGCTTTTGGTTGATGAAGAGTGTCAATCAATTTTACAAGCTAGAAATTGCTCGAGCAAAGTCCGGAGTCGATCACGCGGAGTTTCAGCGTCGAAATCGATGGACGTATCGAAAATTGGCTTGTGACATCATCTTTGCCAGTGAGTCTGCACGAACCTATATCGAGTCACCGATTGTGCGGGGTCGAATGTAACCTCTTTCGACAGGCTACACAGTGTTTGACATCACGAAGAGTCGCGAGCTGGTACAGAATACCACAGGTTTGATTGCCGGTTTGATCAGGTGAGTGTCTCACGAGTGACAGTCGGGTACTTCAGCTCAATGTCATGTCTTTTCACAGCCTATCTCAACTCTATAGTACGCATTATACCAAGCTGTATTCTTTCGCTAAGTGAAGAAAGTGTAAAATCGAATATGGTCGTGCATTGTTGTTAACAAGGGAGTGAACGCGAAATCAAAAGTAAAGTTCGGAGTGCGCAACGACGGGTAAATTCACGCCGGCTGCGGTTGATTGGGCAAGGCACTAGAAGGTAACATCCTCGCCAAAGCCTTGTCGTAATGCCATCTCGATTTGCAGAGCGGCTTGCGCGGTCAGGTCATCGTCTTCTATGACGGGATGTCGGATAACGTTGTCGATGGCTCGGGCGAGTTGCTCAATCTTGGCGGCGTTGAGACACCCAAGCGAGAAACATCCGTCAGGCAGTAGATGAATGTGCTCCCGATGAGCCAGTATCTGTAGTTGTTCTGCATTCAAAAGCGTGGTGCTGGAGAAGGGCATCAATTCAGCTGTATAGTCGGGATATGATCGCACCCTGTGTGACGATGAACTCACCAGTACATGCCATGGGTTTTACGAATATGCGACCAATTTCCAGGCGTCTTCAGGCGGTTCGTTAACTGGTCGTAGAGCTTGTCCCGAATACTCTTCAAGCGATCCGCCATCGCTTTGACCTCGACCAACCTGCAACGCGCACAAGGTCAAGATTTAGGACAGTCAAGTGAGATCTCGTAACGGATCAGACGCACCAGTTATCGTATGCAACCTGAGTCCCCAAAATGGTTGCAGCGATGTTGGCTCCCCAGGGCGGGGGATGCGTTTGCATGGACCGCGAGATCGACTTCAACTGAGATTCGATCCTTGACTTGTCCGTGGGAGAACTGGTCACTACGGATAGAATTGAAGGGCTGTCGGCGTACAATCCCATTGCCTATAGATCCAGATTGATGTCAGCTGCATTGCCCCCGCAAGACGTATGATAAGTGTGACCTACAGCATCGAAATTCTGAGCCACAACCAAGGGTATTCGTTTTTGCACCATTGTTCGTAGGGGTTGGGCGTCTCGATCGACGTTACCACTGGAAAGTCCTTGGTATTCCATGGCGATCAAAGCGATATGCCTTTTGGACTGTGCAGACACAGGCGGCTCAGTTGGGCGACTGCAGTAGGCGGTCCGGCTCCGTGACTTACTTTAAGAACCTCCGTGGCAAGACGCCACTGTCCCACGGTCAACTCAGCTCCTGTAGGTGTACTCCCACCCACATACATCAGGACAATCGATTGTGCCGGCGCGTTCTGCAGATCTTCGCGCATGCCTTCCCAGTCCACGACACCGGTCCGTGGATCGAAGAATCGGTAGAGACGTATTTCCAAGCCGGCATCTCGAATCGTGCAAGCCTCTTCTTCGATTGTGGGGTTCGGGATGTATATTCGCTTCATAGTTGCCGATGCTGGAAAACGCGACAGGAAGGTTGCGCCAAGTCTAAGTGCGCCCGTAAGCGACGTTGTCTGCACCGAGGCAATCTGATGAACAACCAAATGGTCAGCTAGATTGTCTGGCTCTTCACATATGGTCGCAACTCACTCGACCCTCCTTGTAAGGATTGCTCTCCGCTCCGAAAGCAAGCTTTGGACCGAGGTCGAGAAAGGGTGCATAACCCTCTGTCGGCAACGCGTCGTGAATATGACCTGAGCGCAGATGAATTGATCGCTCCACTGATCGGCTGGTTGGGGGAACAAAAATACTTCCATCGTCTTGACGAAAGCCGGCCAAACCAAGATTGAGCTTGTTGTGTCCCAGATCAGACATGAAAGATCCTACCACCTGCTGAGCACTGCGATTGATCGGGAAAAGAGGAAGAGTCAGCTGAGGTGAAATGCGGGTGACAGATTGTCATTTTTTTCGGTTTACTGACGTCTCTGGTTCTGCCTGAGGCACTTCGCTCCACAGGTCTGTAGGAGGTGGTGCGACGTGATTCGGCGTCAACATGTTACTTAGAAGCGAAGTGTTTTGAGCCAGGTTATTGCCGTTTGTCAACTGCGCAATCATATCCATCAGGATGGCGTTCTGATCATCTTCGCCTGGGACGGGAAGTTCCGGGGCAGCGGCAGGAGAAGGAACCATAGAGCTCGCCAGCTGACTCAGAAGCGCAGCTGGATCTCCAAGAATACTGTTCATATCGATGTCGGCACCGGCATTATGCATCTCTTCCGCAAAAGCAGAGTCCTGGACCCCTTTCGCTAATTTCGCGAGCTCTGCTTGCAAATTTGCCGGAATGTTCAGTGTACCTGTATCACGAGGCGCTTCCACTTTCACAGGAGGGGGTGGTCGGAACGGTGCTTGATCTGCTTGATCTAGTTCGGAAGATGTCATAGCTGCAGTGACCTGGACAGCTTCGTGAGATGGAATGGGTCCGCTGCCATCTTCCATGATGACATCGCCGGCATCAGCGACATTCGCGCTTTGATCCACGAGTGATGATCCGGTTGATTGATCGGCCGCAGGCCGAACTGCGACCGAGCCCTCCTGCCTGACAGTGACGAATGGGGATGCGTCGAGGGGTGGGTCCGCTGCGACGGCAGACGGAGTCTGATGAGATGTCTCTTCTGATATCGTTGTACTGGGTTTCGGATCCCGGAATGGCTGGCCGTCTGTCATAGCGACGTCTGTAACTTCGCCAGGCACCGAGGGCGCTGCGTTCGTTACCCGGAGCGCGCTGTTCTCTGGAGAATCACCCAGATTGTTGCTGAAGGTTTCTGTGGTAGCGGTCGATGGAAGTGATGTGGATGGTGGAATGACCGGTGGTATAGCACGCGGTATAGGAGCCACAGTGGAAACGGACGGCCCAGCCGAAGGTATGGGAGCGGGAAGATCAGTCTTATCAGCTGAGCCCAGCGCTGCCGCTATCGGCACAGATGTCTTTGGCGCGGACCCCGGAACAGAGGGAGTTGTGGTATTTACTGCCGGAATCGCCGACGGTATGATTCCCTTCGCTGTGCTTGGGGCTTCAACTCCAGAAGGCGTAGGCTTCTTTACCTGAGCGACGTTCAAGTCGGGCCGAGCGGGTGAATTCGGTGCAGATGAGGGCTCTTGCTTCACGGACAGGTGCAAAGGGGCGGGTTTCGAGGCTGAAGCCTTGGTTGGCGGGACTACCGTCTTGCTCGGTACCGTAGCTTCAATTGATGATGCTGAAGGAAGAACCTGGCCTGTCGGCTGGAGTCGAGGCATACTCACGGCCGGTGCCTGAGCATCAAGCTCCAGCTGATGTTGAGCAGCTTGCGCCTGACTGATAAGGCTGATGACCGCTTGGACCTGGTTCTGCATCTCTTGTTCATCCGCCGTTGGCATCTCGGAAAGCGGCAATTGAAGGCTAGACACTCCATCAACAAGACTGCCGTTGAGATCCAGATCCGCGAACGCCGCTGGATTCGTCCGCAGCAATTCCTCCAGCGCCCGTACCCGAGCGTTCCAATCGAACCCTGGAGCGGACATGGCTTGAAGAAACGCTCCATCGTCTCGCTTCCGCTTGTTCTTGCGGTTAGGCATGAATGGAGCGTCCATGTGACAGAGTTCAGGTACGCCTCGCTTGACGCATCGTGCGCAAGGTATGTTCCGATCGCATTGCTGCTTCCGTCGATGGCATTCGGTGCAGCTCAGAACCAAACGGTTACGCCGCTTCTTCTCCTTCTTCTCTGCCGGCGTCTCCTTATCTTTTCCTCCCTTGTCGTCATTCGTGCCACTCGCACTTGGTGCAGGCGAATCTTCCATTTTGAAATTATCGCCGTCCAGCTCGTCCTCTGAATTCATCCCATCGTCCTTGTTATCCATCTCGCCTGGTGGCAGAAGCGCGCTGATCATGGATAACAGTTCTTGGGCTTGAGCAGCTGGATCGTCGTCGTCTGGGTCCTCAAGCTCGTCAATCTCTTCATTCGCGATGGACCTAGTCGTAAGGTCGTCCTTCTCTTGACGAACCGGGGAACTCGGACCTGGCATAGCCTGTTTCGATCCAGACGAAGAGCCTGCCACGTTGTTCGTCGTGTCATTCATCTGTGCTGGTCTTCCCAGAGAGGCTGTAGAGTGCACGTTTCGATCAGCTTGGTAACATCATGCGATAGGCGAGCGAGCAGACTTGCCAACAATCTCGTCAATCTGAGCCTGACTGAGTGGATTATCCCCTTCAGATCCACCCAACAAATCCCCATTGATTTGAGATATACCAGGTATAGAGATCGACAAGATATCGGAGAAATCCGGCATGGCCACCATCTCAACATCTTCTTCTGTTCCTGCTTCTATTCGCCGGCGTTTGTTCTTGTGGGCTGGGTCTTCCGAGATGTTTGTTGCGGGCTGTGTCGGAGCAGAAGGAAGGGGAGGGGGAGGTCGGACCAATAGCGTAGAAGTAGATGATGGGATTCGAGGAACTGGGGGTGGTGGTCGTACAGGTGGGGTAGACGAAGAAGACGACGAGTTTTGCATGGCAGACATGCTAGGAACTTTCTTCATAGGCGGTCGTATAGTCGTAGAAGGGCCCGCTGGTGCATTCGTAGGAGCAGGCCTGGGAGTCGGCATCGACAGTGGTCGAGCTATGGGCGGTCTTGCACCTGGAATCGGAGCGCCCACCGGCTTCTTGACTGGCGAATCCACAGGTAGTGGCCGTTTGACAGCGGTAGTAGGAGTTGATGTGCTAGGGGGCCGCTGTACCATTGCAGGCCTTACATTCAGCGAACTCGGGGGCCCGGCCGGGACTGGTTTCGCCGATGGTAAGGATACAGGAGAAGTGATAGGTGCGGTCGTCGACTTGATCGGAGCTGATGAAAGCGGGGATTTGGTGATCGTGACCTTCTCGACAGACTTCTCAGCTCCAGGAGTCAATACTGGTTGCTGAGGGGTTTTTACGGGATCGGTCGTCGTCGTCACAGGCGCTTCCGCGGCGGGAGGTTTGACAGCTGGACCTGGAAGCTCGGTTGGGGGCGCAACTACCTGCTCTTCTTCCCGCGCGACAGGTGCAGGAACAGGCTCGACCTCTATCTCCTCCGGTGTTCTCGCTTGCAAAGTCGAGCTCGCTGCTAAAGGAGTCGCGGGTGCAAGAATCGGTTCTGACGGAATAGGGGTAGTCTCCTCCTCCACTCGGTCCTTCAATGGCGTCGACACCTGCACCTCTTGGGCTCGCACGATGGGCTTCAAGAAATCGATATTGATCGACCCTGTGTCTTCTCCCAAGATGGGCAAGCTCCCCGTCCTCGTCCTCGGCGATGGTTCGATCAATGGTCGAGGGAGGGCTTTTTCTGGGATCAAGGCCGACGCATCCGCGAGAGGTCTTGCGAGATCGAGCGAGATCAAGGCTGTATAGTCTGGAATATCGCTGGTTGGGGAATCTCCTTGGAATTGGAATCGAAGCGATCCGTTGATATTGGGCAAGGGAGAAGGTGAAGGTTGTCTTGAAGGGTTCATGGATAGGGGGAGATCTTGCAATAGGGCATGCTCATCCTCGAACGTCATGTGCATCGATTCGTCCAGGTGGCCGTCGCCGAGGATACCAAGATCCATCTCCGAGCTCTCGTTCAATTGATCGAGAAAATCCGAGCTGAAGAAGGAATTGATCATGCTTTCCGTAGCGTCTGGCGCGATACCTTCTGATCCGGCTACGCCCTCACGCTCGGCTTCTTGAATCGCAGCCAAAAAGTCATCCGGGATCGATCCACCAAACAGCCCAGCAGCGATCTCATGAGCATGATCATGATCATCATCCTGCCCCGACCCCGAGCCTTGCTCGACGACCTGCCGAAGCTGAGCCGTCAAGAGTTCCAACTGCCTAGCTCCTTCATCGTCAAACGCGGAGACGTCCGTCATTTCGACATCTGGCTCGACGCCCTGTTCCTGCGGCTCGACATTCTCCTGTAAACCTTCTCCTACGACCTCGGCACCACCCTCTTCTGGTCGTTCGGGAGGTCTTGTCGTTGTCGAGGAGGTGGAGGGAGAGGTGGGCGACATGACCTCGACCCTCTATCCTCCCGATGAATCCTCTCGCGCGATGGAGAGAGATGAAGGGGAGACGCGAATGACCGAAGGTTATGGATCTAGGTTTAGGTGAGGGGGGGGGCTATGTTGAGAAAGCCAAGGGGTATCTCGATGTGGTCAAGGGTGACATGAAGGCGAGTGAGGCCGTGCAATCTGCAGGGTGGTGAGCGTGTTCCTGTGGCCTAGATGGGGGGACAGAATACTACGAGATGAACACCTGAGCCATCTATTCAAACCTCGCACACCTTGTTTGCTCGCTTTGGGATATTCTCCCGGTTGCTTTGCTTGCGATCGCCTCGCCCGCGAGGTTCAAAGTGACGACGCTTCCAAAGCTCGTGACGCGACTTTTCACGTGATCACGACACTCGCTTCAGCCGCAAGCAAGGTCGATGCGAGTGAACCGAGATTCACAGACATTTCGATCAACCTTGAACAGAGTCGTGTAATGATGGCTCTACAACCACTTGGCTTTGATTTGCCAACAACAAACCTAGTCACAAACCTCTCCTACCATGCCATCCTTCCGACTAGCCGCCGTGTCACTCTCGGACCTCATCCCTCGAGTCCCCTTCACCCGAGGAGTCCTACACCACGCTCGACCCGCTAGAAAACCCGCCTTCCCCTCCCCCCTCGACCCCCTCGAACTCAAACCCACCGCCGGAACCTCCCGAGCTCGAACCGGAACTCAACCTATCAAACCCACGCACCCATCGACAAAATTGGAGGATACGGGGTTGGAGTTCCATCATGCCCCGCCGGCTTCTGCTCCGACGTATACGACGGGGATGGTCCCTGATGTATTGAAGTGGGTTCAGGGGAGTAAGGGAGTCAGACAGAGTGATCAGGCAGGAGCACCGTTGGTCAGACGGAGAAGGATCGAGGTGGGACAGGTGCAGCATGATCTGGGGTTGAGTCAAGCGGTGGTGGAAGAGATTAGAAAGTTGAGGATGGAGGATCCGGTCAAATGGACCAGGAATGCATTGTGTCAAAAGTGAGTCCCGAGCTGAGAATGAGATCATCTCGGATCATTATGGACAACCGTGTACTGATCCGAGAACATTTCGGAATCCCCGTACCACCCTCGACTCTATCAGATTCTCTATCCCCTCCAACTTATCCGCCCATCTAGCTCGACTAGCCCCATCACATAAATCCAACCGAACACGCCTATCAGAAGAACTGAACACGAGGAAACAACGATGGGGATTCAACAAGAGTGTAGCGAGGGAAGCAAAGGTTTTGAGGAGGGAGCTTTGGTAGATGGGATTTGGGGAATGATGAGATGGGTGGATATTGATGGGCGGTCCCGGGGTGCCGAGTGGGAGGGGAGAGTTGATGTATGATGCGCGAGGGTCACGACCTGCCTTTCCTTTCTTTTTGCATGATCAACACAATACCGCATAGGACATGTTTCACTCGATCACTCAGCAACCAGACCAATGTACTCTGGGATGCCGTCCAGCTGGGCGATGAGCTTGGTACACATTCGAGAGTGCATCAAAGCAGTTCCAGCAGCTCGAGCTGACCTCCCCATACGCGTCGCCCTCGAGATCACTGAGCCGATTTTTGAACAAGAGAACGAAAGGAAGGTTGTGATCCGTGTGAAACGCGAGAGAGAAAGGCCGAAGGGGGAAGAGCGAGAGGGGGCAAGACGGGTGAACGTGATGACGGCTCGTATGCAAAACATCCTTTGAATGGATTGTGTCACTCCAAGAATGGTGTTGTCATTATTATTTTGTCCATTCCAAGCCCCGGCCGTGATTCCCACCACCCGGATCTTCCGATCTCCTTTGGCTCCTCCCGCACAATGCACACAGCGCACAGACTTATCTTCGGGCATCGGAACAAGTTGAAGGTTATCCTTGATGGATCCACCTTGATCCCCCCTTCGGTAGTCCGCGCCGTCCGTAGCGTTAGAGCAAATAAGATTAGCCCAGCCACCCGGTGATCTCCCATAGTCCCTAGGACGATGTTCCCCATAGTCGGCCGAGAATTCCCATCAAAGGCCAGGAATATAAAACCATCGAGTCCCGAGAGATTTGATCAGTCTCGACCAACTCCTTCGCCATCCCAGTATATCGAGGTAGAGGTCGGGACTCACTACTTGACTTTCGCCCGTCAGTAGCGGTCGAGTGGTGACAAATAATGCGTAACACGACGATCAAACCACCCCATCCAACATGCCTAAACAACAATCGCCCGACGACAACGCTTCCGAAGCATCCTACTACTCGTACTCTGAATACACTATCCCAGCTTCTGAAGTCTCCGTCAATCGCCGTTGGTACAATCGTCTCGATGATTGGCGACAAGACGTCTCCCCCTCGACACCCAAGAACGACCGTCATTCCTCCTCCTCTCCATCTCATCTAGACCGTCCTCGTACAGGCGGTCAAGATGAAGTGGAATCTACCGTCTCGCCGAAAGAATCCATCTCGTCACGCCCGAGTCCGAGGATTATGCCGAGGATGCTGGAACCACCTGTCCCTATGCCCTTGTTGAGGGAGGAACCGAGGATCATGAATGATGGACGGGTGGATATGGTCAGGGTGTACGATGCGGGGAATGGGATGGAGGCAAGGTTGCATCCGCTTGTGATGGAGGATACGCCGGGCAGGGAGGTCTCAGGGAATCAACTTGAGCCGGCCTATGATCAGGATGTCACCAGGTTCAGATTGCCCCCCTCTCAAGGCACTTTCTATACGGACCAACAAGCTCGGAAACTACACCCTATTCAAGATCCTTATCGCTTACCCCTCCCGACGTCTCGCGGATCGACCACGTACACACGAGGACCTCAACTCGATCGCGATCTACCACCCCTACCACCTTCTCAATCCACTCATCCTCCACTTCGTCCCTCTCGGAACCCACTCGCCGTTACGCCCATCTCCGAATCCTTTTACTCTGACCCTCAATTTGCGGATGAAGATCATCGATATCGACCTGAAGGACGTCCGGGTGACTCGGCGCTACTGAGGCTGGATACGATCCTGGAGCGGACGGACAAGGAGAATGTGAGCGGGCAGACTTATCGTAAAGGAACGCCCTACCCTTCGGCGAGGAAGTTGGACCCGAGCGAGATATCAACGGAGTATGCGGACGTGACGTATGATGGAAGAAGGGGCGTGAGGGAAGATAGCGAATCGACAGTAGAAGTGAGTAGACGTTTTCCCTTGTGATCGTCCATTCAACCCAAATTCTCAATCCATCTTGCTGTAGAGAGTCATAGAACGGACGACTCGAACTAAAACGGCAAGAGCGGTCCCGGACAACATTTCTACTATGGAAGATATTCCGGAACACGCGCCCCGCAAGCGCTACCCGGATCCAGTGCCTGCTCGTCATATTTTAAAACGGCTATCCACCATCGTGGAAGAACCGAGACGACCCAAGACACCTCAAGTCGTGGTCCAGCAGCCGGGATCGATGCCGGTCAAACCTCGACCGCCTTCACGAGCCGAGCAGCTGGAGGATAAGCCTCGACTCAGCAGGCAGGGAAGCACGAAGGTTGACGGAGACTTTGTGCCGACCAAGATGATCGATTTGGTCAACCCAGAAGCTGCACAGGGGACTAGAGACCAGCTCTTGCAGTCGGTATCTCGACGAGCTCCTACCCGAGTCGTCGATGGCTCTCCCCAGGAGACGACTGAAACACGGCCAGATCGAGGCGGTTCGCGGGTCTCGGTCAAAGTTTCGTCAGCGCCTGCTCCTGGTTCCAAATCCAGGGCTGCGACACCAATATCGTCCCAGACCAAAAGGAGCGATCTGTCCCGTTCGGAAAAGCTGCCTGAGAGTCATGAGGGTTCCAGAAACTCATCGAGAGAGCAAGCGATCGCTCTTTCTGCCGGACACACACCAGAAAATCGTCTACGTGAATCATCTCACGGTAGCGCCTGGACCGAAAGTCAGATGAGTACTCCAGATAGTCGGAATCGTCGAAATCGCCGTGATCTTTCGCCTGAAGCTCATAGAGATGATGACCGAGATCATCGCGGTCGTGCTCCAAGCTCGGATGAGCGATTGCAAAGAGGGTCCCGCCGACGATCACCATCTCCCCCTCTTCGACAGACCTCCATGCAAGGTCCTGCGGGATATATGGGAATGAAGCAGATGATACCTCAACAGCCCTTCCCAGGTCAAGTCAACCCTGGCCAGATGATACATCCACCAATGATGCCACCGGCAGGTTATCGAGCGATAATGCCGCCTCCACCGCCCAGATCCATCATGGCGCGAATGCCAAGATCACTTCCACCGCCAATAATGTCGCCTCCCCAAGCCCCATTTCCCTGGATAAACAATGTATCACCCCCGATGACGAATTGGGTGCATCAGAGACCGAATTCTGGTATACCCTCGGGAATGGTGGCGTCGACCAATTTGAATTCGAGCCCTTCAATGGGTATGAGGCACTCCTTGATGAGTCCGGGGCAAAGCTACGGAAACATCGGAAACGCTGGAACGCGTAGGCGAGGTCGTCCGATAGAGAGCATGCGGACCCCGCGCGACGGTCCGATAAGGTAAGCCCATGCGCTGGTATTATAAGTGGCGGAACTCCGGTCTTACTTTATTTTCCGTAGGTCGGCGCAAATAATACCATCGGGTGGTAGATTGCCCAATACGAGACTCGACGGAGTGCCTCGATCTCGTCGCGTTCGCCGCGACGATCAAGCTGTCCCTGTATCTCGTCGAAGCGGGGTGCGAAGCAGACCCATGATTCCTGGTCCAGCCAAAGATCCTAGATCGGGGACTACGCCTGCAACAGCCCGTCGCCGCTCCAGTGGTGGGAATGGAACGAGAAGAGCACAAAGACCGTCACGGTCCAGGAGCGCCCAGACTCCGGTGACTCCAGGAGCGGCAGGGGGCATTCCCGCCACTACCAATTGGGTGAGAAATCTATTGACGTTGAACCGTCGACCTGGTAGGGGTTCGGGTTGAGCCACAGAGGTGCATATGAGCATGAGGGAAGGACTCTTGGACATCACGTCTCGCGTCTACTGGAAGATGATATGAACGTGCTGTTTGTGAGCGTCGGAGAATAAACATTTCTTCGATGACATCACATGAAACGCGGAGATCTCCGAACAAATTGAGCCAGAAATAGAGACGACCGGCAAGCTATGTTCGAGCAGAGGCGGTCCGAGGTCCAGCCTGAATCGTTCCTGTGAAGGTCTCCTTGCACCAGGCGTTAGGCTTAGAGCAGATAAGGGGAGCTTCATCCCAGTCTCGGATCCGTCCGTCAAACTTGCCCCCACCCACTTCGCTTTCGATCGAATCTGACGTTTGTGGGGAGTTCGGGGAAACCCGTGCTTGTCAGCATTTTGAGCGAGCGCGCGCCGTCGCTCACGACGCTAAGCGAACTATACGACCGAAGTGAGGTTGTCGATTTCGCTCGATAAGCAGAAGAATAGTCGAAGGGTTCATTCGTATCGACCTGCATGCTGTTCATATCCTCCCATCGAAATAATCCAAGAACTGGTTCATGCGCTGCAATTGGTATTCTTAGGGTGTCGGGGACATCCCATTGATCGAAATCCACCCGATAACGATTATATCAGCTGCATAAAGGGCAAGTTCCCGATCGAACCAATTATTCGTATCATCAAAGATAGCCTGCACTAGGATGCCCAACCATGCCTCGAGCACCTCCAAGGCTCGACAACATCTTTCACCCCCTCTCCTCCAACGCAACAACTCCGCAACGTCTTCCAAATCTGGGAAATCAGTGCACTCACAAGAAAGGCATCGGGCTCATTATTCTCTGAGCGATCCCTCCGCTCTCATCATCGGCAACACCGTCAGCAACGAACATCATGTCCACGCACAGCATGGAAATGTCTTTGTGCCCCTTCCTGGAGGCAATTTAATGCCGGACTTCGATTCGCTCGTGGCCGCTGAACAGAGAGAGCTGGTCGAGGATCAAATCGAAGATGAGCGTGCTGCTCTGCTGGCGACGTCAAACA
>Ga0308160_10002046_pt1 | contig 25725 bp, 20 predicted proteins | sample PhyFR1_FD_201036 | JGI IMG/M metagenome (GOLD analysis project Ga0308160, IMG submission 201036) | Phyllosphere microbial communities from UC Gill Tract Community Farm, Albany, California, United States - DLSLF.R1 | ecosystem: Host-associated > Plants > Phyllosphere > Unclassified | place: USA... | reverse complement strand
CCGCGCCGGCCGGCGCGGCGAAGCTGGCGAAGCGCTCGCCGCGGTAGGCCGCTTCATCGAGCTTGTACTGCTGGATGATGGTGCCCATCGCGCCATCGAGGATCATGATGCGGCGCGAAAGGATGTCGCGCAGCTGGGTTTCGATCGGTGAGATGGCGTTGAGGCGGGCATTCATGATGGGGGCTTTCCTGGAGAGCGGCTTGACAGGCCGTTTACTGTTGGGCGGTCTACCATTATACGGTATGTGGTCGGGACGGTTGGCGGACGGCCGTAGTGACAATCCGTGTATGTATCCTTATGTATTCATCGGGCTGGGTGTTACACGGCGTTACAATTCACGGGGGTGCAGCAATCTTTACGATACATAAGGCGACGACAATCAAAGTTCGCCGCCCGGAGTGGCGCTCGTAAAGATCGGATAATCGCATGAACAAAGAATACCAACCGGATTGGGATCAGCCAATGGACCGCAACCCGGAGCCAGTAATGTCGTCGAAGTCGCAAGTGGCCAGCAATGGTGTAAAACAGATCGTCACGATCCGCCTGGACGTGGACATGCTCGAATGGTTCAAGGCAGCCGGTCCCGGTTACCAGACCCGTATCAATCAGGTGCTGCGCGAACATATGGATGCGCAGCGCGCTGGGCGTTCGGAGTAATGTTGATTGCGGCGCTGTGGCTTGCCAGCGCCGGGGCTTGATTGCCAAGCCCAAAAAACGTCATTCCTGGCTTCGCGAGGCGTCATTGCGGTCAATGACGCCCGCGCAGGCGGAGATGACGTTTTGGCGATTGCGTGAAGAGGAGGCGTGCGCGGCGAATCAGGTGAAACGCAGGCCGGCGAGCGGAAAACTCTTCAGGAATTCCACTGCCGCCAGACGCTTGCCGCCCGGTTTCTGCAGCTCGTTCAGGCGCAGCGCGCCGTCGCCGCAGGCAACCACGATGCCGTGCGCATCGGCGCTCAGCACCGCGCCCGGCGCGCCGTCACCTGGCACGGCTTGCGCTTGCCAGATCTTGATCGCCGTACCTTCCACTACGCCATTCGCTCCCGGGAATGGATTGAACGCGCGGATCTTGCGCGCCAACACCTCGGCCGACCCGCTGAAATCGAGCTTTGCTTCTTCCTTGCTGATCTTGGCGGCGTAGGTCACGCCCGCTTCCGGCTGCGGCGTGGCTGGCAATTGATCGGCTTGCAGTTTGCGCAGCGCCTCGACGATCATGCGTCCGCCCATCTCGGCCAGCTTGTCGTGCAGGCTGCCGGTGGTGTCGAGCGCGTCGATCGGCAGCCGGTCGATCAGCAGCATCGGCCCGGTATCCAGGCCTTCTTCCATTTCCATGATGGTGACGCCGGTCTCGGCGTCGCCCGATTCGATCGCACGATGAATCGGCGCAGCGCCGCGCCAGCGCGGCAGCAGTGAACCGTGGATATTGATGCAGGGACGGATATCGAGCGTGCTGCGCGGCAGGATCAAACCGTAGGCCGCCACCACCATCACGTCATACTCGATTGCATTGAGCTGCTCGTGGGCGGCGCGCGCTTGTTCGGCGCGCTGCGGGTCCTTGCTGTCCATCCGCAGCGACAGCGGTTGCGCCACCGGCATGCCGTGCGCCAGCGCGTACTGCTTGACGGCGGACGCCTGCAGCTGCATGCCGCGCCCGGCCGGACGGTCGGGCTGGGTCAGCACCAGCGGGATCTCGAAGCCGGCCCCGTGCAGGGCGCGCAGGGCGACAGCGGCGAACTCGGGCGTGCCGGCGAAGACGACCTTCATGGCGCGCCGCTTCAACGGCGCGCCGAACGCTGGGCGGCGTCGCGCGCCAGGCCGCGTTCTTCCTTCTGCAGCTTGGCCTTGATGCGGTTGCGCTTGAGTGGCGACAGGTATTCGACAAACACCTTGCCCATCAGGTGATCCATCTCGTGCTGGATGCACACTGCCAGCAGGCCGTCGGCGTCGAGCGTGAATTCCTTGCCCTCGATATCGAAGGCGCGCACCTTGACCTGCGACGGCCGCTCGACGCCGTCATACACGCCCGGCACCGACAGGCAGCCTTCGTCGTAGACCTGGCGGTCATCGCTGGCCCAGGTAATTTCAGGGTTGATGAAGACGATCAACTGGTCCTGCGCTTCGGTGACGTCGATCGTCACCACGCGTTCGTGCACGTCGACCTGGGTCGCGGCCAGACCGACGCCGGGCGCGTCATACATGGTTTCCGCCATGTCGGCCACCAGCTGGCGCAGGCGCTCGGTGCCGAATTCGGTGACCGGTGCGGCGATCTTGTGCAGGCGCGGGTCGGGATAGCGGAGGATGTTCAGTAAGGCCATATTCAGTTCGATTTCAGTTAGATGGACAGCGGTGATGACGGTAGATCAAGAGCGCGTATAAAAATGCAAACGCAACAACGCGACGCCCCGCCAAACGGCAGTTTGTCTTGCACCTTCAGGGATTTATGTGCAGAATTTGATTCAATACGGCAACCCTTTTCAGGACAGGGAGCGGTACCATCATGCTGCCACAAGTGTGCTGTCTCTTGCGTCGCAGCCGGGGCCAAAGCGCCGCGCGGCAGGTGATCGGTCGTGGTTTGTTCACAACGTGTTCCTAACGCCGCACATAACGGACGTCTTCAATGAAAAATTTTAGCACAGTCGCGACCCGCGCTGCTGCCGTCGCACTGTTTGCCGTTGCCGCCTTGGGCGCGGCCCCCGCCAGTGCCCAGACATCGAACTGCACCTTCCGTCCCGACGCGCCCGACCAGCACGTCGTGGTCAAGGGCGATACCTTGTGGGACATTTCCGGCGCTTTCCTGCGCAATCCATGGTGCTGGCCCCAGGTGTGGGGCATGAACCGCGACCAGATCCGCAATCCGCACTGGATCTATCCGGGCCAGATCGTCTACTTCGACCGCGCGCGCGGCCGCCTTTCGCTCAATCGCCCTGGCGCCGGCGAGGGCGGCGACGGGCGCGGCGATCCGCCCCTGATGCGCCTGTCGCCGCAGGTGCGCAGCGAGTCGCTCGAGGCCGGTGCGGTGCCATCGATCCCGGCCGGCGCCATCGAGCCTTACCTGACCCAGCCGCTGGTGGTCGAGGCCAACGAACTGGCCGGCGCGCCGCGCATCGTCGCTTCGCAGGAAGGCCGCGTCTACCTGGGCGAAGGCGACCGCGTGTATGTGCGCGGCGACATCAAGGGCGGCGCCAGCTTCCAGGTTTTCCGTCCCGGCAATCCGCTGCGCGACCCCGAAACCGGCAAGGTGCTGGCGCACGAGGCGGCCTACCTGGGCAGCGTCAAGCTGGTCAGTGAAGCGAAGCCGGGCGTCGATGTCCACACCTTCCAGGTAAGTAATACGCTGCAAGAAATGGGCGTCGGCGACCTGCTGGTGCCGGCCCCGCCGCAGCCGGTGCGCAACTACGTGCCGCACGCGCCGCTGCGTCCGGTAGGCGCACGCGTCATGTCGATCTATGCCGGCGTCACGTACGCCGGCCAGAGCCAGGTGGTGACGGTCAATCGTGGTTCGGTTGACGGACTCGATATCGGCGCCGTGCTGCAGCTCTATCATCTCGGGAAGACGGTGCCCGACCCGGACAGCAAAGGCTTCCTGGGCATGGGCCGCTCGACGCTCAAGCTGCCCGACGAGCAATATGGCAGCCTGTTCATCTTCCGCGTGTTCAATAACGTGGCGTACGGTTTGATCATGCAGGTAACGGCGCCGGTGCAAGTGGGCGACGTCGCCAAATCACCGGAGTAAGCCTACCGTGCAGGACACGGCCCCCCACATCGCCCCAGGCGCCCAAGGCGCCCCACAGGCCAGCCCGATCGCCGACTGGCTGCGGCTCGAGCAGGCAGACGGTGTGGGCTGCCGCAGCGCCCACCTGCTGCTGTCCGTGTTCGGCTCGCCCGGCGCGATCCTGTCTGCCGGCCACGCTGCGCTCAGCGCGCACGTCTCCGGCGCCCAGGCGCAGGCCCTGTGCGCGCCGCCCGGGCCCGAGCTTGGCGCACTGATCCAGGCCACGCTCGACTGGCTGGAAAAACCCGGCCACCATCTGCTGACCCTGCACGACCCCGACTATCCGGCGGCGCTGGCCGAGATCCCCGATCCGCCGCTGCTGTTGTATATCAGTGGCCGCCGCGAACTCTTGACGCGGCCACTGGTGGCGATCGTCGGCAGCCGCAACGCCAGCGTGCAAGGCAAGCTCGATGCCGAGAACTTCGCCGCCGCGCTGTCCGGCGCCGGTCTGTGCGTGGTCTCGGGGCTGGCGCTGGGGATCGACACGGCGGCCCACGAAGGCGCCCTGCGCGGCGCCGGCTCGACAATCGCCGTCGTCGGCACCGGCCTCGACCGTGTGTACCCGGCGCGCAACCGCGAACTGGCGCACCGCATCGCCGCGCACGGTTGCCTGGTCAGCGAATACGCGCTCGGCACGCCACCGCTGGCCGCCAATTTCCCGCGCCGTAACCGCGTCATCAGCGGCCTGGCGGCCGGCGTGCTGGTGGTCGAAGCGGCTGCGCAGTCGGGTTCGCTGATCACGGCGCAGATGGCGGCCGAGCAGGGCCGGGAGGTGTTCGCGCTGCCCGGCTCGATTCACTCGGCGCTGGCCAAGGGCTGCCACCGCCTGATCCGCGACGGCGCGCAACTGGTCGAGACGGCGCAAGAAGTGCTGCAGGCGATGCAGGTGTCGCCGCTGGCTGTCCTGCCTGCGCAGCGTGCCAAGCTGCCCGAATCCGATCCGGCGCCAGACGACGATCTGCTCGCTGCGCTGGGCGCCGAACCGGTGGCGCTGGACGAATTACTGATGCGCATGAATGTCGACGCCGGCGTGCTCGGCGCACGCTTGCTCGGCCTCGAACTGGCCGGTCTGGTGGCGCAATTACCGGGCGGGCGGGTGCAGCGGATCTGGCGCTGACAGCCTGTCATTCCTGTAATAAATGGGCAAAATGCAAAACATGCTTGTGCTTCGTTCTAGCCATTCAAAGAACGATATGTGCTTGTTTTTAATGGTTTTTAGTAAGATAGTTGAACGAACAAGGCCACCATACAACGTTTTTTCCACCAGGCAGCGCCCCGGGCGTGCTGCACTTGTACCTCGGCGAGCTTAGCTGCTACAGTAGCGTCACTATGTTCGACATCCTGGTCTACCTCTACGAGACGTACTACCGTCCCGACGCCTGCCCCGAGCCGGCAGCCCTGGCGCGCAAGTTGTCCGCCGTCGGCTTCGACGACATCGAAATCTCGGAAGCCCTTGACTGGCTTACCGGGCTCACCGACGCGCCGCTGCCGGAAACGATTGATGCGTCCACCGGTACCCGTTATTACGTGGATGAAGAGTACATCGAGCTGGGCAGCGAAGCGATCGGTTTCATCGCCTTCCTCGAAAGCGCCAAGGTACTCGGCCCGATCCAGCGCGAGATCGTGATCGAGCGCGCCCTGGCCTGCGACGAGTCGCCGATCGCCTTGAGCAAACTCAAGATCATTGTGCTGATGGTGCTCTGGAGCCAGGGCAAGGAGCCGGACGCACTGATGTTCGACGACCTGTTCGGCGACGACGACGATCACGAGCCGCGCCTGCTGCACTGATCGCCATCAGGCGGCTTGGGCCGTCCACGCAACACATCAAAACGGGGCCTGCGCGCCCCGTTTTTGCATTTGCAGCACCACGATGCAGCACAAAGGCTATTGCGGTGAGCGCGAAAACACGCTTATCATTGGCCGCTTGATCGGGACTGTTACCAACCAGACACTATCGCAGTTTGCTGGACCGTGATTTCACCGGCCTGCCTGCGAGCATGTATGATGCCCAGCAAAACACACTATATAGAGCAAGACGAGAAACGCTTATGACCAAATCCCTCATCATCGCCGAGAAGCCATCGGTCGCGAACGACATCGCGAAGACGCTCGGCGGCTTCACCAAGCACGATGAGTACTTCGAGTCCGAAGAGTACGTATTGTCGTCCGCCGTCGGCCACCTGCTCGAGATCGCGGTGCCCGAAGAGCACGACGTCAAGCGCGGCAAGTGGAGCTTCACGCACCTGCCGATGATCCCGCCATACTTCGCGCTGAACCCGATCGCCAAGACCGAATCGCGTCTCAAGGTGTTGAACAAGCTGATCAAGCGCAAGGACGTCACCACCCTGATCAACGCATGCGATGCGGGGCGCGAAGGTGAGTTGATTTTCCGCCTGATCGCGCAAAATGCGAAAGCCAAGCAGCCGGTAAAACGCCTGTGGCTGCAGTCGATGACGGCCGGCGCGATCCGCGACGGCTTCAATAACCTGCGCACCGATGAAGAAATGCTGCCGCTGGCGGACGCCGCGCGTTGCCGCTCCGAAGCCGACTGGCTGATCGGCATCAACGGCACCCGCGCCATGACCGCGTTCAACTCGAAAGAGGGCGGCTTCTACCTGACCACCGTCGGCCGGGTGCAAACCCCGACCTTGTCGATCGTGGTCGAGCGCGAAGAAAAGATCAAGAAATTCATCCCGCGCGACTACTGGGAAGTGCGCGCCGAGTTCGTGTGCGCCGCCGGCATCTACGAAGGCCGCTGGCTCGACACCAAGTTCAAGAAAGACGAGAACGATCCCGAGAAGCGCGCCGAGCGCCTGTGGAGCAAGGCCGCCGCCGATTCGATCGCTGCCGCCTGCCGCGGCAAGCAAGGCGTGGTCACCGAAGAATCGAAGCCGACCACCTCGATGGCGCCGGCCCTGTTCGACCTGACCAGCCTGCAGCGCGAGGCCAACGGCCGCTTCGGTTTCTCGGCCAAGAACACGCTCGGCCTGGCCCAGGCGCTGTATGAAAAGCACAAGGTGCTGACTTACCCGCGTACCGATTCGCGTCACCTGCCGGAAGACTATATCGCGACCGTCAAGGAAACCCTAACCTCGCTGGCCGACACCAATAACTACAATCAGTTCGCCAAGCAGATCGCCAAGGGCGGCTGGGTCAAGCCGAACAAGCGCATCTTTGATAACACCAAGATCTCGGACCACTTCGCCATCATTCCGACCGGCGTGATCCCGAAGAACCTGAGCGAGCCCGAACAGAAACTGTACGACCTGGTCACGCGCCGCTTCCTGGCGGTGTTCTTCCCGGCCGCCGAGTTCCTGGTGACTACCCGCTTTACCGAAGTCTCGGGCCACCAGTTCAAGACCGAAGGCAAGGTCATGACCAACCCGGGCTGGCTGGCGGTGTACGGCAAGGACACCGGCGACGACAAGGACGGCGCCAACCTGGTGCCGGTGGCCAAGGGCGAAAAGGTCCTGACCGACAAGATCACCGCCAACGGCCTGGTCACCAAGCCGCCGGCCCGCTACAACGAAGCGACGCTGCTGTCGGCAATGGAAGGCGCCGGCAAGCTGGTCGACTCCGACGAACTGCGCGACGCCATGGCCGGCAAGGGCCTGGGCACGCCAGCCACGCGCGCCGCCATCATCGAAGGTCTGCTGACCGAAAAATACCTGCTGCGCGAAGGCCGCGAGCTGATGCCGACCGCCAAAGCATTCCAGCTGATGACGCTGCTGCGCGGCCTGGGGGTGAACGAACTGACCGCGCCGGAACTGACCGGCGAATGGGAATTCAAGCTGTCGCAGATGGAGAAGGGCAAGATCTCGCGTGAAGAATTCATGCGCGAAATCGCCCAGATGACGCAGATCATCGTCAAGCGCGCCAAGGAATACGACAACGACACGATTCCCGGCGAGTACGCGACCCTGCGCACGCCGTGCCCGAACTGCGCCGGCGTGGTCAAGGAAAACTACCGCCGCTTCGCCTGCACCAAGTGCGATTTCTCGATGAGCAAGACGCCGGGCAGCCGCCAGTTCGAGATCGAAGAAGTCGAAGAGCTGCTGGACAAGCGCACCATCGGCCCGCTGCAAGGTTTCCGCTCCAAGATGGGCCGCCCGTTCGCGGCGATCCTGCGCATCGTGCGCGACGAGGACATCAAGAACTTCAAGCTCGAGTTCGACTTTGGCCAGGACGATGAAGGCGAAGACGGCGAGGGCGTCGACTTCACTGGCCAGACCGCACTTGGCCCGTGCCCGAAGTGCGCCGGCGGCGTGTTCGAAATGCCACTGGCCTACGTTTGCGAAAACAGCGTGGCCAAGCCGAAGACCTGTGATTTCCGCAGCGGCCGCATCATCCTGCAGCAGGAAATCCTGCCCGAGCAGATGACCAAGCTGCTCGTCGCCGGCAAGACCGACCTGATGCCGGGCTTCGTGTCGCAGCGTACCCGCCGCGCATTCAAGGCCTACCTCACGCGCGGCAAGGACGGCAAGATCAGCTTCGAGTTCGAAGAGCGCAAGGCCAAGCCGGGCGCCAAGGCCAAGGGCGCGGATGCTGTTGACGGTGCGGTGGCCGAGGGCGCCGAAGGTGCTGACGGCGCAGCGGTTGCCGTGAAGCCGGCGCGCAAGGCCGCAGCCAAGGCGGCTGCCAAGCCAGCGGCCAAGAAGGCTGCAGCCAAGCCGGCTGCGCGCAAGGCGCCGGCCAAGAAGGCTGCGGCACCTGCCAAGAAGTAAGCGACGGAAAATTGCAGGCGCAGCATGCCGTCAAGGCAGTGCCTGTCAAAAGCTTCTTTGAAATGCAAGTGCTGTAATGCTGAGATAAAAAGCTAAACGGCCCGGCCAATTTTGACCGGGCCGTTTTTCATTTCAAAACATGCTCACCAGCCGCTGGAAGGGCATGCTTGGCATTTTAATCAACCGTTGCTGGCAGGCTGCCCAGAAGTTTGCACCCACACTCTGTTGTACTGCCTTCGACGGCAACGGCCACGCCATCAACGGTAAAAGTACGGTGGGCGGAAATAATCTTATTCACGCCGTGAGGTTTTCCACCTGGGTAAAACTGTGGGCAATTCACCTGGTCGCCAAGTCTTGCAATGGCGCGCCCACGAATATCATGGGTGGGCGAACCGCTGATGACAGTTCCGCCGTGGTCGGTTTTGTCGCCCACCGTAATGATCACTTTAGGCATAGCGCCCCCAAATAATTCGAATCGTTAATACGTTGGTGCACCGGTTTCCGGCGCGATTGCATCTTGTATGCCGTTCCATGGTGGAAGTTCGGCAGGAGGGAGTGGCAGTACGTTGTCTAATAGCTTGAATCTCAGGTAAGGATTGAGATCTAGTGAATTTTTTATTATTTTGTACCGTGCCTTCCGCTCAGGATCAGGTTTTAATTCCAATTCGCGTAATTTTTTCGTATGATCCGCGCTTGCTTGAACCCAATATTGATCTCGAAAAAACAGCATCAGTGCCGCGGCAGAGTCCTTGTCACCAAATCGAGTACCATCTTGGTAAAACTTGAGCGCTTCATCGAACTGACCGTTTGCTGCTGGGCCGTAATCCTGCTTAAACGCGCACATCCGCAGATACAATGCATTGGCAGGCTGTTTGGCGTTTTCATATGCTTCAGCAAGTGCCATCTGCGCTTCAGCACTGCCTAACTCTGCTGCTCTACGGTAGTACGCCCACGATATTGTATCGTCCATGGCCGCGCCACCGTAGCCGTACTGGTGGGCAACTCCAAGGTCGTAATAGCCCCATGGCTGGCCTGCGGCGACAGCTTCTCGAATTATATTGACGCCTTTTTTAGGTTCGGAAACAAGCACCTTGTTGGTGTCGAGATGGCCGAGTCCGCGCAGATGGAAATGCGCCATCAGCGCCCGTGCACCCCAGTCCCCTTTTTGGGCCGCCAATTCAACGTCAGTCAAGATGCTCTGGAGTTCCAGTCGTGTAAACTCGTACTCTTTCTTGCTGCGCCAAAAATTGCGCGCTTTGATGTAAAGGTCATAGGTCAAAGGATCGCGTTGGCGTGGCATATGATTTTTCCAGCGCGCACATGATGGAGGAGGGTCGTTGACATTAAATGAATAGAGACCCGGCGGTAACGTGTGCATTGAAACGTGCTCCAAATGTTGGTTGTACCAATAAATTCCAAAAGTGAGCGCCGCCGTAGTTGCGGTCAAGAAAAGCCAATGTAAAGATTTTTTTTTCATTTCTAAATAAGGGGTGCGCCCGGCTTCCGGTCTACGTAGAATGCGACGATCTGACCGATAAGAGGATCACCTTTTTCCATCGCCAGCCTATTTTTTTTCATGGTTTTATTCCATTCATCGAATGTTTCGCCCATGTCTTTAAACTGTCCCGGGCCTGGAGCGTTAGTGCATTGAATAAACAAATTCCGGCGGAGCGTAAAAGCCACGTCTTTGTCGTCACTAAGAATATTTAGTTCGCTGTCGATTGCCATACTTCGTAAGTTTAAGTTGGCCGAGCCGATTGTGAAGGCGGCATCATCTACAATTGCCACTTTAGAGTGGATGTAAATTTCTTCATATTCACCATGATTAGGTTTTGGGCGAACGCATGTCCATAGCGATCCCATTAACGCATTGATCCCGTCGATCGCCAATTCCTCATAAGTCGGCGGGAGTATTCCCTCCCCTTTGCGGGCTAACTCCGCTGCTCGCTCGTGCTCAACTTTCATGGCTTCGCTTGATCCAATCTGTTTTACCACATCGTAGGTGGCGACATCCATTCCGTCACGCTCGGGAGTCGATGTCAGAATAAATACATAGATCGGCTTAGTGAAGCCGCCCTTTCTAAGATTCTGTACGCATTCCTTCAAGTGTGTCGCCCATGCACCATATTGAATGTATTGGTTTTGTATGAAAATATAGTGATGAGCCTGTCGTGTCAGGTTGGCATAACACTCTTTGATTGTCTTCTCACGATGCATTGGTTGCGTCCGCATGAGTTGCATGCTGTGCTGGCCGCCCCGAATTGTGAAGGCGTCCGGTTTGATGTCTCTACGGCGCTCAGCGAAATCATGATCCAGATCGTGATGCGCCATTTTTTGGATCGAACGACTTATATTATGCAAGCCCCGGCTCAAATATTTCGTTACCAGCCAGTATTTTTCGGTGAAATGTGAGCTTGGTGGCGTTGACTCGCTCCATCCTTGACAAAAATTATGGTTGAGATCGTATAGGACTGGCCCACGGACTCGCGCGGATACGTCCTGATAGGGTTTAGCTACATAGGAATTATGCTTATGATAGTTATCAAGCGCCCGCTGTTTTGTATCGAGTTCTGCTTGTGAAGGTCTGTACACAATTCCCAGATTGGCGCCAGCACCGTGATCAAGTGCAGGTCCGGATTTGAATGACATCGGATCGTCTCGATAGAACGTCTCGCGCCGAGGGTCGCGATAAAGGTGATCCGGTGTATCCCAGAAGTCGGTGATGGAATTGTGGCCCATGACATAGCCCACAGCTTTAGTAGGCAGCTCATAATCAATCAGCAGCATCTTCTGATGGTGTGTTGGGAACCGGGCGGTGCCATGCGCCGCTACATGTGTCGGTACGTCTTCGTCTTTGATAGCCCTCGGGAAAAGTTCGGGCAGGATCGTGCGTACATGAAAGCAGATGTTAGGGATCGAGCCTGAGCATATTTTCTCGAACCACTCAGCGTTATATTTTTGATGTGCTTCGCTTTAAAAGCCGGTAGCACTCGAACAGCCAATGGCCGGGAAGCGGGTGCCATAATAACCAGGGATATTCTTCATTAGCGTTTGGCTTACTTGGTCGTCGTGCCAAACTAGCAGCCGGACCATCACCGGATCCTGTTTACGGGTGGCTAGATGCAGAAGTAGGTCGCCATAGCGCGGTCCATTGTCCGCATTGACCCCGCGTATGAGTACCATGCCCGGATCAAAACCCCAAGTGATAATGTCGATGCTACGGGTAGCTGCCTGAAGGTCAAGGGCAATCCGCTTGAATACTTCCTCGCCGCAAATGAGGGGCTCGATGTTTCCTCTGTGACGTGGATAATAGACTGGAGTCGGGGTCTGCACCCACCACGGTAACTTGAGAAATTGGTACGGCCCTTTTGTCTTGTTATAAGATAGCGTCTGTTTATACAGCTTAGCATTTTCGTTCATCGCGCCCATGTCAGCCTCGCATTTGGTTATCGTAGTGCACCCAGAGTCAGATCGGAAAGCGTGCGGTCTTCCTCAAGCGCAGGATGATGCTCACTTAGTGAGCCACCACTGTTCGCATAGCCGTGATGGCCGATTGAGGCACTTAGTTCGTGCTGTTCTTCGTGCGCGTTAGCGCTGATTTCGAAGCGCTGCCCGTTCGCGAGTTCAAGCTCGTATTTAGAGTCTGATTCCATCTCATGTTTGAAGCTGACGTTGCCTTCCTCATCGAGCTGGCCTTGATCGATTGCAGCACCATCTTTGTAAAGCTTATAGGGCAGACCGCCCCCAGCTTTTCCGGCGGCTGCCGAATGAGAGCCCAAGTGAAGTGCACCTTTCCCATTGTCAGCAAGGCCTGTTGCAGGGGGCATCGCTATTGCCATATTCATGTTCTTTGCGGTTGGCAGACTGTGCTTTGCCGCGTGGGCAATGAATGAGCCGCTAGTCCCCAGTTCAATTGACCCTGCTGTGAATTTGGCATAGCTTCCAGCGCCATTGATGACTACTTCTTCTTTGGCATTGATTGTGATCCGATTTGCCGTATGAGAAATTTCCAGCTTTGCCAGAAGTTTGATGTTGTCGGACAGAGCCTGCATGTCGATATCGCCGGCCGCGGCAATCATCTTCATTCCAGCTTTTTGCACAAAAAGGCGGAACGTTTGGCGAACGCTAGCGAATAGGGTACCTCCGGCGGCGACAGACATCTCTTTGCCACTTGTTATGGCGGTATGACGTTCACTGGCGATATGGGTATCACGACCACTTGCAGTGACGATCCCAACGGGACTGGCAAGAACGAGATGCGGTGAAGTTAGCTCGGGAAAGTCATTTTCCACAGTGCCTTTGCCGCCTATGGCGTCAGCATGCAATTCCAAATGAGTCGCGACATCTACCTGGCTATTGCTTGCATCTTGTGCACCATTTTTCTGCGCACTCTCTGCCAGCAGTTGATGCTGATCTGCAGCAAGCTTTAGGCGGCGCACTGTCTCGCTCATATCTTTGATTGCTCCGTGCGCAGCTTGGCGCGCCTCGGTCGTAATTAATAGCCCTTTCGCTGCTCTCGCGACACCATGCCCGTCGGTGCGCAACTCCCAACCTTCGCCACGCCCATCCTTCCGGCCAGCGTTTCCCTCGATACGGGTGATATGCCCAAGTGATAGTTGGCTGCATTGATGATCGCTCTTGAGCTGAGCCTGGATCTGACCGTTGGTGTCATCGAGCACTAAGTGATTGCTGCGTCCTACCGCAGAGTTACCCTCGCCGGGAGCCAGTTCGCGGCTTCGCAATCCGGTCAGTGCACGCTGCCCCGGTACCTGCCATGGTGGCATATTGCGCTGGTTGACCACGGCACCAGTGAGGATCGGTCGATCCGGGGACCCATTCAACCATTGAACAATAACCTCGGTACCGACGCGCGGAATCGCCGCAGCGCCTAGCTGGGCGCCTGCCCAGGAACTGGCAACGCGTATCCAGGCCGAACTACGTTCGTTATTGCTTCCAATCCTGTCCCAATGGAATTGCACTCGTACACGACCGTACTCATCAGTGTGGATCGAATCCGGGCCGGATGGCCCGACGACGATGGCAGTTTGCGGCGCGAAAATCCGCGTGTCGATACTATTGAATTCACGACCGGGTCGCCAGACTACACTTTTTCGGGTACAAGTCATCCAGTTCCGATAGAGTATCTTCTCACCACTCTCCTGCAAGTAATTGTTTTTGGCAACGTGGCGCACTGATAGAATCAGAAAATCATCAGCGCTTGCGTTGTTGTTAGCAGTGCGCCGCCGAACAAGCCTGTTGTGATTGAAGTGGTCGATCAGGCGGAACGCGCGGCCGGGCATCAGGAAGCGATTATTGCCTTGGGCCTCAACATATTTGGCAACCGCTTCGAATTCTTCCATGCGAATGCGGCTCTGCGCGTCGCCATCCATCCGATTGCTGAAGCCATAGGCGCCGGTGTATTCGTAAGATTCGATATCTGGCACATCTCCTTGCTTGTTCAAGGTAGGGACTACCACATTGGCGGGCATCGAATTTTTAAAATTGAACCCACTCAAGGCTACGCTGGTTGGTGCCGCCTGACGCACCGGCGACCAGCGGTCGATAGCATCCTCTTCAATCGCACTACCTTCACCATGAAAACGTGCATCAGCGCCACCGTCTATATCTGGCGCTAATGTTGAATCATTGCTGATGACTAGCTTATGTCCGTTGGCAGCATGTTCGTACCAATAATACAGACCCGCAGCTTCCCAACGCCGGCTCAGGTAATTAAAGTCAGTTTCGTTGAATTGGCAGGCGTCGGTCATGATGTGATCGTTTCCAGTTACGTGCCAGTCCCATTGGGCATGCAGGTCATAATCCCGGAAAATTTCTGCGGTTTGATCCCTCAAGGTCTTCCTGTGGAATAAGTAACTATCCTTGCGCAAGCTAAGGAATTTCAGCCAAGGTCCGAGTGTGGCCTCATAAAAAGTGAGGCCTCCGTCGGAGTGGCGGCGGCGAAAGGTGAAAACATAACCTGTGAAATGTCGTAGGCTGCCGTCTTTACGCACCAGTTCGACATTTAATAACTTGCCTTGCATTTCTTTGAATGCGAGGTCTGCAGTGTCAGAGAGAAGCTCGACTGTAAAGACAAAATCCTTGGAAATGTTTTCTGCCGCGTCGATTTTGTTGACGAGGAATTGAACGGGCGGAGCGTCATCATTGGGGAATGACAGCCGCAGAATACGATTATGTTGCGGGTCCCGCATGAGATCGTAAAAGGAGCGACATAGGGTGGGCATGTGTAGTTCCGATATCCTCGAACGGATTTGTTTGCTCAAGTAATTAGCTTTCACTTGAGGCCGGCATTCAGCTCACAGCGAGATCAGTAGCAGACTGGCTAGCCCTAGTCGAAGGGGCGATCCCTCGACGATTGCTGCTGAATAGGTATCTAATGGCTTCTGCGAGTAGCCCATTGATTATTTAAGCATTCGCCTGGCGGGAATTTGAGAAAGCTCAGCTTGCCGATGCACGTGTTGTCAAAGTGCACGATAATCTGTTCTGTAGAGATATATCGTCAACACCGTTCTCTCTATTGAGAGTGCATTAATTGCATCGAAATATGAAGCTATGCTAGAAGGGTAGAATCTGGATGATTCGCGGGAAACGTATTGTTTTGTTGGCGACGCCGTCGAACGACGAGCATTTGTTTATAGTGAAGAAATAAAAAATGCCGTTCAGTGAAGACTGAACGGCATTTGCAGGATGCTACGCTTTTGTGATGAGCGAAGTGGTCGTTGACTCAGTCTTGCCACTCTTTCAGCGCATGGATCGCCGCTTCACCATTGTGAATGGCTTTGACGCGCCGTACCACTTCGTTCTGCCACGCTTCGTCGGCGTCCTGATCGGCGCCATCGATGTCCTGCAACAGCAGGCGCAACAGGTCACTCTTTTCCGATGCACTCAGCATCTGGATTTTTTCAGCGATTTCAGTGACCAGGTTTGACATGTCTTCCTCCAACTTGTTTTGACCTGATCATAGCGCGAAGATTACAAGTTGTCGACGGCGACCATATTGTCTGCCGGTTTTCGGTCGATCAGTTTGTTATCGGGGTCGATCCCGGCGCGCACCGGGGGCGCGTCGACCACCAGAATCACCTTCTGCCCGGCCTGCGTCAGCAGGCGCCGTTCGCGCGCCAAAGGCGTGCAGTTGGCGCCGTCGACACCGAATTCGACATAGTCGCGCAGCGCCATCGGCTGCTCTTCGCCGCTATCGAGGGTGCGCACCTTGCCGGCATGCGCCGTGATGGTGACGTCGTAGCGGCCATCGGGGCGGCGGCGCGCGACCGCGCTGTCGGCGCGGTTCTCGTACAGAACCAGCGATTCGAACAGGTCGTCGATCAGGTAGGCCTTGTCGGGCGGCGTTACGGCGCGCAAGCCAGCCACCAGTTCGGCGGCGCTTGGCGCCGGCGCGCTGCGGTAGGCGTGCCGTTCGAGCAGGCCACGCAGCACGCCATTGACGCGCGCTTCGCCGATCAGGTCGGCCAGCAGGTGCAGCGCCAGGCCGCCCTTGCGCGCGTGCACGTAGTGCTGGTTCCCGGCCTGCGCCAGCGGCAGTTCGCGCCCTTGCTCCTGGATGCGGCCCATCAGATAGGCGTCCAGGTCATGGCGCAGGAAGCGCCGCATGCGCGCCGCGCCATGGGTGCGCCGCATGACCATCAGCGCCGTGTATTCGGCCAGGCCGTCCGACAGCACGGCGCCGCCGCGATGGTCGGCGGCGGCCAGCTGCAGGCCCCACCACTGGTGCGCCGTCTGGCGCGCGCTGACGTAGAACGGATAGTCGAGGTCAGTTGCGGCATCAGCGTCGACGCGGGCCGTGAAGGCGGCGCTTTCCGAGAACGGGATCAGGCCGGGGAAGGCCTCGCTGCTGCGCGTGTAGCGCGCGAATTCGGCGATGCGCAGTTCGCGCAGCGGATAGCGCCCGAAATTGCGCGCGCCGTAGTCCAGGCTGGCCTGGACGCCGCGGATCATGCGCTCGACATTGACGCCGTGGCCGGCGTGGTGGAACACGTCGATCGATACGTCTTGCCAGCGGTCGTGGCGCACTTCGTAGCGCGCCGACTGGAAGGCGTAGACGTTGGGCGTCAGGCGGTCGATCCGGTACTCGAAGTGGCGACGGCCAGCCTCGACCCATTCGCGCTCGAGGGTGCCGGGCGCAATCGCGATCTGGTCCGCGCTGGTGCTGACGATGGCATGAAAGCCGATCCAGTCGATATCAGGGGCCGCCGCGCCTGCGGTCTTGGTTTCGCGTGCGGGCAGGCCGAAGCGACGCCGGTCACGCTCGTCGATCAATTCCACCGAGCGCTGGTAGCCGATGCGCGGCAGCACTTCATGCGTGAAGAAGCTGCCGTTGGCCAGCACCGGGGTTTCGCTGCCCAGGCCCAGCAAGCCGCGCGGCGCGTAGCCGAGATCGAAGCTCAAGGCCATGCGCGCGCCGGGCGCCAGCGGCGTGGCCAAACGATAGTGATAAAAGCCGCGCTCACGGTCTGCCAGCACCAGCGTGGCCGCGTGCGGCGTAGCGACGCCCGGCGCAGCGACGCCCGGCGCAGCGACGCGCGGCGTAAACTCGCTGCCGCGCGCCTGGTACAGCACCAGCTCGGCGATCGGCTGCGCGCTGCGGTTCTCGAGCTGATAGGTGCCTTGCACCGCCAGCGCGCGCGCCTCGGGGTGCAGCGCCAGGCGCAGATCGACGTCGACGATGCGCGGCTGCGCCAGCGTGGCGAAACGCGCGTAGCGCCGTTCGTACTCGGCGCGCAGCTGTTCGGCCTGGCGCGCGGTCAGGTAGCCGCCGGTCGCCAGTTCGTGCGCCAGAAACAGGCCGCCGCCGGCGACCAGCACCAGCCCGACGGCGAACCCCGCCAGCACCGGCCGTGAGAGATTCAGGCGCGCCAGGCGCAGGCGTTCGCGCCAGCCGCTGTCGACGCCGCGCGGCCACAGCACGCGCGCCAGCGCCAGCAGCATCAGCGCCGCGCCGCACCAGTACAGCAGGTACAGGCGCTCGCGCAGCAGGTAGTGGCCGAAGCCGTTCATTTCGGAGTACGCGAAGTACGGCGTGATCGCATAGCGCAGCAGCGGGTGGTCCAGGCCCGCGCCCGAGAGCACCAGCGTCGCCAGCAGCCAGCCGAACAGCAAGAAATTGGCCAGGTACTTGTGGTTGACGATGGCGTGCAGCGCCATGGCCAGCACCGCCACCAGCGCGTACTGCGGCAGCATGATGGTGAGCAGCGTCTGCAGATACAGGCCGGGCTCCAGGCCGAACCAGCCCTTGAACATCTGGATCAGCATGCCGCTGACCATGGCCAGCAGCAGCATCACCGCCTGCAGTCCGGTCAAGGCCAGGGTCTTGGACGCCAGAGGCAGCCAGCCTGGCACCGGCAGCGCGTCGACCATCTGGTTGATGCGCGTCTCGCGCTCGCGCCAGGCCAGTTCGCCGGCGAAGAACACGGTGGCGGCCAGCAGGAATGGGGACACCACGGCGCGGATCAGTTCCAGCAGCAGGTAGGTCATTGGATAGCTGGCGCCGCCGTTGCCCATGCCCAGGTCGAGCGCGCTGGCGCCGAGCGCCAGCACTGCGGCCAGCGCCAGTGCGGCAAAATACGCGTTGCCGAGCAGCTCGCGCAATTGGCCCCAGGCCGAGCGCGCGGCCAGCAGCGCCAGGCTGCGCGCGGCGAAGTCGGGCCGGGCCAGCGTGTCGCGCGCGGCCTGCGACAGCGGCGCAGGCACGGCTGGCGCGGCGGCCGACGCGCCACGCGCACGCGCATCCTGCGCGCCGATGAAATGAAAGCGCCAGTAGCCAAGCAGCAGCGCCAGCAGCGCGAAGCCGCCCCACAGCGCGCGATTGAGCAGGTACACGCCTTCCAGGTCGACCGGGCGCAGGTTGCGCTCGGCCAGCGGCCAGTATTCGGTCAGGCGGATCAGGGCAGTGGTGCCGAACGGGTCGATCAGGGCGGCGAAGGTCTTGAAGTCGAGGTCGCGCGCCAGCGAGGGCGCGACGATGTAGCCGATCGTCATGACCACCGCCGCCACGTACACCGGCAGCATGCGCCGCGTCAGGGCGGCCAGCACGAAGAAGATGGCGCCGAAGATGAACAGGTTGGGCAGCAGCGTAAACAGGTAGGGCTTGAGCCAGGTGCCGGGGGTGGATGCGCCGAGGCGGTCGGGCGCGATGCCGGGCACCAGGGTGCCGAGCCAGGCGCCGAGCACGATGCCGGAAAATACCAGCGCCAGCGCGGCGAAGGCGCCCAGGAATCGCCCGAACACGTAGTCGGTCTTGCGGATCGGCGCGCTGAAGAAGAAGTGGTGCATCTGGTGTTCGAAATCCTGCTGCACCGCGCGCCCCATCACCGCCGCCACCACCACCGAGCCGAGCGAGCCGAGCACCGCGCAGGTGAGGGCGATCTGGCGCGGCGCGTCGATCAGCACCCGGCCGCCAAAGCTCACCGAGAGGTCGCGAAAGGCGCCGCCGGCAGCGGCCATCCACAGCATCGCCAGCGCCAGCAACACGCTGAAATAAATCCATGTCGAGAGCAGGCGCAGGCGCTGCGCGGCCTCGAAGCGGGCGATGACGAAGAGTGCGCGCACGGTCAGCAGTTCCCCGCCGCCGGGTTGTGGCGCCCGGCGATGGTGGCGAAATACACATCCTCCAGGCTGGCGCGGGCCGGCTCGAAGCCATCGCCCGGATCGTCTTCGGCGTACACATGGATCAGGGTGCGCCCGCTCAGGAGGCGGGTCGAGATCACCGTGTGGCGCGCCTGGTAGTCGGGCAGTTCGGCCTTGGTCACGAAGCGGGCCCAGATGAAGTCTTCGATCCCGTAGATCAGCTCTTGCGGCTCGCCGCACAGCAGCACCTGGCCCTTGTTGATGATCGCCATGTGCGCGCACAGATCGGCCACGTCCGAGACGATGTGGGTCGACAGCAGCACCGTGCGCTCTTCGCCGATGTCGGACAGCAGGTTATGAAACCGCACCCGCTCCTGCGGATCGAGGCCGGCGGTGGGCTCGTCGACGATGATCAGGCGCGGGTCGCCGAGCAGCGCCTGGGCGATGCCGAAACGCTGGCGCATGCCGCTCGAAAAGGTGCCGAGACGCTGTTCGCGCACGTCCCACAGGTTGGTCTGCTGCAGCAGGCCGTCCACCACTTCGCGCCGGCGAGCGCGGTGCGACAGGCCCTTGAGCTGGGCGAAATGGTCGAGCAGTTCGAGCGCGCTCACTTTGGGATACACGCCAAAGTCTTGCGGCAGGTAGCCGAGCAGGCGCCGCACCGCGTCTTTTTCGTCGAGCACGTCGATATCGTCCAGGAACACCGAGCCGGCATCGCACTCCTGCAGCGTGGCCAGGATCCGCATCAAGGTCGATTTGCCTGCGCCATTCGGACCGAGCAGCCCGAACATCCCGGCCGGGATATTCAGCGTGACGCGGTCCAGCGCAACCACGCCATTGGCGTAGGTCTTGGACAAATTTCGAATCTTTAATTGCATGACGGCTCCTGACCCATTGCGGCGCTCCTGTCATGGCGGAGCGCCGCGCTTCTTTACACTTGCATTCTATAAAAATGAAACAGCGGGTCCGGGCCCGCTGCGACAGTCGGGCCAAACGGCGCCCCAGACTGCATTATCGGGGCGGCGGGATGCTGCGGGGCTTTCTTTGCGTAATTTTTCTTGGTGAGCGCAGGCAGGCGCCCATGAAATGTGGATAATTGACGCATGGATGCTGCCACTCAAGACAAGCTGCTGACCCTGATGCGCGAAGGACGCGGTCGGGTCGAATCGACCGACTGGTTCCGCGTGGGATTGGGGCTGGTGTACCTGGGCGACCTGATGACCCAGGAAAACATCGACTTCAAGGTGCTCGACCGCGCCTTCAACCGCTTCATCTACCACACGCTGGGGCCGGGACACACCATCACCAGCGTGCTGCAGTTCATGAGCGGAGACAAGGTGATGAAGACGGTCGACGAGCCGCGCTTCATCGAGGCTTTCAGGCGCATCTTCCCGGCGGTGCCGCCCGAGTCGATCGCTTTTTTGCTGGAACTGAACCTGGGCGTGGCGAAAAATATCTCGGGGCTGGGGCCGGAAGGGCGGCTGGCGGACTGGATCGCGCGCAGCAAGGCGCAAGCCGAGAGCGCCCCCGCGTCGTCGGCGCCCGAAGCCGGACCCGAAGCCGGGCCCGAACGCGGGCTCGAACCCGGCTCCCCCGGCTAGCGCGAGCGCCTATAATGGCGGTTTTCGGCGACCACAAGCGAGAACCCCATGATTGCACCCCGTTTCATCACTCCTCTGGACCATTTGATCGTCGGCTTCGACAAGGCCTTGCGCGTGATGGGCGGCGTGACCGCGATGTCGCGCCCGAACCCGGGCGCGATGGCGATCGACAGCGACATGAACGACACCGAACGGCGCCATGCCGCGGGCCTGATGCGGATTAACCACGTGGGCGAAGTGTGCGCCCAGGCGCTGTACGATGCCCAGGGCAGCTTTGCCAGCACGCCGTTGCTGCGCGCCCAGTTCGAGCAGGCCGGCCGCGAAGAAGAAGACCACCTGGCCTGGTGCGCCCAGCGCCTGTCCGAACTCGGCTCGCAGCCGAGCATGCTCAATCCGCTGTGGTATGCCGGCGCCTATGTGATGGGCGGCGTGGCGGCCAAGCTGGGCGACAAGGTGAGCCTGGGCTTCGTGGTCGAAACCGAGCGCCAGGTCGAAGCGCACCTCGACAGCCACCTCGAACTGCTGCCGCCGCAAGACGCCAAATCGCGCGCGATCGTCGACCAGATGCGCATCGACGAAATCGAGCACGCCAAATCGGCGCAGGCGATGGGCGCGGCCGACATGCCGTTGCCGGTGAAGGTGGCGATGCGGGCGATGGCGAAGGTGATGACCACCACCGCTTACCGCATTTAAGGCAGGAGAGACGTCGGGTGTCTCAGACCTCGACGATCTCGATCGAATGCGTGATGGTGGCCATCTGCGCCAGCATGATCGAGGCCGAGCAGTATTTGTCATGCGACAGCGTCACCGCGCGCTCCACCGCTGCCGGCTTCAGGTTGCGGCCAGTGACCACGAAGTGGAAGTTAATCCTGGTGAACACCTTCGGATCGACCTCGGCCCGTTCGGCCTGCAGCGTCACCTCGCAGCCGCGCACATCCTCGCGTCCGCGCTTGAGTATCAAGACCACGTCGTAGGCCGTGCAGCCGCCCGTGCCCAGCAACACCATCTCCATCGGGCGCGGCGCCAGGTTATGGCCGCCGCCCTCGGGCGCGCCATCCATCGTCACCATGTGACCGCTCCCGGTCTCGGCGCGGAAACTCATGCCCGACGGGCCGTTCCAGCTGACTTTCACTTCCATTTCATTCTCCACGTTGCGCAGGTATGCGCGCTCGATTGTACGGCAGGCGACAGCGCCCTGCAGGGCGCCGCCGCTGCAAGGCCCTATACCGCCAGCACGTAACGCTCGCTCTTCATGCGCCAGCTGGCAAAGGCGATCACCAGCAGCGCCGGCACCAATGAACTGAAGAAGGTCAGCACGAACGGCAGCGCCCCCAGCTCGCTGCTCTTGGCAAGTTCCTTGAGCAGGGTCTGGTTCGACAGCGTCGGCACCAGGTACATCCACGTCGCCGTCTTGAGTTCGAGCGCCGACACCGCAAAGCCCGGAATCAGCGGCACGATCATCACGAAGCTGAGCGTGGTCTGGGCTTCCTTGAACGATTTGGCGTTCATCGCCAGCGCGATATACAGCGCCCCCGAGAGCAGCGACAGCGGCGCGGTGACCAGGCACACCATCAGCATCTGGCGCCACCCGAGGCTCCATGACATGCCGATTTCTTCGAGCGGCAGCCAGGCCAGGATCGCGTGCGCCAGCAGCAGTTCGAGCGTCACGCCGACGACCGCCGGCAGGCTCGCCGCCAGCCATTTGCCGCCGATCAGTTCCCAGGTGCGGGCCGGCTGCGCCATCAGCACTTCGAGCGAGCGGCGTTCGCGCTCGCCGGCGGTGCTGTCGACCGCTGCCGACATGGTCAGCATGAAGGCCGGGAAGAATAAAATGCCGATGATGCCGCCGATGACCAGCGCCGAACGCGAGGCGTTGGTGCCGGTGTCGTAGCGCTGCACCTGGATTGGCGACAGCGCGGCCGGCGACACGCCATGCGCCAGCAGGCGCGCGCTGGCGATGTTCGAGCTGTAGGCCTGCAGTACTTCTTCGATCTGGCGCCGCTGCGGGCCGTTCTCGGCCGCCGAATCGAACCACAATTCAATGCGCGCCGGGCGCATGGCGCCGTAGTTTTCGACGAAGTCGCTTGACAAGCGCAGCACCGCCGCCGTCTTGCGTCCATGCAGCAGTTCGCCGATGGCGTCCTCGTCCATCGGCGCGACTTCGGTGACGGTGACGTTCTTCTGGCGCAGCTGCGACACCAGGGTCGGCGCCTGCGCGCCGCCGATGATCGCCAGCTCGATTCCTTCGCGTTCGCTGCGGGTGTTCTTGTCGACCATCTGGTGCATCACGTAGCCGATGATGGCCGGGTACATCAACGTGAACAGCAACAGCAGGCTCAGGGTGCGTTTTTCGCGCAGGGTTTCGCGCAGTTCCTTGACGAATACGATCAACAGCTTGGATGTCATGCGATGCCTTCTTCGGTGCCGACCAGGTTCACGAATGCGTCTTCCAGGCTGGCGATGCCGGTGCGGCGGCACAGCTCCTGGGGCGAACCCTGGGCCACGGTATGGCCCTTGGCGATCACGATCACGTCTTCGCACAAGGCGGTCACTTCCTGCATCACGTGGGTGGCCATGATCACGCAGCAGCCATCGGCGCGCAGTGCGGAGAGCGCAGTGCGCAGCGCGCGCGTGCTCATCACGTCCAGGCCGCGGCTCGGTTCATCGAGCAGCAGATGGCGCGGACGGTGCAGCAGCGTGCGCGCCAGCGCGACCTTGATCCGCTGGCCCTGCGAGAAGCCCTTGGTGCGGCGCTCCATGATCTCGTCCATGCCGAGCAGGTCGGACACTTCGGCAATGCGTGCGCGCAGTGCGCCGCGCTCCATGCCATTGAGTTCGCCGAAATAATGCAGGTATTCGCGCGTGGTGAGGCGTTCGTACAGCCCGAACTGGTCGGTCAGGAAGCCGATATTGCGGCGCACCGCCATCGGGTCCTTTTCAGGGTCGACGCCGCCGATCGAGATGGTGCCGTGGTCGCGCTTGAGCAGGCCCACCAGGGTGCGCAGCAGGGTGGTCTTGCCGGCGCCGTTGGGGCCCAGCAGCGCGGTGATCTGGCCGTCCTGCGCGGTAAAGGAAACGCCGCCCAGCGCCTGCACGGCGCCGAACTGCTTGCGTACATCATGGACTTCGATCATGAAGGGTCCGAATCAGGAGTCAGTGTGAAATTCAAGGTTGCGGCCCGGCGGCGCCGAGCTGGAAGGTGGGCGCCGGGATCTCGGCCAGGCAGGCGGCGTCGAGTTTGTCCTGCGGCCGGTCCAGGAACTCGCGCAGCAGGCGCGGGGCGCAGCCCAGTTGCGACACGCCGTGGCCGGCATTGGCCACCACCAGTTGCTGGGCGCGCGCCATGTGCCGGGCGGCGCTGGCGGCGCGGTGCGGCGGCGTGACCGGGTCGAGGGCGCCCGACAGCAGCAGGGCCGGCGCCTCGATCCGGCTCGGGGGCGCCAGCGCCACGGCCGGCACATTCATGCTCTTGCACAGCGCCGGAATCTTTTCGGCCAGCGGCCGGGTCAGCACGGCGTCGTCCGACTTGAGCAGTTCTGGCGTCATGCGCGGCACATCCTCGGCGCAGACCACGGCGAAGTGCAGCAGCATGGCCATGCTGGCGTCGCCGCCGAAGTCGCCGGCCAGGTTCTGGCGCGCGATGAACGGCTGCCAGCGTCCGCGGCTGGCGCTGTGGATCAAGAAGGGCAGGCGGCGCGCATCGGCCGGCGAATACAAAATGTTGTGCACCGTGCTCAGGAAGCGGCTCTGGGTCAGCGTGAAGTCGATCTGCTGCGCGGTGCGCGGATCGGGCAGCGAGAGCTTGATGCCGCCCGCGCCCAGTTTGGCCAGCAGCGCCTCGAATTCGGCGCGCAGCGCCGGGAACGCCTTGTTGCAGGCGGCGTCGCGCGCGCACTGGGCGAACAGGCCGTCGAGAGCTGCCTGGCCGTCGCGGCCACCAGCCGGAATCACCTGCTCGGGCGCGGCCACGCCATCGAGCACCAGGCTGCGCACGCTGGCCGGGTAGGCGCGCGCGTAGGCCTGGGCCAGGCGGGTGCCATACGAGCCGCCCCAGACATTGACCTTGGCGTAGCCGAGCGCGGTGCGCACGCTTTCGAGGTCGCGCGCGGCGGCGGCGGTGGTGTAGGCGGCAAACGGCGCCTTGCTGGCGACGATGCAGGCGCGCAGCTCGGCTTCGAGCTGCTCTTCGTTCATGGTTTCGTGCTCGGGCTTGCTCTCGCAGTTGAGCTTGCCGGACAAGCCGGTGCCGCGCTGGTCGATGAAGACGATGTCGCGCGTGGCGCGCACCCGGTCGAGCGCAGCCGGCAGCAGCGCCAGCACGTCGCTGCCGGCCTGGCCGGGGCCGCCGGCCAGCACGAACAGCGGATCGTTGCGGGTGCCCTGGCGGAAGGCCGGGGCCACCGTCACATGCAGTTTGATCCTGGCCGCGCCCGGCTTGGCGTAGTCGAGCGGAACGCTCAGGCTGACGCAGCGCAGCGCTTCGGTCGCGCCGGGCAGGTGGCAGCTGCGCTCCTGCCTGGCCGCGCCTGGCGCACCAGGCGGCTGGGCCGCGGCCTGCGTCAGGCCCGCCGTCAGCCACGCCAGCGCGGCAAGCAGAATCTTGGATTTCTTCACAACATCTCCTTCGAAGTGCGACGATAGTAAGTTCGTGGTGTTTCCGCGGTCAACCGATTGTTTCGAGAGCGCATCAAGGAATTCATGGCGGGTAGGGCGCGCCCGGCACAGTCCGCAGGAATTGCGACAGCGGTTGACGCACGAGGCATTGTTCGGTTATGATCGTCGGCTTTCCGTTTGCTCAGGAAAGACTATAAGGCCGAGTCCGCAGCACTACGGTGCGGAACCACCATTTGAGCAATTTTTACTTTTGGAATAAACATGAAAACTTTTTCCGCTAAGGGCCACGAAGTCCAGCGCGACTGGTTTGTCATTGACGCGACGGACCTGGTCCTCGGACGTGTTGCCAGCGAAGTGGCACTCCGACTGCGCGGCAAGCACAAGCCGGAATTCACCCCGCACGTCGACACCGGTG
>Ga0308160_10002044_pt1 | contig 25769 bp, 24 predicted proteins | sample PhyFR1_FD_201036 | JGI IMG/M metagenome (GOLD analysis project Ga0308160, IMG submission 201036) | Phyllosphere microbial communities from UC Gill Tract Community Farm, Albany, California, United States - DLSLF.R1 | ecosystem: Host-associated > Plants > Phyllosphere > Unclassified | place: USA... | reverse complement strand
CGACGGTCCCCGAGAGGTGTCCGGCCGTGCCGTCGACTTCGGTGGTGTCGGTGTCCTGCCCGAAGTGGATGTCGCCGGGCCCCATCTCGACGCGCGAGCCGTCTTGCGTCTCGAGGAACCAGCGCCCTCGCAGCGGGATCACCCATTGCGGATGAGGGGAGGGATGCCACTGCCCCACCCACCCGACCGGTAGCGCCGCGAAGAGCACGGCCGACACCTCGCCGGGGAACGGCCGCATCCACTGCGGGTCGGCTCCGCCGCCGACGCTCTGCATCCCGAATCCCCGTAGGACCGATTCGTCGAGCCGGCTCTTGCCGTCGAGTCCGGTCCACATGTGAATGAACGGCAGCGTCGGCGGGGTGTCGGCGTCACGCCCGTCGTTGTCGAGGGGAGCGGTGGTGGTCGTGTCCATGGCTCGAGTCAACCGCGCTGAGCCCGGGGGAGCGCAGGGTTGACGGAGGGGGATGGATGCCGCGTGCCGGCGCAGGCGCAGGCGCTTACGAACGAAGAAGGGGCGCCGCCGACCGAAGTCGACAGCGCCCCTTCAGGAACGCGTGGTGCGTCAGGCCTTGCCCTCGGCGCGGTTGCGACGAACCGTGGTGGCCACGGCGATCGTGCCACCGGCGAGAACGAGAGCGCCGCCGCCGACCCAGATGCCGAGCATCGAGTTGGCGTCGAAGCCGGTGGCGGGGAGGCCGGTGTTGCCGCCGGCGTTGCTGCCCGAGCCGCTGCTGGCGGCGTCGCGCGCGCCGGTAGCCGAGAGCGTGTACGTGCCCGACGGGCTTGCGGGGAGGTCGACAACCGCGGTCGCGACACCGGCGCTATCGGCGGTCTTGACGACCTGGGTCGAAGTGACCGGCAGGTTTGCCGTGGCGAGGCTTCCGCTGGTGATGCCCTTACCGACGAGCACGAAGGTGACCTGCGCGCCAGCCTGGAAACCAGTTACGGGGTAGGACCCGTCGGCCGTCACCGTGATGGTGACCGTGTTCGGGCCGGTGGGGACGTACGCCTGAGCCACGGCGGGGGCTGCGAAGAGCAGCGCGCCGGCGAGGGCCGCAGTGACGCCAGCCTTCTTGAGGTTGAGCTTCATGAGTGCCTGCTTTCGAATCCGGGCTACCGGGAGGTGGTGGTCCGCGTCCGTGCTATCCCGATGGAGCTGCAAGGGGAGGACAACAATGAAGCGGTGGGTGGTGTTGAGACCCTTCCTGAGTATTGCTTACGCGTTCCCTCAGTAGCAAACTGTGAAGATTTCTGATGCGTAAATTTTTCCCATTACGCAGCGACATGGCGTTTTGCGCAGCCGCAGCAAATCAACGCAGGACTGCGACGGCCGCATTCCTGCATTCGGCCGCGACGACGGTACTCAGTGAAGGATCAGCTGTGGGGGTGACGTACGCTTCAGCTTCGCTGGCCGATGTGACCGCCCTCGCGGCGATTTTGATGGTCACCCCGACCTGTGGGTCAAGCCGCGAGCCGAACGTGACGACCCGTCGGCCCTGCACTGATCCATCGGCGAATGTCGCCTCGTCGGACGCCGTTCCGGAGACGAGATCAAAGCCCTCGGGGAGGTAGATGTTGGTTACAACAGTGGCAGATCCCGGTGCGCTGCCGTAGGCACCATTGCCCGTGATGTACGTCGGAAGACTCGTGGCTGCGTCCAGGGGGGCGAGGTTCGTCAAAGTTAGCGTAAGGGTGAGTTGCCTCGAGCTGCCAGCTCCCGCGGGTCCACAAGACCCCCAGCCCAAGCTCACGTCGGGTTTGACGTAATAGCTCATCTTCGAGCCTGTGCCGTCATTGAGATACACGCCAAAGCGAGCAGTCCGGCTATCGGTCACGGGGAGTCCACCAGCAAGGGTGCTGCCGGCGATGACCGCCTGTTCAGTTGCATCAGCGCTCCAGTAAAGGAGGCGATGCTCGCTGCTCGCACGGGTAAGCGCGGATACAAATCCGGAGGTTGTACCTCGGCCAGTCAGCAGGGCATCGAACACAGCCTTTGTCGCTTGGGAAAAGTAAGCGTCTTGAGCCGATGGATCGGGGAAACGCGCGTACACCTGATTCATCAACGCATGAGGGGCGTCGTTCGCGCTGAGGACGCTTCCGTCGGGAAGGCCCACGGGCCCGGTTACTTGGAGTACGTAAGAAAGGACGACCGGATCGAGAGCGATCACGCCGTCTACATCAACGCCCGTCTTTCGCACGTACATCTCGCGGGCTAGCGGCCCGTCGACCGTAAAGTCAGGTATCTGCGTCAGGTTGTTGAAGTATCGGGCAGGACGCGTTCCATACACGTCGACCAATTCAGGCGGAAGAGCGACAATCGGATCTTTCTGATCCCGGAGGATCGCGCCTGCGGATTGCGTCTCGACTAAGGAAACCGCGCCGCGATCGGCGCGGAGGAGGATTGCCGTGCCAGTGATTCCTCCAAGCGATCGCCATTCGGCGTTGTTTTGAACGAGCACGAGGTAGTTTCGAGCCCCACCGCCACCCAGCATGCCCGGAAGGATTCTCGAGGTCTTCGACAGAGCGTCCAACGCGGCTGCCGCTTCGGTAAGAAGATCCTCCGCTCGATCGAGCGGGGTTGCCACGGCTGCCAATAAAGGCGTCCGGTCGATTCCCTGGAGAGCGCTCGCGGATGCAGCTGCCTGTTCGGCTGCAACCGTTGCCGGTTCTACGATGCTGATCAGGGATGATGCGTCGATGCGTCCGCTTACGGGCCGCAGTCCATCAATGGAGATTCCCTGCGCGGCCGTTGCTAGGGGCAACAGGCCCTTGCCGAACAAGCTATCTGCGGACGAGGCAAGAACCCGAAATGCAGCAAGCTGAGGGCCTACCCAGGGAACCTGCTCGCTGAGCGACCAAATCGGGTCACTTGTCAAATCTCGGGCGGCGGAGGCGTCCGCCGCGAGGCTCGCGACCCTCGTCTCGGTGCTCGACGGATCTGATGAGAAGGCCGCGACGCTGGCCGCAGCACCGCTCTGCACGCGTGACAAATGTTGGTATGCAAAAGCTCCGCGCACCCCCACCCAAACGGCCCCGAGGGCTATCAAGATTAGGAAAGCGGCCAGGGTGAACGCAATCACGCGTCCCGTGCGCTTGAAGACGTCGGAACTCAGCTCGGGCATCGAAGCAAATCAGGATTCACGCTGCGCGTCTCGTGAAGTTCGCCTGGAGGCGAATCCGAGATCGTCGAGGGTCTGCTCTGCGGGGACAGAAGCAGGTTCTGGGTCCGAACCGAGACGTCGCTTGGCCCTCTGCGACTTCTTGGTTTGCTGATCGGACGCCTCGCGATAGCCGTAGGTCCCTCCATACCCGTACCCGTAGGCGGAGTAATAGGAGTCGGGGCCTCGAGTCGGCACCATCGACATCACGAACCCCGCTAGCTTCGCCCCGACCGCGTTCAGCGCGTCGGTCGCGCCCGTGAGCTGATGTCGTGTCGTTCGACCTGCAGCGACGACCATTAAAGCGCCACTTGTGGCTCTCGCCAGAATAGCTGCGTCAGTGACTGGCAGCAGAGGCGGCGCATCGCAAAGCACCACGTCGAAATCTCGTTCCAGCATCTCAAGGAGAACACTCATCTGCTGAGACCCGAGAAGCTCGCTTGGATTGGGCGGAATCTTGCCCGCCGGCAGCACGTAGAGGCTGCGTCCGCCCCACGGAAGCATGACCTCGTTGACCTTCGCCCTCCCAATCAGGACGTCGGTCAGACCGGCACCGCCCTCAACGCTTAGGTATTCGGCGATCTTCGGCTTGCGAAGGTCCGTGTCTAGAAGTGCAACGCGCTTACCAGCGTCCGCGAGGGCAATTGCCAGGTTGATGGTCGTTGTCGACTTGCCCTCGCTGGGCATCGAGCTGGTGATGACGAAGCTTGCCCTGCCGCCCATGTCGAGAAACTGCAGGTTCGTGCGCAGCGCTCGAAAGGATTCCGCTCGGGGGCTGAGAGGATCTGCATGGACGATTAGGGGTCGTTCCTTCGCCTTCGTGTCGAACGCGATGGCGCCGATGCTGGGAGCATGGGTGATTTGCTCCGCATCCCTCGGAGTCCGAACTCGGTTGTCGAGTCGGCTCCGAACTATGGCGACCGCAACCCCAAGGGCAAGTCCAAGCAGAGTGCCCAGGGCCAGATTCAGCGTAATGTTCGGGCTAGTGGGCTGAAGTGCCGGCTGAGCTTCGCTGACCGGGCTGAGTCTCACAGGACTGGAACCGTCTGCCGCTTCCGGCTCGAGCTGCGGAACGGCGAGTGTCAGGCTCGAGGCCACAGCGTTGGCGAGCGCAGCGGCGCGGACGGGGTCCGGGTCTGAGACCTTGACCATAATGAGAGTCGAGTTGAGTCCCGCGGAAGCCGTCACATTCGAGGCGAGAGCCTCAGCGGTTGTCGGTATCCCGAGTTGCGTGATCACCGGCTCCAAGACAATCGGGGTGGTCACAAGCCCAACGTAAGTGTTGATTCGTGCCTGCGCGAAGCTGGATCCTTGCTGTAGTTCGGCGGCCGTATTTCCTACCTGTGTCGACACGAACACAGTGCTGGAGGACTCATACAACGGGGTTCGGGTGAGTGTGTACCCGGCAGTCGCCGCAAAGCCGACGAAGGTCAGAAGCACCATCACGAGCCAGTTTTTGCGGAGGATGCGGATGTAGTCGCTGAGCTCCATGGTGCCTTTCGGGGATGCGCTGCTGGCCGGGGGAGTGGGCGGCGCAGTCACCTTCAGTGTGCCACAGCACGCCATTTCGCCTTGGTTACGAGTTGCGTCTCGTCCTCCCGTTTATTTGTCGGTTTGTCGACCGCGACGGGTGTTGTCGTGATGTGCTAGCTCATTTTTGAATTTGCTGGCGGGGCGGCGACCGCGAGTCGCACTACGCGTTCGACCTGAGCTATTCCGGGCTCGAGCTCATGCATCGACCGCGCGTAGGTCGCCGACGATCGTCGATAGGGATCGACTACGTCGTCATCCGATGCCGAATGCGACGGTGTGAGGACGCCGCGCCCGTTGGAGAGTACCGCGAGCATCGCCGCGAACCTGTCTGCGGTCGCGGGCCCGGCGTCTGTAGCCGCGTCTAGAAGCCGAGCGTCGGCCGCCGCGGTCGCCAGCCGGGCGAATTCGCGAATGGTGAAAAGGGCGCGAACGGAGGCGGGGGCGAGCTCGACCGCCGCGCGGCGATGTTCTCTCGCCATGCCCAGGATGAGATTTGCTTGAGAGAGGACAGGCAACGTCAGAGGCTGCGCTCGGTGGGTGGAAATGTGGCTGCGCTGTACCCCTCGCGCCTCCGCCAAGGAGCCCGCCTCCGCAGTCATCTGCATGCCGTGTCGAGCGTGAGTTCCGGCGCTGACCACCGTCACGCCCAGATCCGCCAGATTAGAGGCGAGGATTTTCTCGGCCAAAGGTGAGCGGCAAATGTTGCCCGTGCACACGGTCAAGATGGTGAGCAAGGCGCCCCCGTGCTGATTATCTGCATTCGCCTGTGTCTTCCGTTTGATCCGAGGGGTAGCTTGGCCAGGTGCGTGATCAGCTTACTGACCAGTCAGGAGAGACGCCGGACGGCGCCCCCATGGTGTCTGAGCCGCCCGGCGGCGGCGGAGCGATGTTACGACGGCGACGAGTCCGCACTGATTGGAGGGAGGGGGGGCGTGCGGTCCGCAGGTGGAACTGGAGGGTACTGGCAGCTGCCCTCGTTCTGGCTGGGCTTGGACTGATCGTTAGTGGAGTGGTCGGATCGTTGAGTGGCCTCACGCTCGGATTCGTGTCGACGGCGGTCCTGTGGGGTTTCCTTACAGTGGCCGTCGGCTACGCCTTCTCGCGAGGACGTCCGGCGGGTCTGCTCCGCTTTCGCGCCACCGACATGCTCTGGGGATTAGGTATGGGGCTGGCGCTGAGGCTACTGAACGGATGGTTGAGCGGAGCAAACACCGTGCCGTTTCCCACGTCGGCGGCGGCGAGTGGTTCCTCGGTCCTTGAATGGTGGTTCGCGAACGCCATCGCCCCCGGTCTGATTGCACCCGCGGTGGAGGAGTTTTTCTTCCGGACGGTCATCCTCATCACTGTCTTTCAGATGCTGCGGCGCGGGGTGGGCAGCCTGGCGGCCGGCGTCACAGCGGCGTTGGTCTCAACTGGGGGTTTCGTTCTTCTGCACGCCGCGTTCACGATGCTCCCGTTGACCGCCGGCCTCCAGCTCTTCGCAGTCGGAACTGCCTGCTCAGCATTGGTTCTCCTTACCGGACGAATCTGGGGTGCTGTGCTTACACACGCGACGTACAACCTGACTTATTTTGCTTTGGTGGCCGTTGGCGTCCTGCTCACATAAGCCCGCCCGTCCCGCGGCGCAGTCACTTTCCTGTATCCCCACGGGTTCACCAGATGTGGAAACCCGCCGTTCACGACAGTGAGATTAAAGGTGTCACGGGGTGCTGTTACTGTCAGGCTGATGACCCGCGATCTGGGCTCGAAATCGACGGCAGTCAACCTGTGCGGTCGAGATCGAGTCAGGGTGGGCTACCGGGCCTCTGAGAAACCGCAGCATCTTCCGTTGTCCGAGCGATCCGAGCTCTGATTACGTGTCCCTCCACGAGAGAGCAGACGAGATTTTGTCGCCACATAGCACTCGCTTCACACCTCGGGCACCGTGACAGTCTTCGCGGTTCTTGCTCACGGGGACTCGACCACGTTTGAGGTCACGGCGGACGCGCTCCGGTCATACGAGATCGTTGTCCACGTCGACGCCTCGACGGACATTCGGCCTTACCCTCGCGCCGAGAACATCTCCTATGTGGAGGACAGGGTGAATGTACGGTGGGGCGGCTTTTCCGTTGTGTCTGCTACTGACCGACTTTATGCACTCGCGCTGGAGAAGTGTGTCTCCCCGGAAGAATATGTCGTGCTTTTATCTGGTCAGTGCGTACCGGTTCGCCCCCTCGCTGACCTTGAGCGCCTTTTTTCGGAGAACCCAGGTCGACTCTATTGTCGCGGCGGACTACTCCTCGACGGCTTGCGACAGAACGAGCGTCGAGTACGGAAGAGATGGTATTTTGACAAGTTCGATGCACGGCAGAGAGGGGTGATGGGGAGAGTCTTTGCTGGTTTGCGAAGAGTGGGCCAGTGGACAAGCGGTACACGGAGCGCGCGGGCCTTCGACGGGCTCGCAATAGTAGCTGGTAGCCAGTGGACGGCCCTCACCGCAGGGGCCCTTCAGTCGCTTTTATCCAATACAGACCTTCGTGTTCGTCTCGACGCTCTCCTACGGCATTCGCTCGCTCCTGACGAGATATATTTTCACTCGCTTGTCTATAGCAGCGAGTGGGCTCAACGCACACTCGAGTGGCCGCCACTGCCCAAGTCGGACAAACGGACTACGGACTTTGCAAACCTGCATTTCGTCGATCGATCGCTAACACGCGTCATCTCGCCGCTCGAACTCGCCCAGTTGAGTGTTGGGGATGCATTTTTTGCTCGAAAAGTTGTTTCAAATGATCGGCGCTCCCTCGAAGCCACAGTGCGGAAACTAATAGCACCGCGGGAAGAGGACTGATGTTTTTTCGGTTAGTCAGGTCGGGGTCCGGATACGCGCTGTCGGTCGTCATCAGCGCCGTGGTCGGCGTGGTGAGCGTGCCGGTCGTCATCCAAATCGCAGGCGCGCCAGCATGGTCGCTCATTGCGGTCGCGCAGGCGGCAGGCGCGATCGCTGCGACGGTCGTTGCGTTTGGATGGCCTGTGGTGGGGCCTGCTTCCGTTGCTGCGGCTGATCCGACCGACCGAGGCCATATCTTCCGACTTTCTCTACTTACACGCGGGGTCGTGCTAATACCTGCCGCCGTCGTTGCTTCGGTGGTGGTTCTGGTTTCTGTGGGTGATTCAGAAGTAGCGTCCGCAGCCCTCGTCGCGGGTTTAACGCCGGTCGTCGGCGGTCTCACCGCTTCCTGGTTCTTCGTGGGAGAGTCACGCCCCGCCAAGCTCAATTCTTTAGACGTTCTCCCGCGCGCCACGGGAACGTTGCTCGGAATTCTTCTCATCGTCGCGACGGGGAGCTTAGTCGCTTTCGTCCTGGCGCAGCTTCTCGGCCAGTTTGCAAGCCTCGCGTTTTCTTGGCTGTCAATTTGCAGACGTTACCCCCGTGGCCGTGCAATCTCGTGGCGTGACATGACCGCCACGATAAAGACTGGGGGAGCGGGCTTCTGGAATGCGATTCTGACTTCTTTGTACCAAAATTCTCCACTCGTCATAGTGACGAACTTGTCGGCTTACGGAACCGAGATCTATGCGATGGCTGACAGGCTGTTGAGAATAGCGGCGCTGGCACTCGCCCCTGTGACGCAAGTTGCGCAGGGTTATGTTCCTTCGGCCGACTCGCGAGCCGAGCTACTGACTCGAATCCGGCGGACGATGATGATTGGTGGAGGGCTCGCGCTCGTCACGCTGCTTGGCTTCGGACTCATAGCGCCCGGCATGGGAATGGTTCTGTCCCACGGAACAATCAATGTTCCCTGGGAAGTCAGCTTTTCCCTAGGGGGGGCGCTTGGCTTTGCGCTGATGTCCTCGCTGGTTGGGCGTGCGTGCTTGGTTCCGTTGGGAAAAACTCGGACCTTGGCTGTGGCAGCTACCGCGGCCGCGACGGTCGGTCTCAGCGGAATGATCTTAGGTGGAATGCTTCTCGGGTTCCGCGGAGTTGCGATTGCTTACGTCCTCGCTGAATTTGTTGCTTTCGCCATCACTATGTGGCCAGCGGCCGTCGCCCTTCGCGTCGCTCGACTGACGGTCAACACGGAGGAGATTTGATATGCCCGGAAGACTTTGGGTCCAAGACGTCCTCACTGCGATTGCATCCACCCCGCTGTTGCCGCACCGTCTTCGCCCCAAACTGCTGCGTTTAGCCGGAGCAAGATTGGGTGAGAATGTCCTAATGTACGGCGGTGCTACGTTTCACTCCCGTATGCAGCTCGACGTGGCCGATGATGTATTCATTAACCAGGCCTGCCACTTTGATATGCAAGCGCCAATCCGGCTTGATGCGGGCGTTCGGGTGGGAAATCACGTGAGGTTCGTCACCTCAGATCATGAGATCGGATCGGCCGAACGGCGCGCGGGCCCGGGGCGAAGCGGGGCCATCTCGGTGGGCGCTGGCGTGTGGATCTGTAGTGGCGCCACGATACTCCCGGGTGTCGTCATCGGCGCGGGCGGGATAATCGGCGCGGGCGCAGTAGTGGTAAAGTCCACAGACGCGAATGCCTTGTACGCCGGTGTCCCAGCTAGGAAAATCAGAGACTTGGGCGAGCCGGGAGCAATGAAGTGAAACGTTACGTGGTTCCGATCCTAGGGCGTGCAGGGCTAGGAAACGAACTATTTCCAATCTTGCGCGCGGTAGATGTGGCGCATCGAGAGGCTCGTTCGGTTATTTGGCCGACGTGGATCCAGTTCAAGGTCGGCCCATTCCTTCGGCGAGAACGCGATAAGCGGATGTACTGGTTACTCTTCCGCGGACCGGGACTTGTCGGTTCCCTCCGTCGTTTACGAGTTCGAGCGATGCGAAATTCGCTGTCCGCGAATTCCCCTGCCCAGAAATATGCCACCACCCAAGGTATGGCGGGCTACTTTGATGGGGTGAAAATATCGGGAAATGACTTTCGCGATATTCTGCGTGCCCATGCCCGTAAGGGCGCTGTGTCGGAGCGCCTCCCGCACCCTTATGTTGCGATGCATGTTCGACTAGGGGACTTTTCGCGCGGCGAAAGCTCCGTGAGCGTGATGAACAACAACACCAGTTCCCCCATCGAATGGTTCGTCACTCAAGCGAACTCCGTCAGGCAGCGGCATCCAAAGTTGAGAGTGTACGTCTGCTCCGACGGGTCGGACGATGAGCTTCGCAGTCTCCTCGAAGTGAACGGTGTCCGTCGATCCTCCGCTCGAAACGCCCTCGATGACCTATTTTTTCTATCGCACGCAAATGGAATCGTCGGCAGTCGGTCGACCTTCAGTGCGTGGGGGGCTTTTCTTGGTGGGGTACCACTTCTTGTTCAGCCTGGTGGCAACGCTTATCGACCACATGCTCAGGTTTGGGAAGTCTCGCCTGGTGGATTCCCTTCCGCCTGGCATGACGAAGTGGAGAACCGCCAAACAAGAAATGGCTCGCTTTAGTTCGCGAGATTCACGACACACAATCCGAAGGACAAAAAAATGCGTATCCGTCGTGTGGGGCGCGAGGTGGTATCCGAGTCGAAAAACCCATTGCAGCCGTCTGAGGACTCCGCGTCATCGAACCGACCACTCCTGCTCCGCTGGTGCATTTATCTCGCGGCATTCTCCTCTTCATGGACAGCCGTCAGCCTGGCAGGGTTCAACTTGGTGGACTACGCACTCGGTAGCACTTCAGTGCTGCTCACGGCGACCGCATTCCTCCAGAAGCGCAAGCTACGGATAGCTCCGTGGATGCTATTCCCGCTCTTTGCTGCGTTCGCCATTTCTGTGGTAACCACTATTGCGCGGAACGTCGATTTCGATAGCCTGATGCTATTGAGAATATTCTTGACTACGACATGTGTCGCGGTGGTAGTGTTCACTTCCGTTGAGTGGTTCGGTGCTAAGTTTCTGCGCTCGATACTGATATTCTGGGTCTTAGGCGTGACGGTGAATTGTCTGGCGGCGGTCGGAGTTTCATACGGCCTAGTGTCCTTCGGGGGACTGCTAACCCAGTCGACGGGCGCGCGGCTCAGCGGCCTGGCGTCTCACCCCAACAGTCTTGCTTTCTCGGCAACTATGGCTTTAGCCTCAAGCGTTTTCCTGGTCTTCAATGCACGATTCAAAATAGCCTGGGCGGGTTGTCTTGCGATAATTCTATGGGGCGCAACGCTCAGCGAGTCGAGATCTTTCCTTATCGTCGGTGTTCCCGTGTTGATTCTCGCCGTGACTATCGCGATAAGGCGTTCCGCGTTGCGAATAATGGCCGTTCCTCTCGCGATAGTGGTCGCGGTCGTTGCACTTTTCGTTGTCCCAGTTGCGTTTGAAAATTCTCGCCTGGCGGACGGCGCGGGCGCGCTGAGTGACGCTGGCCGGTCCTTCCTGAACGAAAACGCACTGAATACTTTCCTGGCGAGTCCGGTCTTTGGTGCTGGGTTCGCGCATCAGGCAGGTGTGTCGGTTCCGCTTACGGTTCTGACCGCTGGGGGTCTTGTCTTTGCATTAGGATACTATTCGTTCATTGTTTATCCCTTGCCGGGGATATCGCGTGCGTGGAAGACGCCGCTGGCGCCCTATGGCATTCTTTCTTTGGTGGCGCTGACTGGTTTTGGCTTTCTCAACCCGGTCTTTATGGAGAGGGTGACATACTGGCCGATCCTCATCGCGTTCGTCTTGGCGTTGGCTGAAAGGGAATCATCGCCGGCGGCGACAGTAAGTCCGGCCACGGCTGCTCGTCGCTTCGCCACGGGAGACGTTTAGCGATTGTTCAGCGTGCGCAACACAACTGAAGCGAACGCGCGTGAGACTGAGTCTACGGAGGGGATATCTTCGCGTAGCGAACGCGACTTGCCCACCAGAGGTTGCATCAGCAATAGGGCCTGCGAAGCGAATTCGGCGGGCGTGTTGGGGAGGTCGTATCTCTCGCCCGGGCGAAGAAATTCAGCTTCCGGTGCGTGTGAATCGTAGTCCGTAGTCAACACGGGAAGACCCATTGCGAGTGCGTCGGCCGCGACAAGCCCGATGCGGCCCGGCATCCAGATGCATTGTGTGACGCGCCCTAGCTGAGCGAGTGCCGCGCCTCGTGCCGCAGGTACGTACTTGATCGCGGATCCGGCGCGTGAGAGTAGGTACTCGTCTGCCCCCTTACCGACAACGATCAGCGAAAAACGGGCGTCCAATTCTTTCGCGGCTATTGCCGCATCTACCAGAAATTCAATTCGCTTCGAGTGGTCGAGACCCCCGACGAATAGAGCTCTAGGCGCATCCGGCCACTTGTCTTTGAGCGATCGCAGGTCATCCGGCGTTATTGATTCGTACGCGGATCTCAACGATTCTGTATCCGTACTATTGCCAATGACTGTTATTTTTCTTGGGCTGATCTTGCCGCGCGACGTTAGATATGATTTTCCGCCTTCTGCATAAGTCATCACCGATTCGGCTCGGCGTGCAAGCGCCCACTCGATTTGGTCCGCTAGCGTTCCTGAGTCGTTCACATAGGGCGCACCGTGGCCCCACAGGATCAACTTAGTGCGCGAGAACGATGCCTTCCAGGCAAGCGTGTTCAGCGCTTCGAGTTCCGAGACCAGGACATCGGGCGAGCGTAGGGTGCCCGGCAGCTTTCGCCAGTGCACTTCGCGGGTTCTAATTCTGAAGGTGCGAATGTCTAGATCGGAACGCCACTTCGGCCTCTCGTTGTCGCCCCGTGCCGCTTGGATTCCTTTGGGTTCACCGGCGGCGATTACCAACTCGACACCCTCGTCCAGCAATATGCCACGTATTGCGTCGAATAGTGGCACTCGGTATGACGGGACGTATGGCTGCGACACCACAACAAGCGGTCTGGTTCTCATCGGTAATCACCTGTCACTGCCGATGCATACACCTCACGCAGTGCCTGCGCCGTCAGAGACCACCGGAAGTGCGTCTTCGCGTAGTCGCGCGCGCGATTACCCAGTTCCGGGTCGTCCAGTGCCGCAGCGATTTGACGCGCAATGGCGGCGGGGTTGTTGTCTGCCGTCAATGACGCCGCTTCTTTTTCGGCCGCCTCCGCGATACCTACGAACCGGCTCGTAACTACTCTCATCCCGGCCGCCATTGCCTCGGCTGCTGCCATGCCGAAGCTCTCATCTTCGCTGGGCAAGACGAAGACAGCACACTCCGACAGGATTCGCCGTCGCGCGTCCGCGTTCACTTGGCCGAGAATCTCCACGCGCGGTAATACTCCTGCGGCTTCCGCAATCAGTTGAGGGTCTTGAATGGTGCCGTCAGATCCGCCAGCCACCACCAAACGCACACCACGGGCCGCCAAGACCGGTTCCGCGATTGCCCTCAGGGCGAGGTCAACCCTCTTCTTCCGGGTTATGCGACCCACATATGCAACCTTTATCAATCCACCGGGAACCGGATCCTGCGTAATATCGAAGAGCGAATCATCTACCCCGAGCGGAATTAGATAGCTGATCACCTTTGCCAGGGTGGCGGAGGCCTGATTTTGTTCGAGTGGCGACGAATAGATCGCGCCTTGGAGGCCGCTGAGGTTCTTGCGGTCCATGACGTATTGCCACGCGCGCTTTCGGAGTGGATTCTGGCGCCAGTGATAGTTGTCGAGTGCACCGTGCGGTTCAACGAGGTAAGGAATGCCTGCGTGCCGTGCAATCCGCATTGCGGTGGAGCCAGGGTAACTCTGGAAGCCGTGTACGTGTACGAGGTCGAAGTCTCTGACGATTTCGCGCATCACCTTGGCGAAGTTTGGTGAGTAGGTGATACTCGCTGGCCCAACGCTCTTCGTCAGCCTCAGCCATGAAACGCCGTCCAGATCTCGGTCGTTCTCGGAGAGTCCTTTATCCGTAGCCAGCACCTCGGCGTTGATCCCTTGGTCATGTAGTTCTGGAACCAGTCCGCGTATCACTTCAGACGGTCCTCCGTCGGATCTCGCGACGCTCGGTGATACGTGGAGCACCTTAATCGTCATTGGTCAGCAGCTGTCCGCTGCAACTCCCGATACTTTGTCCCGATCTGCCAGTAGTACATCGCTAGGGCGACCGCGTAGTCAAATCCGGCGCGACCGTCAAGAAATCCAGCGCGTAAGACCCACGCGTAGAAGAAGAACACCAGCGGCTTAAAGGGTACGGCATCGAAAACTTGACCCTTCCAGCTCCGCTTGCTTGCTATCTCGGTTCGCAGGGCCGAGTTCATCCGCAGATGAGCCTCCCAATCTGAGTAGCGGTTGTGTCGAGCGAACCAAGTGGTGACGGGGTCTTTGTCGTCGTGTATCAATCGGTAGGAGAGTTTTCCGATAGGTCCCGAAGACTCAGGTTGGTAGTGGCCCTCTACTTCGCGAATTCCGGGGGCACTTAGGTCGTCGACCTCGGGAAATTTCGAGCGTTCTGAATGAATCAATGACCGTTTTGTCACAACGTGCCCGTGCCGTAGAAGTCGTCCGCCGAATCGGTAGAGCAGGTGTATGTCGAACGCTCCGTTCGGGGAATTTTCAAGGTCCGGACCCATCGCCCGCAACTCCGCAAGGAGTGCCGGTGAGGGATACTCGTCGGCGTCGAGCAGCAGGATCCAGTTATTGCGGACTCCTGAATTCTCTATGGCCCATTGCTTCTTTTTGGGATACTGACCATCCCAGGTGAAGTTCACTACACGAGCATTGTGCGCGTGTGCGATACGCACTGTGCTGTCTTCGCTATTTGAATCGACGACAACGACCTCATCAAACTCTTTGAGCTGCCGGAGTGTGTCCGCGAGACCTTTCTCCTCGTTCTTAGTCAAAACAATTACGGAGATTTCTCGTATAGTCATTATGTTGCCTTTTCGAATCGGGGGCATACATACGCGGCGGGGTTCCCACCCCAGATTTCGGCTGGGGGCACAGCTGCTCCCAGAACAACTGACAGAGGGCGAATCAAAGCTGATCTTCCGATGATGCTCCCTCCGAGCACGACACAACGGGCGGTAATCCATGCCCCAGGCTCAATCGTGATGGGACGCGTCAGTAGCGCCATATCGCGGCGATGGGCGTGGGTTCCCGTTGTGAGGAGAGACTCCTGTGATACGACGACGTCGTGCCCTATGTATACATGATCCTGGTTGTGGAACCAGACGCCTTCACCGATCCACGATCGGTCGCCAACGTGCAGCTTCCATGGAAACTTCACCCTCGTGCGCGGTCGGAATATCACCCCACTTCCGATTTCCGCTCCGAACGCTCTCAGCACCCGTGAGCGCAGCGCGGAACTAATCTGCCAGGGGTTCGTAACGAACAGCAGTTCGCACGCCGCCCAGAGGTACACCTTCCAAGCAGGCTGATCCCACGCCGTTTTCTCCCCAGGGGCCTTGGACAGGTCGATAATCGGGATTCCACTCACGTTCTCCCTTTCTTGTAACTGTCTCGTAATCATGACCGTTGTAAGGTTCGGATTGTGCAGCAATCTCGGCGAACGCTCATCTTTGGGTTGAACTATCCTCCGGAGACTACGGGAATCTCGCCCTACACCGGTGCGATGGCTTCCGGCCTGGCCGGTCGCGGGCACGAGGTCCGCGCCGTCGTCGCGCACCCTCATTATCCGGAGTGGACGATTGCGGCAGGTTACGGGCAGTGGTCGAAGCGCGAAAACATCGATGGTGTCATCGTCCGTCGATTGCTGCACTTCGTACCGGGTCGTCCGAGTCCCCTTCCTCGCGCACTTTCAGAAGTGACCTTCGGGCTACGTCAAATGTGCGCGCGATGGGGCAGACCCACCGCCATTGTGGCCGTGTCGCCGGCGCTGCTGTCGTCTGCCTTGGTGCGAGCTCGTGCTTTGATCACTCACCGCCGCACCCCCTTCGTAGTGTGGGTACAGGATTTGTATGGGCTAGGTGTCGTTGAGACCGGTCAGGGCGGCGGTGCGGCGGCCCGCGCGATTCGGGCCGTTGAACGGTGGTTGCTGAGGTCTGCGGCGATTGTGGTTGTGATCCATGAACGATTCGCCGACCGGATACACGATGACTTCGGCGTCTCCCGGGAGCGCATTCGGGTCGTACGAAACTGGACGCACCTTCCGCCAATGCCGAGAGCGGACGTCGATTCGGTGCGCTCCACGCATGGATGGGGAGCCGACGAAACTGTGGTCGTTCACGCGGGCAACATGGGCGTGAAGCAGGGTCTTGAGCACGTCGTTGACGCGGGACGACTGGCTCACCGAAGTGGCGAGAAGATCCGCTTCATCCTCGTAGGCAACGGCTCTCAGCGAGAGGCGCTGCAGAGGCGCGTCTCAATGGAGCCGACGACGACTCAGCTCTTGCCGCCGCTGGATCCGGCTGCCTTTGCGGACATTCTTCAGGCTGCCGATGTCTTGCTCGTCAACGAGTTGCCAGGGGTCTCGGAAATGGCAGTGCCGAGCAAGCTGACCTCGTATTTCGCTTCAGGCCGCCCGGTGCTGGCTGCTACCGACGAGGTAGGCACGACGTCGCAGGAGGTTCTTGCTGCTCAAGCAGGACTCGTCGTGCCAGCTGGAGACCCAGCGTCGATTCTGCAGGGTGTGAAGCAGCTCGCTGCTGATCCAGAGGAAGCGGCCCGGCTCGGGACGAATGGCAGACGTTACAAGGAGACGGTCCTGAAGGAATCGTTTGCTATCGACCGGTTCGATAGTCTTCTCGCGGATCTGACCGCCACCGCCGCTGCGAAGCATCCTGCGTAATCCGAAACCCTCGACCAAGATCGGCAAAAAGTTGACCAAGCGCGCACTCATCACCGGCATCACAGGCCAGGACGGGTCCTACCTGGCGGAACTGCTCCTGTCGAAGGGGTACGAGGTTCACGGACTCATCCGGCGAGCATCGACCTTCAACACCCATCGCATCGACCACCTGTACGTCGACTCTCACGACCCGAAGGCGAAGCTCTTCCTTCACTACGGGGACCTGTCCGACGGCGCGCGTCTTGTGACGCTCATGTCCGAGATCAACCCGGACGAGGTCTACAACTTGGCAGCCCAGTCGCACGTGCGTGTGTCGTTCGACGAGCCCGAGCACACGGCTGACACCACCGGAACCGGAACCATCCGCCTCCTCGAGGCCGTTCGCCTTTCGGGTATCCAAACGAAGTTCTACCAAGCGTCGACGTCCGAGCTGTACGGGGCGACACCACCGCCGCAGAACGAAGAGACTCCCTTCTACCCGCGTTCGCCGTACGCGGCCGCCAAGCTGTACAGCTACTGGATCACCAAGAACTACCGCGAGGCGTACGACATGTTCGCGGTCAACGGCATCCTTTTCAACCACGAGTCGCCGCGTCGCGGTGAGACGTTCGTGACACGCAAGATCACGCGCGCGGTTGCCCGCATCAAGGCCGGCGTGCAGAAAGACCTCTACCTCGGCAACCTCGACTCGATCCGCGACTGGGGATACGCGGCGGAGTACGTCGAAGGTATGTGGCGCATGCTCCAGGCCGATACTCCCGAGGACTTCGTGCTCGCCACCGGCGTGGGGTACACGATTAAAGACTTCCTCGAGGTCTCGTTCGGCCACGTCGGCCTGGATTGGGCAGAGTTTGTGAAGTTCGACGAGCGCTACCTGCGTCCGACCGAGGTCGACGCCCTCATCGGCGATCCAACGAAGGCGGCTGACAAGCTCGGCTGGGTGCCCTCGGTGCACGGAGACGAACTGGCGAAGCTCATGGTCGACGCAGACGTCACGCTCCTCGAGCGCGGCTCCGAGTGGATCGACACGGTGTCGCTACCGACCTGGAGCAACCGCGACATGCTCGGAGCGCGCGCGTGAGCACTGCCGTCGACGGAGTCCAGTACGCCCCGGGCGAGCTCGACCGCGACGCGACCTTTTACGTCGCCGGTCATCGCGGGCTCGTCGGGTCGGCGATCGTGCGCAAGCTCGAGGCCTCGGGATTTGAGAACGTCGTGGGAAAGCCCTCGGCTGAGCTCGACTTGAAGGACCGCGACGCGGTCTTCGCCTACATGGGGGAAACGAAGCCAAAGTACGTCGTGCTGGCTGCGGCCAAGGTGGGCGGCATCCTGGCCAACTCCACTTATCCCGTGGACTTCTTGAGCGACAACATGCGCATCCAGGTCAACGTGCTCGACGCCGCCCTCGCCAACGATGTGGAGCGGGTGCTGTTCCTCGGCTCGTCTTGCATCTACCCGAAGTTCGCTGAGCAGCCCATCCGCGAGGACTCGCTGCTGACGGGCCACCTCGAGCCCACGAACGACGCATATGCGATCGCAAAGATCGCCGGAATCCTGCAGACCCAAGCTGTGCGCCGCCAGTACGGCCTGCCGTGGATCAGCGCGATGCCGACCAACCTCTATGGTCCTAACGACAACTTTTCGCCGAAGGGGTCGCACGTGCTGCCGGCGCTCATCCGCCGCTACGACGAAGCTGCGCACTCTGGCGCCGCGAGCGTCACTAACTGGGGTACCGGCACGCCTCGCCGCGAGTTCCTGCACGCGGACGACATGGCGGATGCCTGCCTGCATCTCATGGAGCACTATGACGGCCCGGACCAGGTCAACGTCGGCACCGGCAGCGACGTGACAATCCGCGAGATCGCCGAGACAATCGCGCGCGTCACCGGGTACACCGGCGAAACCGAATGGGACACGTCGAAGCCCGATGGGACCCCGCAGAAGTTGCTGGACGTCTCCAAGCTCGCTGAGGCGGGGTGGACGGCATCCATCTCGCTCGAAGAAGGCATGGAGCGCACCGTCGCGTGGTACCGCGACCACGTCGACACCATTCGCGAGTAGATGTTCCGACACGTCGTGTTGTTCCGGGTCCGTGATCACGTCACGGACCCGGACCTGTCTGCGGCAATCGACGAGTTGCGTGCGGTGGGAAAGGCGCCGGGCGTTACCGCGTGGACCGTCGAGATGTCGCTCGACACTCGCAAGGGGCGGATCGTCGTCGAAGAGGGCAGCTTCGTGGACCGGTCCGCATTCGAGACGTGGCGGGCCGGTGACGCGCACAAAAGGGTTGCCGAGCGTATGGCTGGGCTAGCCGACTGGTGGGTGGGGGACTGGGAGAAGGACATCCGTTAGGGATCGCCAGCAGCGGTCGCCGACTCGCGACACTCCTCGCATACAGGAAAGGCGACTCGCCGCGCAATGTCCCCCAATTGGGGGACGGGTGGACCTCTATCCTGTTTGCAGCTTGTCCAAAATGTCTATCCGCATCTCAAAGGTGAGGGCTCACGCGAAACGAGAACATGCAGTTTGAGACAGGTCGCGCGATCTGGACGAATGTCGTTGCCATCGTCCTCGTCTGGACGGCCGTCGTCGCCCTCGCCCTGGCGGGGTTGAGCGTGCTCAGTGTCCAGGGAGACATGGGGGCGTTGATGCTCGTCGCGGCTCTCGTCATCGCCGCCCCAGCGGCGGCGATGAGCCAGCAGAGGAACTCGCTCTGAACGCCCCGGACTGCCGCGACTCCGCGCATGCCCGATCTCACATGAGCCTGAGATCGAGCTCTTGCATGTAAGCCGGACTCGGACTCGTGCACAACAAAAGGCAGAAGGCCCCGAATCTTGCGATCCGGGGCCTTCTTCTTGTTGCGGGGGCAGGATTTGAACCTACGACCTCTGGGTTATGAGCCCAGCGAGCTACCGAGCTGCTCCACCCCGCGGCACAAGAGAAAACATTACCCACAGATGAACGAAGCCGCAAATCCTGGCACCCCGCCCGGGAGTGTCGCGAGAGAATAGCCAGGTGAGCAGCAATATCGACGATCTCGACGACGGGCGCCCCGAAACGGCCGCTCAGCGTGCCGACCGCAACTGGAACGAGATTCTGCAGGAACTTAGGGTGCTGCAGACCGGTACGCAGATCCTCACCGGCTTCTTGCTGGCGCTGGCCTTCCAGTCGTCTTTCGCCGAGCTCGACCCAGCTCAGCGGGTGTTCTACCTGGTGCTGATCTGTCTCGCGGCGCTCAGCGCGGTTGTGGCCCTGGCGCCGGTGGCGCTTCATCGAGCGGTGTTCCACCTGCAGGTCAAGCCGGCGCTTGTGAGGGTCGGGCACAACGCCCTCCGGGGCGCGCTCGCGTTGGTGTCCCTGCTGCTGGTCGGCGTCGTGGCGTTCGTGTTCGACGTGGTCGTCGGGTTTGGTGCGGCCGTGGCGTCGGGGCTCGTGCTCGGGGCGATCATCCTCGTACTGTGGATCGTGGTGCCGGTGCACATCCGGCGCCGGGGGAGGCAGATTACGCGATGAGTCACGACACCGTCGGTATCGCCGTCGCGCAGTTCGCCCCGTCGGCATCTCGCGAGGGCAACCTGGCCGACATCTCCGACGCCGCTCGCCTGGCCGCGTCTCGAGGTGCGCGAGTCGTCGTGTTCCCCGAGTACTCCAGCTACTTCGTCGACCCGTTCGACTCCTCACTCGCCGAGAACGCCGAAGACCTCGACGGCCCCTTCGTGCAGGCTCTCGTCGCCCTGGCCTCCGAGCTCGACATTGTCGTGGTCGCAGGTCTGGTTGAGCGCGCGGACGACGGTCGTCGTGTGCGCAACGCTGTCGTGGCGGTGGGTGCCGACGGCATCCGGGCCGTGTATCGAAAGCTCCATCTGTATGACGCTTTCGGTCAGCGTGAGTCCGACTGGGTCGAGCCGGGCGAGATCGCGCCTCCCCAGACGTTCGAGGTCGGTGGGCTGCGATTCGGTCTGATGACCTGTTACGACCTTCGATTCCCCGAGGTGGCCCGCACCCTGGCCGACGCGGCCGTCGATGTCGCATTGGTGCCGGCCGAGTGGGTGCGCGGCCCGCTCAAGGAGCATCACTGGAAGACGCTGCTCACCGCTCGCGCGATCGAGAACACGTTCTTCGTGGCCGCCGCCGATCACCCGCCGCCCCTCGGCGTCGGGCACTCGATGATCGTCGATCCGCAGGGCGTGGCACTCGCTCAGGTCGGGACGGCAACCGACGTGGCGGTGGCGCACGTTGACCCTGGTGCGATCGCGCGCGTGCGGCGCGTAAACCCGGCCCTGGAGCTGCGGCGGTACCGGGTCACGCCGCGCTGAGTGGGTCGCGGGGCGTGAGACTGGCTCAGCAGCCGCCCACGTCAGTTGAACGTCATCCCCGCCAACCGCCCCGCCGCATCCTCCAACACCTCAACCCGCTTGCACGCCGCAAAGCGCACCAGCGTCGCGTAGTCGTTGCGGTGCTCCGGCGCGACGAAGGCGGTGAGGGGAATGCCGACCACTCCGGCGCGGGCGGGCAGCTCGCGGCAGAACGCGTCGGCATCGGTGGCGCCGAGTGGGGCGGCATCCACCACCGTGAAATACGAGCCCGCGGGGGAGGACACGTCGAACCCCGCCGCGCGGAGCCCCGTGCCCAGCAGGGCGGCCTTGGCGGCCATCTCCGACGCGACCGAGGTGAAGAAGGCATCGGGCAGGCGCAGGCCGACGGCGATCGCCGGTTGGAAGGGCGAGCCGCCCACGTAGGTCAGGTACTGCTTGACCGCGAGCACGGCCGACACGAGATCGGCGGGGCCGGTGACCCACCCGGTCTTCCACCCGGTCAGCGAGAACGTCTTGCCGCCCGACGAGATCGACAGGGTCCGCTCGGCAGCGCCAGGGAGGGTCGCGATCGGCACGTGCGGTCCGTCGAACACCAGGTGCTCGTACACCTCGTCGGTGACGATGATCGCGTCATGGCGGTGGGCGAGGCGTACGACCTCGTCGAGCACCTCGCGAGAGAACACCGTGCCCGTCGGGTTGTGCGGGTCGTTCACGAGGATCACGCGCGTGCGGTCGGTGACGGCGGATGCCAGGCGCTCGAGGTCGGGCTGGAAGTCGGGCCACCGCAGGGGCACCGGCACGAGCTTCGCGCCCGAGAGGGCCACGCAGGCGGCGTACGAGTCGTAGTAGGGCTCGAACACCACGACCTCCTCGTCGGGGGAGTCCACCAGGGCGAGCAGGGTCGCGGCGAGCGCCTCCGTCGCCCCGACCGTGATGAGCACCTCGCGCTGCGGGTCGAGCTTGATCCCGTAAAAGCGCTGCTGGTGCTCGGCGACGGCGGCCAGCAGGTCGGGAAAGCCGCGCCCCGGCGCGTACTGGTTGACGCCCGACGAGATGGCCGCGCGGGCGGCATCCAGCACCGCTTCGGGCCCGTCCTCGTCGGGAAATCCCTGCCCCAGGTTGAGAGCCCCGGTCGCGGTGGCGAGGGCACTCATCTCGGCGAAGATCGTGGGGACCGACGAGCCGTCGGGAGCGAGCAGGCCCGCGCCGCGGGCGGTGCGCTGCCAAGCGCCGGGGATGTGTCGCATGGATCCAGGATGCCGCACGGCGCGCCGGCGCAAGCGGGAATGCCTCGCGGTCCCTTACTGCTAGACCCATAGAGAGGGCCCACGCCCGTCATAGGTGGTCCACAGGATTGGTGGTCATCGTAGAAGCACCTGGAACAAGGAGCATCCCATGAGCGACAACACGGACAACCGCCCCGCGGGCGACCACAACAGCCACCTCGACAACTCCGCCGCGAACGGCGCCGTTCCCGCGTCGCCGCAGCCCGAGTCCACCACCCCCACTGCGCCGCGTTACGACGTGCCGCCGGTGCCCACGCGTTCGCCGGCCTCGGCCGCCGCCGCCTGGCCCCCGCCCGCCGCCGGCACCGCACCGCAGCACCCCGGTTATGCCTCGGCGCCCTCGGGTGCGACGACGCCGACCGGTCAGGCCTTCGGCCCCGCCGCAACTGACGCGCACCCCACCCTCGCGATGCCGTCGTCGACGTCCACCGCCCCCCGCAAGAAGAGCTCGGTGCCGCGCGTCGCGGCCCTTCTCGTCGCGGCCGCCCTCGTCGGCGGTGGCGCGGGCCTCGGCGGCACCTACGCCGGCCTCAACCTCTGGGGCGGCTCCAACACCTCGGCGGCGTCGGGACCCTCGGCCATCACGGTCAACAACCCCGACAGCGTCAACAACACCTCGGCGGTCGCCGCGAAGGTCGTCCCCAGCGTCGTCACCATCAGCGCGACGGCCGGGCAGTCGGGCGGCACCGGTTCGGGCGTGATCCTCAGCCAGGACGGCTACGTGCTCACCAACACGCACGTGGTCACCCTCGACGGTCAGAGCGGCAGCGCCAAGATCTCGGTCACCACCTCGGACGGCAAGGTCTACTCGGCCAAGGTCGTCGGCACCGACCCCACCTACGACCTCGCCGTCATCAAGCTCGACAACGCCTCGGGCCTGACCCCCATCGAGTGGGCCGACTCGTCCAAGCTCAACGTCGGCGACAACGCCATCGCGATCGGCGCCCCGCTCGACCTGCCGAACACCGTCACGACCGGCATCGTCAGCGCGCTGAACCGTTCGATCCAGGTCGCCTCGTCGGCCGCCCCGAGCGACGGCACCGACCAGCAGCAGCAGGAGCCGGGTCAGGAGAGCCCGTTCCGCTTCGACTTCGGTCAGGGCCAGGAGCAGCAGTCCGCCAGCCAGACGATCAAGATCGCCGTCATCCAGACCGACGCCGCCATCAACCCCGGCAACTCCGGCGGAGCGCTCGTCAACAACGAGGGCAAGCTGATCGGCATCAACGTCGCCATCGCGAGCGCCGGCGGATCGTCGTCGGGCGGACAGTCCGGCAACATCGGCGTCGGCTTCTCGATCCCCTCCGACATCGCCAAGCGCATCTCGCAGGAGATCATCGACAACGGCTCCGCCACGCACGGCCTGCTGGGTGCCTCGGTTCAGGATGCCGCCTCCATCCAGGGAGCGACCACGACCGGTGCCTACATCGCCGACGTCTCCAGCGGAGGGGCGGCGCAGGCGGCCGGACTCCAGAAGGGCGACGTGATCACCAAGGTCAACGGCATCCCGGTGACGAACTCCATCGACCTCACCGCCCAGGTGCGCGCGCTCGCCGCGGGCAGCAAGGCCGAGATCACCTACAACCGCTCCGGCCAGGAGAAGACCGCCGAGGTCACCCTGGGCTCGATGCCCACGAGCTGACCTGCTCCGAACAACGAGAACGCCACCCCGCCAGACAGTGCGGGGTGGCGTTCTCGTGAGGGAGTGAGCCGTCAGCGCAAGGGCGCCAGGCGCCCGATGGCGGCGAGGGGGATACCCACCCAGTCCGGGCGATTTCGCGTTTCGTAGATCGCTTCGTACACGGCCTTGTCGAGTTCGAACGCCTCGAGCAGGGGATCGTCGTCGGTGCGGGGGCGACGCGTCGTGTCGGCGTATCCGTCGAGGAAGGCCTGCTGCGCGGCGATGACCCACGCGCGCACGGCCTCGCCGTCGTCGTCGGCCACGGCACCCGAGACGTAGTCGAACGAGCGGAGCATGCCGGCCACATCGCGGACCGCGACATCGGGCTGGAGGCGCTCGTTGATCGGACGAAGGGGCTCGCCCTCGAAGTCGAGGAGCACCCATCCGTTCGAGGGCGTGTCGAGCACCTGACCGAGGTGCAGATCGCCGTGAATTCGCTGCAGAGCAGGCCATTTCGCGGCCAGAGCGCGGGCGTAGACGTCGCGGATCTGCTCCTCGTAGGGCTGCAGAGCGGGCACTTCCCCGAGCGCGATCGTCAGTCGTCGCTCCCAGGAACCGGTGATCGCGGAGCGGTCGGCCTCGCTCGGATCGAGGGTCGAGAACTGCTCGGCGAGCGCCACGTGCATGCCGGCGACGCTCGCTCCGAGGGCGTACGCGCGGTCGGCGAAGTCCTCTCCGGCGGCCGCGGCGTCGAGCGCGACGCGCCACGCGTCTTCGACTCCCTCGAAGAATTCCTGAGCGAAAGCGAGCGACCCGCTGACCGGAACACCCTCGGGCGTCATCCAGATTCCGCGGACTTCGCCGATCGCTCCGGGCACGAAAGCGGCCCCTCCGGCGGCGAGAGCGGACTGCAGCTCGACGTCAGGATTAATCCCCGGATTCACCTGCCGGAACAACTTGCAAATGACGGGTACACCCGGCTCTTCACCCTCGGGCCGGTAGATGATCGAGGTGTTCGACTGCTCGCCGCTCAGCACGCGCGCGGTCATCTGCGGAGCCAACGCCCGCCCGCCCGTCGCCCCGAGCGGAATACCCCGGAACCCGTCCTCGTCCGAACCCACCTCGCCGCCGACCGTCACCAACGCGTACAGCGCATCGGTGAAGGCGGGGTCGGTCGTGGCATCCGTCCACACGAGCCCGTCGTCGGCGGCGCCGATCAGACTCCCGGGAGGAACGGACCCCTCCGGCCGGCGCGCAACCGGCACCTGGTACACGATCGCCGGTTGCACGGCTTCGTCGCGCACCAGCAGCAGTCGCGCATCGGCGGCATCGAGCGGCCAGTCGGCCACGAGAGTCAGCCGCGGATCGCGGCCCTTCGTGCCGTACCAGCGCTGACGCGGCATCCAGACAGCGAGGAGATCGAGGAGGTCGCCCATGTCGCGAGGCTAACGCGCGGGTCTTCGCAGCGCGAAGGTCTTGCGCGCGCCCCCGTGTCGATGAGAAAGGGTGAGCCTCAGGATGCCGACGTGCGGTCGTCGTCGCCCGCCTCGAGTCCCGACTTCTCGGGGCGGTTCTTGCGCCCCGGGAGGGCCTTGCGGGCCAGCGAACCCGTACGGCGACCGGCCCCGGCGATGGCCTCACCGACGCGGCGGACACCGCCCACCGCGGCGCGTTCGAGCCGCTCGCTGCCGGGCGTGGGCTCGAGGTCGGCCGGGAGCGCGAGCGGGGGAGTGCCGAACGCGCGACGAGCGTTGACGAGTACGCGACGGCCAAGGATGTGGTTGCCCGCACCTCCGACGACGGCGCCGACGCCGAACGGCAGCGCCTTGCCGATCCACGACGCACCGCCGCGCGTGGCGAACTGCCGCACGAACGTCGTCTTGAGGCGGTCGACGAGCGGCCCGACCATGGCGCGGGGGAGCGTCTTGGTCACCATCTCTCCCCAGTAGCTCGAGCGCGAGACGCCGCGACCGGCGGCCTGCGACGCCAGCTGCGACACGAGGTCGATGCCCTCTTTGCCGAGCATCAGCGCGAGAACCAGAGCGCGGGCGCGGTCGGGGTCTTCGACGACGACCCCGTGCACCTCGGCGACCGATTGCGCGTAGAGAGCCGTCGCCTCGAGGAAGCCCACGGTTTCGACCCCGCTCAACGCGAGCGTCACGCCCGTGCCGATGCCGGGCACCACGGCCGTGGCGCCGACTGCAGCT
>Ga0308160_10002043_pt1 | contig 25777 bp, 33 predicted proteins | sample PhyFR1_FD_201036 | JGI IMG/M metagenome (GOLD analysis project Ga0308160, IMG submission 201036) | Phyllosphere microbial communities from UC Gill Tract Community Farm, Albany, California, United States - DLSLF.R1 | ecosystem: Host-associated > Plants > Phyllosphere > Unclassified | place: USA... | reverse complement strand
GCCCAGGCCTCGCGTCATCGCAACCGCCACCGAGCGACTGTCGTTTGGGATTCGAGCGGTGCTTTGACATGTTGGAGTGAGCGATCCCGGCCGGGGTCGAACTAGATGGCGCTCCCAGAGCTACGCGCCGAGCACAGTCACGACGCCGAGCGCCGCAAGCACCACCCCTCCAACAACAGGCCGCCTCGCAACCCCCGCCGAGGTCGCTCCCGCCTCCTGGATAGAGACGTCCGACGGCTTCGCCGGCGACGCTGCGAGCGCCGTCGCAGCCGCCGGCAAGCGGACGGCAGGCGTCGATTTGGATGCGATGGCCGTCGCTGCGAGTGGGGCAGTGCTGGCTGTGGATGCTGAGGTTGGGGTGGGGAGGGGGAGGAGGTCATCGAGCGCGTCGGGGGGCGAGGGGTGGCCGGAAGCGGAGCATTGCTGGAGGACGACTGTGTTCAGAAGCCGGAGATCACGAGTGGGACAGCGTGGGTTGGTGAGAGCGACAGAAGGTCGAGGCAGAGGCGCAGAGAGCGAATGTCAGCGATAGGCAACGGGGTTGATCATACTTAGCAGTGACGGTCGAGTACGCACAGACGAGGCCTGCCTGCATGGCTGAGTAGTCTTCCTTGGACAGGGAGTCGGTTTTCTGGACGACGCAGTTGGCGCAGTCGACTGGAGGCGGCCGGGCCGAGGGCGGCGCACAGAGAGCGCATCAGAGGTCGATGAAAGACGAGTAGAGGTGTCAGAGGCACGACATGCGGGGACATCTGTCAAAGGTAGAGTAGCGAAGACTTGGAAAGTGACGCACCATACGCATTTAAGCCGCTCGTCTGGCAGACCGCCTCGAGGCAGGCATCGTCGCCAGCTGCGCACGGCGACCCGAGCTCGGCGGCCGAGCCAAGCGGGCTGCACGTCTGCTCGCACGCGGACGGGATCGCGAGGGCCCGCCGGCCGAGGTTGGACGGGCTTGAGATTGGGGCGGCTTGGATGGAGGCGGAGAGGCTGCTGAGGAGCAGGAGGCCGAGCGGGAGGGCGAGCATCGAGGGCGGGGCTGGAGAAGGTGTGCGGTTTGAGCGTGAGGGCGTCGAGGGCAGGTCGCAGATGGATGGCAGGTGGACGGCAAGCAGGCGACCAGAAGCACGTCCTCCGTTTTCAGAGATAGCTCAGCTGGGCTCCCAGGATACTAAGGCAAAGACGGACGGGTCAGGGGCGGCATGTCTGAGCGACCGACGGGCGGACGACGGGCGTCTCACGACGGCTCGGACGGGGAGAGAGGCCACGCGAGCGAGGAGAGAGGGAGCGATCGACTGCTCGCCCAAGTTGGGCAGCCAAAAACCCCGACGGCGGAACGTTAGGCCGGGGCTCCGATCCTGGCTCGGCCGTCGTCTGCCGGCGCCGGCAGCCGCGGCGAAGGGGACGAGCCGACGGTCCTGTACTAGGCAGACGACCCCGACCGGCACTACTCGACCTGTCGACCCCTACGACCACTCTCCTCTCTCTACCAAGAGCGAATTCGGTCGGCGACGCACCGCACCTCGCACCGCAGTCCACGCGCCCGCTTGCAAGCCTCTCGCTGCCCGCCTCTCGACCATGCCCTCCGACCGGCCTTCGCCGGCGCCGCCACCGCCGGCGCAGACCTTCTCGAGCTCGCCGCCTGCCGACGAGCCGGCGGCAAGTCATCGTGCCGACCGGCCGCTGCCGCCTTCGTCCTCGTCGGCCTACACCCTGTACGACGGCAGTGGGAGTCCCATCCTGCCCTCGTCGAAACGGTCGTCGGCCTCGTCTTCAGCAGCAGTAGCAGCAGCGAAAGCAGCTGCGGCGGCGGTCGACGACGACGCGTTGACCGCTGCGGGCGCGACGACGCCGCTCGCCAGGCAGCGGACAGTGACCGACTCGAGTGGCAAGGTATACCCGACCCGGCCGGGCAGGGGCGTCCTCGTTGGCGAGCCCCTGACCAACGTTGCCACCAACGAGCAGATCACCTACATCGACTTTCCCGACATGGATCCCGAGGTGCGTCCATTGCGTGGGCCAGGGAGGGGGAAGACCGGCCGGGGCACTCGGGCCGACCTGGCTCCATAGTTCCTCGAAGTCTATGACGGGCACGGTTATCGCTCGTCGCCGCCCGCCTTCTACCGAGCCTGTCGCACCTGACCGATGAATCACGAAAGCTGTTAGGTCGCTGACGTTCCCCCCTCCATTTCGGCCCGAGCAGGACCCCTTCAACTGGTGTTCGTTTCAGCTCCCTGCGCCCCTTCCGTCGGCCAGCGCCGAAGATGCTGACTCGACCCACCATACTTTGGATCTCCCCTCCAGCGAACCTCCGAAAGTACAGCATCACCGTCTGCGCCATCTCGATAACGTCTCTTACCGGTCCGTCCGTCGTATGCCCCGGTCTCGTCAGCTACCGTTCAGGTCTGACCTCTGTCTGCACTACCTCCCTTAGCCGTCAACGCGACCGGCTACAGTCTGGCCTACGAGTCGGCCCACGCCGACCTTGGCGTCAGTCGGATAGAATGGACGCTCGGCAATGCGCTCGTACGGCCTTTCCGTCCTAGCGCAGTGCGCCTGTCCTGGACCGACGCCTGACCTTCACCTGGTCCCCTCCGTTCTCATTCCCCGCAGTACCTGATCTCCATCTCGATCACGCCCCTCTTCCTCGCACCGCTGTCCGAGGTGCGTTTCGCCGTCATCCAGCTCGCCGCATACCCAGCCGTCTCTGACGACCCTCATCTCTTTCGCCCCCCTCTCGCGCAGCTTATCGGCCGCAACCGCATCTACCTCGTCACCTGCCTGCTCAACCTCCTGCTCGCGATCCCTCAGGCGCTCTCGCCAAACATGACGGGCATCCTCGCCTCGAGGTGGTTCCAGGGCATGTGCTCGAGCGTCGGCAACTCGATGGTAGGCGGAACGATTGCTGGTGCGTGCCGTCCCCGGCGTGTTGCCTTGCCTACAGCGCTCACTGAGCAGCTCACGCTCTGCTGGCGTCTTCAGATCTGTTCCACGCAAAGGAGCGCGGTCGGGCCATGAGCCTCTACGCCCTTTTCGTCTTCCTGGGCCAGGTGCGACTGGGCGCTCCCTTTTCCTCTTCTCTACTATTGGCAACTGACCGCCGTCGCGCCCTGCACGCCTCAGGGCATCGGTCCCCTCTACGCCGGTTGGACGGCCGACGCCCTCGGCTGGCGCTGGGTCATGTGGATCATGGTCATCCTGTTCGGCGCCATCTTTGCCGCCGCCTGCCTCGTCCTCAAGGAGACCCGGGGGTCCTACATCCTCTCGCAGCGGGCGATGCGGCTGACGAAGGAGACGGGCAGGCTGCATGCCGCTCCCGTGCGTCGCCTCCACTGCTCGCTCATCTCTCCATCTCGCAATGTGCTGACCTCCAGCACTCGGGTCGATGGCTTGCAGGGCGACACGGAGCGCGCCGAACTCCGGACGATGATCACCCAGTCGATCTCGCGCCCGCTCGTCTACCTTACGACCGAGCCCATCGTCGGCGCCATCTCGGTCTGGGTCGGTGCGTGACGCTTCCGAAGCCGCTCAAGTGACGAACGGGTACTGACGCCGCGCTCACGTCTGCAGGCTTCGTCTGGGGCTGCCTCTTTCTCTTTGTCAACATGTGCAGCAGCGTCTATGCTGGCGCCTATGGCTTCTCGGTCGGCCAGTCGGGCACCGTCCTTTTGTACGTTCCGCGCCCCTCCATTGCTCTTCGTCCACTCTACCTTGCTCACGCCTCGACCGTCCACAGCTCCATCGCCGTCGCTGGCTTGGTCGGCATCTCGATCGACACAACGCTTCAGGCCAAACTCTACGGTCGCGCGCGGCGACGCAGCCCGAGCGGCCGCGCAGAGCCCGAAGCACGCCTGTACTGCGCCACCGTCGTGCGTGGACCGTATCCCTCTCTCTTGCGGGTCTATCGCTGACCTGCTCTTGCATCACACTAGGGCGCCCTCGTCTTCCCTCTCGGTATCCTCATGTTTGCGTGGACCGGCCAGACCTCCGTGCCTTGGCCCGTCTCGGTCGTCGCCTTCTTCCTCGCCTACGTGCGTCGTCTTGTCGCTCTGAGCCTGCGTCAGACAATGGCTGATCTGGCCTGTTCGACCTGCCAACTACAGCTCGGGACCTTCTGCATCTATTCAGGCGTCTTCAACTACATCGCCGACGCGTTCGTCAAATCACTGGTCAGGAAGACCCTTCCTGACTCGCTCGACTGACGAACTTTTGCTGCTCTCTCCTCCAGCTACGAGAAGTACTCCTCGTCAGCCCAAGCGGCACAATCGCTCTCGCGCAACCTGCTGGCTGCTGTCCTCCCTCTCGCCGGGCCGAGCATGTTCTCCAACATGACTCCCCGCTAGTGCGTCTCGCTTCTATGCCCTTCTGTCAACATTCGCCCTGCTGACCGTGCACCTTTCCTTCCCGCCTCCAGCGCCTCGACCATGCTCGGCTGCATCGGCCTCGTCCTCGGCCTGTGTCCGCTTCTCCTCCTCCTCTACGGCAAGCGCCTCCGCGCGAGGTCAAAGGTCGCCTCGGCCCTCCTGCTCGAAGCGCTTGCCTTCGAGGCTGAACGCGTGCGGAAGCGGGTCGAGGGCGAGGCGTCGCGCGCAGCGTCGCGTGCTGCCTCGCGAAATGTCTCGCGGAGAGGTTCAATCTCGAATCTCCCGCAACAGGAGAAGGATGGGCGGTCGGCCGTCTGATTGTCGTTCTTTCTGCAGTTCGCTGCGGCCTCGTCACTGTTGTACACCATCACTCCCTCACGGACCCTTCACGCCATAGACCGTTTCCCATTGCCCCCATAAAGCGCCAATCGAGGCCTATCTCTTGAACCACCTTCGTTTCCCCAAGTGAGCCTCGACAGTCGGGCATTAATCAGCGCCGAGGCTTCCGGCTTGGTGCGCACCTAGCGCGTGCTGCAGCCGGGCGAGCGTCCGTTCGCGGCCGATGAAGTGCGCGACCTCGGCGACGGCCGGACCGGCCTGAAATCGTCAAAGCAGGGCGAGGTTGGCGTCAGGTTCTGCAGTCGACGCAAAGGAGGTCAGTCGTGGATTGGAGACTCTCGCACCTTGCGGCCCGTAAGCGCATGTCGGAGCGGCATCCACAGCTGCGCGCGCTTGAGCGGCTTGTCGCCAGGGGGCGAGCCGAGGTCGTTGAGGACCGCAAGGATGCGGTCGACCTCGTCAAAGTCGGCGTCCGTGAGCTCAGACAAGCGCGATATGGCGACCTCGACCGAATGGCCTGTGAGAGATGTGCCGCACGTGTCAGCGCGGTCCCAGGGCAGAGTGACGCGGCGGGCCGACGGACGGTAGTGTTTTGACCACTTCTTCTGCATGTCCTTGGCCTCCGTCGTAGACAGGTCAGGCTGCTCAAAGACAAAGGCCGAGTCGGCGACGTCGTGAAGGAAGCTGACGCGGACCTGCATCGACGACGACACGTCAGCAGAGGCGCGACGACCGCATGGTCAGTCGAGTTCTTGTGCGACGCACCCTGTCGATCTCAATCATCCGCCGAAGGAGCTCCTCGTCGCCGCTCCGATCGCTCGTTGGGTAGCGCTCCTGTGTAATTGCTTTCAGCTGGGCGACCATGTCGGCCTTGGCGTCGTCTGACGAAGCCCAGCGGTGGTTGAAGTGGAGCTTCTGGAGGAAGTCGAGCTTGGCCGGCTGCACCTGGGCTCGGCCGCGTGTGACTTCGGATATGTCAAACTGGAGGACGACAGCCAATCAGCAGGAGCTCGGAGGAAAAGCGTCCCGCCAAGCCGGACGCACGCGCTCGATCATCTCTGGCATCGTCATGAAGTCGAGATCGGCCGACAGATCCGGATCCTTGTCCTTGAGGTTGCGGTGGTGCCCGCTGCTCTCGGACCCGGAGAATTCCGAAGCCGACGCCGACTCGTCTGCGCTTGGCGAGTGGTTTGCGCCCCAGCCCAAGAGAGCGATGAAGTTGTTGAGCGCGGCAGGGTCGTAGCCTTTCTCCTGCGCAGCGAAAGGGCGAGACGAAAGCGGTCAGCCCGCTGCGAATCGCGCCGCACGGGAGACGTTGCGCACGATGTAGGTGTCGACCGAGGCCGCGCCATCGCGCTTTGAGAGCTTGGTTCCGTCGGCGTTGATGAGGAGCGGCAGATGGGCAAAGTCTGGCCGCTGCCAGCCGAAGGCATCGTACAGCTGGAGGTGCTTGTGCACAGACGAGAGCCACTCCTGCAGACCAGAGCAGCACGATCGATAATCAGCGTCCCATCTCGGAGGCAGCTGGCCGACTGTGGACGCACCTCGCCTCGCAGGACATGCGTGATGCCCATCTCGTAGTCGTCGACGACGTTGGCAAAGTGATACGTTGGGAAACCGTCGGCCTTGAGCAGGACGGCGTCGTCGATGGGCGCTGCAGGCATAGCCTGAGTCCCGCCAAAGACGAGGTCCTCAAACGGCAACGCATCTGGCCGACTCTGCGGTGGGTTCGAGTTGGGACAGCTAGGGTCAGCAGGGCGTCGAGGCAGTGTGCCAATTTGGTAGTAAGGGACGCACCTTAAGGCGAACGACGTGCTTCTCGCCCGCTTTGACCTTACGAGCGACCTCCTCCTCCGTAAGGTAGTACCCTCGCCGGTCGTACGTGTTGTGACTGCCCTGGGCGCGCAAGCCCGCTTTGATCTCGGCCAGCTCGGTCGGCGTGCAGAAGCATCGGTAGGCGAGGCCGTTCTGCGGGGCGAAGGAGCAGCTTCGTCAGGCGAGACCAGTCTTGGCGCCAACACGAAGCAGCTCACCTCGAGTAGCACTTTGATGTGCTGATGATAGAGGTCGAGCCGCTCAGACTGTGGGAGACTGGCGGGTCAGCCCGCTGCGCCGATCGGAGCTCTCGCACACTTGCGTTGCTCGACTGACCTGGACGTAAGTCGGCGAGCTGCCGCCGATGCCAGGACCTTCAAGCCCGACGCAGAGCGACAGCAGCATCAGTAGCACGCAAGGTCAAGGTAGCTCAAGTAGTCGCGGTTCACCTTCATCGTAGTCGAGCCCGGCCCACTCGAGGCTCCTCCGGAGGGTATCGACCGCGCCCGGCACGAGTCGCGTCTGCGCCGACAGTTGGCATTGGCAGGCTCAGCGTTCGCCCTCGACGTTCCTCGACTTAGTCGCTAGCAGTGAGGACCTAGCGCACCTGATCTGTGTCCTCTATCCGGAGGATCCACTTGCCCTTCCACTTGCGGGCGAGCAGATGGTTGTAGAGCGCCGTGCGCAGGCCGCCAATGTGCAGGCTGCCCGTCGGCGACGGCGCGAAGCGGAGTCGAGCGGGCCGGAGCAGGCCCGAGGAGGATGAGGCGGCTGCTGTCGGACGCATGGCGTGCTGGTCGTTGGGGTCTGTATGCCGTCGTCCTCACAATCAGGGGCGGCTTGGAGAGGCGATGGGCCAAGGGGAGGGTGCTGGTCGGCAGGTCAAGAGAGCTCGTCCTTGACCTCGTCATGACCACCCTTCCTTGCCTCCCGACCACCAGCATCGCATCCTCCGCCAGGACGTCCCTCACCAGACCACACAGGATGCGCCCTCCGATCGCGCTCGCTCGTCTCGCCAGCCCAGCGCCGCTGCGGCTCCTCCGCGCGGTCTCGTCGATGCCGCCGCGCTACCCGGGTCACATCCCGCTGACGATGCTTGAGAAGGTCGTCCTGACCGCCGGCTCGGCGACCGCCGCCCTCCTCGATCCTCGCAGGGCAGGTGCGCCCAGTTGGTAGGCGCAAGAGGCTGGGAGTGAGCTGACCGGGTCATGCTCGCCATCGCACATGCGCAGACATGATCGCCGCCCTGTCCGAGACGACGTCAGGCCCGTTCCTCCCGGCCCTGCGCGACTCGATGCTGGCGACGGCCGAGGGCCGAGCCATCCTCCGCGAGAGGCCACGGATCACGTCCGAGTCGATCGACCTCGCCCATATGCGTGCCCTGCCTGCGGGGACGTTTGGAGCCGAGTACTGCGACTGGCTCGAGCGGTGCAACGTCAGCCCAGACACGCGCCTGCCGGTCGCTCACGTCGACGACCCGGAGCTGGCCTATGTGCTGCAGCGGTATCGGTGCGTCGCGCACGCCCTTTCAACATGATCCCCTGATGGCTGACGAGCCGCTATGCGCACAATGACCGGCCTGCAGCGAGACGCACGACCTGTTGCACGTGCTCTTCAACCTGCCGACGACCCTCCTGCCCGAGCTCGCGCTCAAGGCGTTCGAGGCCTCGCACTACCGGCTACCGATGCCCTTCCTGTCGTCCCTGACGATACTCTCGCCCTTCAACACGCTCACGACGCATCAGCGGGGGGTACTGCTCCAGCAGTACCTGCCCTGGGCGGCGAGTGCGGCGGCCAAGTGCAAGCCGCTGATCGGCGTCTATTGGGAGAAGCGCTGGGCGATGCCGGTCGACGAGCTCCGGGCCGAGCTCGGCGCCCGGCTGCCCGGACCAGGCTGGGAGGGCCAGGCCTTCCGCCGGGGGACGAAGAAGGAGCGGGAAGAAAAGCGCCGGCTGAAGGAGCAGGCACTCGCTGAAGAGGCGGCCGTCCAGGAGGCTGCTGCGCGGGTCGAGGCGCAGGTACGTATCGGAGTCTCTCTTGCCCTCTTCACCAAGATGCGCGCCCTGACTGACTCCTTGGACCGATGTAGGACGTTCACGTCAAGCAGGTCTGATCGCATGAATTGCTTTGGACGAGTTGCTCGGCGCGCAACCCGATCACTGGTCGACAGCGGGCAGTCGGAGACGCCCTATGGTCAGACGCGCAAAGGGAGGGGTCGCGCGCTGCGTGAACAGCTGACCGCTATACACAAGTTCGCTAACTTGATCGCTGGCACTGACGAGCTTGGCAGAGGCGGCGCCAGCTTTTTGGGCTGAGGGGCTGAAGCATGGTTCGATTTGACGTGTACGTGGCCTTTGTCGGATGCACGACACCCTCCAAGAACCCCGCTGCCCCCAATTGGTTTGATAAAGGGCAAGTTGGCAACTGTCGACGGCCACGACGCATCACGATGAGGGATCCCAGCAGGCCTACAAGAAGCCGCTACCCGGCCGACTGATCTTTGGCTCGCACCCACTTCCAGCAGTTGCTCCCCCACTCAGGCGCCATGCTCTTCTCTTTCCTCACTAAGCATCGCAAGATGTCCTCCTCTTCAGCCTCAATCAAGTCTTCCACCTCTTCGGCATCATCAAGCTCCTCATCGGTCTCCCTCTCGCGCTCGACTTCGGCCTTACCCTCATCATACACGCTGGCCGCCCCGCCCGCTCGGCCAAAGACGCCTACTCGACAGTGTCGCCGCGTAGGACCCCCGCATGACAGCGCGAGGTCAGTTCTATCGGCACGACCTTTAAGAGCCGACGCCAATAACCAAAGATTTGGATGCTCTGTCGGCGTAGCCCATTGCCTTCATGCGGAACCGACCGAGATAGAGCGCCATTAGCGCCATTGTCCCCACCGCCGGCCTACGCCTATCCCGCACGCGAGGCGCCTCCGCCGGCGTACTCGCAATCGCCCCCACCCGCACAGCCGCAACGGCGGGTCGTCAAGCCGCAGACGGCCGACGAGCTCATGATCTTTGCCGCGAGGATGCAGAGCCGTGCTGTCTCTGGCTGGTGACTGCTCGCCGGGCCTCGCCCTAGCGGCAGGAGGCGCCTTTACCATGCTCCCGTTCGACATGAATGTTGTCGAGCTCAGCCACATATCAGGCGCATTGGCGCGTCAGAGAGAGAGCAGCCATGCATATCGTCATCCGTGTGATCAGGAAGGATCGTAGTGGGCTGGGAAGCGTTTGTGACGCGGGTTTGTGACGGTTGTATGGAGCTGCCGGTCGCGAGGGAAGGGGGGCCCATTGACGCACTCTTAGAGGTGTGCCGCAGCTCGAAGGAGGCTGGCCCGCCGCCGAACGTCCGGCGGTCGAGGTCGAAGGCCGCCTCGGACCACTTTGCGACGAGCGATTCGTCGCCGAGAAGCGGGTAGATTGCGGTGAGGGAGCGGCAGCCGATGACGGCAGCGACGACGACGTTGTGTGCGGGAACGGGCAGAATCTCGCCCTTGTCGATGAGAGTCGCATCGATGCCGAGGTGGCTAAGGCCATCGCGGACGAAGCTCACAGCATTCTTCAGTCAGTAGTCTCGCTTTTCTGGCGTCGGGGCTTTCTGTGCCAGGACAAGTGCGACCGACGGCGGTCGTCCGATGCGCTGGTGCCCTTAGCCGCCGCCGAGCCACAGGTTGACCATCTCGGGCTTGTGACGCGCGTCACCTGGGCCTCGCGTCGGACAAAGCGCAAGCGGAGGGCCGCCGAAGTGCGGCTTTCGGCGGGCATGAGTGTGGAAGTTGACGATGAAGCGTCAGACCGCATGTCGGCTCGCTGTCGACTACTGCTCGTCGTCGCTCTCTTCCTCGAGCGACATCATCTGGACGTGGGAGCACCGTTCAGCAGTCAGCCTTGCGCAAGCTCTCGCAGAAGCGTTGGCGGATGAGGGACTGACCCTCAGCTCGACGATCCCATCCGTCACCTCGCCCCTCTTCCGCATCTCCCTCTCGGCCCTGCGCCGCGCCCGCTCGGCCTCCGTATAGTTACCGGCCTCGGGCTGGGGCGGAGCGACGAGCATGCACTGGAGGAAGAGCACGCCCGAGGGGTAGAGGATGAGCGAGACCTTGTGCGAGGCGGCGAGGGCGCGGAGCGAGCGCTGAAGGAGCGTCTTGCGGTAGCTGGAGCGGTCGCAGCACAGAAAGCGGAGAGCGGTCAAGTACGTCAATCAGGGCCGATGAGGCGGGTGCGAAAGGGAGGCAGAGGCGACGTACGTGTGCCGGACCGAGCGTGTGCGGACAAAGCTCAGGCAGAGCGGCTTCTTGTTCTCAAAGTCGATCCGGACGTCGCCCCACGTGCCCTCGCTCTCGATCCGGAAGTCGATGCCCGTCTCGCCCCCCGCTTCGGCGGCCCTGTCGCGCGCGGCGCCGGCGTTGGACCGATCGGGCGTGAAGAAGGTGGCGGAGGGGGGCGGGGCGAGCGAGCCGAGGGCGACTTTGGTCGAGGACGGATCGAGCGAGGCGAGCGCGTCGCGGAGCCATGAGGCGGCGCAGATGATGTGGAGCGCGCTATTGGAGGGAGGGGCGAGCGCGGACCAGGGTCAACGCATGCCAGCGAGACGAGACTGTGTGCGCGTGGGGGCATCGGAACGCACGGCTCCTCGTCCTCGGGGAACTCGATGTCGCTCTCGAAGTCGGCCTCGGAGGTCGAGAGGCTGCACGTCGTCGTCGGCGCGCTCGGTCCGGCGTTCTCGTCCATCCTGCCGGTTTTGGACAGGGAGCGGCGCGTCGCGTCAGCAACCTTCAGTGGCGTTGAGCTGAGGAAGGGCAGATGGCCGGCGGACGCACAGGAGGACTTCGAGCGGCTCGCCGGGACCGAGCCAGGAGATCCGGCCAGCAGTCACCTTACCCGTTCGGCTCGCGCCCTCCCCGCCACCTCCTCTCCCTCTCCGCCCTCCAAAGCCACCTCCGTCTTCGTCGTCGTCATCGCCCTCAAAGTCGCCCCGCTTCCGCCGTCCCTCTCCGCCATCTACTCCTCCTCCCCCGCCAGCGCCGCCGCCCGCGCCGCCAAAGATGTTGAGGCACTCGATCAGGTGCGAGAGGTTGATCTCGAGCGCGACGTCCGGCGGCGGCGGCGGCGTCAGCACATCGTCCTCGTCGGGCCGCTCGCCGCCGTGGAAGCCGCCGTCGTTGAGGCCGGCCGCGCGCGGATTGAAAGTGTAGGACGAGAACGTGTTGCTGGGGATGTAGGATCGGCCTAGTAGGCGGGCGCAGGCGAGGGAGGGAGAGGCAGCCCGTCAGTGCCCGGGACGGCGACGCGTCGTTCGCGGGACGCACATTGGAGCGAGCGAGCCTCCTCGACCTGGACCATGAGCCCAGCCTCGCTCGCGACGACCTTGACACGCTGCAGGGGACGGCAAAGGGAATTTCCGGTCAGCTTGCTTCCTCCCTCGCTCGCACGCTCGCAGGACGCCAACGTACCTGTTGGAAGGCGACCGAGCGAAGGAGCGTCGTAAAGTGCCGGACGTCGGTCAGCGTCGCCGCGAACACCTGCGCGCCGGGCGTGCAGTGCGTCGTCGCCGATGGGTCAGCCTCGCCCGTCCTGCCGAAAGCTCCAAGCTATGACTGCGCGCGCGTCCGCACCGGCTCATCGCGATCTGCCATGATGACGGCGAGCTCGAGGGTGGAGGCAGGATGGAGGAGGACGAGGACGAGGGTCGCCAGTAGTGGCTGATCGGCCTTGGGTCGGCCCAAGTCGCTCGAGCTCCGCGCTCGCGCGCGCGCGCTCCACAAAGCTCGTCCGACCTCATCGAAGGAGCTGCCCCGCCTCCCTCCCGCCTCCTGACCATCAACCCACACCCACCAACCCACACCCTTTCTCGGACCGGTCGCGAGACCCCCAGAGCAGTCTCTTAGCCCAGGTGCGTCTCTACATCTAGTGTCGTGCGAGCGACGCCGAGTCGCTCCGCTCTCTCTCCGACGTCGAGGTCGGCGGCTGAACCTGCTCCCTCTCTCCGCCCGCTCTCCTGCTGCAGCATGCTCTTTGGAAAGGACCGGTACAAGTCGAACCCGATCCCCTACACGCTCTACCCGCAGACCCGGCAAGAGGTCTCGCTACCGCTCCTCCCGGCCTCGTCGGTCCCAGCGTCGGCCATCGTCCGGCCCAAGACGTACAAGGCCCTCGTCGCCGAGGCCGCGGCCGCCAACCCGGTCGCCATGCTTGCGACCTACGCCCAGGAGCAGCCGACCCGGTTCCCCAAGAACCTCCGCATCCAGTCGTTTGTCGACTCGCGCGAGAAGTGGAAGGGCGTCCCGTCCGGCCGGACACGGTCGGCCATCATGCGGGTCATCCGCCGGCACTGAGCGAGAAAGCACCCTAGCCACCCCATCACGACCCGACCGCCTCTGACCGCACCGCACCTGCCGACCTTTCGCCCGCCCACTCGCATTCGCCCTGGCTTTCCCGCCCCAACCCCCCTTGTATCACCACCATCCTCGCCCTCTATCACGACCCCTGAAAAAGCAGGAAACCATGATTCTTGCCCCTTTGAGCCTGCCTTTCGAGAGAGACTGGCCTCGGACGCGCACCGACGCCGCTGCTGCCTCCGCGCCCGCCGCCAGTTTTCGACGCCGTAGGGGTCGGCCGTCGTCGCCCCCTTTAACCCTCGACCACCGACCCGACCCGACCTCAACCTTCCCACAACCCATCATACAGCTGCCAGGCAAGACCTCAGCTGCGAAGATTGGACCGCTCCACACGCGATCTCGTTCAGACGCGTAGCAGCAGCGGCATTTCAAAGCAGCTCCAGTCCAGAGCTCGACGTGAGCAGCTCGACCTCGCAGGCCGCCCTCAGCAGCGCGTCGACCCGCAGCTCGAGCCTCGCATCAGCAGCCATCAGCCGGCCACCTCTTTCCACCCACAATCACCCAGCCAGCGAGCCAGCCGTCCAAGCCGAGCGGTCTCTAGCTAGCAGCCTCCAGCAGACATGTCCCGAGGAGGCAGGGGCGGCGGCCGCGGTGGGTTTGGCGGCTCCAAGGGGCCCGGCGACGGGCTCAACATGGTACGTCCACGATAGTCGCTTGCCCAATCGTCTCTCAGGCCGGGCTGGGAGTACTGGAGGCTGATCATTCGGTTATCTACTGCGCTCACGTCCCGAACAGGCCGGCATGACCTACGCCGAGATCTCGGCGGCGACCAAGAGCGAGTCGACCGAGCTCTACCCGGTCCGTGCCCGCCTCCTTTGCTCTCTGGCTGGCGCCAGCTTCCAAGCTGACCCTTCATCGCCTCTCGCCCGAGACTAGGAGTACCCTCATCCGTTTCCGACGTTGCCTGCTCCGAGTCTGATGGAGGACGCGATGGTCCGGACCCAGATCCGCTTCGGGTGGAACATGTCCCTCGGGCACGAGTTCCTGCGCGAGTCGCGCAAGGGCGATGGTGCGTCGCCGCTCTCTCTATCTGCCTCGTTCACACGAGGTCGATGGCTAATTGCCAAGTGGACGTTGGCGCCGATCGTACGACAGACATCGTCCGCTACACCGACAAGTACAAGACGGCCGAGGCCAAGCCGGCGACGCTCGATCCGAAGGACTACGCGCCGCGCGAGCTCCAGCCTCAGGCGCTCTACGACAGCTACTATACGCCCGAGGCTGCCAAGAAGCGGGCGGCGTCGGCAGCGGGACTGAAGGGTGCGCCCCCACGCCTGCGCTCCATGTGCTGTCGTCTTGGGCTTAGCGGGTGGGACAGAGCTGACGACGCTCACGACGACGACTGCAGGCAAAAAGGTTCGCAAGAAGGCCAACCTCGACGACATCGTGTCGGGCGACGACGGCTCGGGCGACGAGGTGCGCTCCTCCTCTCTGCTGTCTTTGCACGCTTCCGCCAGTTCCGAAGCTGATCCGCGCGTTGCGGTGCTGTTCGCAGGCGGGCGAGTCGGACGGCGACCTTGGCTCGCAAGAAGAGGACGACGACTATGACGCCGACGAGGGCGACGACGACTGTCCGTCCTCCCTGCTTCCTTCCTTCTCCCCGCATGGGCGCAGACCGCTGACATGCCCCTCCTGCGGTCTGCAGACGGCGACAACTACTTCGACAACGGCGAGGACGACGACGGAGGCGACGATGGAGGAGGAGGCGGCGACGGTACGTCCTTCTCTGGTCGGCCTCTTTCCGGGCTCAGGCTGATCACCTATAACTGTGCTTTCATCGACCGGCTGCAGACGGAGGGACGTTCGACTAAGCGCACGAGAGGCTGACCAGAGCGGCAGCCTATGACCTGTCGAATGATTTTGATTCGATCGGTTTCTTCTTCTCGCGATCCTCTTGCACAGAACTGTCGGCATTGAGATGAGCGTGTGCAGTCGTTTCTAAAAGATCGTGCACTTCCGGCGAGGCCAGTTGCCGGGTCGGATTCCATGTGCGGCAGGCCTGCTAGCTGTTCCCGTGTGACCTTGGCTTGCGCCTCCGCGCGCGGCCGCCGCCCTCCGAGCCCCTCCGACCTCCGCCCCCCTCTGCCGTGCCCCCTCCCTCTTTAGCCCGCCCTCCTCTCGCCGCAGACACCCACAGACGATGGCCTTCCCCCGCCGGCTGCCAACGAGCTCCTCCTCCTCGCGCCTCGCCGCCGCCAGCAGCAGCTCCTCCACCGTCGCGGCCACGCTGTCTGACCTCCCCTCCGCGACGGCCACGAGGCGCCTGTCGGCCATCGCCCGGCACATGACGACCTCGAGCCCGGTCTCGGCCTCGGCAACCGCCAAGATGGAACCGAGCGTTCGTCCGAACTTTTGAAGGAGGTGCCGAACTCTGCCAGATCTGCGAAAGCTGACCTCCTTAGCGCCTCCCTCTCCTCCTGTTGCACGCCTCGTTCGGCCTTGCCCTCAGAACGACGGCTCCAGCTCGGTCGTCCTCACTCACGGCCGCGGCTGCACCCGCACGTTCATTCTCAACCGGCCAAAGAAGGTCAATGCGCTCAACCCCGAGATGGTCGACCTCCTGCACGTCTCAATCGACAGCTGGAGCGCCTCGCGCCTCTCAAAGATCCTCGTCGGCCGCGGTGCGGGCGAGCGCGCGTTCTGCGCCGGCGGCGACATCAAGCGTCCGTCCTCCCTAGCTGCCTCAAGAGAAGGCTCAGCTCCTCCAGCCCGCTCTTGGACTGACGCCCGGGACCCTCTCCTCGCCGTACAGACATTGCTGAGCTTTCGGCCAACCCGGCGACCCGGCCCGAGGCGATGGACTTCTTCAAGCGCGAGTTCGAGCTCGACTGGAAGCTCGCCAACTACTCGGTCGGCGACCACGCCTGGGACGGCTCGAAGGTCTACGTCGCCATGATGAACGGCGTCACGATGGGCGGCGGTGCCGGTCTCAGCTTTGGCGGTCTCATCCGGATTGCGACCGAGAAGACGCAGTTCGGTGCGTTCCGTCCGTGGCTCCCCAGGCGAGCGACCTAGCCGAGCTGACGGCGCCCTTACCACTTCTGCCTGGCCTCTCAGCGATGCCGGAGACCATCATCGGCTACACCCCCGACGTCGGTGCTACTTACTACCTGAACCAGCTCGACGGCGAGGTCGGCACCTACCTCGCTCTGACGGGCAACACGGTCGTCGGCCGGGGTTGCCTCGACCTCGGCCTCGCGACTCACTTCGTCCCTTCGCACCTGCTCGACGAGCTTCACGAGCGGTTCGAGCTCACCGGCGATCCCGACAAGTACGGTGGCGTCCAGGCTGTCCTCTCCATGGTGGAGGACTACGAGGCTCAGGCGCCCCGGCTCGAGTCGGCCGAAGAGCGCAAGCGCCGGGGACTGCCGCCCATCGAGTGGGACGCAGCGGAGCCCAACTCGCCGACGCGCTTCGTCGGCGCGGTCCGCGAGGCGCTCGACGAGGCCTTCAGCAAGAGCACGGTCGCCGCCATCAACGACTCGCTCACCAAGATGGTCCTCGCCGACTCGGCCGTTCACCTCGCCTCGGCCGACGCGCAAAAGGTCTCGGCCTGGGCAAAGGAGACCCTCGCAACAATGGCCTCGCGCAGTCAGATCTCGATGGAGGTGACGCTGCTCGGCATGCGCCGCGCGGCCAAGGACGGCACGGATCTCGCCCACAAGCAGAGGGAGTCCAAGGAGGAGCTTCCGCCGAATGCTGCGCTCAAGCGGGCGTTCGAGCGCGAGTACCGCGCCGTCGAGCAGTTTGTCGTGCGTCCAGGCCTGCGGCTTGCCCTTGCTGCTCCTCACGTCTTCCTTGCTGACTCATCTGCTTATGCCCGCCCTCGCCCCGCTTTAGCACAACGCCTCGCCCGACTTCCCTTCGGGCGTCATCCGCAAGCTCGTCGACAAGCTGCCGGCCGACTTTGCCCAGCCGACCTCGTCACCGACGGCGCTCGCCGCCCAGTTCTACCCGGCCGACGAGACGCCGCTCCGGCCTGCGACGCCCGCGCTCGAGCTCTTGCCGCCCGTCCACGGCTTCGACAAGTACCCTTACCGGGCCTTTGGCCTGCCGTCCGAGAGCGAAATCCGCTCACTCGTCGATGGCGAGCACAAGACGAGCGGTGACTTCAAGGTGAGCGAGGAGACGCTCCGCGCCAACTTCAACGTCAACCGGCCCGGCGTCGGCGAGCGCATCCGCGAGATTGTCGCCCGCAAGTGCACGGCCACCGATGAGGGCTGGCTCACGTGGAAGTCGGACTCGGACGTCAAGAGCTGGGAGCAATAATCAAAGGGATTGATGCAAGATGATCCTTAACACGCCACGGAGTAGCATCCGCACGGCAGCGCTTAAACCTGTCTCCCGAGTAATGCCCGCCTTGCTGCGGCCCTGCCGGACGGATGCGCGAGCGGACCAGACTCAACTTTCATTCTTCCATACTGAGCTCCAGACCTAAGCCCGGCGCTCCCAGACGCGAAGGCAGTCGCCCCAGACGCCCATGGCGGTGACGTCGCCGCCGGCGCCGGCGCCCTGGATGATGAGCGGTCGCTCCGGGTAGCGGGCCGTCGTGAACGAGATGATGTTGTCCGAGCCTGAGAGCGAGGTCGCGAACGGGTGCGAGGCGTCGTACCTAAGTCGCAAAAGGGTCAGTCACGGTACGAAAAAGCGAGGGAGCCAAGAGGGGTCGTTGTCCAGAGGACGTACTTCTCGAGGCTGCACTTGACCGTCTTGGTCTTGGGGTCGATGACGCCGACGTAGCGGAGGACCTTGCCCTCCTTCTCGGCCGCAGCGCGGAGGTCGGCAAAGTAGCCATCGCCCTCGGCGAGCCGCTTCATGTACTCCTCCATCGTCTTGGCGTCCTCGAGCGCGGGCGGGACGAGCGACTGGGTCGGGATCGAGGCGTAGCTGCGGCGAATCGATGTTAAGCAGGTCAGCGCGAGTCCTGAGGGAGAGCGGACCTGCGGCTCTGCTGCCAGACGAACCCCTCAGAGAGCGACGAGGCGAGCGAGGGCACGAGGCGCGAGAGGATGGTGAGCTTGCGGGCGACGTCGACGCCAGAGAGGTCATCGCGCGGGTCGGGCTCGGTGTAGCCGAGGTCTTTGGCGACATGGATGATGGACGAGAACGACGGCGGGTCCGACGACGGGACGGCGGGCGAGTAGTTGTTGAAGATGTACGACACTGGTGGCGGCAAAGAGTCGGTTGCTTGACTTGGCGAGAGTGCGCGCGCAGAGGGCTGCTAGGACTCACGAGTGCCTGAGAGGACGCCCTCGACTTTGAGGATCTCGTCGCGGGTCGCGACGAGCTCCTTGAGCGTGCTCAGGATCGGCAGGCCGGCACCAACGGTCGACTCGCCGTAGTAGAGACCGGCCTTGTCGCCCTCGGCGGCGGCGAGGATCTCCTCGTAGAGCTTGAGGCTGCTTGAGGTCGACTTCTTGTTGGGCGTGCAGACGGACGCGCCCGACTTGAGGATCGCCGGGTAGAGGGCGGCCAGGTCGGGCGAGGACGAGTTGTCGACGACGATGACGGGTCCGCGCGAGTCGGCCTGAACGGCCGAGAGCAGCGAAAGGACGTCGAGCGGCTTGCGGTCCGGGTGAGCCGTCACCCAGGCCGAGACGTCGACGGCCGGGATCTGCTTAGGCGCGAGGAGCGAGAAGCGCGAGTTGGCGAGGGCCGAGATGAGGAACTTGGACTGGAGCGCGGCCGTCTTCGCGTGGATCTGGAGGAATGACGACGAGACGCCGCCGAGGCCGAGGACGATGAGCGAGGCAGGAGCAGGCATTGCGAAGAGGGGGAGGGTAGCAATAAGGGAGTTGACGGTCGGGAGGGAGGACGAGGAGCCGACTGCTGCGTTGCCGCCCAGTTTTGAGAACCGGCCTGCACTCAAACGGCCACGATCTCATCCGGCCTTCTCCCTAGCTCGAACCGACCCATCTGCGACCCTACAACTCTCTCGCAGGACCAGCACCCAGAAGTCGTCCGCTTGCGGAAACCGCTGTCAATCTAAGAACGCCAGACGACCTTTTGGTCGCCAGACGGCCTCCCCTCATCTTCTCGCGCGCGCGTCGCCGACCCGCCCTTCCGCTCGCCGACCCGTCATGGCCGGCCCGTCCCTCTTTCCGCTGTCGACCGAGACGCTCGGGCCGCTCAAGACGTACCTTGTCGACCAGCTCGCGCCGATCTCGGATGCCGACTCTTCGCTCCTATCCGACTACACGGTCGCCCTCCTCAAGGCGGCCGAGGCGTCCGACGCCGAGGTCGAGGACGAGGTCAAGACCCAGCTGCGGGACTTCCTGGACCACAGTACGTGCCGTCATCCGTCGACAGCACATCCGTCGCAGCCGTGGCTTCGCTGACACCTTAGTGCTCGCGGCTTAGACACCGACGCCTTTGTCGAGGCACTGTTTGAGGCGCTCCGCTCGAAGTCGTACATCCCGGCCGGCGGCGAGAGCGTGACGCGCAAACGGTCGCGGTCGCCCAGTGCAGCGCGGTCGCCACCGAAGGCGCCTCGGCTGAGGTCACCGCCTCTCGGGCCCAGGTCGCAAGGCCTGCCACTCGTACACCCCCTGCCCGCGCTTCCTATGGCTGGAGGCGGCCCTCCTGCAGGCCCTTCCTCTGCGTCAACCTCGGGTACGGCCGGCGGTGGGCCAGCCGACCGGCGCGGCCCCAAGCCGTGCTACGAGTACCATCAACGCGGCTTCTGCCACAAGGGCCCGGCCTGCACATTCGACCACAACCCGGCCTACCAGGGCTACATTCCGCCGCCGATCGAGGTGGCGCAGCAGCTGGTCATGGCCGGCATGGGCGACCGCGTCGACTACGGCAGCATCTGGCAGGGCCGCGGGCCGATGCAATTCGGCGGCATGGGCATGGGCGGGTTCCCAATGGGACCCGGCATGGGTGGCCCGCCGTTCGGTGGACCTGGCTTCGCGCCGCCTAATGGAGGTCGGCCAGGCGGCCCGCCGTTCAACGGCCAGCAGATGCCGCCGCCAGGCTGGCAGCAGCAGCAGGGTGGTGGACCCGGCTTCCGGCCCCCGCAAGGTGGCATGCAGAACGGCCCGCCGATGATGATGGGCAGCAGCATGGGCGCCCCTCGCTCGCACGCCAGCATGGGTGGGCCCGGCGGCGGACGTGGTGGCCAGCGCGGCGGGGCTTTCCCAACCGACGCCTCGACCCAGCCGCCGAAGAACCGGAACGGCAAGACGCTCGTCATCATGCAGATCCCGCCGGCCTCGCTCGCCGTGCCGGCCGTCACCGACTACTTTACCAAATTTGGCACGGTCACGAGCGTCGCGCTCGACGTGCCCTCGGCCCGCGCGCTCGTCTCGTTCGCGACCAACGAAGAGGCCTACAAGGCGTGGAAGAGCGAGGACGCCGTCTTTGGCAGCCGCTTCGTCAAGGTGCTGTGGCATCGGCCGATGGAGGGCCAGGGCGCTAAGGGCCTTGAGGCGCTCGAGAAGGGCAAGGCCGCGCTCGCCGCCGCCGACGGCAGCGGCAACAAGGACGCGGCGATGACGGACAACTCGACGCCGCCAGCACCCGTGCTGAGCAAGGCCGAGATGCTCGCAAAGCAGCGGCTGCTCGAGTCGCAGATCGCACAGCAGAAGGTCCTGATGGCCCGGCTGTCGGGGCCCGACCTGCCGACCGAGGAGAAGGCCAAGCTGATGGCCCAATTCAGCAAGCTGTCGGACGAGATGAAGGCCGGCACGGGCTCGCTCGCGCTCGCCAAGCCGTCGACTGCAACTGCGACCAACACCGCCGGCAACCGGACGGCGACCTTCAACCAGCCCGCTGCGGACGAGTCGCCCGCTGCCGCCGACAGCGGCTCGATGGACGGTGTCGAGGGAACGGCGGCCGAGCCGGTGGCCGAGCTCTCGCAGACCGAGATGCTCCAGCGCAAGCTCGAGGTGCTCAAGGCCGAGGTACGCCGCCTCCTCGCTGTCCGCGACCAGGGCTGCCAGTCGCTGACGCTCTTCCCGTTCGGTTCTGCAGGCCGCGCTGATCGGTGTCGATCCCAACGCGCCCTCATCACCGGGACCGTCGACCCCTTACAGCCCAGCGCCACGTGGCAGGGGTCGCGGTCGCGGCCGGGGTGCGGTCCGGGGCGCCTTCCGAGGCGGCTACAACTCCACCTACGCGCCGGCAACGGGCGGGCCGAGCGCGCACAAGAGCATGACGCTCGACTTCCGGACAAAGAGCATCGCCGTCGCGGGCGAGGGCCTGACCGACGACCACGAGGCGGTCGGCGCGGTCGAGCGGTGGTACGAGGTGCGTTGTTCCTACAGGCTCGAACTCTGTGGCTCCGGGATCATCGACTGATGCTCGCCTGTGATCTTGTCGCAGACGATCGGAGGTGTCGACAGCTCAAAGGTAGAGAGCTCGGCCAACCGGATCATCGTCACCTTCAAATCGCGGCCGCTCGCCGAGAAGGTGCGGGCCGCCCCCGCTTCCGCAGCCCCTCCGGCTCCCCTCGCTGACGACCGCTCGTCTTCCTTGCCAGGCTCTTGCCCGCGGGACAAACATCACCGACTTGTCGATACCGACGACGATCTCGTGGTTCAACGCGCCGCCGACGATGGCCGCGTCGGCCCCTGTGCCGGAGGCTCCCGTACCGGCGGCAGCAGCGGAGGAGAGCGGCAGCGCCCGAGACTGGGACGCCGATGACGAGGAGGACGGCCAGCACCGGCGCTAGTAGATCTCTTGGCTGCGATCCTATCCTGCTTGCGACCCTATCATCTGCCCCGCATCCCACGTCTCGCTTGATCGCTCGAAAGTTGAGCTGGGGTTGTGTCCGGACCGGACGTTGCGAGCCGGCCGGGCGAGCCGCCGGCACGGGCGACGCCCGCCTCGGCTCATGATCGCCTCTCTTCCCCGGCCGACGACCCCGCAGTAGTCGGGCCCGGACCGTTGCCCTCGACGTGTGAGCGGCGAGGCGGCCCTGCCGGCGGTCTGGCAAAGGCTGCGTGGGCGTCGGCCGACGGCATCGGTCGAAGGCTGCGAATTCGGTCTTGTCGGTGTACAGCCGAAGAGGCGCAGCAAGCACCTCGCGGTCCAGCAACCTCGCGCCCGATATAAGGGCATCGGCCCCCTGTCGAGCCCGCCATTCCTCCCACACTTCCGCCCTTCCAACCTTGCCTGCCCAATCTGTCCTACCTCCAGTCTGCCAAAATGCCCATCGCGACCTCAACCGAACCGAGCCAGACCCAGTTCGGAATCAACGGCTTTGGCCGCATCGGTATGTCTCTCTCGCCCTGTCGCCGGCCCTGCTACCTGCTCTCTTCAATGCGAGGCCTGGTGCTGACCTCAGGAGCTACCCTTCCTCTTGTCGTTAGGCCGAGCCGCTTTCCGCGCTTCTCTCGCACGGACTGATCTCGTCGTCGTCGCCATCAATCACACGGCGCCCTCGATCGAGCATCTCCTGCACGCCATCAAGTTCGACACGACTCACGGCCGTCTCTACTCTGAGTTGCGCATCTCGGACGACCGCGAGGCCCTCGTTCTCGGCGACCGACGGATCCATCTCTTCTCGTCTCGCGACCCGGCCGGCCTCGACTGGGCCTCGGCCGGGGCAGAGTACGTGATCGAGTCGACGGGCAAGATGACGACGATCGACCAGGCTCGCGTCCACATCGACGCCGCCGGTGCCAAGCGGGTCATCATCTCGGCTCCGAGCAAGGACGCCAAGACGTGCGTCGCGACAGGACGTTTGCTATCGGCTCTTCAGCTAGCTGACCTTCTGTTCGTCCCCCTTTGCAGCTTCGTCTTTGGCGTCAACCACGCCGAGTACCGGAGCTCGCCGACGATGGACGTCGTCTCGAACGCCTCGTGCACGACCAACTGCCTCGCCCCGATCGCCGCCGTCCTCGACCGCGAGTTTGGCATCGAGAGCGCGACCATGACGACGATCCATGCAAGCACCGCTTCGCAGCACATCTTGGACGGCTTCAGTAAGAAGGACTGGCGCTCTGGCCGTGGCGTCCAGGGCAATATCATCCCGACGAGCACGGGCGCGGCCAAGGCAATCAAGCTCGTCCTCCCGAACCTGGCCGGCAAGTTCTCAGGTGCGCACGCCCGTCCTCCCACTCGTTCTCAGCCTGCACAGACTGACGTATCCACCCCTTCTCCTTCTCCCAGGCATCTCGGTCCGCGTCCCGGTCACCAACGTCTCACTCGTCGACCTGACGGTCACGCTGAGCTCAGACGTCGACTCGGTCGAGGACCTGCTCGCCCCCTTCCGCCGGCCCTCCGACGACGTCGTCAGCCAACACGTCCTTGAGGTGTCCGATCTCGAGCTCGTTTCGAGCGACTACCTCGGCACCCGGGCCTCAGCCGTCGTCGACGCAAAGACGTGCTCAGTCCTTGGCAAGCGGGTCGCCAAGATCCTCGCCTTCTACGACAACGAGGCCGGATACGCTCTTCGTGCGTCACCTCCTCAGTTGACCCTGAGAGTAGCCCAGTACATCTCGGCTGACAGCACCTCTCGTCTCTCCTCCCTTCTTCTCAACAGGCCTGCTCGACCTCGGTGTCTACATGCACGGCATCGACCGCGTCGCAGACGCCGCCCGTGCCTAATCTCCCGGACCGACCCATCCACGCTTCACTGCGACCTTCTCATAGACATCATTCCGCATTCTTTACGATCTTGATGACCCCATGCCCGCTTGTATTAATCTCCCTGAGAGAGTGAGCGACCGAACTCTGTATAATAATGTGCATACAGCGTCCGAGCGCGTACGACTTCCCTCTTGCGCCGTCGCGACTCCGGCCTCGCCCGCTTCACCCGCCGCCGCCGCCACCAGCCTTCGACCAGCATCAACCCTATCGACCTCAGCCGCCTCCCTTTTCTCTCCCTTCTCCTTCTCTGCCGCCAGGCGATCACTGCCAGCGGACCAGTGCGTCAACAGAAGCTGCCATGGCCGCTACATCCTGCCTCGCGAGCTCGTCGCTCGCGCGGTCGGCCGCTCGCTCGCTCGGCTCGACCGTCGCCTGCCTCCGAGCCTACAGCTCGACGCCTCCCTCAGGTCCGTTCGCCCCTGGCTACCCTCCTCGAGCTCGGCTGACATCTTCTGGCCTCGGTTGGATGCTCGTCTCAGCGTCTCGGCCGCCCCTTGTCGTCGAGGGCAAGACGTACCAGCCGGACGCGTTCACCAACGTAACCCCTCAGATCCTGTCGAAGCTGCCGCTCGCGCTCCATCTCGACCCATCCCATCCGATTGGCATCATCCGGAGCCTGATCGAGTCGCACTTCTCGACATTCACACCCGTTCGGCCGCCGTCGGCCGTCGTCTCGGTCCGCCAGAACTTTGACGAGCTCGGCTTCCCGCCGGAGCACCCAGCCCGGGTCAAGGGCGACTCGTACTACCTCGACCGGGAGACGGTCCTCCGCACTCACACCTCGGCCCACGAGCTCGAGGCTTTCCGGAGCGGGCTCGAGCAGTACCTCATCAGCGGCGACGTCTACCGTCGGGACGAGGTCGACCGGTCGCACTACCCAGTCTTCCATCAGATGGAGGGCGCCTCGGTCTGGTCGCCGGCCGACATCAGCAAGCTGCCGGCCCTAAACGACGCGCTCCGCGAGAAGATCGCCCGGTCCGCCTCGCCGCTGCTCGTGACCGACCCGACCGAGCCGCTGGCGGTCGAGAACCCAGCCCAGCCCGAGCACGACGCCGAGACGCTCCGGCTCATCACCGACAACCTCAAGCTTTCGCTCAACTCGCTCATCCTCACCCTCTTCCGGACCCACACCGACCAGGCGGGCGAGCCACTTCAGGTCCGCTGGATCAACGCAACCTTCCCCTGGACCGCGCCGAGCTACGAGGTCGAGGTCTTCTGGGGCGGCGAGTGGCTCGAGATCCTCGGCTGCGGCGTTGTCAAGCAGGACCTGCTCAAGCGGTCGGGTGCGTCCTTTTACGACCCTGAACTGCGCGCCGAGTTGTAGGGCCCGCCGCTGTACGTTCTTCTGCTGACGTCCTCGCTCTCTTAACTTGCAGGCGTCCCCGAGAAGCAGGGTTGGGCATTCGGCCTCGGCCTCGAGCGGCTCTCGATGATCCTTTTCTCAATCCCGGACATCCGCCTCTTCTGGACGAACGACGCCCGCTTCCGGTCCCAGTTCGCGGCCGCCAAGGGCATCACGACCTACAAGCCCTGGTCGGTCTATCCCGAGGTCAAGATGGACATGAGCTTTTGGCTTCCGGCCGAGCCGCGCGAGCCTTGGGAGGAGAACGACTACTGCGACCTCGTCCGCGATGTCGCCGGCGACAAGGCCGAGCTCGTCGAGAAGGTGCGTTCCCATGGCGGACTGCTTCGTCGCCAGCCTCCCTCGCCGCTGATCTCACTCTTATTGCCCTCCTCAGCTCGACGGCTTCACCCACCCCAAGACGGGCCGCCGGTCGCTCACATACCGAATCACGTACCGCTCGATGGAGCGTACGCTGACGAGCGACGAGGTTGCCGGCATGCACAAGCGCATCGGCGAGCTCTGCCGCGACAACTTTGGTGTCGAGATCCGATAGCATGGCGGTCACATGGCAGCCTCGAAAAAGAGACTTTCATGTCCTGGTGCGGGCGGGGTTGGGTGCAAGGGGCAAGCCAGGAGGGGAGTGACGGTCTGAGGCGAAGTCATCGCATTGGAGATCAAGACGAGCAGGGGCTTGGGCAAGATGGCTAGGATGAGTCGCAAAGGGTGGGAAGGTTGTCCGTGTCCACGCCCTGGCTCCCTCAATGAGGAGGCTGCAGAACGAGGAGGCATGGAGGGGGGGTCCCTGACGACGCAAGGCAGTAGTGCAGTGCCGGGGTCATCTTGTGCCCCGCTCGTGCAAGCAGAGGAGCGGGAAGCACGGGAGGGCAAAAAGAGAGTAAAACAAGAGCCCTCCCGATGGGAGGGCTAT
>Ga0308160_10002042_pt1 | contig 25782 bp, 37 predicted proteins | sample PhyFR1_FD_201036 | JGI IMG/M metagenome (GOLD analysis project Ga0308160, IMG submission 201036) | Phyllosphere microbial communities from UC Gill Tract Community Farm, Albany, California, United States - DLSLF.R1 | ecosystem: Host-associated > Plants > Phyllosphere > Unclassified | place: USA... | reverse complement strand
CAACCACCACCATATGCGGCCGTGCGTCTCGCTCGCAAAAAGGCTCCCCCGGGAAGCGGTCCGGCTGACACCCGCTTTGGCTTTCTCCCTTATCGCAGGACCCGGCCATGCAACCACGAAGGCCCCTGCTCGATCGCCCAGTGCGAGTGCCACGTCAACAAGGTCAACTGCACGAGCTTCTGCCACTGCTCTGAACGCGAGTGCTCCCGGCGCTTCCCCGGCTGCAACTGCAAGGTCAAGAAGAACGGCCGGCCCTGCCAGACGGATGCGTGCAAATGCTTCCAGGCTGGGCGCGAGTGCGACCCCGTCCTCTGTGGCAACTGCGGCGTTCGCGGTGCGTGCCCACGTCGCCCTCTTCTCTCGTCATCGCGATGCTGAAGATGGCCCATGGATGCCACAGAGGAGTCGGGCAGGTGCGGTAACTCATCCATCCAGCAGGGCAACGTCAAGAGGGTCCGCGTCGGCCCTTCGGCGCACGGCCTCGGCCTGTTTGTCGCGCACGGCGAGGAGATCAGGAAGGACGACTTTATCATCGGTGCGTGCTCTGCGCAGAGACTTGAGGTCGAGAGCGCTCCCCGCTGACCAAACACGCTCGCCCCCGAACGGAACCGTGCGCAGAGTACGTCGGCGACGTCATCTCGGAGAACGAGTCGAACCGGCGAGGCCAGATCTACGACCAGGGCTTCCGGAACTACCAGTTTGACCTCAACTTCACCCAGTCGGTCGACGCCTACCGGCGCGGTAATGACTCGCGCTTCATTAATCAGCCCGACCAGGAGTTTCGCCGCCGCGATCGGGAGCCGACCGGCGAGACGGGCGAGGCCAATTGTTACCCGAGAGGTGCGCCGACCGAGCCGTCCTCTCAGGTGGCCGCCTAGACTGACATCCTCCGCCCGATACAGTCGTCTTTGTCCTCGGCCAGCACCGAATCGGTCTCTACGCCCGCTACGACATTCCGGGCGGTACCGAGGTCCGTCGTTCTCCTTTCCCCTCTTCTGGCTCCCAGGCCTCGACTGAGGCGTCCTCCCTCAGCTCCTCTTCGACTACGGCCAGCACTTTGACCCGAGCGCAGCGCCCGTCAAGGGACCAGCCATCCAGGCAACCTATCTCGACGACGACTATGCGTAGATCTCCGATCAATGCCCGCGTCCCTTTGCAAGTCTAAGTTGTACAGTGGCATTACAGAGCGCAGGGCGGCAACGAGCCTAGAAGCCGTCCTCGAAGCCAGAGTCATCCTCCTCGCGCTCGTCCTTCCAGCCGACGGCCCACCGACCGACGCTGTAGAGGACGGCGCCGAAACGCTCCCTCGCACCCTCGCCGTCGTCGTCTTCGTCCGAGTCGGCATCAAAGTTGTCCGCAGAGGCGGCGGCCGCGAACGTGTCGAGCTGGTGGAGAAGGGCCCGGGCGCGGAGCGTCGCCTGCAACAGCGACTTGTTGGGCGTAAGGGCCGAGGCCGGCGGGACCGTCAGGAGCGCGACCGAGGCAAAGTAGCCGAGCAGGAAGGCCAGCGTCAGGTTGAGCTCGCTCAGAAGGATCTCGGTTGACGACGAGGGAGAGTCGATGTCCGCCGCCGGGGAGCCGTCGACGTCGGCCGCCTTGACGCCCGCGAAGGCGAGGAGAGCCTGAGCGGCCTGGCCAGGTTGCTGCCGGCTGCTGCGGCCCTTCTCACCGCCGAGCAGGCGAAGCACGCCAGACTCGAGGCCGGCCGCGTCGCGCTCCATGACAGCCCAGACAGCGCGCGAGACGACGACGAGCTCCCGAGCTGTGCTCCCAGGCGACGTCGCCCGCTCGAGGGCGGCGAGCTCGAGACCGAGCGAGGCGCGATGGGCCGGCGCAAGAGGATTCGAGAGCAAATGGCCGAACGGGTGGCCGGCGTCATGCGGAGTGGCGGTTGTCGACGAGACTGGAGACGTGGCGGCCGAGGATACCGGGCGGGTCGACCGTGGGGCCAGCGCCCCAAAGACGTCGGTCCAGAGCGCCTTGAGATCCCGCAGAGCAAGGGCGTCGCCGATCCGGGCCTTGACACCGGCCGGTCGGTCAGTCGGGGGCGGCGTGAAGATCTCGGGGCAGACAGCGCACGCCTCGACAAACGAGAGCTTGATGATCTCGTCCTCGGCGTCGCTCGTGCCGTCATCGGCAACAACCGCCTGCGCGTGCGACCAATGCTCGATCGCCGCGGGGGCGGGCTGGGCGGGTGCGCCCGCAAGCGCGTGCGAGAGCATGGCAAGCAGCATGTGCTGGTCAGCCTGTGGAGGGCCGTCGCCGGTTGACGAGGCGCCCAGAAGGGCGATGCCGGTGAGGCGGCGGTAGAGGAATGAGAGGAACAGGTATGACGAGAGGTCGGTCGCTGCGACAACAAGTGGAGCATGTTGTTAGCGACGGCAGGCGCTGAGGATACAGTCAAATGCTTGTCAAAGGACGTACGGATGGCCAGCGACTGCTCAGCCAGCGAAACCCAAGCCCAGCGCTCGCGATCGCCATCCGGGGTCATGGACGGCGCCTGACGGCTCAGCCATCTGAACGGCGCGATCGTCGCGGCGAGCTTGCGGACGACAGCAAAGGTGCTGTTGACGCCGAGCGCCTCCTTGAGGGTGAGGCTCCCAAGAGACTGAGCCGTCTCGACATCCTCGTCGCTGGCCGGGTCGTCGCCGACTCCTGCCGATCCGAGCGCACTTTCGATCCGAGCGCCGCGCTTGGAAGCTCTAGAGCTCGAGACGACGCTAACGAGTCGGCGGATGACCGAGAAGACGAGCCACGCTGCAGCGAGGAGGGCGAGAGTGCTGAGGGCGTTCTCGGCAGACCATAGGGAGGCCGAAGGCAAAGTCGATGCCACAGGCGATCGGCGAAGGAGCGTCCGGCCGATGATGCGACCGCCCTTGCGGAAGGCGCTGGCACCATCGTCGGCGACGTCGGCATCCATGTCGAATGCAGAAACGGCGGCGGAGGACGTTGCCGTCAGCGGCAGGCCGACGCCCAGGCCGAGCCCGAGCGCGAGCATGACCTTGCCGGCCTCCTTCGCGCCGACGGGCGGGCTACCTTTGCCCTTGCCAGCGCCGGCAGCCGCCTTGGGCTTCGCAGGCGCGCCCGACCGAGCCTTCTTGCGCTTCGACCCGCCGCCGCCGCCGTCCTCGTCCTGGTCGGCATAGTGCGGGAAGCTCCGCCAGAGCGTGCCGTCCCTAAGCGCGCGCAGGTATCCGTCCTCGAGCTCGGTGCCCTCGTCCTCGACCTCCCACTCGCCGCGCAGGCCGCGGACGCCGATCCGGTCCTCGAGCCAGGCGCTGAAGCGGCGCTCGGCCGCGCGCGACTGCTGGAGGAGGAAGATGTACTCGCGCGCGGCGGTGAGAACGGTCGCCTTGCCCTGCTTCGTCTCGGGCACCTGACCATCGATGAGGCCGGTCGAGGGTGAGGGCGTGTCGAGCGCGGCGGTCACCGGCGTACTCGTGTTACTGCAGGGAAAGGGTAGGAGGAAAGGCGTCAGTCACTGCTTCGATGTCCGGGTCAGGTTTGAGGTCGAGCGGCGCACAAAAGGACGCGAAGGACGGGCACGGCGTCGCGGAGCTTGACGTGGGCGTCGTTGATGTTGTCTCGGTACTTGCGCTCGATCGCATTATGATCCGACACGGGCTTCTGCGCGGCGGCGGCCGTCGGCGAGGTGGCCGATCCGCCCGAAGAGGAAGCTTTGCGCTTCAGCGAAGCGGATGCTGGAGCCGGACCTGGGACTGGGCTGGGAGAGACGGTCGAAGGCGGGAAACCTTGGCCGCTGAAAGTCGCGTTGGCGGGAGGACCGGCCGGGGCAGGTGCCGGCGCAGCCGCCGTTGCCGAGGGGAATGCCGGGTTGTTCTCGATGTGCGACAGGACGAAGGAAGGGATAGCGCCTGCCGCTTGCGACTGTTGCTGTTGCTGCAGCACTGAGTCCTGCTGGGATGGCTGGATGGTCGGAGCCTGCATCGTCGCGAAGCCGGTCGGCGGGGTACGGAGGAAGGCGCCGTTGCCCGCCGGAGCGCCAAGCGCGGCGAGGTCATCCGGCAGAGGCGGGAGCGCAAATCCGGTGAGGTCGATGTCGAGACTATCGAAGAAGGGGTCGTGCAGCTGCTGCTGCTGCTGCTGCTGTTGCCGGGCGAATGCGCCGTCGGCGGTCGGGTTCGCGGCGCTTGAGGGCGACTCGGCGAAGGCGAACGTGTCCGGTCCGCCGCCGCCGGCGCCAGTGCTGGGGGCCTGACCGGACGACCCGCCCCACGCGCCAAAGTCGCCGGCCCAGCCGGCATCGACGTGTTGGCCGGCGGCACCGCTGCTGCTGCCGTCGAGGTCGAAGGCGGCGAGGCCACCACCAAAGAGATCATCGACGCCGCCGCCGGGCGCGGCGAGTAGCGTCGCCTCGACTCCGGTCGCACTTTGAACGCTAGCGGCCGACGGGCTCGGCGCGCTGCGCGAGGACGAGTCGGCCGAGTCCGACTGGGCCGAGGATGAGCCGGCCGAGGGCGAGGGTGCCGACGGTGGGAGGTGGAAGGGGAAGAGGGCGAAGCCGGCATCGTCCCCGCCGGCCGCTGCGGACGAAGGCAAGTGCGCGAAGGGGCTCTTGGCCGGGTAGCCGGCGCCGAGCAGAGGGTCATCGGCGAGGAAGAGCGAGGCGTAGTCGTCCTCGTCGAACATGATGGGCAGGCGGTGGAGGTGGATGGGTGTTCGGGATGGGGGGCAGCCCGTCGAAAGAGGTCGTCGTCGTCTCGGTCGTCGTCCCACGCCGTCGCTCGTACGACGCGGGAGGTCGCGCGCGCAGCAAGGTTGCCAACTTGGGCCATGAAACCCAGATCGGGGTCAAAGCGTTCCCGTCTGGGTTCCCGTTCTGAGGCTGACGACGAGCCTCAGCCGGCGCCCGTGCCTCGGAGGGAGGGAGTGCATGGCCATGTCCTTCCTCCCATCAGCACCCTAGCTTCTCTCCATTCTCGACTGCTCAGGCCCGTCATGGGTCTCTCGTCGGTCGCTGTCATCGCCCAGGGCGCACCCGTCGTCGTCGAGACGCTCTTCAACCGTCTGTCCTCTTCCCGCCTGCCCATCCAAGCTCGAGCCGGGCCGCCGGGGCCGACGAGGGCTGACCAGCGCGCTTTCCATTGCGTCGGTCCTGAACGCCGACAGACTACTTTAAGCACAAGAAGACGGTCAAGTGAGTTCAAAGGAAGCCGTACTTGAGGCCTGCCTCCTGCAGGGGCTTCCCTCGCACCTTGCGACAGCTTGCTGACGTCGCCTCGCCTAAACTGGCTATCAGGGACTCGGCTGCGCGGAGCGAGCTCCTGTCCGTGCCCTTCCTCCCTGCAGCTGCTCGTCGGGATCGCAACCTGATTTCCACTGACTTTGCGCATCCATCTCGTATCGTTTCAGCTACGATGAGGCCTTCAGCGTCATGAAGGTCTGTCGAGAAACGATCTCAGGCGGCAGCCAATCAGCTCGTGGCAGGAAGCTTCCCTCTCGCGGACAGGCGGCTTACCCCTCTCCTGGTCTCTGCTCGCTCAATAGGCGTTCCTTGAGATCGCCACTAAGAACACGGTCGAGGACCTCCAGCGCTTCTCCAACGCCCACATGCCCTCGCCACCGTCGGTGCTCGTCGTCCCGCTCCTGATCCCGCTGTCGACCTGCCGGCTCGCGGCCGACCACCTCGTCCGTGCGTTCGGCGGCCCAGACGAGGCCCGCCGCGTCGTCGGCGGGACCGAGTGGTGGCGTGTGCGTGGACTCAAGGGTGTTGAGGCCGAGTGGATCGTCGGCAAGCGGCTTTGGGCCGAGCGCGAGAAGGAGGAGAAGCGCCGCGAGAGCGCGACGCACGGCGCCAAGGGCAAGGCCAAGACGGACGGGGCGGCGGCTGAGACCAAGCACGAGGCCGAAGAGGAGGGCGACCTTGACGAGCAGATGGCCCAGGAGGGGATGGACGACATGCACCGGACGATGCTCTACATCCACGGCGTGAGTGCCTGTGTTGCAGTCGTCCCATCATGCGCCCTCGCTGATTATCCCTGACTTTCCTCTTGCGCAGGGCGCCTACTACTGTGAGTCCTGAAGCGTCTATAACTTTTGCTGGGTTTCGCTGACCTGAACTCGCCCTCACCTCTCGCAGGGGGATCCATCAACACGCACCGCTACACGATCTGGCGCTATGCGCGCAAGATGAAGGGCCGGGCCTTCGCCGTCAACTACCGCAAGGCGCCTCAGTATCCGTTCCCTTGCGCCCTTCAGGACGCACTTGCGGCCTACCTCTACCTGCTCTATCCGCCACCGGAAGCGAAGCACAAGGCGATCGACCCGTCGCAGATCATCATCGCCGGCGACTCGGCCGGCGGTGGGCTGACGCTTGCTCTGCTACAAGTCCTCCGCGACGCAGGCCTGCCTCTCCCTGCCGGAGCGATCGCCATCTCACCCTGGTGCGACCTGACGCATTCGTTCCCGTCGGTCATGGACAACTTTGCGACGGACGTCATGCCGCCCTACGGCTTCATCCACAAGCCGAGCACTCTCTGGCCCCCGCCGGCGGCCGAGCTGAGCGAGCACGTCCAGCAGACGCTGCGCGAGAGAGTCCGGCAGGCGGTCGACCGCATGACAGCCCGTGGCGACGACACGACGAGCGCGAGCAGCGTCGGCTCGAGCGACAGCGAGGCAGACGACGACGACGATGACGACGACAGCTTGGGCCTCAGCGGCTCGGCTCCCCGTTCGGCCCCTGATCGCCCGGTCGGCGGAGGGACAACGGCCAAGGGCGATACGATCGACCTCGACTCGTTGACCGCTGCTAAGGACGGCAAGTCGACTTCGGTCCACGACGCTTTCTCTGGAACGGCCGGCCTCTCGAAGGCCGAGGCGTCGCGCAAGCTCAACCCGCGGACCGAAGGCGGCGAGGACGAGGCGGCCGAACGCCCTCCGGCCACTGAGACGGCTAGCCGCGCGCATCAGCATGCGGTCGACCCGACTGACGGCAAGGCCATCGTCATTGAGATCGACGGCAAGCAGCAGACGATTGTGCGTCCACCCCGGTGCATTGCTCACGCTCTCAAAGCTGACTCCTGCCGCGCTCGCCTTCTAGCGCGGACAAATCCAACACTACGCGACCAACGCGCTGCTGCCTCACCCCTACGTCTCGCCTGCGTTTGGCTACCTCGGCGGCCTTTGCCCCTTACTCGTCCTCGCCTCGGATAAGGAGCTCCTGCGCGACGAGATCATGTACACGTGCGTCTGGCCGCGTGCAAGCGAACTGTCGGATGCTGCAGGCGAGATGACGCTCATATCCGCTTGCTTCAACAGGGCGCACAAGGCCGCTCACCCCGAGCGGTACCCGATCCCGCCGCACGTTATCAAGCTGATGCCACACCTCAAGGACATCAACGAGCGGTTCGAGCCGACGCAGGTCCATCTTCAAGTCTATGATGGTCGGTCGCTGTACATCTGGCTTTGTTCTTGGCTGTCACTGACGTGATGAGCACTGTTGCATCGCAGAGGTCTGCCACGTTCTTCCGCTCTACTCGATGACGACGCCGGCGAAGTACGCCTACCGATGTGCGTCCGCTCTTTTGCAGGACGCCTGATAGCCGCTGATGATGTATCATCCGTCGCATCTGCTTTCCAGCCATCGCCAACTTCTGCAAGTTCGTGACGTCCCCGCAGACGCGGCCACCATCGCCGAACCCCCTCTCGCCTACAGGCAGTGTGGCGGGCGACAGCCTAGCACCCAGCCTACCCGGCACGCCCGACGGCCGGACCGAGAGCGAGGAGCTCGGTCCGAGACTTGTCTTCACCGACAAGCATCTGACGACGACGCCGGCGCCTTCGATCCAAACGTCGTCGCTTGAAGGCCTGCCGCCGCTCTCCCCCATGTCGCCGCTCGACAGTGACGGGCACAAGACTCCACGCTCGGCCGGCGGCTCGGGCTCATCCAGCGGCGGCGGCCGGCGGCGCTGGCTGACGGTCGATGGTTCGAGCAGAGCTGGCTCTGGGGACGTCGCCGGGCCGCGCTTCCAAGACCCGACCGAGCCGCCACCGCCGGAGGGACCCGAGACTGCGGGACACCCGGCAGTGTACGCCGCCACAGCCGGACAGGTGCGTCTAGCGAACGGCGACGCTCATTGATTTGCAGCGTTCCTCAGACCATCGGTTGACCCTTCGCGACGCCTCTTGCGGGACACAGGGCGGTAACCCGTTCGGCGACGATGGCATGATCCGTGAGCGCGTCAGCACGCGCGGCTTGCGGCGACCACTCGAACCCGAGACAGAGCTGCCAGGTCTCCACGTACCGTTCGACGAGGTCGCAAAGATCAAGGAGCTGCCCGCCAAACGGTATCTGACCGGCCAGACGCTTTGTGCGTTCGACCGTCGCTTCTGGCTTGCCCTGGCCATCTCACTGAACAAAGGCTTCGCCGCACCTCCTGCAGGGGACAAGAAGTTTGCTCGGACCGCTCGCCGCGTCGAGCGTCATCGGGTGAAGAACCTTAAGCGGTCGCATAAGGAGGCAGAAAAGTCGGCCCAGGCCTGGCGTGACCGGATCGCGCAGGGCGACGTCGAGCTGCCGAAGCCTGTCGCTGGCGAGGAGTTCCTCCTGCGCGACGGCGCCGGCTCGCAGTGGAACTGGGCGCTCAAGGGAGAGCGGCCACCGCCGAGCGCCGTCGCCGGTCGGCGAGACACGAGCGAGGCTGTCAAGCTCGCCAAGATTGCCGACCAGACCGACCGTGGCGAGTCGAAGCTCGGCGGGTTGAATCTCTGGTGCGGTTCGCTGCGCCTGCGTTTCCTCGCCGTGCTGTCACTGACATTGGGGCTCGCTGTCTGGAACGCAATAGGACGACCGCGATGGACCTCTTGACCCGCTCGTCAAACGGCATGTCGGGCACCCGGACGCCGGCGCGAGATACAGCAAGCACTCCCTCGACGACGTCCTCCTCGCCCACCACGTCGGCCGCCCCGCCGCGCGCGTTGCAGCACAAGGCCTCGCCGTTATCGGCGCCAGGCAGCGGCTACGCATCCGGCGCAGAGGGCTCCGACCTCGACGGCTCTGGCCCGACTCCCGTCAAGACGCCGAGATCGGGCTCGCGCTTTGCGGTGCCGGGCTTCATGCGGCGGGCATCGGCAACCAGGGTCGAGACGGCGGTCGATGGCGGAGAGAACGGCTCGAAGACGAGCTGATCTAGGAGAGCGCGTGTCTCGACCTGCGCTCATCTGTACTGATGGATGTATCGACGTTACGCTGGCGCTCGCGCGTCGGCGACAAGTCACCTGTCCCGTCTGACGTCTCTTAGGCTGCGAGAGGACCTGATGATGCTGGATGCGAGGGGGTCGTTGATATCGAGGGCAGACAAGACGGGCGGTCGTCACGAGGAGGAAGAGCACAGTGCGGGAGACGTCGAGGGAGGACAGCTAGGACATCGGAGGAAGGCGTAAGAGGAGGCGCGGGCCCGTTTGAAAGGGGCCGCCGCTGTCGTTGCTAAGCATTCAGGGAAGGGGGATCGACGGGTTGACCGGTGAGGCCTGAACCGAGTAGGTGGGTAGGTCATGTTCGGCAAACCTAAGACGGACAGTCAGGCGGCGAGTCAGCCGAGGATGAAAGCGCAATGAGGGGCGGGCCGACTAACAGGTTGAAGTGGAACCAGTCGAGCGGGGCGTCAAAGTTGTACGGGTCGGCCATGTTCTCGCCGCCAGGCTGCTGCTGATGCTGGTGCTGCTGCCCAAGACCCGGGGACCGCGCTGCCGGCGTCTCAGACGCCGGGAACAGGATCGAGTGCTTCCACATCGGCTGCGAGGCATCGCCGAAACCGCTCGGCGTCATTGGCGGCGGCATCATCTCTACCGGAGCCTCCTTTGGGCTATGCTGGACGTCGTCGTTGTCGTCCTCCTCGGAATCCTCCTCCTTGAGCGTCGCGAGCGCCTGAAACGCCGTCCGTCGCATGTCGGCGCTGCAACAGAAAAGTCGCAATGCGTCGATCAGCAGGCGGTCTGACTAGTCGATGGGGCCGCGCGACGCACAGCACGCTCGACGTCGAGTCCTTGCGCCGAAAGCCGGGGCCCTCAGGTGGCGACTCTGGCACGCTGTGGTCGAAGGTGAAATTGGGGATCGGCTGCCGTGCGTGCGACTCGTTCAGGGCGGCGGCGATGATCTTGGCGTAACGCTCTGGATGGAAGGAGTTCGAATCAGGCGATGCGCCGAGACGATGCTGGGAAGGCCAACTCACTCGACGTGCTCCAGTAAGCGCCTAACGCGTTGAGTGTCTCAAGGAAGACTATGGTTTGGTCGACTAGCAACGGCGTGCGCTGAGATAGAGGAAAAGCGTCAGACACAGACGTGCCGACGAGGCGGCATCAAAGAACTCACCTTGATGAAGGCGTGCGCGACGAGCCCGCGCGCGGCGATCCAAATGAACCAGGTGAAGATCGGGTTGAGGTCGCGCGAGTCGATCGGGCCCGGTGCGGTGCCCGGGCGCGAGATGGGGTGCTCGCCGATGCGCGAGGCAAGCTTGGCCATCCGGTCTGAGGCTCCGACGCAAGCCGCAGCGGCGGCGTCCGACGGGAGGAATGATGGCGACGACACGGGCGGGTAGGCGATGGCCGAGTGTAACCGGACCGACGTCGCCAGGTAGGCGGCGAGGACGAGGACCTTGATGCCGCCCTCGCCCTCGCTCGCGTCCCAATCAGGCCGCTCAACGGAGCGGATCGCGAGCGGCAGGGCCGCGTACCAGGCGAGCAGCTGGTCTGACAGCCGTCGGTACCGGTCTTTCCACGCCGTCGTATCTGCGACGGATGACAGGAGAAGCGGGGCGCGGATGAAGTTGTGGACCTCGCCAAGGATGTGGATGATGGAGCAATAGTAGGCGTAGTGCGAAACCGGTTCGGCGCCGTCGGTCGCGCTCGGCAGGGGCTCCGTCACGAGCGGGTTGAAGCGCTGGGCCGCACCCTTGTTCCACGCGCCGTCGCGCGAGGGCAGTCGGCGGTGGACGTCGTCGGCGTTGAACGAGAGGGCAAAGCCGGTCGACAAGCTGGCGTAGGTGTCGAGGCAGAAGATCTGCCAAAAGAGGCGCCTGCGTTCCTCGATCTCCTGCCAGCTCGTCGAAACCTTGAAAAGCGACGTCTGGCTCGTCGCGTGGTAGAGCCGCGAGCCAATCTTGTCGCGCTGCTCCGGATGCTGGGCGTTCCAGGCGTCCTCGACCATGCGGTCCTCCTCGCCGAGCCGACCGTGCGAGACGGCGCCCGTCAGCAGTGAGAGCGCCCCGCCCCAACGCTGGGGACCGCCCTCCTCGTGGACCCAGCCGAGGGCGAGGATCGTCAGTGCCTGGAGGTTGGCGATGCTCATCTGGTTCATGGCGGCCATCAGGACCGTGTTTTTGGCGACGCCGGCGTAGTGCGACTTTGACGTTGCCGGATGCGAGCTGAAGTGGGCGTGGTCCGAGAAGCGCAGCGTCACAAAGACAATGGCGTGGATGAGGACGCTCGGCGACGAGGACGAGCGCGTGCTCGATGACGGTTGCGAGGGCGAATGGGCGTTGAAGGCAGCGCCTGACGAGACTTCGTCGGCTTGAATGACGAGCGGCGACCACGGGTGGATGTGGCGGTAGTAGAGCGTGACGAGCTCGGAGATGACTTCTGGCGGCGGCAGCTCCGACCCCGATTGGCGGAACGAGGCGGGAGAGAAGCTCGCCTTGCCGAGGCCAGGACCGAATGAGGGCCCTGCTGGACCTGCGGCCCATGAGCTCGACGACGCTGTCGGCTGGTCCAACGAGAGCTGCATGCTGTCAAGCGGAAAGCGGACGGATCAAACGGGTCAGCTATGATTGAAGATTGCGGTCGGGCAGAGAGGATGGGCGTACGGCGGGTACTGGTGAGACGAGGATGAGCTTCGTCGGCCGAGCTGCTTCATCAGTTGTTCGCCCCTATGCGTGGCGGGGACGATGACTTGTCAGTGACGACCCAAAAGTTCACGACGGCGGACCAGAGAGCACTGTCGACGCACACGTCGCCCGGCTCGCGCATGTGAACGTCGTCGGGCCGGCCGGTGCTCGGTCCGGTTGTCTGCGAGAAGGAGCCGGCGGCAGACCCACTCGCGCCGAAATTGGCATCGTTGCCGTTCATGAAGCTGCTGCCGCTGAGGCCGAGGAGTGTCTCGGCCGCCGTCTGCGGGCTCGCGAACGGCGCGTTATGCTGCTGTTGTGGCGGGAGACTATGCGGGTGCTGTTGCTGTTGCGGTTGTGGCTGTTGTGAGCTGCGGCCGGAGGGCATCGAGAACAGCTGGCTCGGAGGCGGTAGGTGCTGCTCGAGAAGCGTCGGGTGCAGCGACGACGACGACGGTGTCGATCCGGACGGCGGACCGAGCATGCCATCGAACGAAAGCGGCTTCATCGGCGTGAGACCTGTCAGTCCACTCATCGCTGGCTGCTGACGCCGGTGCGATAGCGACGAGGAGGTCGACGCAGGCGGGTCGAGCGACCCGTTGCCGGCGTTGCCGTCCTCGTCCCTGGCCATCGGGCTGCCAACGCTCGAGGGCGAAGGTGATGGTGCCTCGCTCTTGAAGCGCTGGCCACCGTCGACCGCGCTCGGGCCGGCTTGGAAGCCGTGCGGCGCGAGAAAGTCGTGCAGGCGCGCCAGCTGCGCCTCGTGCGCACGAACCGCCGACTGGAGGTCCTTGATCCGGTTGTCGATGTTGCCGGCGCCGGCCTTGAGGCCAGGCTTGAGCTTGGCGCGGTACTCCTACAGAAAGGAAGGGAGACTGGAGTGATGAGCAATCGGATTGAAGGACGGGCTCCCTTCGAGAGGCGCGTGCTGCTTACGCATGTGCGGTCTGCGAGAGAGGCGACAAGAGTGTGGAGCCAAGCGCGGTCTACACGTCAGCTCAATCTGCTATATTAGTACGATAGCAGGAGAGACGAACCTTGCTTGTCGCAGTTGTCGCACCGCGGTTTCCTTGTTGGCGGACGACGATGAGGAGGTAGGCCAAGCCGGTCAGGACGCGTGCGATCGACCGGCACAGGAGGCGGCCCGGGCGGGAGACAAGGCCGGGCGTGCTTCTGCCTCCACAAGCTGAAAGGGGCCGCCTTGGCCTGTACAGCATGGTGCCACGCGAGGAGGCCAGCTACGTGCTGCAGCGATGGACGCAGGAGACAGAGGATGGACGTACTCGCCGCCGCACTTGACCTTACGCTCCCGGCAGCTATCTGGTGGGGTGTGACGAGAGACCAGCCGAGGTCGGTCAGCCACGGACGCGCAGCGCAGCGAGCGTGTACGCTTTACGACTCACTGCAGCTGGATGGGTCGAGGGAGCAAAGGCGATTGGATCGGAGCGGTCAGCAGGTGAGCTGCGATGAGGCCGGGAGCGGCCTACGGTCGGGCTGACGCGCGAGCGGAGGGACGGACCTCGCGGTCAACGGCCGGTCGTTCGCCGGGTCGGGCTGGCCTGACGAGCTCTTGCGTCGGTCGGCCGGCATAGCGGAAGACGCGAGCGAAAAGGCGGCGGGGGAAAGGGCTGGCCCGTGGGGGAGGGAGAGGAAAGGGGGTCGGTGTCGCGGACGCCTGCAGCCCGGCTGATCAGTCGGCCCGAGAGCGAGGGAATCCAAAGGCGCCGCGCGCGCGGAGGCAAAGGGTCGACGTCGCGGTCGGCCGGAAGGACTGTGCGAGGCCGAGCGCCCCGGCCCGACACGCACTCGCTCTTTTGGGATGGGTTGCATTATAGGTGGCAAGGGAGGGTGGTGGTAGGGCGTAGAGTGTGTCGGGGGCAGCGGCGACGGCGACGGATGCGGAGCATGTGGGCGGAGGCTCAGAAGAAATACAGCTCGGGGGTTGAAGCCGACAGGGCGGGGGGAGGAGCGGACGGAAGGACGCGAGTTGCTACAGACAGGACGAGATGGAGGGCAGGAGGCAGGGGCGAGGGGTGAGGCAGGGCTCAGGCGAGGGAACGGGGCAAAGTGTCCTAGGAGAGCTGGGAATGCGCGCGCGAGGGCCAATCTACGCCGATGGCCGGTGCTGGTAGCCGTACGCATACTGCGGCTGCTGTTGCTGCTGGCGATGCATGTACGGCTGCTGCTGCTGGTGGTAAGTTGGTTGCGGTTGCGGCGGCGGTGTGCTGTAGGCCGACTCGACCTTGTTCATGCCCGTCTCCTCCCAATCTTCAGACACCGCCTCGGCGTCCTTGACGAGGCTCTCGAGTCCCTCCCAGCGCTGGAGCCGGTCGCGGAGGACAGACGAGTACGTCTGAACGAGGCCGCGCGCGCTCAACGGCGCCTGCTGCTGCTGCGGGCCCGAGCCGTCGACCGGAAGCTCGCTCGCTGCCTCCGTGAGCGCTGGCGAGACCGAGGCTGCCGTGCCCTTTGCGTCAGCATTCGTCCCGTTGGTAGCCGTGGCGGTGTTGGCTGCCGCTGCTGCCGCTCCGTTGACCGATGGCTGCGAGAGCCGGCGGAACTTGTTGAGAAGTTGGTTGGCGTTGCTCGTCGGCGCGGCGCCCGTTCCGTCGTTGTTGACGACATCCTGGAACGAGGGCAGCTTGGGCGCCAGCGACGGCCGGCGTCCCTCCGGCTGCGCCGCCGGCGGCATCGTCGTCGTCCGTGGTGGCGACGGCGGGTTCGACATCGGCGGCAGGACGTTGGACGAGGCCGAGATCGAGTTGCGGCCGAGCGAGAACGACTTTGAGCGCGACTGGGGCTGGCAAGCTATGACGACGAGCGAAGCGGCCGCGCTGTGAAGCCGCTCAGGGAGTGATTGCCGGCGGGCGTCGGTGAACGGGAGTCCTGCCTTGGCGTGCCCGTCCGACAGGGAGCGGTGCGGCATCCCCGGTGGAAGCGGGAGAATCGCGGCTGCCGACTTTGGCGAGAGGGCGAGCGAACCCCGACGTGCGGTGAAGCTTGCCGGGAGCGGCGGTGGTCCGGCAAACGGCCGGGGCTGGGCAGGCTTCGCCCGTGGCGACGACGTGGGGCTACCGACGGCGGAATGCTTGCGCGACATCCGAGCGACGGCCGGCGACGCACCCGGGTCGCCCTGCGTCTCGAGGCTCATCGACCACTGCAGTCGAGCGTCCGAGCAGCAGCAGCGGGAGACTGGTCAGCAGACGGCGCGTGGGACCGTGCGCAAAAGAGAGACTTGACGCACCTCGACCGAAGCCTCGCAGAAGCGCTCGAGCCGCTCAACCGACTCGCGCAGCTCCTCGCCCTGGTTGATGTCGACGAGCTTGCGGGCCCGGCTCGGGTCAGACGGCAGCGTCCCAAGCTCGTCCTGGCCCTCCTCCTCCTCGGCCACCCGCTCGGCATCTGCCTCTGCGGCCGAGCTGTTGAGCGCCGACGCTGCCGTCGAGGACCGGCGCCGATCGCCGGCGACCGGCGTCGACCCGGCAGGGCGGTTCAGGCGGCCGCCCGACCTTGGCGAGAGGGGTGCGGGCGAGGGCGAGTGGTTCGCCGACGGACGGTCCGATGTGCTGAGGTCACCCATGGACCTGAAGCGGAGGCGCTTGCCCTCCATGTAGACGGACGGGTCGTCCGACGTCTGGTGCTGATCCGGGGCGGTCGCGCGCCGGCGCTTGAGGATGCCCTTGGGCGAGGGCGAGTAGAGCGGCGTCGGCGGCTGGCTGGCGGCGACGACGACGGCGGCCGCTGGGGTCGCGACCGTTAAGAGGGCGGCCTTGATCTGCTCGCCTTCTACTGGCAGGACTGGAGCGGCGTCGACGGGCGACGACGGCGTGGTCGAGGACGCGGCTGTTGTCGGCGCGGGCGCTGCTGCTGGTGTTGCTGCTGCTGGCGGCGGCGTCGGCAACTCTGTCGCAGCTGGCTGCTCTTGCTGAGGGCTGCTGGGGGGCGGATGGCGCGAGGGCTGTCGTCGGGCAGGCGAAGAGGGCGCCGGCTCGTCCTCGTGCTGGCGGTGCTCCTGCCCGGTCTCCTCCCGTCCGCTGGCCGCCTCTGGCGGCGGGCCAGCCAGGTCGACGGACGGGGCCATCAAGGGTGAGGGAGGGGGAGGTCGGGTCGAGGCCCTTGCCAGCGTTTGGCTGAGCGAGAGGGAAAGGGCGGGCCGCGTGCGCGAAGCGAGGGCGCGAGGGTCGGTAAGGGAAGAGGAGACGTGGAGGCAGGGGTGAAGGAGGGCGTCGCTGGTGGTCGGACCTTCGAGTCGCTCTGCTCTCGCTCCGCTCGGTCGCTTCTCCCGGGGTCGTCTCTCTCTCCTCTCGCGCTCGCTCGCCCCTCCTCCCCCCTCCCCTTCTCGGGAAGCGTCGACGCGGCTTGTTGGTTCGGTCGAGCCCGGTCTCTGTTGTTTGGCTCGTACGGGGCCGCATGGCTGGAACCCCGCCAGGGAGGTCTCGACCCGGCTCGGAGGCCTCGGCTGGCACCGCTCTCTGCTTCCTACCGCTCCCCTGGGTGTGCCCGCTGCCCTCGCCTTCTTACGACGCCACTTCCCGTCCGGCCGGTCAGTCCAGCCAGAGCATGTCGGTTGCGATGCCTCGGTCGGGAGGTGGTACGAGCAGGACAAGGCGGAAGGGTATGGCGGCGCGCAGCCCTGCTTGCAAAGCTCCGTTCCCCAGAGACCGCCTAGCCGGACGACCGACGTCGTCGTTTTGGAGCCCATGTGATGGGCGGCGCGCGGCCGGCGCGGAACGCAAGAGAAAAAGAAAGCATATCCGGGGCAAGTTGGGCGCCGAGACAAGGATCGTCGTTCCCTCGGAGAGTGGGAGAGTCTGCGGGGCAGGCCTGGAAGCGCGCCAAGCGCGCCAAACGGTCCGTCGGGAGCACACCGGTCGACGAGACGCAAGACGAGGGCCGTACCGTGCTCCTGCCTACCCTACAGTATGAGCACGGCCGGCCGGGCGCCCATCGACGCTCTTGGGCTTGACCGTTCGGTAGGCCGCCGGCTGCTCTGAGACGGACGACGGAACGGCTCCATCCGAGACGACGGAGGCAGAGGAGGAAGGCTCTGCCGGCCGGCCTACTGCCTGGCCGCGGCTGGGTCGGAGGCAAGCCCGGACCACATCCACCCCTCCACCCTCGGATGCGGACGGCCGGGCCGCGGCCATGGCTGTCGTTGAGGGCGCCGGCCTGGGCGTTTCAGCTGGCGGAGCCCGTCGATCCTTGCCCCTGGGTCCGTCGCCGACTCGGCTGGCTCGTTGTGAGCCACGTCCTCGTCACCGCCGACGCCTTATCCTGCCAGGGACGTCATCGACGGTCTACCGTCTCGTCATCCTGGGCAAGAGCAACGACGGTTCAAACCGGCGCTGGCGGCTGAGCGCAGACGATGGCCGAGTTCGACGTGAGGGCGACTGACGGCGCCGGCCGTCTCGCGCCGTTGTCGCCTGGCGGCGAGAGCGCCCGGGCGCGCGCAAACGGATGGCGACCGTCTCGGAAGGAGGGCCGAGCCGACGCGGGTGCGACAGGCCGGGACATCATCAAAGGAGGCGGCCGCGGCGGTCGTGCGACGAGGTACGGCAGGGTCGATGGTCGGCCGGGCGGCGGTGCCGGCGAGACGCTGGAAGGAGCGGTGCGCGGCCGGCGAGACGAGGCCAGCGGTGCCTTGCTTTGCGACGAGGCAGGCGGCTTCGGCGGCGATGGCGGCGGCACAGGGAATGCGTCAAAGAGAAGAGCCGTCCGGCCGGCGAGCGAGAAGGGCCGGATGTCGTGGTCCGAGGACGAGCAACTTGAGGTTACGGACGCTGGCCGCTCGGCCATTCGGTCGCACGAGGCAGCTGCATCGTTCGCTCCCGCCTCTTTGGAGATCTTGTTCGGCTTACGACTCATTGTCGGCCGAGGTGACGCCGGCAGCGAGGCAAGCGCCAGTCGGAGGACCTCGACCTCCTGCTCGACCTCGATGCGCCGTAGCTTCTCTCTCGCGAGCTCATCGAGGACGACTTGGTCGACCGGCCGGTCGACGATGGTTGGCGAGGCAGCGGCTGGATGCACCGGAGACGACGGGGCGCAAGCGGGGCCTACCTCCAACACGGCGATGGAATGAGCGAGCAGCGACATCTGCGCAAGCATCGCACGGGTCAGTGCAGGCGGGGAGTGAGGGAGAGAGCAGACCACAGAGGGACGCACCTCTGCCGCAAGCTGATCGCCGGTGTTGCACGCCGTCGATAGCGCCTGGGCAATGCGACCGGCCTTGCCCTGGGAGATAACGCTCTGGGCGTTCACTGAGGGTCACAAAGCGGGGGACCGAGAGCTGTCAGTCATCGGGAATGAATTCAGCAGCCCGGACGGAGACGCACGGTACTTGATGCACTTGTTGCGCTGCCGGCGGCAGTCGAGAAAGCGGCGCCTGACGTCCGCCTCGCGAGCCCTCAGCAGCTCGAGCTCGGCTGCACCCTCCGGAATCTGTGACGCTTGGACTCGGGTGTCCGTGTGGAGGTCGAGGTGCGGAATGGCCGGCAGCGGCGGGTTGACGAAAGCATTTCGAGCGGCAGTGTCAGGGCCACCGACGGCAGCCGGGCTACCGGTCGAGCGTGCGAGCAGGCGTAGGTCAGACTCGCTCGCCGCCCGAGCCATCTGCGTGTCGTCTCGCTGGCCTGCAAGCCTGCCAGGTGGAGTCGACGTGCAGGACTTAGAGGTAGGACTGCGGAGTTGTACCGACCGAGCATCGACCGACGGCCGAGGTGGGTGCTCGACTGCGCCATAGAGATCCGCGACACGCGCTGCTGTTTCGCTCTCGGCTGGCAAAGGGACCCACTCGAAAGGCGTCTGAACCCTGAGCGTCGCGGTCGGGCTTGGTGCGAAGAGTCGGTCGGGCGAGTCGAAGATCGCTTGAGCGGTCAGATGGGCCGGCCCGTCGTCGGGCGTCCGTGGCCAGCCGGTGTCAATACGCAAAGGCGAGGAGAAATCGGCGAGCGGCGGGAGGGTGAAGCCGATGGTTCGACTGCCTGGGGCGATGCTGCGAGTGAGAGGCGGCCGGGCGACGCCGCCCTCCAAATCGCCGTCCGGGTCGGCGTTGTAGAGCGAGACGGTCGAGAAGAACGAGTCGGCTCGCGAGCGCTTTTCTGGCGGCGTCGGCCAGGCAGCGAATGGCGTCGGACTGCGTCAGAGAGAGAGAAGGGTCGATCAGGTCAGGCGTGCCACACCAGAGGAAGGCAACCGGCTGGATCGCACATGTCGCGATCCGGTCCTAGTGTCGTGCGAGCTTTGCGAAGTAAGGGCATGTCGAAGGCAGATGGGAGTCGACGTCAGAGAGGTCAGACAAGCTCCCGAGGAAGGAAAAGCCTCGAGGCAGAACGCACGACGAGCACGAGCGCGAGCGCGAGAGGAAGCGTGCGTGCGTGTGGGCTGTGGCTGCCGGGCGAGATCGGGCAGGCCATCGTCGAGAATGCCTCGGCGTCCCCGGCTCGGCTTCTGCGTTGGCCCGGACACTAAAGCCCCGACGCTCTCTTGGACCGTCTTGCCTTATCCGGGCCGCAAGCGAGCCCCTCTCAACGCTGTTGGCTGCGTGGGGCTCGCCGAGGGCGCGAAGGGGCCGGACAGGAGCGCGAGGTGAACGGCGGGGAACGGGGAAGAGGGTCCGGCCGGGCGCTGACGAGAGGCCTCTTGCTGGCATCGACGAGCGTCACAGGCGCCGAGGGCGTCAGCGCTGTAGGAACGTGTCTCGTATGGCGAGCCGGCGGGAGTCCGAGGGCAAGAGTGGCCGTCTGAAGGCGCGTCGAGATCGAGGGCAGCTCCAGACGAAAGGGGCCAGTAGTCGCTCGGCGCAGCGCCACCGCGTGGGAATCCCCTGCTGCAGCCTCGCCGGCTCTCGAGATGGCCGGTCGCTTGGCTTCGGCCCTGACCACCATCCCATCCTGACCTCCTCCTACTCATGCTCCCTTTGCGCGTTCGGCATCCGGAAGGTGTCAGTACGATCAGCGTCGACGAGACCGGCGACGTCGAGGCGCTGCTGCAGGCGCTCGCGAGCGTCTCGGGCCTCGCTGCCGACCGGCTCAATGGTCTGTTCGAGCTCGCCTCTGCCTTCTTGGCTACCGGATCCCTTCTGCCTGAGGCTGACAGTAGTCGCCCACCTCCGCTGTGCTTAGTTAAGGCGGGTTATCCGCCGAAGCCCCTCCTCTGGACGTCGCTGGCTCAGCCATTGGCGAGCTTCAAGCTCGGCCGCAACGAGCAGCTCATCGTCTCGGCCTCGACCTCGTCATCGGGAGGGCCCTCGCTCGTCTCCAACGTTCCGCCGTCAAAAGCGCTGTCGCTACCGACAACCAGCAGCGCTCCAGGACCCTCGACAGCAAGATCAGCAGGCACAGCCGCTTCCTCGTCGCTTAGGGCGCCCGCTCCAGCACAGGTGCCGGCGCAGCCCGCCACGTCGCGCAGCGGAGAGGGCGCCTTCGTCGAAGTGGACGGCAGCTATCTCGTCCTCAACGTCGTGCCGTGAGCAGTCTTCGTGTGGGTAGTCTCTTCTCGCTCAACGGCTGACCAGTTGGCCTTGCTCGCAGTGACGACAACTCCTGCCTGTTTTCGGCCGTCGCGTCGGTCTTCGAGGGAGGGATCGCCGCAGCCCAGAAGCTTCGCAAAGGTGCGTCGGCGGTCATCACTTCGAGCCCAGGTCATTGGCTGATCGCAAAATCCTGCCTGCAATCCTGCGGCAGTCGTCTCGACTGCAATCCAAGCCGACCCAAAGACGTACTCGGCTGTCTTTCTCGAGCGCGAGCCTGACGACTACATCCGGCGCATCGAGGATCCGAAGACGTGGGGCGGCGCCATTGGTCGGTAGCTCCCGCTCACTCCAAAGTCTGCCGGTCGTTGCTGACCCTGCCTTCTGGGCGTCGCGCAGAGCTCTCGATCTTTGCCACGCACTACCAGACGGAGATTGCCTCGGTCGAGGTCGCCTCTGGCCGAATCGATCACTTCGGCCAGGGCTCGGGCTACGCCAACCGCTGTGTTCTAGTTTACTCGGGCATCCACTACGACTCGTGCCTGCTCTCGCCGACGCCGAAGCTTGACAACCCAGAGTTCTGCGAGACGGTCTTTGCCGTTCGCGACGAGGCGATCCTTCAGGCGACGGCACTTCTTGCAGCCAAGCTCAAGAGTCAACACTACTATACCGACACGGCGACGTTCGACCTGCGGTGCGGCGTCTGCAGCCAAGGGCTGAGGGGTGAGAAGGAGGCGACCGCCCATGCGCGCTCGACGGGACACACAGACTTTAGGTGAGGCGTCTGCGTCTGCCGTCTATTCAGACGATGGCCGGCTGACCTGGCCGCATCCTGTCCTCCCTCCAGAGAGTACTGAGGCGGAGGTTGTGTCGACCATTCGTCGTTCCTCGACTGCGAGGAGTAGATGTCATGTCTGCCCTCACCCTTCTCCGGGCAACGATTGACCCGGGCCGCATGGAGGGCGATCTCGATAGACAAACGCTTCAGATTGTTGGACGACTGCTCCCTTTGGTCTCTGCTTGGCGACCCTGTCAGGCCTTCTGGCTTGACGATATGAGGAGCGAGGAAAGGCAGGGCACATGTGCACCGGTTCGACCGGCCGCGTCCAGCCGCCGGCTTGGGCCGAACCGCGCAGCCCTCGCACCCGAGCTCGCTTCGCCCGCTCGTCGAACTCCCTCCCCTTGAACCCTCACTTCCTGCAACGATGCTCGACAACTTACCCGACGAGGTCAATCTCGATGCGATTGCGCCCTTCCTCACATTATCGTCTCTCCTTAGCCTCGGCCAGGTCAACAAGCACCTGCGCGCCGTCTGCTCAGAGTGCGTCGTGCCTCGCGTCATCGCCCCGCCACGGCCTCCTGACCATATGCGATGCGAGCTGACCCCTGCAATGTTGCTGCTGCAGCAACACGCTCTGGCGGCGGCGGATCCGCGAAGACTTCAACGTCCCCGACGGCGTGACCGCTCGCGAGGACGGCTGGAAGGAGCTCTACGGCCGGCTCCGGCGCCCGGTGCGTCTCTCCACCCAAGCCCAGCCTCGCTTAGCAGCTGACCGACCGCCATGCCTGCCCGTCTCTCTCTGCAGGATGTCTACGTCTGGGGGTGCGCGCTCAGCTCGAGTCCCCTTCGCCCTCCTGTCGGCTGCATGGTCGCTGATGCCTGACCGTTCACCTCCCGCCTGCAGCGCCTCGTCTAACGGCCGGCTCGGCATTCGCCGCGATCACCCGGCCTTTCAGACCTTCCACGCCAACTACGAGGGCATAAACCGGCCTGTCCGGCTCCCTCTCGACGCTGGCGTAGGCATCATCGACCTTCATGCCAGCGGCTACGGCTTCGTCGGCCTAGACACGGCTGGCGGCGTTTGGGTTTGGGGTCAGTTCCGCAGGCGCAGCTCGGCTTCGCGAGCACGATCCGACGCGTCTGCGAGCGATGTCGACGAGTAAAGCTGACGCAGGGCGCCCCTGCGACGCAGGCACGCTTGACGGCAACGCAATCCTCAGCCGCTCGCGTCCGAACTGGCAGACGGCCGGTGCCATGGCTCCTGAGCCGCGGCACGTCATCCTGCCTGCGCGCGCGCGGTCGGTCAGCTGCGGCCGGCGGCACGTCCTCATTCTGGACGAGGAGGGCTCGTGCGTATCTCATCCACTTGCGGATCTCATATGCACAGCCAAGGCTGACCATCTTGCTGGGTTTCATTCCACAGCGTCTGGGAGCTGACCGGCTGGGGCAAGGCATGGAAGCGCGAGCCGGCGTCCATCTCGTCCGTTCACCTTGTTCCCTTTGCGCGTGACCTCGGGTCGTAACGCTGACGCCTGCTTGCGATCAACAGCCAATCGATTCTGCAGCTCGAGGCCGGGTGGGGCCACTCTGCCGTCCTGAGCGCGTCCGGCACCATCGCCGTCTGGTGGCCATCCTTTGAGCCGCTCACGGACGACGAGCGCTCCTCGGCCAAGTGGACCGCTGCCCTCGCTGGCCGAGAGCCAGGTGAGAGTGAGATCGACGTGGAGTTTGCGGTCGAACCCGAGACGCCATTTGCGCTGCCACCGCTGCCGAGCGGGAGTGGCGAGACTCGGCATCTAGGCGACAAACCGCAGCAGAGCAGCGTCAAGGCTGTTAAGATCGCGTGCGGCGACGGCTTCGTCGTCGCCCTTGACGACGAGGGCAAGGTCTGGACCTGCTGGGTTGGCAGTAGCGCAAGTGAGGTCGGCCACCGGCCCGGAGAAGGCACGACGCAGGTCTGGGAGCTGCACGCCGACTTCAAGCACCCCTTAGAGGCACAATCGCACCACCATCGGATTACGCACGTCTCGGCCCACTTCGAAACATTCTTCGCCTATGCACCGGGCTCAGCCGCGGACGGCTTTGCTTCATCGGTCGTGCTCAAGGGCAGCAAGAATGACCTTCACCGGCGCGAGAACGAAGGCGGGCGAGGGGCGACCCCCGAGATCGTTCAGGAGCTCCAGGGCAAGGGTGTCATCAAAATTGTCGTCGGTGCGTGCGCGTCTGGCTTCCTTTCCTCTCAGGGGCGAGCGCTGACCGTTCAATCTCCTTGCATCAGGCGACTATCACTTTGGAGCCCTGACTTCGGCCGGCCGACTGCTCACCTGGGGCTCCTACTCGTCGGGCGCGCTCGGTCTCGGTCAAACCACGCAGGTCTCGCAGCCAACCGAGGTTGCCTTCGGCTCAGACGCCCATGCCGACCAGTTTGTATTTGCCGCCGCCGCCTCAGGCTGGCACACAGGTGCGCTCGTGCTCGACTTGTCCAAGAGCGTCGCCGAGACGACGCGGGAGCGGGAGGAGGACCGGCAGGCCGGCAAACTCGCCCCGACACCGCGGCACCCGACGCTACCCACTCGCCCAGACACGTCGCGTTTCGCAGCACTCGACCCGCCGCCGTCGAACCGGCCCATCCCTGGCCAGGGTGGCGTCATCTTTCCGGGCCTCACTCACGGCCTCCCGACGCCCTTCTTCGGCGGCACGCCTGCGGCAGGGCCAAGCGTCCCGGCGCCCGGCCTCATTCCCGGTGCCTTCCCAAGGGACAGCGCCGAGCCACGCAGGCGGCCGGGCGAGCCGAGACCGGTGACTTTGCCTGTCCAGCCGTCGCCGGACTTCAACCCCCTCGCCTGGGCGGAGGGCCGGTCGGGGCCGGGCAGCCAGCGCGGCGCTGCCGAGCGGCCTGCGCGCGGCGTCTGGCGGGGTCATCGCACCGACGGGCCGGGCGGGAGGAACGAGGACGGCCGGGCGACCGAGTAGAGTGGAGCTCGCTTGTGCCTTCTGTACGATTCATGTGCCAGTGCTGAAAGGGCAGCGATGCAGCGAACTTATCGCTAAGGCCGCCCGTGTCCGGGGTCGCCCGTCACGCGCGACCGTTTACGGTCCTCACGGCCGAGCACGCAAGGCTCGCTCCTTCGCCCGCGAGCCCGACCTGCCCTGCCCCTGCCCCGACACCCATCTCGTCGCCCACAATAGCGCGCGCCAGGCTCTCCCAGACCCTCAGACACCTCACGACAGTCCCGCCCAGAATGTCGTACTCTACCCGCATCATCGGTGTGCGTCCCCCTTCCGCCTGACGCGCGACGCTGCCCTCGGGACGTCGCCCGTGGCTGACTTTTCGCCCGCTCCCCCGTCCTCCGCTTTCCAGGCTCCCAACACCCTCGGTACGCCTTCTCTCGCTGCTGTACGAAACCTACGCTGGGACAGTCGCTGATCTGCGAAACCCGACTCTGCGGCCTATCCAGAGCACCGTGTCTTCATCGAGAAGGACAACAAGGTCGTCTCGCCGTTCCAGTGCGTCGCCTCGGCCCCACCCCTTCCTTCCGAGCACGAGCCCGCCTGGCGACGACTGCTGACGGCTACTCTCTCATCTTCTTTAGCGACATCCCCCTGTTCGCCGATGAGTCCAAGACCATCCTCAACATGATTGTCGAGGTCCCCCGCTGGACCAACGTGCGTCGGCTGCCTGCTCGTATCGGGTGCGCTCGGCCGCTGACTGTGGCCCTTGACCCCCGCTTCCATAGGCCAAGATGGAGATCTGCAAGGAGGAGGCCTTCAACCCCATCAAGCAGGACATCAAGAAGGTGCGTCGGTGATTTTCTGACCAGGCTCAGGAGCAGCCGGGGGCTGATCCGTCTCTTCGCTTTCGTCGTGCCGCAGGGCAAGCTCCGCTTCGTCCGCAACTGCTTCCCCCACAAGGGCTACATCTGGAACTACGGCGCCTTCCCCCAGACGTGGGAGGACCCGACCCAGATCCACCCCGAGACCAAGGCGGCTGGCGACAACGACCCGCTCGACGTCTGCGAGATCGGCGAGCAGGTCGGCTACGTCGGCCAGGTCAAGCAGGTCAAGGTCCTCGGCATCATGGCCCTCCTCGACGAGGGTGAGACCGACTGGAAGGTCATCGTCGTCGACGTCAACGACCCGCTCGCCTCGAAGCTCAACGACATCGAGGACGTCGAGCAGCACCTCCCCGGCCTTGTCCGCGTGAGTCCCCGCTCCCTTCCAACTGTCAGCTGAGCACTGATCCTCGTCACTGACCACCGACCGACGCTTCCCTCGCTCCAGGCCACCAACGAGTGGTTCCGCATCTACAAGATCCCCGACGGCAAGCCCGAGAACGTCTTCGCCTTCTCTGGCGAGGCCAAGTCGAAGAAGTTTGCCACGGAGATCGTCCACGAGTGCAACGAGGCCTGGAAGAAGCTCATCTCGGGCGAGGCCCCGGCCAAGACCAAGGACTACGACCTCTCGATGTGCGTCTTTACTACCCTTCCTCCGACTCTGCTAGGTCTCGGGACGCTGACCCGCCTCGATCTTTACCTTTCCTGCAGTGCCAACTCGTCGGTTTCTGGCTCGCCCGGCTTCGGCGAGCCCAACGTTCCCGCCGACTCGCGCCAGCCGGCCGCCCCGATCGACGAGTCGATCGACAAGTGGTTCTACAGTGCGCCCTCGCCGCCAATTGTCGTCCCCCGCGCCTGCGT